>Ga0302324_100029368_pt1 | contig 10422 bp, 7 predicted proteins | sample Palsa_T0_1_FD_201949 | JGI IMG/M metagenome (GOLD analysis project Ga0302324, IMG submission 201949) | Peat permafrost microbial communities from Stordalen Mire near Abisko, Sweden - Palsa_T0_1 | ecosystem: Environmental > Terrestrial > Soil > Palsa > Peat permafrost | place: Sweden: Abisko... | reverse complement strand
CCCGACAATGTTCATCCCCCTGACAAGCAAACCGTTGCCAACCGCCTGGCGCTGGCCGCCCGCGCCACGGTGTATGGGGAGAAGATAGAGTACAGCTCGCCGGAATTTCTGCAGGCGACCACTGAGCCGAACGCCATGCGCGTGTGGTTCACCCACGGCGAAGGACTCACCACGCATGGCCAGGACTTGGGCGGATTTGAGTTGGCTGGAGATGACCATAACTTCATGCCGGCCGCGGCAAAAATCGAAAAAGTCGGAGAGAGCGATACGGTTCTGGTCTCGTCTCCCAAGGTCGCGTTTCCCCGTTTTGTGCGGTATGACTGGTCGGGCGTTGTGACGACCTTCCTCTACAATCGCGCCGGGCTGCCGGCTGGGACGTTCACCTCGGAATAATCGCGCCTGCACGCGTGCGGTGCGGCGCTGTGTCAATCTTTCGTGAATCGCATGCCAGTCCCATTGACGGTGCCCCTACGCTGCCATAGATTCACTGAACATGGGAGATACAGATTTCGATCAACTTTTGGTTGATTACCGACGGGCTATCGATAGCTGGGTAAACGCGCTTCGAGCGGAAGAGGCTTTGGCCAACGACGATCACTCCATGGTTGAGATGGAGAAGTGGGATGCGGCCGGCTTTGTCGCCCACGATGCCGAAGCTGTGGCAAAAAAGGCACGCGACCGGTATAAAAACGCGCTACGTAGGAAGAACTACGGCTTCTGACCGGCCTTTACAAATCCCTAATAACTCCGCATCGCAATCCTTATGAAAAAAGTCCTCTCATAGAGACATTGGCTGTTATGGCCAATGGAGGACTTGATGAGTACATTCCGTACACTTCGACCGCTCGTCGTAGACGCCACGCAGTGCGAGCAGGGCAAAACGATTGCCACCGATACCGGCTTCTGCAATGTGTCAAAGGGCGACTGGATCGTAAAGGGCGAGAACGGCGAAACCTATGTAGTTGACGACGCCTTCTTCCAACGGACTTTTACGCCCCTGCAGACGTACCCGTGGGAGTTACAAACGGAAGAGGGCCGTCACTACGGCTGCTGACTTCTACATCGAAGCCCTGGTTCGTTTCGTTCCCGAAAATATCGATCACGCGTACGAGAATGCGGCGATTCCCCGCTTGTTCGTACGCGTGTACGCCGGAGACGAGTGGGAGCCTTCGCTCTTTGCGTGTTCGGTACGCTGCCCAACCTTGCATAAACGTTCCGCCCTGAAAGTCCCAGTCCACCGCCCAGTAGTCGATATAGTCCGACCAAGTCTTCGCCCTGCCGCGGACGTCCTCGGGAATTAGTTCGGGATTCAGAACCACAAAGTCCTTGAGCGCTACTTGCACGGTGAAATGGTCCGGCTGTTTGATCTCTGCTTCTAAATAAGCCAGCGGGAAGAAGCGCAGGTTCCCGTTGCCAGCCGCTTCCTGCTCCATCGCCTCTCGCGGGATCTGCAAAAGACGAAGCCGGACTCCCTTCTTGCGGGCGCTCTCGACCACCCGGTCGCATCGCCCGGTTTCCCAGTCCCAGGCGAGTACGTGCAATGCGCGCTGCTTCAACATCGCGCATTCGTCGACGGCTGCGTCGATCGCGCTTGTCGTCAGCGGCATATCCACTGCCGCAACATGCACTAGGGCCTCACCGTTGTTTCCGTGGATGTGCGCGCGGCCCGGCATCGGCTGGGCACCGTAGAGCTTGAGTATGAAGGCAAGGTACGCGTCGTGTTCCTGCTCGGCGAAGGAAACTCCCTGCCAGTGTCGACGCTCATCCTTGCCCAGGCTGAGCATCTCGAAGGGGCCGCACTCCTTGATCCCCAGCAGGCGCTTCTTGGTGGCGTGAATTCCCCAGCGGCCGAGATCGCAGCCTATCCAGCGGCGATTGAGTTTTTCGGCAACCGAAAGCATGGTGCCGGAGCCGCAGAAGAAATCGGCTACGAGATCGCCCTCGCGGGACGCAGCTTGTACGATCCGCTGCAGCAGGGCCTCGGGCTTCTGGGTCGGGAAGCCGCAGTTTTCCGTGCGGTCGGCAGGCTGAAGCATCGAGATTCGCCATACATCGTCCACGGTTCGCTCATCGGTCTCGCGATACATCACCTTTCCATCCGCGCCCTTCGCGTTGACGATTGCTGACTTCTCCTTGTCCCACAAACGGACCAGTTGCTTTACTTTTCCCTCAGCGCGTTTCTCAAGTTGTGGATTGAATTGGTAGGACGTGCCCTTGCGGTACCAGAACACAACATCGTGATTGGAAGCAAAGCGTTTCACGTTGCCCTGAAATTTGTTGTAGTAGTACCACACGATTTCGTTGAGAAAGTTCTCCGCGCCAAAGACTTCATCGGCGGTCGCTCGCAGCAAGTGACCCACGTGCCAGTCGCAGTGCAGGAACAGGCTCCCGTTGGGAGAAAGCAGGTCGCGGATGAGGCGCAGGCGTTCTGCCATCATCGTCAGGTAGGAGCCCACCCCGACCTTCCATGTGTCCCGATAGGCAGTCTCGTCCGCGGTCGACGATTGCCTGTTAATTTCCTGCTCGCCAATTTGTGCTGTGAAGGAAAAATCTGTACCGGTGGCAAACGGCGGGTCGATGTAGATGAGGTCGACCTTACCAGCAAACTCTTTGAGCAACGACCCCATTGCGAGCAGGTTGTCACCCCATATAAGCTTGTTTCGCCATTTCGCCTCGCGCCGCGGCGTTTGGTTGAAGACCTCGGTCACCTGAAAGGGCAGGCTAGCCCGCGGCACTTGAGCCAACGTGCCATCCTCGTTGTACTTGCCGGGCCAGACCAATTCTGTTTTGGTGATTTGAATCTTTGCCATCGCTTGGCGCGTTGCCACCCGTCCGCCTGCCCCGGCATGCCGTGGAGCGTGCCGTTAAAGCATAGCGCAGTGGGCGATAACTAGTCCGCGTCGAGCAAGTCAGCGGCAGCGTTGACCGCACCCTTCGCGTTCACTTCCGCGCGGTCTTCTGCAAACCAGGACGCGTGAGCATGCAAGAGCGATACTGCGTGTTCTATCGACTGGTAGCCGCGTTCAAGGTCGTGCCTTACCAGCTCCTCAAGTTCGGGACGACTCTGAATATCCATAGCCATAGGCTAACTCAGTTTCAAGGCCCCTCGACGTGGAACTGGAGGGCTGGTACCACCTTGACAAATGGCTGAATCCAGACTCACATCAATCGAAATGGGTTAGCAGGCGGCAGCGGGGCTCGGCTCGCAGAAAATAATTGATCAGACTCGTAATCATGGTGGAGACATATATGCACTCGCGGTGGATTAGGGCCTTCTACAGCTTAGCGTTCTGTGCCATTCCTTTGCAGGCCACGGGTCAAGTGAACATCCAGAACAGCCAGATGAGGGTCTCCCTTTCCTGCGGACCTAACTGCCTTTGGGAGTATGGACAACGAGGTTCCACTTACCAACTCGCTCCGCCAACTTTTTCTATCGATGGAAAGCTGATTCCCGCAGCAGTACGCCATTTTGCTCCGGTTGGAACCCCGACCCATCTCGACAATGGCGCTACGGAATATCTCTTTGCAGGCGAGCTGGTGCGGGACTCGCACCTCCGGCTGCGTGTTCAGTTCCAGGTTAATGACAGAACTCCGGTCATTCGCTTTCGTTACATACTCGAAGCGGATCAACCGCGAACGCTCAGCGGCGCGAACAGGCTCACCTATCTACAAACTTCGCTGAAGCAATTACCGCAGGCGGAAGTAGTCACGCTCTCGAACTTTGCGCAACTGACACACAGTTACACACTTTACGAACAACCGATTGAAGACCGCTACTTCCAGGATAGCGGTACCTTTATGGGTCCTATCCTTGCGGCTAGCGATGGCCATCGCAGCTTCCTGCTCGCGTATGAGCACGGGTCCCAGGTTCCGGATGCGTTTCTGCAATACCAACTCAGCCCTGATCGAAGCGTTCGCCTGACTGCCGTTAAGGGCAACTATGTCTCCGGCCAAAGGGTGGATGCCGATCATCCCTTTCAAACCATTTGGATGGAGACCGCCGCGACGCAGGGCGGAATCGATCAGCTCGCTTCTACCTATCGTGAGTTCGTGCTGAAGTGTATGACGCAAAACCCGGCAACACGGAAACCCTACATTTTCTATAACACCTGGAACTTTCAGGAACGCAACAAGTGGTGGAATGGCAGGCCCTACCTCGAATCGATGAATGAAGACCGCATCCTCAAAGAGATTGATGTGGCACACCGGATGGGGGTGGATGTCTTTGTGCTGGACACTGGCTGGTACGAGAAGACCGGCGACTGGACTGTCAGCAGCAAGCGCTTCCCGCACGGCCTGAGAACGGTCAAGCAGAAGCTGGACGGCTATGGCATGAAACTGGGGCTATGGTTTGGTCCTACGACCGCGGCTGCATCGAGCCGTGTGGTGCGCGAGCATCCTGAATGGCGCAGATCCTGGAATGGACAGGTAGCCGAGCCCGAGGAAGTGTGGGAAACCGAGAAGAGCTACAAGATGTGCATGGTCAGCGGATACGCCGATACCTTCGCAGATGAGCTGATCCGCCTTGCCAAAGAGGTCGGCGTTACTTATTTCAAGTGGGACGCGATCGCTCAATACGGATGTAACGACGCGCATCACAATCACGGTGACGAAAACAACACACCACAGGAGCGATCGGATTCCTATGGATTCCAGCTCGTCCAGTACATGAGCCGGGTGGCAGACAAGGTTGCCGCAGCCGTGCCCGGAGCAATTGTGGATTTTGATGTGACAGAGGGTGGCCGGGCTCTGGGTCTGGCGTTCCTCTCCTCCGGGAAGTATTTCCTGATCAACAATGGGCCTTATTACCAAAACTATGACATTCCGATTGATTTGGAGCGAACCAACTCGAACCTGTTTTTCCACCAGGGACCGGCGCGCACGTGGATCGCCCGCTCGCCGTTAACGTTTGATAAATGGATCCCATCCACTTTGTTTCTCACCCACTATTTTCCAGATGATCCGCAGCAATGGCAGGAAGTGGATGTCGCGTCGCTCATTCTTGGGCAGAACGGAATATGGGGCGATCTGCTGCATGTTTCAGACTCTGGAGTCGCCTTCATTGGTAGTACGCTCGCCAGGTACAAACAAGTCCGCGACGATATTACGGAAAGCGATCCAGTGGTGAGCGGTTTTGTTTCTGCGAGCCCCGAGATCCACGAAAAGATCTCCGCTGCTACAGGCCGGGGAGCAGTGGTGATCTTTGCTGCCGAGCGCGGCACATACCAGTACATCACGAGCCATCGAGTAGCGGGGGAGCATTGGACAAGCGACGGAGTCGCGGTTACACAAGACACGGCCGGCCGCGCAAAAATTGAGGCAACGTTCGAGAAGCCGGGAGCGAAGATCCTCTTCTTTGGCGTCCATTAGGGATAGTGCTGTCAGAGATTGGCAGACATCGCGCAGTGCACCGGGCGTTGTTTTGGCCATAAAACGAAAGGCTTGAAGACACCATGACTCGACGCGAGATAATCGGATCGACAATCTTTTGCATCGGTGGCGGACGGAGCTTTCGTGGCTTAACAGACGTCTTCGCGGCGACTTCCGGAAAACCATCAGAGCCGCCTGCCGTTACAAGTTATGTGGCCGACTTCATCACCAACACACGTTACCCGGATCTTCCGCCTGAGGTTATCGAACTGGCCAAGAAATCGATCCTCGATGGCATCGGGTTAGCGCTGTGCGGATCGATTGCGAAGTCGGGTGAGATCGTGCGGACTTACCTGAAATCCAATGGCTTTGTATCGGGGGCTGGGCATGGGGCCACGGTGATTGGCTCGTCGCTGAAAGCTCCGGTGCGCTTTGCGGCCTTTGCCAATGCTATCGGTATCCACGCGGACGATTACGACGATACCCAACTTGCCGTCGCAGAGGATCGGGTCTATGGCCTGTTGACCCACCCCACGGCACCGGTGCTTCCCGCGGCCCTCGCGGCCGGAGAAGTGAAATCGATCTCCGGAAAGGATCTCCTCGTCGCCTATAACGTCGGGGTAGAGGTAGAGTGCAAGATTGCGGAAGCAATTGCCCCACGGCACTATGAAGACGGGTTCCATAGCACCGGAACTATTGGCACGTTCGGCGCGACGGCGGCCGCGGCCAAGGTGTACGGCTTCGATCGACCGCGAGTACTGACCGCACTCGGAATTGGCGCCAGCGAAGCCGCCGGCCTGCGGGAAAATTTCGGGACCATGACGAAGCCGCTGCATGCGGGACGCGCTGCCGAAAGCGGAGTGGTTGCCGCGGACCTCGCCGGCCTGGGATGGACCGCAGCGAACCAAATACTGGAAGCGCCTCGTGGATTTTTCAAGGCGGAGGGTGGAGGTTTCGACTCCGCGGCCATCATGGATAAGCTTGGTAAGCCCTGGGCGTTCGTTTCGCCTGGTGTTTCCATTAAGCCATTCCCCTCTGGATCCCTTACCCATCCCGGCATGACGGAGATGCTTGCGCTGATTCAGCAACACCACATCGCAGCGGACCAGGTAGAACGGGTTCGAGTCGGCGCCAATCGAAACTTTCCCACCGCTCTTATCCACCACCACCCAACGGATAGCCTTGCCGCTAAGTTCAGCATGGAATTCTGCATGGCCGTGCTTCTGCTCTATGGGAAGGCCGGACTCACAGAATTCACGGATGAGGTTGTGAACCGTTCCGAGGTTCAGGCAATGATCCGCCGGATCGACTTCGGCGTGGACCCTGTTGCCGAGGCCGCCGGATACAACAAGATGACGACGATTATCGAGATAAAGCTCAAAGACGGTAGCGTGATTTCCGGCCGTGCTGATGTGGCCAAAGGAAATCCGGCGAATCCGATGTCCTATGATGAGGTGGCCGCGAAGTTCCTCGATTGCGCGGCGTTTGCAAAATGGCCGGCTGGCAAGGCTAAAGCCATCGTGCAGATCGTCCGCAATCTTGAGGATGCGCATTCTTTGAATGCGCTAACGGCGCTCTGCGCGAGCTGACGGTTATATCGTTGCAGTAATTAATACAATTGGTTGCCCGCGGAAGGCGTAATCGAGTTGGTGGGTGTAGTGGCGACTCTGTCCATCCGTCTGCACCCAAGCCAAGGTAAGCCACTGCCTTACCTTGACTTCGGTGAAGGTGGATGGACAGAGTCGAAAAAGCTGTCTTGGACAAGTCTTGCTTTCAACCGTCCCTGCGGGACAGTGCTCGTCAGTTGCGTTCTAACGTAGATTAAGGGGCTGGTTGTTCTCATTGCTTAGGCGGGAAGTTCTTTGTCAGATAATCGATGACCTTTTTGAAGTCGTCGTTCGTTCCGATTGCACCTCTATCTTTCATGTCCTCCACTTCATCTTCCCAACCCGTGCGGCTCATGCGAAGCGTCGAGAAGTTGGCTGGCCCGTGGCATTTTGTGCATACCGAGAGGACAACCGCCTTTCCTTCCCCTTCCGGCAAAACCGCTGCGGCGGCAGCGTCTGCTGCGGTGACGGACGATGCTCCAGTGCTCAGTCTGCTGACATTGGCTGGCGGCGAGGATGGATTTTGCTCTTCAACTCGACTGCCTTGAGGGTTCGGCAAGGCAAAGGCAATGACGGTGTCTGCATTCTTGTCCGCTGTGTTGGCGATCATCCGGAAGCGGTTCGTACCACCCGCAGCAACTACGACATATTGCCTTCCATTACGGCCCAGGTAAGTCATCGGCACGGTAGTACCGCTGGAGTCGAGCTTAGTCACCCAGAGCTCAGCGCCGGTTCGTGAGTCGAACGCGCGGAACTTGGAGTCAGTCGTCGCGGCGATAAATACCAGGCCGCCGGCGGTCACGATGGAGCCACCTATATTCGATGCTCCAGTATTCTTCATGCCCTGCGCTTCCAGTTCGTCATAGCTGCCAAGCGGCTTTCGCCAAACGATGTCGCCGCTATTGGCGTTGACCGCGATGAGTTCACCCCAGGGTGGCTGTTGGCAGGGATATCCCTCCTGGTCAATGAAGCGAGTGTAGCCACCAAGGTTGTGATAAGGAAGAGCGGACCCGGCCGCCGTGGGCGCCATTTGCCCCACCGTGCCCAGGCTGCTGGTGTTCACAAAGATGTAGCCAAGCTCTGGATCGAAGGAGACGCCGCCCCAGTTCCCTCCTCCCATGGTTCCTGGCATGGACAACGAGGCGGTGGAACCGAAGGGCGTATAGGCTCCCTGAGAGCGCAAGCGGCTAAACCATTCGCCACAAAACTTCTCTGCCTGCGGTGTGCGTTTCGAGACGTCATCCATCGTCATAGTCATCCGGGACAGCGGAGGCGGCTTAAGAGGAAACGGCTCGGTCGGTGAATACCATTCGCCGGGAATGTCCCCCCTCGGCACAGGGCGCTCTTCGACACCGTAGATCGGTTTGCCAGTACTTCGATCGAGAATGAACAATAGGCCCATCTTGTTCGTCTCCGCGAGGGCGGGAATGACCTCACCGTTGTGTTTGACGTCGATCAACGCCGGCGGCGCGTTCATATCGTAGTCCCACAGATCGTGGTGGACCATTTGGTAGTACCAGCGCAGCTTGCCGGTGAGCGCATCGAGAGCAACGACACTATTCGCGTACAGATCCGGCCCCTGGCGGTCCCCGCCATAATAGCTGTCGGCTGCATTGCCAACCGGCAAGAAGACCAGACCGCGCTCGGTATCGACAGTATCCAAACCCCATTGGCTGGGGCCGGCACGATCTTTCCATCCATTCTTCCCCCAGGTTTCATTGCCTGGTTCTCCGGGTCTGGGTACGGTGTGAAAGCTCCACAAAAGCTTTCCCGTGCGCACATCAAAACCCCGTGGATCGCCGACAGGCCCCACGCTGCCTGCCTCTTGTGTCGATGGGCCAACGATCACGACGTTGCGATAGATGACCGGCGGTGAGCTGATTGAAAAGTGCGCGTTAGGATACTTGTCCGCCACGCCGGCTCTCAGATCGATGGCGCCATCCGTGCCGAATGTTGCCACGGGTGCGCCGGTCTTCGCGTCCAGTTCCAACAGCCGGCCGTCACCGGTGCCAAACAGGATCCGAGGCGGATTCTGCTTGTCTCCGGGCCAGTAAGCGACTCCCCGGCTCTCGGAACCTGTGGGCTTGGGATTGGTGTATTTCCAAATCTCTTTGCCGGTCTCCGGATCCAGGGCTACGATGTTTTGATTTTGCGTCGAAAGATATAGGACGTTGTCGACGAAGATGGGTGTCGCCTCAAACGACCGGCCCTTTTCTCCAGTGTGATAAGTCCAGGCACGCTGCAGATGACTTACGTTGGTGGGGTTGATTTGCGCCAGCGGCGAATGGCGGGTCCCCGCCGGATCGTGACCATAGACCGGCCAGTCTCCGGCTTCAGGAGTTATCTGGGAGAATGCCAATGCGGAAGCGGCCGCGACGACGATCACCGGAATTATGCGCATCGAGCGGTAACCGCCTATTTCAGATCGATCGGATTATCCCAGGCGCCGCTGCCCGTCGAGTCCCATACGGAGAGTCGTATCCACTTCTTGCCCGTGGCATCGAAGGGAATCTTGAACTCCTTGGTTCCGAAGGGCATGGTTTCTTTGAGATCAATGAATTTGTGCTCGGTCCGGGTACCGTCGCCCCACACCAGGTCAGCGAACTCGAGCGGGAAGGTATATTCGATGCTCGCTGTATAGACGCTATTTGCACCGCTGCCCTGAACACCCCAGTTGTGGAATAGCACTTCACCATTGGTGCCGTAAAGGTCTCCGCGCCGAATCGCCTCCAGAACCGGAGACCAGCTTTCGTTGTACAGGGGAACCTTGTCCAGTTTGAGATAGTTGACGGCCAGTTGGGGATAGGTTTCATCGTCCGGCCACTTGGTATACGTATCGCCTTCGGTAATCATGAATTTTGCTTTGGGGGCCCAGTTGCTCATGTCGTCTTCGACCCCGAAGCAGCGAACTTCGCACTCTTCCTTCTCCGACAAGTCGACCGGAAGAGATTCCCACGAGGCGCCGATAAACCGGTCGCTCAGGAAAAACGGCTTGTCTTTATAGGCTCTGGGATAGCCTTCGGTGTTCTTGGTTTCCGGATGTGTGGTCCACATGATGGCATTCTCTTTGTTGACGAAGTTCACGATGTCTTCTGCGGAGCCCAGATGATAGACATGGCCGTACTCCGGAAGATCCTCTTCGTATGGCTGGCCCTCGGGACGGCTATTGCCTGTACTCGGCCCGGCTTTGGGTTCGTGCGGGCCCAAAGTATGTGTGTAGTAGACCGGCTTTGGAGTCATCAGGTACCAATGGCCGCCGATGTAGGCGTCGGGCTCTTCTGCCGGAATGACTAAGAAGTCCTTGTCGGAGACACGCTGTGAGCCTTCAAAATAGACTTTCTGCTCCGCGAAGCGAATAGGCCCAGGATCGCTCGGATGCGAGTCGTCGTGGAAGTCCGCCAAGTAGAGGATGTTGACTCCGAGGGCGCGGAAGACTGCGACCCAG
>Ga0302324_100029364_pt1 | contig 10422 bp, 10 predicted proteins | sample Palsa_T0_1_FD_201949 | JGI IMG/M metagenome (GOLD analysis project Ga0302324, IMG submission 201949) | Peat permafrost microbial communities from Stordalen Mire near Abisko, Sweden - Palsa_T0_1 | ecosystem: Environmental > Terrestrial > Soil > Palsa > Peat permafrost | place: Sweden: Abisko... | reverse complement strand
AACGTCCACAGCTATCGCCAAGTCTTTCTGGATGGTCGGCCGCACGATAAAGATGTGGTCGAAACCTGGTGGGGCGATTCGATCGGCCACTGGGATGGCGACGCGCTGGTGGTGGATACGGTGGGAATGAACGATCGCGCGTGGCTGGACGCTGACGGACATCCGCGCACCACTAAGGCTCACACCATCGAGCGTTTTACGCGGCCGGAATTAGGCAAAGTGGTGATCGAGATCACGATTGACGATCCCGGCGCTTACTCGAAACCGTGGACCGTGAGGGAGGTCGCACAGCTCGCGCCCGGTTGGGAAATCATGGAAAACGTCTGCAACGAGAATCAGGACGACCACGGCAATAACCTGGACGTGCAGCATCTGGTCGGTAAGTAAATTGGCCAAGTAGCTACTGCTGGGGTCCGCCGTCGGATTGCGATCCGGCGAAGACTCGCTTGCCGTCGGGGAATGTGACCGAGCGGGTGTTACAGGTGTTGGTTCCGTCCTTGGCGCGGAAGCCTTCGATGGTCAGTTGATCGCCGGCCTTCACGGTGTCTTTCCGCCAGCCCGCGCGCATCAGCGTATTCGGATTGCCGCCTTCGCACATCCATAAGGTGACGTTGCCGGCGTCGTCTTTGGCATCGATGTGAAGCCAGATGTGCGGGTTGGTCCAATCGAGTTGCGTGATGGTGCCCTTGAGCGTCACAGGCTTCTTGGCGTCGAACTCCGCAGCGAAGGAGTGATGCGCGAATATCGGCGCAGCGGAGATCAGCAGCAGGGCGAGGTACTTCATAACTACTGGGCTTCTTCGACCACTCCGTTAAGACCGCGGGCCAAATGCAGGTCCGCCCAGTGGAATTCCGTTCGCAGCATCTGCGCGATGTCGTCCTTGGATTTCTTGGCGCGATTCATTTCGCGAACGCGAGCAACCAGGCGGATAGTGCTGTCGCGGTAAGCGGCCATTTCTTGTTTAGTGGACATCGGCCCGTGGCCGGGGACTACGGTGTCGAAATCCAGTTGCAGCGCCGAACGCAACGTGCTGGGCCATTCCACGGCGCTGCCGCCGCCCGAATAATCGATCAGCTCCGGAACATCGTCGCCCTTGGTGTACATGTCGCCGGCGGCGAGGACCCGATCGGCCGGGAATAGTACGACTACGTCACCGTTGGTATGCGAGCGTCCAAAATGATACAGCGCGACGTTCTTGCCGCCCAGAAAAATATGCGCGTGATGTTCGATCACGATGTCGGGAAGGCCGGGCTGATTGGCGACCACCATCTGCTCGCGAGCTTCCTGCGATGCAACCACTTTTGCGTCCATGGCCTGGAACTTCGCGTTGCCTCCGCTATGGTCCGAGTGATGATGCGTGTTGATGATGTACTTCACCGGCTTATCGGTGATCTTCTTTAGCTCGGCCAGAATGCCGGCGTGATCGATCTCGAACTTGTCGTCCACCAGCAGGACGCCGTCGTTGGTGATCAGCGCGGTGGTGTTGCCGGGGACGAAGTCGTTATGGATCACGTACAGGTCGTCTTTCAGCTTGATAGTGTTCAGCTTCGAGGGCTGGTTGCCAAACTGCGTGTAGGCGGTGAACAGCGCGCCCAAAGCGAACACGGCCGCGGACAATCGAACAACGGTGCTCTTGCGCATAAGCGAAAAGTATATCAAGTTCGCTGCAGCAGGGGGCGCAAGGCGCGGACGGATTTCAGGGTTTCGAGACCGAGCGTGGCTTGGATCAGCCGGGCGGTTCGGTCGGGGCCGAGAACCGGCGTCATGAGATCGCGGGATTTGGCGATCACCTCTTCGCGCGGCATGGGGTTTTCGGCGGTTCCACGAACGGCTTTCACGGTTTCGGTGAGGTGCGTCCCATCGATGAGCGTGACGTCGACAATGGCCTCGCGAGCGGGCAAATGGCGTTCGAGATCGGCGTCGGGGATGAGTTGCACTTTGGCGCGCTGCTTGAGGACGGCGGGCTCCTGCATGCGCGGCTTGTCGTGCGCGGCTTTGAACGAAGCCGTTTTGTCGATCAGCATGACCGCGATCATGTGCTGCATACAAATGTCCGGCAGCTCGCGGTTGCTCACGATGGCCGCTTCGCTCGATGCGACGCGGACGGTGACGGATTGCACTTGATCGGCATCGAAGGGGCGGCGTTTGAGCATGGCTTCCAGGGCATCGAGAGGCGCTTGGATGGGCGAACCGACGGTCCACTTCTTGATGTTGGTCCGGGTGATTTCGTAGCGTTCGCCGAGTTTCTCGATTAGCTTGGCGGGATCGGCCTGCGAAGCGTAATCGGCCAGGAAGTTGTCAGGTCCCGAAAGCACGTCATCGACGCCGGTGGCGCCGGCTTCGACCAGCAATGCCGCGGTGATGCCGTTGCGCGCGGGCATCCCGGCAAAGAGGAAGGCCTTCTCGATGTGATCGGTATCGCGCTGCCAGGTTTTGATTCCCGAAGCTTGTTGCGAGGCGTAATCGATCAGCCAGCGCATTTGCTGTTCGTTCAGAGCGGCGGCGCAACCGGCGGCCACAGCCGATCCAAAAGTGCCAGCCAGCGCGTGGGTGCTGATGTGCGTGGCGGTTTGAAAGCCGCCGACGCCGATGGTCATAGTGACGCGGGTTCCGATGTCATAGCCGAGAGCGACAGCGCGCAGGAACCGCGGGCCATCGATGTTAAATTGTTCGCCGGCTGCGAGCGCGGTGGGAACGATGGAAGCGCCGGGGTGCGATTCGGAAGGGGCGTGCGAGTCGTCTGTTTCGTCCGAGTGCGCGAGCATGGCGTTGGAGAAAGCGGCTTCGATGGCGCCGCAGACTACATCGGATGCAGCGACCGTTGCAGTTTTCTCTGCAGAATGCCCCCGGGCAAAATTGATCGCAAAGCGGCCGGGTGCGAGTTCGGAGCCGGAGACCATGGCAGCGAAGGTGTCGAGAATATGCTGCTTGGTTTTTTCCAGGGCTTCCGGCGGCAGCGGGCCAGTACCAGCCTCAGTCATGTACGAACCGAGGCGCTTCATGGTTGGGCTGAGAGATGCCACTGCCGCGCGCAGCGAGATGGCCGCGGCTGTGAGGAGAACACTTCGCCGGGTGACCTTACTTGATCTCATTGCGAAAGACCACGCCGCCTTTCATGACGAATTTTACGTGCTGCATTTCGGTGATGTCGGCCAGCGGATCGCCCACGACGGCGACCAGGTCGGCATACTTGCCGGCTTCTATGCTTCCAACCTGCTTGCCCAGTTCAAAGCTGAGGCTTTCGGCGGCGGAGCTGGTGGCCATTTGCAAGGCCTGGGCGGGCGTCATGCCCCACTTCACGTAGTAGGCGAATTGGAAGGCTTGCACGCCGTGGCCGTTGGTGTACGCGCCGCTTCCAAACACTTCCTTCACGCCCGCTGCGACCAGACGCTTGAAACTCATTTCGGTGAGACGGAAGCGAGTGGTGTGGCCGCCGGAGGCCTTGAGATCGCGCGCTTCCATGTCGCCGATCAGATCCCACAACGTTTGCATCACCGGACGCTGGGTTCCGTCCCAGAGCGGTTTCTTGAACAGGCGGATGGTCTCGTCGTCCAGGCCTTCGGCGCCGGTGACGCCCACGATCACGTGCATGGGCATATCGACGCCCGCTTCGAGACAATTGCGCAGGCCTTCACCGCCATAAGCGTGGCAAGCGACCCGGAGGCCGCGGCGGTGGGCTTCGTCGACGATGGCCTGATTTTCTTCGAGCGTGAGCGATGGAACGTTGATCATTTTGCCGTCGGGGGTGAAGGCCCCAGCGCCGGAGGGGTCGGGATAACCGCCGCCTTCGTAGTCTTCGGTCTCGTAGACTTTGATCCAGTCGACACCGTAGTGCGAGTGCTCGCGCACGGCCGCGCGTGCAAGCCAGGGCGAATTGACGTCGCCTGAGAGCTGCCAGGCGTTAGGCCCGGCGGTTTGGCCGAAGGGAGTGACCACGGAGGGGGCAGGATAATAACCGGCGGCGCGCGGGTTCAGTTGCGGGCCGGCAACCTGCAAACGCGGTCCGGGGATCTGGCCTTTGTTGATGGCGTCGCGCAACTCAATGGTTGCGTAGGTGTAGGGCGAACCCATGTCCTGCAAGGTTGTGAAGCCGGCGTTGAGATCCTTGAGCGCGTAGTTCCAGCCGGAGAAAGCGGCGCGGGCGTCGTTGGGCTGCTGCTCCTGCATCAGATGCACGTGGCGATCGATCAAGCCCGGCAGGACGGTGGCGCGGCTGAGATCGATGACTTGGGTGCCGGGTGGAATAGGAACGCGATCAGAAGGGCCGGCGGCGGTGATACGGTCGCCTTTAATAAGGATGACCTGATTGGTTAGCATCGCCCCCGATTTGGAATCGAATAGACGGCCGGCGCGGATGGCGACGCCTTGCGCGGGAGCTGGCTGCATGTCCATGCGAGAGGCGTCGAAGGGGCCGGCTTCGGGGCGGGGTTGCGCGTGGACGGAGAGGGAGAGGACGAAGAGCACAGATGAAAGGCGGGGTGTCATTTCGCGTGATGACAGTATATCGCTGAGGACGGGATTAGGGATTGGGGATTAGGGGCGGAATCAGTGCAAGGCCGATGTTGTAGGCCGCGGTGAACGCCTCGAGTCCGTGGGAACCGCCATTAACGAGGCGTCGAGCGGCGCGCAAATCGCCTAGGGTGAGAGCGGCGCGGATACGCTCTTCGTGAATCTTGAGGAAGCTGGCAAGCAATCGGGCGGCGATGCCGGGAATGTTGGCGAGATCGGGAGTTTCGATGAGCTGATTGCCCAGTCCGATGGCCGCACCGTGCACTGCGTAATTGGCGCGTCCGGTGAGCTGGATGAAGCCGCGGCCTTTGAAGCGCTCGCCGTCGGGAGCGCCGCGGTTGCCAAGATCGGCGCGGGAGTCGTACAGGTCGAATGGATGGCCGCCGGGGGACGTGTTGAAACGACTCTGGCCTTCGCTGATGGGCAGGAACGATCCAGTCTCGGCGGAGATGGTGGCGAGCGCCATCAAGACCATCGGTTTGTCAGCGAGGGCGGGGGCAATCAGCGCTTCTAGAACGAACGGAAGATTCGACTCAATATTGGCGCGCGGGGCGAACGGGATCATTCGCGCAGCGATATCGACCGTGATTTCGGGGATTAGCCAGAGCAGGCTCATCGCCTCAGTCTAAGCTTGAGTGTGGCGCGCGAGTGAGTCTTCCATCAGCGTTTGGCGCGCCGGTATACAATGGCTGGCTGGAGCGTTATGGCAAAAACATTGATTGCAATGGGCGTGCTGGGGCTCTCGCTGGCCGGTGGGTTGCCCGCGCAGGGCGGAGGCGGAAAAAGCGGAGCTTGTGACCGAGCTTGTCTGGAGCGATTGGTGGATCAGTATTTGGACGCGGTGACGGCGCACGATCCGAAGCTTGTGCCGCTGGCGAAGAACGTGAAATTTACGGAGAACGGGCAGAAGCTGGCGATCCCGGATGGGCTGTGGAACTCGATGGTTGGCAAGGGAACCTACCGTTTGTTTGTGGACGATCCGCAGGCTGGGTCGGTGGCGTTCATCGGGACGATCAAGGAGGAAGGCCGAACGCCGAGCGAGCCAGTGGCGGGGGTGATCGCGCTGCGGTTGAAGGTGGATCACGGGCAGATTTCGGAAGCGGAGACGTTTGTGGTACGGAATCCGATGACGGCGGAGCGGCTGGAGAAAATCGGCACGCCGAATCATTTGTTTTTGGAAGCGGTGCCTGAGGCGCAGCGGATGTCGCGCGCGGATTTGATTAAGACGGCCAACATGTACTTTTCTGGAATGCAGCAAAACGACGGGACGGGCGATTATCCTTTCACCGACGATTGCAACCGGATCGAGAACGGGATGCAGACCACCAACGCGCCTTTGAAGGAGGGCCAGACGCGGCCGGACCCGGCGACGGCGACGAATTATTCGTCGGCCTGGGGATGCAAGGAACAGTTTCAATCGGGCCTGCTGCATTTCGTGACGCGGATTCGCGACCGGCGCTACGTGGCAGTGGATCCAGAGCGCGGGCTGGTGTTCAGCTTCGTCTTCTTCGATCACTCGGCCGGAAAGACGCGGCATTTCGAGACGCCGAACGGGCGGGCGGTGGTGGCGGGGCCGACGCAGCCATGGACCTGGGAGATCGCGGAGATGTTCAAAGTTGAGAACGGCAAGCTGCACCAGATTGAAGCTGTGCTGGATCGCGCACCGTATGGTATGACGTCGGGCTGGAGCAGTTGGGAAGACGGGATGACGGACCGGGCGCGAGATGCGGCGGGGAGCCGGTGAGGGCTCGGCTACACTAAATAGTCCGTCAACATGCCGCTCTCCGCCACCACGAAACTCGGCCCCTACGAGATAATCGCACCCATCGGCGCGGGCGGCATGGGCGAAGTGTATCGCGCCAAGGACACCAAGCTCGAGCGCGAAGTTGCGATCAAGGTTTTGCCGCCGGCGGTGGCGCAAGATCCCGAAAGACTAGCCCGCTTCGAGCGCGAAGCCAAAGTTCTAGCGTCGCTGAACCATCCCAATATTGCCCAGATTTACGGTGTCGAAGAATCGGACGGCGTTCGCGCTTTGGTGATGGAGTTGGTGCCGGGTGAGCCGCTCCAAGGGCCGCTCCCGTTGGCGATCGCGCTCAACTACGCCAGGCAGATTGCCGAAGCATTGGAAGCGGCGCACGACAAAGGCATCGTCCATCGGGATCTGAAGCCCGCCAATATTCTGGTGACAGCCGGCGACGTGGTCAAGGTTCTCGACTTTGGGCTGGCCTTTGTGGAGAGCCGCGATCGCGAGGCCACGGACCCTAACAACTCGCCCACGCTCACCGTTTCTCCGACTCGCGCGGGAATGATCATGGGCACCGCGGCGTACATGAGTCCAGAGCAGGCTCGCGGCAAGCAGGCCGACAAGCGCGCCGACATCTGGGCCTTCGGCGCGGTGTTTTACGAGATGCTCACCGGCCGGCAGCTATTTCGCGGCGAGACAGTTTCCGACATTCTGGTCGAGGTTCTTGGAAAAGAGCCGGATCTGAGTGCCCTGCCCGCGCACGCGCGTTATGTGGTGGAGCGATGTTTGCGCAAGGATCCGCGCAAGCGCTGGCAAGCCATTGGAGATGTCCGGATCGCTCTCGAGGAAGGCGTGCCGGAGGCAGGTTCGCCGGCGCCTGCGGCGGAATCCAAGCGAACCTGGGTGCCGTGGGCGATCGCGGCCGCATTGCTTTTGGTTACAGCGGCGACATCGTTCATGGCATGGCGCGCGAATCGGTCGGCCTCTGGTTCCGGCGATCTCCCGCTCATCCGATTGGACGCCGATCTCGGTCCGGACGCGCACGTCGGTACTGCCTATACCGCCTCGGTTACGGTTATCTCACCGGATGGCACGCGGCTGGTGTATTCCGTGCGCGGTAAGGATGGCAGGCAGATGCTGGCTTCCCGGCTTCTCAGTGAGAAGACCGACAGCGTGATTGCCGGTACCGAGGAAGGCTCTGGACCCTTTTTCTCGCCCGATGGCCTGTCTATCGGGTTCTTCGCGGACGGCAAGCTGAAAAGGACCGCTGTGAACGGCGGCACACCCGTCACCTTGGCCGAGGCTTCCAACCCTCGGGGCGGAAGCTGGGGCGAAGACGGCACCATTATCGCTGCGCTCGCTAATACCGGGCCCCTTTACCGCATTCCCGCTTCTGGAGGAGTGCCACAGCCGCTTACCCAGCTTGGGAACGGAGAGGTAACTCATCGTTGGCCCCAAGTTCTGCCGGGAGGTAAGGCCGTCCTTTTCACGGCGAGCAAAAACCTCAGCAATTACGAGAGCGCCAGCGTAGAAGTGTTGACATTCAAGACCGGCGAGAGAAAAGTTCTTCAGAACGGCGGCTACTTTGGGCGCTATGCAGCCAGCGGCCACCTTCTTTATGTTCGTGACGGAACGCTCTTTGCTCTCGCCATGGGGGATTCTGCGCTCAAAGCGCAAGCGCAGCCGGTCATTGTTCTGGATGATGTAGCCAGCAGCTCCACTTCAGCGGCCGGGGAGTTCGATCTTTCGCGCAACGGGATTTTTGTTTACAGCAGCGGCAAAGCCCAACAGGAGACGTGGTCCATTGAACATTTCGACGCCAATGGATCGAAGAGAGACCAGCCGCAGTTGTCAAAACCCTCCGCCTATTTGACACCACGTTTCTCGCCCGATGGCAAGCGTCTGGCGGTGGGCATGGAAACGAAGGGGGTCGATCTCTTCGTATATGAATTTCAAGCCGACGTTCTCTCGCGCCTTACCTTTTCCAGCGAGCTCGCCTACACTCCCGTTTGGACACCCGACGGCAAGCACATCATTTTCCATTTCGCCCGCGGGAACAGCCAAGCCTTGTTGTGGATCAGCAGTGACGGCGCTGGGGGGCCACAGACGCTGCTAGAGGGAAAAGCTGTGGTGGAACCTCACTCCACCTCGCCCGATGGACGCCGCGTGGCTTACCAGCAACGGAACGACACGAATTTTGACATCGAGACGCTGCCATTGGATCTGACTGATCCAGACCATCCCAAGCCGGGGAAACCCGAGCCGTTTGCGCAGACGGTTGCGAACGAAGTGCAGCCCGCCTTTTCGCCGGACGGACGTTGGATGGCTTATGCCTCCGATGAATCAGGCATCTATGAAGTGTATGTCCGGCCGTTCCCGGACGCGGCCGGAGGCAAGTGGCAGATCTCCTCCGGCGGCGGCAAGATACCGCTGTGGTCCCGTGACGGAAAGAGCCTATTTTTTGAAACCTTGGACAACCGGATCATGGAAGCCGGCTACGCAGGGAGCGGGGTATCGTTCTCGCCCGGCAAGCCCCGCCTTTGGTCCGACAAACAACTCATTTCACCCATCGCCGATGGAAATTATGATATTGCTCCAGATGGCAAGAGCATCGAGGCGTTAGTTGCAGGGCCGGCGGCGGGAGAAAACAAAACTTCGTTGCACGTCACGTTTCTGTTAAATTTCTTCGATGAACTGCGGCGCCGCACGGCTCAACCCAAGTGATTGGATCGCTAAAGTGAAGCCGGCGTGCAGCGCGGATGAGTTGAAGCAATTACTGAACGAGGTGGCTTTCACCAGAAACCTCGGTTTCGTTCTGCATGAAATTGCGGATGGTGAATGCAGCATCGATGTGGATTTTCAGGAGGCGTTCGAGCGCCCCGGAGGTATCGTGAGCGGCCAGGTGTACATGGCTGCCGCCGACGTCGCGATGTGGCTGGCGATCAAGACAAAACTTGGGCTGGACGATTCCTCGGTGACGGCGGAAATGAAGACTAATTTCCTGGCGGGCGCCAAGCGAACAGGATTTCGCTGCACAGCCAAAATACTGAAGTTGGGCCGCCGGCTGATCTACGGAGTGGCCGAATGCATGGACCAAAACGGCAGGCTACTCACACACCACACCATTACATATATCCGCGCCGAAGAATCGCCGCGCGATTTGGAAAGGATCCAAGTATGAAATCGAAATCTGTAACGCGCCGATCGGCCTTGCACAGCGCGGGGCTCGGATTGGCCACCATGGCCTGCCTGGCTCGACCGGCCGCCGCATCCGAATGGACCGCAACGGAAAAGGCCAACGTGCAAGTGGTCAACGATTTCTGCGCGGCTTGGCCGAGCCACGATCTCGATAAGATTATGTCGTTCTTCGCCGAGAACTGCGCTTACCGGATGACGGAGACGCAGGACCCGATTAAGAGTCAGCAAGCTGTCCGGGACCGGATAAAGTCGTTTCTCGATGCGGTCCAGGGCTTTGAAGTGATCGAAACCTTGGCGAAAGGTCCGATCGTGATGAACGAGCGCCACGATCACTTTAAGGGCGGCCCCTTGAAGATGTGGCATGGGGTGGGTGTGTTTTTTATGAACGACGGCAAGATCGCGGAGTGGTCCGACTACACCATTTCGATGTACCGCGCGTGAATCTCATGAATTTCTCATTTCCTCATAATCCATTCTCGCTTCCGATCCCGTAAGCTGGGGCTGTTGGGTATGAAGCCCACGGAAATGAGGAAAAGAACGATGCCTTTGATTCAGGTGAAGCTGATTGAGGAAGTGTTTACACCAGCCCAAAAGAAGGACATGATCGCCAAGCTGACGGACGCGATGGTCGCCATCGAGGGCGAAAAAATGCGGGGCGTCACCTGGGTAATTATAGAGGACGTTCGCAGTGGCGAATGGGGTATCGGCGGCCAGGCGATGACGACCGAAGCGGTTCGGGCACTCGCCGCGGGCAAGGGTTGACAGGGCAAGGGGTGACAGGGCAACGCGTGACGCTTCGCGCGGGGTGGTGGCGATTATTGCTATGATTTCTTGAAGCCGTGATGGGCGTTGCAGCATGCCACGAGTTCGGGAGCTACTCGATCGCCAATTAGCCGGAAGCTTTAGCGGCCGGAGCGAAGAACTTTGCTCGCTCCGCGAAATTCTGGCCGATGTCGGGCCGGTTGTGGCGT
>Ga0302324_100029363_pt1 | contig 10422 bp, 6 predicted proteins | sample Palsa_T0_1_FD_201949 | JGI IMG/M metagenome (GOLD analysis project Ga0302324, IMG submission 201949) | Peat permafrost microbial communities from Stordalen Mire near Abisko, Sweden - Palsa_T0_1 | ecosystem: Environmental > Terrestrial > Soil > Palsa > Peat permafrost | place: Sweden: Abisko... | reverse complement strand
GTGTCTTGGGCCATTTAAAGGTATTCAAGAATCGTCCCCATAGATCCTGCTGTTTCTCTTAAAAGCTGGTTTAGCTGAATCGCAGAAGTGGGAATTGGAGGCCTTTTCGACGGGCGAGGTCAGGCCCCACGCGACATCCATTCGGCATTGCATCCATTCGCATGCCACTTCGAAGAGTTGGCATTTGAGTTGATGACACCGGGCCTTTACAGAGCCTTCTTTCGAGACATGGAGATCGGAGAACTCAATGCGGAAGAGATTCGGTTTAGAGCCGCACCGCGAGTGGTCTGCATTTGCCGCCGGATACGATCATTCGCGAACGCTAGTCGACTCGTCGGGGCCTATGTATTCGATCACGCTAAGTGCAGCACTCATATCACAAGCTCACTTGAACTTTCTCTTGTGCTCGTAGGCAGCCTTACTCCCTTGATCGCCAGCCAGAGCGCGGCAGACAGTTCAGCAAGTGCATCCGGAACCACGAACGCCGGGTCCAGCACCTCCCTAGTCCTAGGGAAAATGAGGAAGGTAAAACAGCAAAGGAACATCTCCAGACATGCGAACAGGTACAGACCAGAGATGATTCGCGGAATGTACCTCGACCTGTAGAGCAACCAGCTATGAACACCCGCTCCGAGGCAGAAAGACATCAGCCCCATCAGCGAGAGACGATCATGCAGGTCGAAAAAGATCAACGCGGTTGGGTGCAGCTGGCTGCCATTCAGAAGTGACATGTAATTGGGATTACTAAACAGATCGAGCGCTACCAGGCTTGCCGCAACGCCTACTGCGAGAACCCCAGCGTTTGCGATCCGCCAAAACGAACCGAGAAGTGCAAGCGTTCCGTTCACCGGTTTCAGCAGTGCGTACAAAGCTAACGCCAGTACCACATCGCAGTCGAGCATAAGAATCTCGCAAGCAAGACTCCCGCGAAATGCTCGTTCGTGCGCGAGAATGTTCTGCGCGGTGGCGGCGACGTCCCCGTCAACGATTGGATTTCCACCGAAGGCGAACATTCCTGTGAAACCGCTCGCCATTAGCAATAAGAGAGTCCAACCTGCGATGCGCGCCGCGGTCCTTTGCGTCGCTTCCGTCGTGCGCTCAGTCATGATCGTCGCTCTTTCTTGTCGAGAAGCCCGCCGCCTTTGTCGTACCGCGGGTCGACGAACCTACATCATCATGCTTGGCGGTATTTACGCGCAGGCAGTTTAGATTGTTCCATGTAATGGTGAACTGAGCTAAATGCCAGCAGGCTGGCTTCTTATCGTTCAAAATACCGACAAGCCCCCTGTGACGGGTGATGCACATCGCACTGGGTGGCCTAAACCGGCTCTCCGGACAATTGCTTCAGTCACAGGCAAGTAGGCGATTTGCCGACTACACGGAAACGCTCCGTCGACGAGCGACTCGGCGATAATGCGCTCATCGAGAAAGTCGTATTGAGTCGAACGGCCATAATCACTTATCCGATCAGCCGGTTTCACGGCCATGTGGTGCCACGAAATGGGTGGCTCGATGCTACCAACGCCGTCGCCGCGCTGGAGGCACCTCCTAACCAAAACCACCAGCATCACGAGCATGCTATTGGTGTACGATTGCACGCCTTGGTGCCTGCCCGTTTCCGAACGAGAAGCTCGGATTCTTGCTGTTCGGTACTGTGTGCGCGCACTGGGCAAGGGGGTTAGCCTGGGCCCCGAATCATTTTGCCGGTAGTAGCTCGGAACCAGATAACAGAAGCATCACTTGGAATAATTGCCATTCCTCCGAGTCGCCAGGTTCTGGTCCCATTCGGACCTGCGAGCGGAGTCAGTATACGTCACGAAAAAGGGCAGAGTTGGTTTCTAAGGCGCGGGGGCGGGGTAGTAGACCATCACGTAAAACTCCTTAGTGCTCAAATCGGTGCCTTCGAAGCCATTGTCGAAGTTGAAGGTGTACTCGAGGATCGTTCCATCGGGGCTGATGCTCGGATACAGACTGGGATCGCAGGGAGACTGACTATTGCCAGTCTGATCGCGCTCGCACGACCAGTAGAAACCGGGCTGCAGATTGTAGAACGGCACGAGCGTCGTGTACGTTTCAAGGCGCATGTCGCCGACTGCGACGTTCAGGTCCTGATAAAGAGTACTTATTTCGGCGAGCGTGGGAAGTTTCCACTTATCGCTTCCTGCGTAGGTGCTCGCATTCATGTTGGTAAGCCATCCGGTCGAGCTTTCGATGGTGGAGAAAAGCATGGTGCCATCGGCATCAATAAGTGGAGCGCTGAGATAGTCTCCGCTGATCGTCGGCCCCATGGAGGCGTCGCCTTTGACGCCGAACCTCTCAGACGGGGCAAGATTTGCGTCGACGGGCCAAGAGAGTTGAGTGTCTGTGTCGTAGACTGCTTTGCCCGCGCCGTCACCACTGGTGTAGGGCACCACGCCGGAGCCAGACGCAGGCGTGCCGAGCATCTCATGGGTCACTGGAAGCACGTGCAGATAGTTGTATGTGGTCGTGTTCGATCCATTGATTCCGGTGTTGAATGAAAACGTCACCTGGCCGTTGGCAGCTATCGCCGCGCTGTCCGCGGTCCAGTAGAGCCCGGGCTGCAGATTGCGAATGTGTCCGACGGCATTGGTGAAGTCAGGAACCACGCTGTTCGGGATGCGCATGTCGAGTCCCACGTTGTAGAGGTTACCGAGGCCGCTGCCGGAACAAAGCAAGCCGAATGTTCCGTTGTGGCTTGAAGAGCAACTTGTTGGGTCGAACAGTGGAGTCGCCGGGAGCTGCCAGTTGTTATGCCCCAGAACGCCGTGACCGTGGTCGAAGCTGTTCAATGCATCTACCCAGAGCAGTGCGGTCGCGTAATCCATGGTCCCGTCGGGGTTGATGCCGTCGACTTCCAGAGCTGCGCGTACCAAAGGGTCCCCGGCGAGGTTGGCGTTGGCGAGCCAGCAGACACCCTGATTCTCGTCGTAGACGATGAGGCCCCAATCGGCTGGCACGAGCCCGTGGTTCGTATCTGGAGGGCCGGGGTTGCGGAAGAATTCCGGACGAGGTGCGGCCAATGGATTGACCGCACCGGGAAGTGCAGACGCATTGGGCAGGGGAGCGGATTGGGTGGCGCCCGCATCACAAGGGCTGGGATTCTGTGGGGCCGGAGGCTGTGCGAAAGCGGCGGGCGCAGCGGCGAGAAGCGAGATTGCCGCGAATGCAGCAAGCAGAAAACGAGGTGCACTCATGCGTCTCATTTCGTCCTCCATCGACAAGTCTGCGAGTTTTTGACTTATGAATACATCGCGGACGGCGTCATTGGTGCGATTCTGAATGACATAACGAAGTTCAATAGCACTCTCCCTCGAAGTCATAAATTGCAGTTTGCGCTGTCCGGCGGACACTTCGGCGGGATTGGCGGTTTCGGGGGCACGAGCCCGCAGTCTTCTGCATTGGGAAGGTCGCAGCCCACGAAGTAGACGGTGACAAAATGCGCGCCCGGCTCGCGCGCAGTGCTGAGGAAACCATTTCCAAAGGAAAAGTCGAACTGGGCGCCGGTATTGGGAACCGGGGTGCTGCCATCGACGCACGGCTGGCCGACGGCGGACGCTTCGCAGGTCCAGTAGTAACCGGGTTGCAGATAAAGGAACGGGCCCGTCGCAAATTCTGGAATAGGCACGATCGGTGTGCCTGCCTGAAAGCCAAGCTCGGTGTAGTACAACTCGCCCATAGGATTTTCCTTGACGCAGTTGTACTGTGGGCATCCGGGGTCTGACGCGGGCAACTCCCACACGATTTGCTCCTTGGTTTCCGCTCCGTAGTTGGCCGCGTTCATATCCGCAATGAATTGCTCGGCCGAATCGTGATTCATGGAGCCATCCGCGGCAACACAGAACTTCGGCTTCCCCGGAGTCTTGCAAGCCTTCAAGGAGAAGGGTTGTTGTGCGGCCAGATTGGCGTTGGCGGCCCAGGTAACGTCTGCCACCGGGTCATAGACGGTTAGGCCGTCGGGGCTGAGTTCAAGGCCCGTGGCGGCGTCTGGCTCCTTGTTCATGGGAATTCGGCCCTTGATCATGGGAAGTACATAGGAATAATTGAAGGTATTCGTGCCGCCCTGCGCCCCATCGGCGAACGAGAAGTTCGCTATGCTGTCCGCAAGACCTCCGCCTTTCGAATGCGACCAATAGGTTGATGGCTGGAAATTCTGGAACGGGCCCACCGTGTTGGGCGGAATGGGAACCGCCGTATTGGGGGCGGTAATGCCTAGGCCGACGTAGTAGAGAGATCCCAGCGCGCCGGCGCTGCAGCCAAAGCCGAAACTGTTGTTCGACGGCCCCTTGGATGAGCATCCAGAATCGTTTTGCGGGGTGGTGGGAAGCTGCCACGTATCGTGACCAAGATAGCTCGCGGCGTTCATGCGCTTTACCCATTTCTGTGCGGAGGTGTAGCTCATGGCGCCATCGGGCCAAATGCAGTCATCGGTGCTGTCGGGGTTGCATAGCGGAAGGCCGAAGCGGGGCGGCATGTCGACGGAGGGTGCTGGATCGTCCGGGCTGTCCGCATCCAAGGTCGAAGCCAGATTGGCATCCGTGAGCCATGTGACACCATTCACCGCGTCATAAACGGTTGTGCCGTTCGGGATCAAATAGGTCAGCCCGCTATTCGAACGGTCCGCCTGGGCCAAGAGATTGGCCGAGCTCGCAAAGGCGAGCGCAGCGAGTAGAGTTCCGATTACACGGGGAAGCTTCATGCCATTCACCTTCGATCCTCACGAGTTGCAGTTGGCGGAGCCCTGCGGGCACTTAGGCAGATTCGCGTTTTCTAAGCAACCACCTGCAAGGTCAGCCTTTCTTTGGTTTTTCGCGACGCAACAACCAAATCGGAGTAGGAAACCGGGCCGTTCAGAATTGCACGAACAACGGTTTTCTAAGTTCCTGGACAGAAAAGCGGAATGCGCGCGCCAATCGTCTCATCTGAAATGAAAATAATTTCCTGAACGAGTGAAAACAGACCGCCTCTGGCGGAAATGCGGACCCGAAATCGCTTTGAATCGATTGCCAGGCTTACTCCGTTTTTAGGCACAGAGCGAAGAAAGTAAAGCAATTGACCGTGGAGGGACGCACGAATAAACTCAAAAGCACTCCGCAGGGGGTGGCGATTCATATGCCCGACGACGCCAACGGTCAGGTCACCGAGCTTTTACAAAACTGGAGACAGGGCGACGAGAAAGCACTCCATGATCTATTGCCCCTGGTTTACAACGAGCTCCGGCGTCTAGCTCACTACCATCTCCAATCAGAACGGCCCGACCACACATTGCAGAGCACCGCGCTGGTTCACGAAGCCTATATGCGGATGATGGGCCGGCAGGCGGCGCAGTTTCAGAATCGAGCGCACTTTATCGCAATTGCTTCCCGGCTGATGCGTCAAGTCCTTGTGGACTATGCCCGCGAGCGCCGGGCAGGCAAGCGAGACGGTGGATTCCGGATCGCATTTGAATTAGCGGAAGCTTTGCCGGTCAACGGAGATGCCGAACTCCTGGCGCTCGACGATGCTCTGGACGAGCTCTCCCGAATTGATGAACGACAGGCAAAGATTGTCGAAATGAAGTTCTTCGGCGGATTGTCGGCGCCCGATATCTCCCAGATTCTGGGTCTTTCGCGGGTCACGGTTGACCGCGACTGGGCGACCGCGCGCGTCTGGTTGCATCGGCAAATGAGCAGGACGGCATTGTCATGACCGCTGAGAATTGGGAACGCGTCAAGGAAATCCTTCACCAGGCCATGCAACTGGCACCGCAAGAGCGGAGTGCCTTCCTTGATGGAACCTGTGACTCCGATTCAGCGCTGCGCGAAGAAGTTGAGTCGCTTCTCCTGGCCGACAATGGCTTGCATCCCGACTTTTTAAAATCACCGCCGATGGCCGGCAAATGGAACTTTGTCGCGAATGGAATCGATCATGCCGGCGGTCTGGCGGCAGGTCAGATATTCGCGCAACGGTTTCAGCTTGTCAGCAAGCTGGGTCAAGGTGGGATGGGTCAGGTATGGCTCGCCAACCAGACTTCACCGGTCAAGCGGCAAGTCGCCCTGAAGCTGATCAAGGCAGGGATGTATGACGAGTCGGTGGTGCAGCGCTTCGAGGCGGAGCGCCAATCGCTCGCGATCATGGATCATCCAGCGATTGCCAAGGTGTTTGACGCAGGGGCGACGCCGCAAGGCCAGCCGTATTTTGTGATGGAGTACGTTCAGGGACTGCCAATCACCGAATACTGCGATCAGAATAAGCTCAAAATCACCGACCGACTCGAACTTTTCATCCAAGCCTGCGAAGCCGTGCAGCACGCCCATCAGAAGGCCATAATCCATCGCGATCTGAAGCCGGCCAACATTCTGGTTGCAGAAGTGGACGGCAAGCCTACACCGCGCATCATCGACTTTGGACTCGCAAAAGCGATCACGGCGCAAGCAAGCGAAGAGTCCCATCTCACTAAGAGCGGGCTATTCATGGGGACTCCCGGATATATGAGTCCCGAGCAGGCCGACCCAAGCGTTCATGACATTGATACACGCACTGACGTGTACTCTCTGGGGGTCGTCATCTATGTACTTCTGTCCGGGTTGCAGCCATTTAACACAAAACCGCAGCAAGAATTTCCGCTCGACGAATTACTGCGAAAGCTGCGCCTAGAAGAACCGCCGGCACCAAGCGCCAGGGTCGGCGGTGATCGTATGAGCTCCGCCGGGACGGCTGAAGCGCGAGGCACCGAAGCCAGGCAGTTGGTGAAAATACTGCGTGGAGATCTCGACTGGATTACGATGAAGGCCCTCGAGAAGGATCGAGGCCGCCGCTACGGAACAGCCTCAGATCTCGCTGGCGACATTCGCCATTATCTGAACCATGAACCTGTAGTCGCGCGGCCGGCCAGCGCGGGCTATCAACTGAGGAAGTACGCACGGCGCCATCGGGCGGCTGTGGCCGTGGCTGCCGGATTGGTCTTGTTGCTCGCCGCGTTTTCCGTCTTGCAGGCCCTGCAGCTGCGCCGGATTACCCGCGAGCGCGACCGCGCCGATCGCGAACGGGATCGCGCTGCACGCGTCACTGAATTCATGACCGGCATGTTCAAGGTCTCCGATCCGAGTCAGGCCCGTGGCAACAGCGTAACCGCCCGCGAGATTCTCGACAAGGCATCGAACGATATGGGGGCCGGCTTGGCGGAAGACCCGCAAGTGCAATCTCAAATGATGCAGGTAATGGCGACGACGTATGAGAACCTCGGCCTCTATCCTCGTGCGCATGAATTATCCCAGCGCGCACTCGATACCCGTCTGAAGCTCTTTGGGCCGGATGACGCCAAGGCGCTGGAATTGGAGGCGCAACTTGGCTACATTGTGGACCGCGAAGGAAACTTTTCCGAAGCGGAAAAAATGCTGCGTAAGGCGCTTGATGGAGAGCGCCGCGTTCTTGGCTCCGAGAGCCCGCTCACACTTGAAACAATGGATCACCTTGCCGTTGTCCGCGGACAGCGGGGTCACTACGACGAGAGCGAGAAGATGGAACGGGAGGCAATTGAAGTTGGGACGCGCAGACTGGGTGCGGAAAATGAGCAGGTATTGCGAGCCAGGACCAATCTGGGAGTGGCCCTTTGGAATGAAGCTCGCTACATCGAGGCGGAGCAAGTGGATCGTCAACTGGTCGATGTCGAACGCCGTGTCTTGGGTTCCGACGACCCACGCACCATGAAGGCGATGGGCAATCTGGGATTGGCTCTCAAGTCGGAGGGCCGCCTTGGCGAAGCTGAGCGAATCTATCGCGATGCCCTGGCCGACTCGAAGCGCGTTTTGGGTCCCGAGCATCCTGACACCGCATTCAATATGGATCGCCTCGCAAACCTGCTTTCTGAGGAAGGTCATTTGACCGAAGCGGAAAAACTGACACGCGAGGAATTGGCCATACGCCTGCGAACGCTTGGCCCTGAACACAACCGGACACTGATCGCCAAAATAAACTTGTCCGATGAGCTCTACAAGGAAGGGCACGTCCGTGAAGCGGAAAAGCTGCAAAGGGAAGCCCTGGATGTTCAGGTTCGCATCCGGGGGCCGGAAAATGTCGACAGCCTGATCTTCAAGACCTACCTGGCACGAAGTTTGAATAAAGAGGGTCGCTACGTCGAGGCAGAAAAACTCGCGCGGGAAACGTATGAAACCCAGCGTCGCGACTCCGGTCCCCAACACCCAGACACCATCGACACTCTGCGTGAGCTCGGTAAGGCGATGGCCTACACACACCATTATGCAAACGCCGGCAAGCTCTTTCAAGACGTGATTCAGAATGACGGAAACCCTGCGGGGCAAGGAAATCCCTGGCCTGTCTGGTATGCCTTCGCGTGTGTGGCAGCGGCTGCCGGCCGTACGGACGATGCATTTCAGTTTCTGCGCGAAGCCGGCAAACGCGGGTATACCAATGCCGAATCCTTGGCGGCCGACGAAGATTTGCAGAGCCTTCGCCGGGACGCACGTTTCCAGCAACTGGTGGCCTCGCTCAAGCATCCGGCTGCCAGTGTGCATACACAATAGTGGGCATTTGTTCGAGACCCCCTCCACATCGACAATGAGATTCGCTTCGCGGGTTCGAGATCATCCCATCGTTGTTGCTCATCGAGATTGATTTCCAGCGCTGTCTTTGGGATCACTTCGTGAGTCAGGAAGGAGTTCGCCGGAGGGATTCGCCCAAGGCGAGCATCGCGCAACATCCGCTCGTATCCTTCGGAACGGAAGATTCCAGCGCCATCTGCGATATTGAGCCCCAGATTGACCACCCACCATGAGCCTTCTACGGCCCGATACTTGGCAACGAAGATTTTCGATGGCCACTCCAGTTCGTGATCCGCCCCAGTCAACCAGTCTGCGACGATTCCGTCCCAGTGCGGACGAAGTTGTCCAGCCAGATGGCTTTTGCTAGCTTCTCCTTGCCAATCAGCCGGCGCGGATATTCAACGAGATATTTCAGAACCTCAAAAACCTTTGGGCTAAGCTTTGCCCCTTCGCCAGACCGAAAAAATCCTCCTCGCGCAAGGTCCAGCGTGAACTCCCCGAATCTATTTGCGCTGACAAAATGATCGACAAACAAAGACGGTCCACATGTCTGAATAGTCGGCTTTCCGGGCGGGTAACCCTTTGCTCGACTGCTGCCGACAGGCCTTATCGCGAATCGACATCTCCGGAGAACAGGCAACCAAAGCGATCGTTTACGGGCTTTTCCAAGTTCTGCTTGCATCCGAGGTAGCGTTCTGCTGTCAGGACGGAGGCGTGACCGAGAAGAAACTGTATTTGCTCCAGTTCGCCGCCGTTCACATGGCAGAGCTTTGCGCAGGTTCGCCGAAGGTCGTGAGGTGCGGGTGGTCGAGCTCCAGACTCAGTGCACAGCTCCGGACTACGTACCAGACGACGTTTTCGGATATACCGTTACCCCAGACGGTTCCGTGACGACTGACTGCCCTGAATACTCGTCCCGTCGTGACGGATGCAGCTGTCAGCCATCTGTCTATGGCATTCTTCACCCAGCCGGGCATAGGAACGGTGCGGACGTGGTTGCCCTTGCCGACTAGGTCAACGATCGCCCAATGGCCCTGTCGGATTTGTATGTCTTCTCTGCGAAGGGCAGACAGCTCTGCTCGGCGCAGACCGCAGCCGAGCAGGATCGCGAGCATAGCGACATCCCGAACGTGGTGTAAGCCTTGTCCATTCGCTTTCTCAAGAAGCAAGCGAGCCTGATCCTGGTTGAGCCAGTTACCCGCTCGGCATCCGAGTTGCTTGACGCCTTTTACGCGCCGTATGCCTGCAGCAAGTTCCGGACTCAGCAGACCAGAGTCTGCCGCTTCGTAGGTCAGCCTTCTGACCGCCGCAAGCCTCTGATTGATCGTTCCGGCGGCTAATCCGAGTGATTCGAGGTGTAGGCGGAAGCGGAGCACGACTGTCCGGTTCAGGGCTAGTCTTGGTTCCGAACAGTACCAGTCGATGAACTGCTCCATCGCAAACTTGTAGTTGCGCCGCGAACGCGGAGAACTCAAGCTGTTCAATACTGAGGTCTTCGAGTGATCGAGGTCTGGCAGGCGAAGAACCGTCTTCCGCACGACATGCTTTCTGGTCATCTTGGGCATACTGGCGGCCTCCTCTGCCGCAAACATGCCCAACACTCTATGCGCCTGCCAAGAGTTCAGGGTTGGTCGGCTGGAAGAGCGAACAGGCGATTTCGCGTCGATCTAGAGTCACTACTGGCGGGGAAATGCGTTTGTGAGGACTCATCTTGCCATGGGGTACACAGCCGCAAGGCCGGCTTGTCGTCACTCCCAAAGGGCGACTGATAACCGTCACGACAGCGGGTAACAGGTTGCTACCTGAAACCGACGCGGAGGCCGCCTCGCTATTGGGCAGCATGGTCTGCTATTCGGGCAGGACA
>Ga0302324_100029359_pt1 | contig 10423 bp, 9 predicted proteins | sample Palsa_T0_1_FD_201949 | JGI IMG/M metagenome (GOLD analysis project Ga0302324, IMG submission 201949) | Peat permafrost microbial communities from Stordalen Mire near Abisko, Sweden - Palsa_T0_1 | ecosystem: Environmental > Terrestrial > Soil > Palsa > Peat permafrost | place: Sweden: Abisko... | reverse complement strand
CCAGGATGCCCGCAATCGCCGGCCCGATGATGCGCGCCCCGTTGAACATCGAAGAGTTCAGCGCGATCGCATTCATCAGGTCCTCGCGGCCCACCATGTCGATCAGGAACGCCTGGCGCGCTGGGATATCGAACGCATTCACTACGCCGAGGCCAGACGCCAGCAGCATGATTTGCCAGACGTGCACGCGATGAGTGAGCGTGAGTGCTGCAAGAATTCCCGCCAGTATCATCGACGTGATCTGGGTTGCGATAACGACACGCTGGCGATTGTGCCGGTCGGCAACGATACCGCCTATCGGGGCCATGATGAACACCGGGATCTGGCTGGCAAAGCCGACGGCGCCCAACAGCAACGCCGAGCCGGTCATGCTATAGACCAGCCACGACTGCGCGACGGTCTGCATCCAGGTACCGATCAGCGAGATGAGCTGGCCGGCAAAGAACAACTGGAAGTTGCGATGACGCAACGCCCGCACCGCCAGCGACAGCTTCGACTCGCGCGATGCCGGCCGAACAAACTCCTGCTTTTCCTCCTTGAGAACAGAGCTAAGAGATTCGTGTTCAGATTGTTGGGATTCCTCGGCCATCGACTATTTGATGCTCAGATGAAGGCCCGGCTCCGTGGGTTTCGCAGCCCACAGTCACGGGCACTTTCCAGAATACTGCAAGTGACACTGACGATGTCGGGCACAACGATCTGGATCGCATGTAACCGAAGTCGTCTTATAGCTGCTTCCGCTTTGTGTCAGGTCGCCGCTTCAGCGTCGCGCCAAACGATGCCGGTTGCAACAGAATCGCTCGCCGGATATCTTCCTAGTTTGGTCAATCCGAACCAACCATCAACTCCCAACGTTCCCGGCTCGCGCCGCTTCTTGCGCCGCGTCAAAGGGATTGTTCTGCGTCCCAGCGCAATCTACCGTCTTTACCTGCGAATGAAATTTGGAGCTGCCACTCTGTCGCAACCTCCCGGCCCAAACATCGCCAACGGAACGCTGAAAAACAAATCAGAGTGGGAAGCCGCGCTCGCGAACGGAAAGGGGCTGCACGTTCCGTTGCATCGCGGGGCAGAAAAAAATTGGGACCACCTCGCCGCAGTCACCACTATCCTCGCCAGCACCGGTCCCTCAGCCCGCATCCTCGATGCTGGAGCAGAGATCTACAGCAACGTTCTGCCGGCGTTGTTTCTGTATGGATATCGAGATCTGTACGGCATCAACCTCGACTTCACCGCACCCACGCGCCGTGGACCAATCTGTTACATGCCGGGCGACTTGACTCGTACTCCCTTCCCCGATGGTTTCTTCGACGCCATCACCTGCCTCAGCGTGATCGAACACGGCGTTCCGCTGCACGACTACTTCCGCGAGATGTATCGCCTGCTAAAGCCGCAAGGCCTGCTGATCACCTCAACCGACTACTACGCCGATCCCATCGACACCGAGGGCCACTTCGCCCACGGAACGCCTATTAGGATTTTCTCCAGATTCAAAATTGAGGCTGCTCTCGATCTGGCTCGATCTGTGGGATTTGAGCTGACGGGAGAGGTCGACTTGAGTTGCGAAGAAAAACCTATCCGTTGGGAGCCGTTCGGACTGGAGTACACCTTTCTTCTTTTCACCCTGCGGAAGCCGAAATAGGGCGCGGCTCAATACCTGCTGATCAGTGGCTGAATTCCAGCACAGTTAAGCCTTCGAACTTTAGCGAACGCGGCTCGCCAAAGATAACGTGTAATTTTGCTTCCATATTCGGCGTGTAGTCCCGTACCGGGCTCCCGTCACGCAGCACAACCCAGACGTGAGGAAACGTCCTGGGGTCGCGATCGAAAGGCTGTTCGAACTCGCGATAATCCGCGCCACTGTCATAGAAGCGTCCGAACACCCGCGCAGCCGGAGCAGTCGACCGATGCAGATCGTAGTAATAGTCGAAGCCCGGGCGCGCGAAGTTCGGATAAATCAGTACCGCATCTCCGGGTTGAGCTGCGGCCAGCACGGCAGCCGTGGCATTCCGCCAGTCTTCGCGCGGCTTTCGGTATCCCATGAAGATGTTGACGATGGAGCTGACAGCCAAGGCAAGCACGAGCCAGAAACCCAAATGATATTTCGGCAGGGCAACCATGCCACGGCCAGCCAGCATAATGGTCGCCGGCAAACAGAAAATCATGTAGCGCTGCACGAAGACAGGGTTGTACAGCGAGATGAGGGCCATCAGCAACACCGGCACGAATGCCCATGAGATCAGGAAAGCGCCGCGCCAGAAGATCTCCGGCCCGTCTTTGCGTTCGCGCCAGATCGCCAGCCCCGCCGCCATCCACAAGACTGCCGAAAGGACTAGCTTTTCGCCGGCGCCTCCGAAAAACAATGCCAGATGCAGCACCTGTTTCGGTGTGGCTTGCGGCATCCAGGGAAACGAAGTCGTATGCGCCGGCACGCGCAGGACGAATGTCAGTCCAGGCGCGGCCAGCGCCAGCAGCAGACAGCCGTGGACGAACATGCGCCGCAAGAGATTCGGCTTTCGCAGCATCAGCAGAGAACAGCCCTGAGCCAACAGGGCGAGCGAAGCAAAGAAGTGCGTATAAAAGGCCAATACGCTGCACACCGTCCACAAAAGCCAGTCGCGCTCGCGGTTTGCCTCAACGGCACGCACCAGAAACCATGCCGACGCCAGCACCAGCAAAATGGCCATCGGGTAGCCGCGAGCTTCCTGCGAGTAGTAAACGTGGGTAGGGCTGAGGGCGAGCAATGCGGCTGAAGCCAGGGCCGCTGTCTCGCCGGCCAATCTGCGCGCCACAAAATAGATGAGTGGAATAGATGCGATGGCGAAGATGGCGGACGGCAGACGTATCCAGGCTTCGCTCTGCCCCAGGTGCAGCCAGCCACGCATCAGCAGGAAATAAGCGCCCTGATAACTGGCTTCGCCGTACCACCAGATGTGTTGGAACTGCGACCAGGGCAATCGGGCAATGGCGACCGTGGCCGGCTCGTCCAGCCATAGGCCTTTCGCGCCCAGATGCAGTAAACGTAACGTCGCGCCGGCAATCGTAAAGAGAAGCAGTAGAAGATTGTGGCCGCGAGGCGATACTCCGAACCCGGAGACGGCGGGTTGCTTCGATGCAAACGGAGCGGCAGAGCGCTCGCTGGCCGGCGGCATAAACACGAGTTTATCAGCACAGGAAAAGCTGGCTGCCCGGGTCCTGACTCAACTGATATCCTCTTAGCGCGCATGCCCACATTTGCCGCGGTCGACATTGGCTCCAACTCGGTGAGGCTCAAGATCGCGAAGGCCGTGCGCGGCCGCCTTGAGGAGCTTCACGAAGAACGCGAAGTGACGCGCCTCGGCGAGAGCGTCTTCGCCGGCGGAGCACTCGACCCACAGGCGATGGCGCACACCCTCCGCGTGCTTAGGCGCTTTCATCGCGCGGCGCAATCCTACGGCGCCGACCGCGTACGCGTGGTCGCGACCAGCGCTCTGCGTGACGCCCGCAATGGCCGCGCCTTTCGCGATTGGGTGCTCTCCGCCACCGGATGGAAGGTTGACGTCATCTCCGGCCTGGAAGAAGGCCGCCTCATCCACCTCGGCGTCCTGTCTGGCGCTCGGGTTTCCAAGAAGCGCGCCTTGCTCATCGACCTCGGAGGTGGGAGCTGCGAATTGACGCTCTCCATCTCCGGCCACATTGACGACATGGTGAGCCTGCCGATCGGCGCCGTACGTCTCACCCAGACCTTCCTCCACCACGATCCCCCGTGGCGAATCGAGCTGGAACAGATGCGTGGCGTCATTCAACGAGAAGTGTCCCGCATCCGCAAGCGCATCATCGCCGCCAAACTCCAGATAGTTCTGGCCACGTCGGGCACGCCCGCTGCGCTCTCGGGCCTCTACACCGCCAAGGTGCGCGGCTACGATGAGAGCAAAGCGCACACCGTGCCCCAGGCCGCCGTGGCTTCCCTACTGAAGGAACTTAGCCGGCGCAATCTCTCCCAGCGACGCGCTCTGCCCGGCATCGGTCCACGCCGGGCCGAGATCATCGTGGCCGGCACCATGGTTTTTGCCGAGCTGATGCAGCTTTGCCACTTGCCCAGTTTTCGCTATCTCCCGTTGGGGTTGCGCGACGGTCTGTTGGCGCAAATGATGGCCGACTACAACGCCAGTACGGCCATGCGCGAACGTGTGGAGTCAGAGCGGCACGACGCCCTGCTGGCCGTAGCCAAACACTATGGCGCTGACTTGCAATTTGCCCAGCGCATCCGGGACCTGGCATTGCAGCTTTTCCAGCGCCTGAAAAGAGTGCACCAGTTGCCCGCCGAATACGAAGACTGGCTGGAGGCAGCGGCCATGCTGCATGAGGTGGGCGCCTACATCAATCGCTCCGGTCGGCGGCGCCATACCTACTACGTCATCTCCAACTCGGAGCTGTTTGGCTACACGCCGCTGCAACGCCGTATCATCGCTGCTGTCGCCCGTTACGTCGGCAAATCGTTGCCCACGCCCAACGACCGCGTGATGAGCATACTGCCCGGCGTTCACCAGATCCACGTCGCCAAGGCCGTCTCTTTACTGCGCTTGGCAAGAGCGCTTGATCAGGGCCGCCGCTCGGCCGTCAGCCACTTGAAGATTCGCCTCCACCAGGACGGTCAAGTGCGCCTGCTGCTGACCCCGCGAGCTGGGGAAGGAACCGAGCTGGAGTTGTGGGCGGTGGAACAGGAAAAGGATTACTTCGAGACTGTCTTCGGGCGCGAGTTGCTGGCTGAGGCCTGCTGAATCGAGCCCACAACCTTAGGCGGCACGTACCACTTGAGTATGGCCTGCCGCCGTCCCACCTCTATTTTTGCGATTGCGCCTTTCTTCATTTCGATCACAGGGGAAGCGGCCTCACCCGCCAGCAGTTTATTCACAAACTCTGTCATGCTGGGATTGTGTCCCACCACTAGGATCGCCTCCTTACGGCTGTGGCGGCGCAGCAATTCCTGAAACTCCTCGTAGGTAGCCTGGGACCGCAGCGCCGCATCGAGAACTACCTTCTCTTCATAGCCGATCTCGTTGGCCACCACTGTTGCAGTCTGTGTGGCCCGCCGCAAAGGACTGGAGATGATGGCATCGACGGTCACATCCAACGCGGCCAGTGCACGTCCCATATTGTGGGACTGCGCGATGCCAAGCTTATCCAGCGGACGCTTTTCGTCCTTGGTGGGATCTAGTCTCGCTTCGCCGGCGTTGGCGTGGCGTAGGAAGTAAACGTCCATGATGAGTATTTTGCCCTAACCGGTCGTCGGACGGTAGGCGGCGCGACGCCGCCAGCTCCGGAACCGAATCCAGCGTGACTTTGCCTTCCGCGGGCGCAATCAGTTTGCCTAGTATACCTTCGCCGCCAGCGCATGCTCGGCGACATGCGCGACCCGCAACACCGTCGCTTCATCAAAGTGTTTTCCCAGAATCTGCATGCCGATCGGCAATCCCTCTTTGCTCTTGCCGCAGGGAATCGAGATTCCCGGAATGCCCGCCAGATCGGCGGTCACGGTGAAAATATCGGCGAGGTACATGGCCAGCGGATCGTCCGCCTTCTCGCCCAGCTTGAACGCCGGCGTGGGCGTCGTTGGCGTAACAATGACGTCGACCTTGGCGAATGCTTCGTCGAAGTCGCGAGCCAGCAGGCTACGCACGCGTTGCGCCTTCAGATAATAGGCATCGTAATATCCGGCGCTCAGCACATAGGTTCCCAGCATGATGCGGCGCTTCACCTCCGCGCCAAAGCCAGCATCGCGAGTGCGGCGATACATCTCGCTCAGCGTTTTTCCTTCGCGGGCGCGCAAACCATAGCGGACGCCGTCGTAGCGCGCAAGATTCGACGACGCCTCGGCTGTCGCGATTACGTAGTACGTCGGTATGGCGTACGGCGTATGCGGTAGTGAGATGGGAACAATGTCGGCGCCGGCTTTCCTTAGCTCCTCAATGCCGAACTGCACCGCAGTGCTCACTTCCAGATCAATGCCTTCTCCGAAGTACTCCAGCGGAACTCCGATTTTCATGCCCGTGACTGGCTGGCCGATCTGTTCGCGATAGTTAGGAACTGGAACGTCGGCGGTGGTGGAGTCGAGCGGATCGCGCCCGGCGATGGCCTGCAACATCAGCGCGGCATCTTTCACGCTCTTGCCGAACGGCCCAGGATGGTCCAGCGACGAGGCAAACGCAATCAGGCCATAACGGGAGACGCGGCCGTAGGTCGGCATCAAGCCGACAACGCCGCAGAACGCCGCGGGCTGACGGATGGAGCCACCGGTATCGGAGCCTAACGAAGCCACCGCAGTCCCTGCGGCAATCGTGGCCGCAGAACCACCAGACGAGCCGCCCGGCACACGCGATCGATCGCGCGGATTGTGCACCGGATGGAAGCCGGAGTTCTCGTTCGACGAGCCCATGGCAAACTCATCGCAATTCGTTTTGCCCAGGATGATCGCGCCGGCGTCTTCCAGTCGCGACACGACGGTTGCATCGTAAGGAGCAATAAAGTCCGCCAGAGTCTTGGATCCGGCCGTGGTGCGCACGTCTTTGGTGGTGAAGACATCCTTGATCGCGACCGGCACCCCCGCCAGCGGCGGAAGATCGTCACCCTTATCGGCAAGGGCGTCGATGCGCGCAGCCTGGCGATAGGCCCGATCTTTGCTCAGCGTGAGATATGCGCCGACCGCACCATCTTCGGCTTCAATCTTCTGGTAGAAATCGTCCACGAGCGCGGTGGCTGTCGTTTCTCTTTCCAGCACTGCGGCGCGCGCGGAATCGACGGTGAGCAAGTCGAGGTTCATGGCTGGCGCTCAATCACTTTAGGAACTTTGAAGAAAGTTCCATCGGAAGCAGGCGCATTCCTCAGCGCCTCTTCGCGCGGGAGACACGGACGCAGCTCGTCGCTACGCATGGCAAACGCGAAACCACCGGCCTCATCTTTGCGCTCGCCATAACGGCTGGCCACTTGTGCCATCGGCTCCACGTTGCTGGTATCCAACTCGTTCAATCGGTCGATGTAACCGAGTATCGAGTTCAGGTCTTTCAACATGCGAAGGCGCTCCTCGTCCGTGAGCTCAAGGTGCGCCAGATCCGCCACGTAGGAAACATCTTTTTCGGAAACCATAAATGTATTCGTGGAATCAGCGTTCGGTGCCCTTCACCGTGACAAAATCAATCCTGTTGACTGGCTCGGGTGAGACTTGGTTGAGCGCGGCCAGGTATCGTGAGCTGAAGCTCTGCAGTTGATTACGCCAAGCCTCGTCAGGGACGGAAACCGTAAGCACGCCCGCCGCAAAGTTGATCGCATGGGTCCGTTCCGCTGTCTTGGCGCCACAGGCGAGCGGCCAAGCCAGCAGCGGCGCGCTGTTGCCGTCTCGGCGCACGGCCTCGCGAAAAATCTTTCTCAGGGTTGCGCTGGCGTGCTGCATGTAATCGAAGGTTAATTGTAGATCAATGTCGGCGCTCTGTGCCTCTGTGCCTTGTGGGGCAACTGTTAGCCAGTGGGGGGGAACTCGCATCGCACAAACTCCAGCGCCTCTTCCCTGCTGCGCAGCGAGCCTTCCAGTTGTGCGTCCTCGATCATCGCCAACATCTTACGAAACCCCGGCCCGGGTTTGTAACCAAGCTGAATCAGGTCTCGTCCGGTCAACAGCAAAGCCGGCCGGATCTCTTCCTCGGAACTTTCTTGCAGACGCTGGCGCACGAAATCGTGCATGGCAAGGCTTCCGTGGCTGCTGAGGCAATCGATGCGATGCAATTCCAAATGCTCCTCGAATTTCGGCAGCCGCATAAAGCGCTTCAGCGTCGACGCCTTCATTCGCTCGGCATCGGCAAATCGCATGTGATTGGCCACCAGCGCTGCGATCTGCCAGGTGTCGTCGTTGGAGAAGTGCAGGCGGTGGCAGATTTCCTCTGCCATCCGTACGCCGACCTCGACGTGTCCGTCGAAACGGATGCGGTCGGGCGCAATCCGAAAGGTCGGCGGTTTGCCTACATCGTGCAACAGCGTTCCCCAGGCCAATGTAGGCGAGCACTTCGACGGCAGCTTCTCCAGCAGAAGCAGAGTGTGGATCCACACATCGCCCTCAGGGTGAAACTGCGGCGGCTGCTCGACGCCATGCATGCGATCAATTGCCGGCAACACCTGGCGCAGCAGACCGCTGGCATCGAGCAGCTCGAAAGCGCGGCGGGCGTGGCCTTCGGTGAGCATCTTGGTCAGTTCGTCACGAACGCGCTCCCGGCTGACTTGGTGAATAAGCGGAGCGAGCTGTTGAATAGCGGCAAACGTCCGTGGCTCGATCACATACTGAAAGCGCGCCGCGAAGCGTACAGCGCGCAGCATGCGCAGTTTGTCTTCCTGGAAGCGACATTCCGGGTCGCCGATAGCGCGAACCACCCCGGCTTGCAAATCATCCCGTCCGCCGACAAAATCCAGCACGAGATCACTGTCAAGCGGATCCATCAGCAGGCCGTTAATGGTGAAGTCGCGGCGCTGCACGTCCTCCCTGGGGTCCTTCGAATACCGCACCTGGTCGGGATGACGCCCGTCAGAGTAAGCGCCGTCATTGCGAAAGGTAGCAACTTCAACGTAGTTCGGATGCTCAGAAGGAGTTACCGGACGAGGAACATCCTCTGGCACAGGCACCAGCACGACCCCGAACTGCGCCCCGACGGCATAGGTTTCTGGAAAAATACGCATTACTTCGGGAGGAGTGGCATCGGTCGCGACATCGTAATCCGTGGGAACCAACCCGAGCAGGGTGTCGCGCACGCAGCCTCCGGCAAAATAGGCCTGAAATCCGCGCTGCCGCAGCTCGCGAACAACGTTGGTGGCGTGGGTGCGCATACAAGATTGATGATAGCAATATGCCGCTGGTATTTGGCATTTGGCATTTAGCCAAAGCGTTTCGTACGCGGTTTTGCTAAGTGCTGCATGCTAAGTGCTGAAACAACGCGGTCACAGACTAGAATATTGCTGTGGACGATGTTTTCATCCTGGGTATCGAGAGTTCGTGCGACGAAACCGCTGCCGCCGTGGTGCGCTCCGGCGAAGAAGTTATTTCTAATGTGGTGTACTCACAGATCGCCACACACCAGCCCTACGGAGGAGTCGTTCCCGAACTGGCGTCGCGCGAACATCTCCGCGCCATCGTTCCGGTCGCCCGCAAGGCACTGGCAGACGCCAACCAGAACTATGAGAACATCGACGCCCTTGCCGTGACGAAGGGCCCGGGACTTGCCGGCGCACTGCTGGTTGGCCTGAGCTATGCCAAGGCGCTAGCCTATGCAGCGGCCAAGCCGCTCATTGGCGTGAACCACCTCGAAGGACACATTCACGCGGTGCTCCTGGAAGAGCGGCAGAATGGCGTTCGCGAGCTCGAATTTCCCGTGCTGGCCCTGGTGGTGAGTGGCGGCCATACTCATCTCTTTCTTGCCCAGCGGCAAGCTGACGCGTGGACGTACCACGACGTGGGACATACGCGGGATGACGCCGCCGGCGAGGCCTTCGACAAGGTCGCCAAGTTGCTCGAGTTGGGATATCCCGGCGGCCCGCTCATCGACTTTCTCTCCGGGCACGGCGATCCGCAGGCGGTAAAGTTTTCCTTCGCTCAGATGAAGCATCCCGATCGCAATCCTCAGAACCGCCACGGCAAGGACGAGCCACGCGCCGATTTCTCTTACAGCGGGATCAAGACCGCGGTGTTGCGCTACGTAGAGACGCACGACCTGCGCGCCGGCAACGCGCAGCGACGTCGCGTCCTCGAGCAACTGGCAAGTCCTTCGCCCCATGACGTTCTCGCGGCCTGCGATCCTGAAACACTCGACCTTGTGGCGTCGTTCCAACGGGCGATGGTGAATGACCTGGTGGGTAAGACCTTGGCGGCTGCACGGGAGCACAACGTCGCAACGGTCCTGGTCACCGGAGGTGTCGCCGCCAACTCCGAGCTGCGTACTGCCTTCCAAGGCGCGGCCGCGGAGGAAGGTCTGCCCGTGCATTTCCCTTCCCGCAAGCTCTCGACAGACAACGCCGCCATGATCGCCGCCGCTGCTTATCCTCGATTTCTCGCCGGAGAGTTTGCCGACTGGGAATTGTCGGCGGATGCGGGGCTAAAGTTGCGGTGACCGCGCAAAACACACGTGCGCCCTGTCTCGCCGGAGGCAAGCACTTGGACCTAAATCGTTATTCTTCTTCTGTAGGAATTTTGGATTCGATGTCCATGTCACGGAACTCGCTGGATTCGAAGATCTCGCGGCATTCAAGGCACTCTACGTACTCCGCATCTTCGTCTCGCGATACGACCTGGACTCGGGAATGCCGACACTGGTTGTCCATTGCGTCGCCCTGAGGATAGTTGTGGGTTGTGTTTAGGGAACGGCTGACGTTCATAGCGAATCGACCAAAAGGGAGCAGCAACCTCAATTGTCCG
>Ga0302324_100029358_pt1 | contig 10423 bp, 5 predicted proteins | sample Palsa_T0_1_FD_201949 | JGI IMG/M metagenome (GOLD analysis project Ga0302324, IMG submission 201949) | Peat permafrost microbial communities from Stordalen Mire near Abisko, Sweden - Palsa_T0_1 | ecosystem: Environmental > Terrestrial > Soil > Palsa > Peat permafrost | place: Sweden: Abisko... | reverse complement strand
CCGCGCATGACGCCGCGTCACCGATGCCGGACAGCATCAGCAGTTGCGGCGTGTTGAAGGTGCCCCCCGCCAGGATGATGTCGCCGCGCGCACGCAGCACGCGGGTTTCTCCGTCCGCGTCGCTCGGCGCCGCATGCGCGCGATAAAGCCGCGCGCCCTTACGGTACTCGAGGCCGAGGACCGTGCCGTCTGGGTCCAGCAGCACACGCGTTGCCAGTGCGTCGGTTTCGATCCGCAGCCGGTCCGGGAACCGCGTGGCAATGTCGAGCACGCGTTCGCGAGTGCCGACGCGGCGGTGTTCGCTGGTCGCGAGCGGCAGGTAGCACAGGCCCTCGAACCCGGCCTGCGCCTGCCGGCGGTCGTTCGGGTCGCCTTGGTCCTTGAACAACCGCCGTAGTTCGTCCGCGGGCCGATCCTGGTCATCCAAAGCGACGAGGATCGATTCCAAAAGTACGCGCAGGAGGTCGTCGTCCTCGATGACGCTGGCCGGCAGGGCGCGTTCGGTGCGCATCCAGCCGCGCCAGCCGTGCCCGGTCGGATCGAGGCCGAGCAATCCGGGTTCCCGCCATTCCGGGCGATGGCGGCAATCCTCTATGGCGCGGAAATGCCGATGCATCGCGGCGGCGGACCAGCCGGGATCGCCGGTCACCGCTGCGATCGCGTCCCAGTCGGCATCGGGAGCGGCCAGGAAGATCATGGCGTTGTGCGCGGTGCAGCCGCCGATCCCTGAGGCTCGCGGATACAGCACCCCGCCCTTCGCCGGCCGGTTGTTCGGATCACGCGCTTGCTGCGCCAGGTCGGCATAGTGCCGGACGAAAAAGTCCCAGCGCAGTGCCGGGTTTTCCGATGCGAAAGCATGGAACGCCGGCACATCGTAATCGCCGGGCAGCCGCGGATCGGCCGCGTCACGCGGGTCGCCACCGGCATCCAGCAGGATCACCCGCCGCCCGGCCTCGGCAAGCCGGGCCGCGAGCGTACCGCCGCCGGCGCCGGCACCGACCACGATATGATCGCAGTAGGCATCTTCGACGGATGATGCAACGGACACGACGATCAGAAAGTCTTCAGGAACGCGATCAGCGCGCGCTTGTCGCCATCCGACAGTGCCGGCTCCTGGCTGAATTGGGTGGTGCCGAAATAGTGCCCGCGGTTGACCACGAAGTCCGGGCACTTGCTGAGCGCCAGCATCGGCTGCGCGAGATTGGTGAATTTCTGCCGCAACTCGTCGTCCGTTGCGCCCGCCGGGGCGCCTCCCAGGTCGTGTAGCAACGCATTCGCCAGGGTCAGCACTTTTTCGGCGTGCGCGGCTTGCACCGCCGGGTCGTTGGTCTCGGCCAGAAGCTGGATGTTGGCCAGCAGATTGACCGGAACGCCCGCCGGAATGGGCCCGATGACGATGCCGGAGTCAGAGAAAATCTGCGGCAGCCAGCGATGCAGGAACCCCTGCATCGGCCGCAGCGCATCCGGCACGTAGCCATCGGGGATGGTGACCGTGCTGCGCACCGTCGTGCGATCGATGATGCCCGGCACCGCGTCGCCGAGGATCGGGTCGCGAGAGCGCTTCTCCGGCCACAGCAATTGTTCGATCGACGCCTCAAACACCCGCATGCGCGCGTCAACCGACGGGTCTTGCTCAAACGGGCCGAGGCTGTTGTTGAGCAGGAAGGGCGCCGTGGACCAGACGCTGATGAGGGATGGCGGCCTGGTATAGCCCCGTCCACCAGCCGGCATGTGCCATTGGTACGGCTTGCCGGTGAACGGGTCATGCACGGTGATGTCGCCAACGGACGGCAGATCCTTGTAATCCTCGGACGAGAAATTATCCCAGATATTGCCGCGCAGCGCATTGGTGGCGAGCGGACTGCATGCGTTGGTTTGCAGCAGCGTCACCGGTACGCGGAATTCCGCCGAGAGGAAGTTGTTATCGAGGAAATCCGGCGCGTGTACGATGGTTTCCATCTTGCGCTTGAAGTCGTCGGCCTTGGTCCACGCCCAATAGGCATTCCAGCAGGTCAGATATCCCGGACCGTTGCAGCCCGACGGATCGAGCCCCGCTGCCGGTGCCGGCGCCTTGCTCGAATGGCAGCGCGCGCAGGTATCCGCGAACACCGTCATGCCGCGATCGAGCACCGCCGCGTCGGTTTCAAGATATTTCGCGCCCCCTGGCGCATCACGCAAGTAATCAGGCCGTGCGGCCTGGAGAAAGAACAGCGCCGTTGCCGGCGTTTGCGCCTCGGTTGCCTGCCAATAGGCCGAATTGCGCTCCGCCGTTTCGATCGGGATCGGAGTGATCGGCTTGCCGCCGAGCACCGCGTTGAAATGCGTCAGCCATTCCTCGCTGAACAGGCCGATGTTGATATAGACCCGGTTGAGCGCGCCCAGCGCGCCGACGGAATCCGAGCCGTCCTTCAGCACGCGTGGGGTGAACACCGTGTTGGGCGGCTGGTAGAACCGCGTGAGCGCAGGATCCTGCGTGTAGTCCTGGAACTGCTTGTTGTTCAGTTCGCCGCCGGCCAGCCGCTCCTTGCCCCAGCGCATCGCATGATCGAGCCGCGCGCCAAGCGAATAGATCGCGTTCATGGTGCGCGGATTGTTGATGCTGTCGGTGGACACCAGCGAAGTATCCATCGCGCCCGGGCGATAGGTATGCACGAGTTGGAAGAAGAAGTTGCTGGCCCGGCTGTCGTAGATGAACAGCCGATCGACCCACATGTATTGCGCGCCGACGGTGGAACTGAGATCGGCGAAGGCAGGATGCGCCGGATCGGCGGGCGGATGGATCGGACTTGGCCCGACGTGGCAGAAACCGCAGGTCATGCCGATGCGATACGGCCGAACCAGCTTGTCGTTGTCGTAGTATTTCTCGTCGGTGTAGTAACGTTCCGGGTCCCACGCCTGTTTCGCCGCGTCGTCGAACGCCGGGTTGGGAAACAGGCGCAGCCCGACGATGCCAGTGGGCTCACCGTAATACGACCCAACCGGCACGGTGCTGCCGCGCGCGCCAATCTTTACGCCGGGATATTTATTCGCATCGGCGAACGGGTCGGGGGGGCAATCGGCGCGCCGCTTGTCCAGCCAAAGACCGAAATGGTCTGGGTCGGGTCCGGTCGGCTTGTCGAAGCATGGCTCGTTGATCAGACCGAGATAGCTCCAACGGGAATCACGATCGAATTTGAGTCCGGGATGCGAGCTGACGATCTTCAGCAGATCGAAGCCGCCGAAGGTCGTGGCGGTCATGCTGTCCCAGAACTTATCATCGCCGCCGGACCAGACCAGCCAGGTGTTGCGCCCCGCAACCTGCTGCGGCGTCAGCTTGATGCCGCCGTCCATGTCGTGGAAGTAGTCTTCATCGGCCGCGGGAAACGAGGCCGCGGTGCGACCGGCACGCATCGCCTCGTCGCGGATCGCCTCGCTGCTGACCGACCGGACATAGCCCGCGATGACAGCGGCCGCGATCACCACAAGGAGTGCGCCCCAGCGTCGCATCGTCATCCTCCGTCCGGCTTGCCGCGCGACCGCACCAGCCAGTGCACAAATCCGCTAATGAATTGCATCGGGATTTGCAAGCCGTGTTGCCACGATCCGCCTCTCGTTGTTAACGTGAATCAGGGAGATGGCCATCGAGTTGTCGGGCCAGATCGATGTTCGGCGCAATGACCTCTTCCGCGCGCTGGCGGAGGAGGGCGAGGGTCAGTGGCAGCGGCTGGGTGCGCGACAGATCATGAGCGCCTGCGCAGATCTGCTCCATCTCGTGGGCGCCGAGCGCGCGATAAGCCTCGAACTGCGATTCTCCAAACCATTGCTCCGACGTCGATTCATCCGGAAAGGTTGGGTTGGCCTCCGCATAGCTGCGGATATCCGGTGTTTCGCTGCCCTGATAGGTGGGCCGCAAGTAGAGCAACCAGCCTGATTCGGCCGATCCAGGATACCAGATCTCGCCGATCCAGGCGAAGACGCTTTCGCGCGGCGGCCGCGCACCGGCAGTAACATCGAGAGAGGCAAAGCGAATACGCACGCCAAAATCAATGTATGCCTTGCGCACCGAGTTGCCGAGGTCGGCGAGTGCTGCATCGGCGTCGCAGCCGGCATCGCTGACCACGATGTAACGGCAGCGGCGGCGCACCATTTCGTAGATGCCGAGGTTGTCGAAATGGCCTCCGTCGGACAGGTAGATCCACCGCCCCGTCGCCGTGGTCAGGTTGGCAAGTTCCTGCAGCATGGTCACTAAGCCAAACCTGGGGCCTTCGCTGCCGAAATCTGGTCCGGACGGATTTCCGAGCCACCAACCCAACCGCACGTTGAACAGCATCAGCAGGAATCCGAGCAGGGGCGATGAACTGTAGCCCATGTTCGGGCTGACCGCCGCGCCGGAGATCGCCATCGCCGTGCCCAGCGTGATCCCGCCATCCTGGCTGCCGAACTCCCGCGTCGGTTGGTAACCGACCAGCGGGTTGCCGGCGTGCAGCGGCGTCAGCGTGAACGATTCCGCCTTGCGCTCCTGCCATGCCAGGTTGTCGGTCGAGACGACGTTGAGCGTGACATTGATCACATGCAGCAGCGGGAATTTCGGCATCTTCGCCAGGCGCGGATTGTCGGCCGGATCGAAGTTGGTGAACGGGTCCGGCTTGCGCACGGGCGGGTCGGCGTGACGGGCGGAGCCGAGGAAGGCCCGCACCAGCCGGTTGCGGTATACCGCGTGCAGCGAAAACCGGTTTACGTTGATGGGCCGTGACGCCAGGGCGCTGAAGCCGACCAGGATGACGATGCCGATGCCCTCGAGGACCGGTTTCGGCTGCCAGTCGGGAAACCAGGCGATGGCCAGAGCACCGGCCGCCATGTCCAGACGCGAGATCAAGACGGCCAGCGCGAGCGCGAACAGCACGCCGGCTATGCTTGCGATCTGGGTTAGCGACAGCCGGCGGGCGACCTTCGCGGCGTTCGTCGCTGCGGTCCAGGCGCTGCCACCCAGCACCAGAGCGACCAGCCCGGACACGCCGCCCACTGCGCCAATGGCATATCCCCACCCGCGGCTCAGCGCGGCGGGACCGACCAGGGCCGTGGTGGAGATCACTAGCCACGTTCCCGCCCAGGCGCCGATCCAGCCGGCGGCCCGTGCCAGCCACTCGCGGTCCATGTCGCCGCGCGGGCTGTGGCTGCGTAGCCCGATATAAATAAGCTCGCCGATGAAGATGGACAGCATCGTCCAACTGATGCCCAGAGCAGCCAGCCAGGAACTGTCGGTCTTGGCGGCGGCAAACCAGATGCCTTGCCGCAACACCACGCCCGCGACGACGCCAGCAATGATCCAGGACACGAAATCTGCCGCGCCCCAGTCCGACTGGGGGTGGCCTCGTTGTTGCGCGTGCGCCGCGGGATGAAACACGCTGGCTGCCAACCATGCCACCGCATAGCAGCCCGCGCCGGCGATGGCGGCCATTGGCATCCGGTTTACCGGCAGCCACCACTCTCTGGCGTCCGGGTGCTGGAACGCCGCGGCGGCGGCGGAAAAGCCCATGGCGGCGACGACGATCGGGCAGAGCACCATCAGCGCGAAGCGTTGGTCGGTCAGCCACACCCCCTCGCTACGCCGGCGTCCATAGGACGCGAACCCTAGCCCGACACAGGTCGCTACCAGTCCGACCACCAGCCATGGCTCGCCAGGACTGTGGTCGAGCGTGTCGAATGCGTGCTTGCATAGCCACGGGATCAGCAGCACGCCCATGAAGAACGGCAGGAACACCACCCAGTTCAGCACAAGGTTGCGGACCACGAGGGCGACGACCGTCCAGGTGTCGGCCGACAACACGCCAAGCTTGGGCGTGAGATAGTTGCTGTCGGCCCGCAGCCCGGCGATTTGCGGTGCCTCCGCGCCGTCAGCAGCCCGGCCGCGATCGAGGCCCTCGACGACGCTTTTGTCGTTGCTCGCCTGATGGCGCCACGCGGTCAGGAAGCTGCCGATATAGCCGCCGCCTGACACGGTCGACAAATAATCGAACTTGCCCAGCACGCCGTAGCGCGCGAGCGTTTGCAGCACGCCCAGCGCAAACGCCGCGCTGCGGATGCCGCCGCCGGACAGGCACAGCGCGGACAGCGGCGGCTCGGCGCGACTGATCGCGCCGTAAAGCTGCTGCAGGGTGCCATGCTCCGGCGGTACGATATCGCTCCGTATGCGTTCGAGTTCATTGCGCAACACGGCCGCGAAACGTGCGTCGTCCGGCGGTTCGCGCGGCCCCTCGGCGGGTTTCCCGGAGTGCGCTGGTTGCGTCACGCGGCGACCGGCGGCTGACCGTCGAACACCTCGTCGCCGGTCGGCTCGATATGCGGCTTGCGGTTCACCTCCTGCCGGAAGCGCGACAGCTCGTAGTACATCCGCCGGCGCGCGCGGCTCTGGTTGCCGAGCGGACGGTGCTCGGCGATGGAGTGCCACGGGTTGTATGAAAGATTGTCTGCGAACGCGATCTGCGCCGGCGTGGCGAATGTCTGGCGGGGGATATGCAACCGCGCCGCCGGCACGAACGGCGATAGTTTCTCCGGCCAGCGCACGGCGGCGTTCTCGATCGGCATCCGGAACGGGTCGGTTTGCAACTGCAGCATGATGTCGAACTCGACGTCCTGCGCGTTCAGCGTACGCACCATGTTGTCGCGCAGGTAGTTGTCGGGCGGGGTCAGCGGCAGACGCGGGATATGGCGGTAGACCTTGGAGCGCGGGTACACCGAGTACATCATCGCCTGCCCCTCGCCGAGCAGGTAGGGGACGCAGCTCCAGTAGCGTTCACCGAGGGGATTGCTTTGGGTCTTGTTCCACCAGGACTGCATCAGGCCGTCCAGCATGTGCGAGTCGCCAGGCTTGGTGAAATAGAATAAAGGACGCCCCTTCAAGATCCAGGCCTGCAGGTTGGCGTTGGCGCGGGTATCGGGCGTCACGAAAGTCGGTGTGCAGATCGACAGGAAATCCTGTGTAGCGGTCTCGTCATCGAGCAATTTCTTGCCGGGGACACCCATCAGCTTGATGGCGCAACTGACGAAACCGACATCGTCGATGTCGCGCGGCCAGTCCGGTCCGGGGCCGGAGAAGCGCACCCAGGCGGGGTAGGTTTTTGGTGTGGCGAACACGCCCTTGCGGCAGGCCGCCGGCATGTCGTCGCGGATGGTCACGGTGCCGCGTACCACGCCGTGTGTCTTGGTATTGCCGGCACGCTGGTAGTTGCCGGGTTGCCAATGCTGCCGCATGTATGCGGCCATCGTCTCGATGATCGCCTGGAGGTGCTGTTCCTCATCCGGCTCCGCGCGCTCTTCGGCGATCGCCAATCCCTCGTCGGTGCGCTGCAGATTGATGAGGTATTGGATCAGCCACGCCGCCGGTTCGCGCAGCACGCTATCCACGACAGGACGGAAGAACGGCTCGAACCGCCGCTCGACGTGCAGCATGGAGACGATGGCGTCATGCAGCCTTTGCCAGAACATCGGACGACGCCCCCTGCCCCCGCCAGCGCCCTTGGCGTGCGGGTCGATTCCATCTCGTATGGTAACCACTTTTCGTCCCGCATAAACAAGGATTCCGTGCGTTTTGCGTTATTGCAGCGTTATTATATCTGATTGGCCTTGAAAGCCGCGCAGCTTCGGTGCCAGTATGATTTGAATGGCGGCGGGGATGCAGCTTGTGTCCCGCCCGAGGGGAGTTTGCGTCCCGGCGCCGAGGCCCGAACCTGAGGCAGGCGCGCGATGGCGTACGACGTTCCGAAGCTTCTCAGCATGACGCAGGCGGACCTCGATGCACTGTTCGCGGTAAGCCCGAGCGGACCGATCCCGCAGGGCGAGGCCAATGGCACCGCGATCATCGCTCCGGGCACCGCATTCAGCCCGGAGATCGCCGCGTTCATCAGCTACTTCGCCTGGCAGGGCAAGGTGTTCGATCCCGCATCGGGCACGCTGAAGAACCGCATCGGCCCATTCGGCCTAAACGCCATCATCGCGCGGGTGTACAAGGACCCGAGCTGGTTCGACCAGAAGGAGTGCGTCGTCCTTGACTATTCCGAAACGTCGGACGTTGCGCACTGGGTCCGCGACGAGATCCGGCTGATCGGACCCGGCCTGTATCTCGGGCTGGTGTATTGGGACAAGACACGGCTGATCAACTTCGCGCTGCAGTTCTGAACGGCACGCGGGGCCTTCGCCATGACCCCGCAAGGGAACTTCATGGTGGCAGCGGCGATACGGCCGGGCGCCGAGCCAGAACTGCGCGCATTGCTCGACACGCTCAACGTCAGCCCCGGCGTGGTCGATCCCGCCAACGCGCTGCTGCCGTTCGGGCAGTTCGACAATCTGCATGTCGCGCGGCTGGTCATTCTGACCGACGAGACCTTGGCTGATCTTGCCTTGTACAACACCAACTTTCCCGACCCGCCACTCTATCTGGCATTTCTCGGTGACTGCGACGGCATTGGCAAGGCGATGCTGGCGGAATTCGCGACGCGTTCCGGTGCGGGGCTGCGGCGCATCTTCTCCCACTGCCAGGACTTCGACCCGAGCGCAGATCTGCTCCGATGGATGCTGGCACGTTCGCATACGCCGGCGGCGTGCTACATCAATTGGGTCGGGCGCACCGTACGCCAGATCCGCGAAGAAGCCGCGCTCCATACGGTATTGCGGGCGTGGCTGGCTGACCACGCCGAGGCGCAGCGCAACGCCTCGGCAGTCGATATCCGGAGCCACCTGATCGAATATCAGCGTGCCAACGGACCTGCGCTGTCGCCGCCGGAGCCGACGCCGGTCGGATGGTATGTCCGGCACGTACTGAACCTGATCGCGGTGCCACTGCTGCTGGTGCTCTTGCTGCCGCTGCTGATCATGGGCGCGCCATTCTTTCTGTTCGTGTTGCGAGCGCGCGAAACCTCCGATCCGGTAATCGCACCACGCCCAGATCCTGCGCGCGTCGCAACCCTCGCCGCGACCGAAGACTTTCAGGCGAGCAATCAGTTCAGCGCCTTCGGCCACATCAAGCCCGGACGGTTTCGCGGCTGGACGCTGATCGCCGTGTTCTGGCTGCTGGATTTCGGGGTTCGCCATTTATACACCCGCGGCCGGCTGGCGCGGGTCGGCACCATCCATTTCGCCCGCTGGGTCTTCCTCGACGACCGGCGGCGGCTGCTGTTCGCCAGCAACTACGACGGCAGCCTTGACAGCTACATGGACGACTTCATCAACAAGGTCGCCTACGGTCTCAACCTTGTATTCAGCAACGGAATCGGCTATCCGCGCTCGGCGTGGCTGGTGACCGGTGGTGCCAAGCACGAACTGCCATTCAAGTACTTTCTGCGTCGTCACCAGGTTCCGACTCAGGTCTGGTACAAGGCGTATCCCAGCCTCAGCGCCGCCGACCTCGCCGCTAACACAATGATCCGTGAAGGGCTGCAGCGCGCGTCGATAAGCGAGGACGAGGCGCGCGCGTGGTTGGTATTGATCTGAGGCAAACCGTGACCCAAAACCCTGTACCTGCCAGCGAGTTCGCCGACATGCAGGGGTTGCTGTACACTGGCTACAGCACGCTGACAGAAGCCTGCTTCCTGCTGCTGCGCGTCGCCGATCCGGCCACTGCGCGCGCGTGGCTGGCAGCGGTGGACGTGACAACGGCCGACCGGCGCAACGTCGCGGCGGCCGTGCAGCTCGCACTGACTGTGCATGGCATGCAGGCGTTGGGCGTCGCGCCGGCGACAATCGCTGGTTTCTCGGCGGAATTCCTCACTGGCATGGCAGGTCAGGAAAGCCGCTCGCGCCGCCTCGGCGATGTCGGACCCAATGCGCCAAGCCAGTGGGCCTGGGGTGCCGATCCGCCGCATCTGGTGGTGTTTCTGTACGCGGCAAAGGGCGGCTTGGCTGCGCTACGCCAGCAGGTGGAGACCGCTGGGTTCGCGCGGGCATTCGTGCTGCTGCGTGTGCTGGGCACCACCGACATGGGCGGACACGAGCCGTTCGGCTTCATCGACGGCGTAAGTCAGCCAGCCATCGACTGGCACGCGAAACGCTCGCCCGACGAGGAAGCCATGCTGCCGTATGGCAACCTGATCTCGGCCGGCGAGTTCGTTCTCGGCTACAAGAATGAATACGGCCAGTACACCGACCGGCCATTGCTTGATGGCACCGACCAGGCAGCAACCATTCTGCCAGCGGCGGCCGACGCTCCGGACCGCCTCGATCTCGGGCGTAACGGCTCCTACCTGGTGCTGCGCGAGTTGCGGCAGGATGTGCGCGGCTTCTGGCGCTTTGCCGCTGCTCATACAGACAATCCGGCGGGCGCTACTGCGCTCGCCGAGGCTATGGTGGGACGACGGCTAGGGGGCGAGGCGCTGGAGCAATTGAGCCGTGCCGCGATCGAGGGCGTGGGGCCTGCCGCCAGCGACATCGCGAACAACCAGTTCACCTACCT
>Ga0302324_100029356_pt1 | contig 10424 bp, 11 predicted proteins | sample Palsa_T0_1_FD_201949 | JGI IMG/M metagenome (GOLD analysis project Ga0302324, IMG submission 201949) | Peat permafrost microbial communities from Stordalen Mire near Abisko, Sweden - Palsa_T0_1 | ecosystem: Environmental > Terrestrial > Soil > Palsa > Peat permafrost | place: Sweden: Abisko... | reverse complement strand
AACGACGCCGTTCGCGTCGGCGTGGGCAGCACGCTGCACGGTGGAGTGTTTTTACGCGCGACCGGGCGCCGCGTGTGGGACGTCAAGACCGCGCTAGCATCCGCGTACTCGCTGCCTTAGGTTTTGCCGTTCTGTGACATCAAGTAGTCGACGATCTTAGGAACGTCGTCGTCGGCAATCGTTGCCTTGTAGGCGGCGCGCATCTTGTTGACCTCAGCGGTCCATTGCGCCCGCGTCAGCGCCGGCTGAAAATAGATGTAGTCGGCATTATGACAGACGAGACAATTCGCTTGCACCAGGCCGAGATTTGGTCCCGGCTTGAACATGATGCTTGATCCCGGAAGCGTGATCGATTCACTCTTGGGAAATCCCGCCGCGACGAGCCCCAGCACGACGGCGCCGAGCACGATCGCGCGCATCATACCGTCACCTCATACGTCTCGATGTTGTTCTTGAGATAACCCGCCGGGTTCCAGACCGCAACATTCGTCTGCACCTCGCCGCTGTTCGCGGTTGCGCGGCACGCGAGCGTATGCGTTCCCGATCCGGCACGCGTCGTCCACCGCGTCGACCATCTGCGGAAGCTATACTTTCCGAGATCACGGCCGAGCTTCGTTTCCCTCCACGATTTACCGCCGTCATCCGAGAACTCGACCATCTTGATCCCACTGCCTGCATCGAATGCGATCCCGCGAACCTCGGCACCGTAGCGATACGGATACATCGGATCAGCCTTCTCGAGCCCCGAGATGAAGTTGCCGTTCTGAATGTTCGTCACGAACGAGCGCACGTGCATCTTGTTGATGGGGATTGTCTTGTAGCCGGTTTGATCCGGCCTGACCGAGTTGTTCGGCGTATCGGGGATGCGATACGCGGTCGCCATCCAGAAGTTGTCGTCGACGTGATCGATGACTTCGATATCCGAAAGCATCTTCACCCAGTACGTCGCGTACCAACCCGGCACGACAAGTCGAACCGGAAATCCGTTCAGGAGCGGCAGCGGTTCGCCGTTCATCTCGTACGCGACAAGCATGTCCGGATTGGCGGTCACGACCTCTACGTCAAACGCCTTTTGGAAACGCGGCGTAGCCGGAAGCACGCCGTGATCGAGTCCGTGCAGCGAGACCTGTTTTGCGCCGGCGTCGACGCCGGCTTGTTTCAAGATATCGACGAGCCGCACGCCCTTCCAGCGCGCGTTGCCCATTCCGCCGTTCGCCCATTCTCCGCCCGCGACGCGCGGACTAAAGAGGCCACGACTATTTCCGGAACACTGATTGACTGCAACGATTTCGGCAGATTCGAACTGCGTTTGGAGATCGGAGATACTCAGCGACAACGGCTTCTTCACCACACCGTGAACGTTGAGCCGGAAGCTGGTCGCATCGACGCTCGTCGGAAATCCCGCCTCGTGCCAACGCACGTAAAAGGCGTCGTTCGGCGTGAGGTCACCCTCGTCGAACGCTTCGAACGGCGTCTCGAGAATGGGGGGCCGGCTCGACTGCACGATCATCGCGCGTTTGTGCGGGTATTTTACGAGCGGCCGCTTTCCGTTTTGCATCGGAAGCTCGACCCAGGTGTCTGCCGCGCTCAGCGGCCTCGCAGTTGCGAGCGCAGCTCCTGTCGCTGCGGACGCAACGAGAAATTCGCGCCGTCCTAAACGCATCGCGGTCTCCCCTCTCGTACGGTGGTTTTCTGCCTAGCTGGCTGCGCCTGCCGTCGCCATTAGCTGGTCGGCGACTCTTTGCGGTGCGATTTCGAAACGATCGTGCTTCCAACGGAACGTTCCGAGGCCTTGCGAGATCGTGCGCAGCTCGGTGATGTAGTGCGAGAGCTCGGCTTGCGGAACGAAGGCTGCAATGTGATGGAAGCCCGGCCGATCCGAAGGCTCGAATGCGAGAACTTGTCCACGCTTCGTCGTCACCTGCGAGAGCGCACTCGACGCATACGCATTGGGAACTTCAGCGTCGAGCCGAACGATCGGTTCGAGCACGACAGGCTTGCACTTCGGAAGTCCCTCACGCATCGCCATCGAGCCGGCCGTACGGAAGGCTTGATCGCTTGAATCGACGTCGTGATACTGACCGTCGTAGAGCGTGACATGCACGTCGACGACGGGATATCCGCCCAGTGGCCCGCGCTCGAGCGCTTCGCGCACGCCCCGTTCGACGGCGGGAATGAAATTACGCGGGACGACGCCGCCGACGATCTTGTCCTCGAACGTCACGCCGTTGCCGCGCGGACGCGGCTCGATGCGGATCTTCACGTCGGCGAATTGGCCGTGTCCGCCGGTTTGATGCTTGTACCGCGCGTGCACTTCAGTCCCACCGGTGATCGTCGTCCGATAGGCGATCGACGGCTCTCTTGCATCGAGACTGAGATTATATTTGCGCGCAAGCCGCTCGAGCGCGGTCGAGACGTGGACTTCGCCGCTACCGAGGAGCTGCAGCTCGTTCGTGAACTCCGCGCGTCCGACGCGCAAGCTCGGATCTTCTTCGATCAGCCGTGCCAGCGATTGCGAGAGCTTGGCTTCGTCGAGCTTTTCCTTGGGCTTCACCGCGACGGCGAACATTGGATCCGAAAGAGGGACCGTCGGCATGACGATATCCGTCCCCGGAGAGACGAGCGTATCACCGGTGCCGACGCCATCCATGCGCGCGATTCCGACGATGCTGCCCGGGCCGGCCTCGGTAACGGTGTTCTGCTTTTTCCCTTGCAAGCGATACAGGCCGCTCATTCTGATCTGCGCGTTGCCGCGTGATGAAACGACGAGCGGGGAATCGGCTTTCAACGTCCCCGTCAAAACGCGCGCGACGGAGAGTTTGCCTTGTTGATTGACGGTCGTCTTACAGACCTGCAGAACGACGGGTCCGTCAGCCCGCACGTTAATCTCGCGACCATCGATGTCGGTGTGTGGAAGCGTATTAGGTGCCGGGAAGAGCCGCTCGATTGCAGCGACCAACGCATTCATTCCGGTGCCGTTCAGGGCGGCAGCGACAAGCACGGGTGCGACGAGATCGTGAGCCGCGTCCTCGGTGAGATCTTTGAGGACCTCTTCCCTAGACGGTTCTTTGTCTTCCAGCAGCTCCTCGAGCAACGTATCGTCGAAATCTCCGAGCGCTTCGAGCATCTCGCGACGGAAGCGCGAAACGTTGTCGCGCACGCCGTCGGTGATCTCGACTTGATGCTCCTTGCCGTTCGAATCGAACGCGTATGCAACCTGATCGACGAGATCAACGTAGCCTTGCAACTCCGGACCCGCGCCGATCGGGAGATGTTCGGGGATAACGTGCAATCCATACGCGTCGCGCAACGCGGCCAGCGTCCCGATGAAGTCCGCGCCTTCGCGGTCCATCTTGTTGACAAGGAAGAGATGCGGCATCTTGCGCGATTCGATGAAATCGATCAGCGACTGCGTTTGCATGATGCGCGTCGGGTCGGGGTCGACCACGACGATTGCGGCGTCGGCCGCAAGCAGTGCCTGCTTCGTCTCCTCAAAAAAATCAACGAAGCCCGGGCAGTCGATCAAATTGAGATCAACATTGCCGCAGGCTGTGTAGGCGAAGCTGACGCACGTCGATTGCGCGTGCCCGATGCACTCGGGCTCGAAATCGGTAATGGTTGTCCCATCGTGTACCGATCCGCGTCGTGGAATCGCGCCGCAATGTGCGAGCAGCGCTTCTATGAGGGTCGTCTTACCGCTATGGTGCGGACCGACGACCGCTACGTCCCTCAGGCGTGAAAGTTCCGGCATGGCAGTCACTCCAGATTACGCGTGGGACGGGGCGCTTCGCTCTTACCTGACCGGGCCCTTTCGAGGTCAGAACAGCCGCTTTGTATCCAGTAGAATCGTGACCGGACCATCATTTACGAGCTCGACCGCCATCGTTGCTCCGAAACGGCCAGTCGCAGTAACGAGCCCAAGTGCACGCAGCTCGGCGACGACCCGCTCGTAGAGCGGCTCGGCTCGTTCGGGACGCGCGGCCGTGATGAACGACGGCCGCCGGCCTTTGCGCACATCACCGTGGAGCGTGAACTGTGAGATGACGAGAACGCTGCCGCCCGCTTCGGAAACGTCGCGATTCATGTTGCCCTCGTCGTCGCGAAAGATGCGCAGCAACGCAATCTTTCGCGCGAGGCTGACCGCGTCGTCGTCAACGTCGTCAAGGCCGACACCAACGAGCACCAGTAATCCGCCGTCGATTGCGCCGACCACGTCCTCGTCGACACGCACCTGCGCGCGTGCCACGCGTTGGACGACGGCACGCACGTTACGCTACTGCGTCAGCTTTGCGATGACGAGGAGACGGTGACGGAGCACAAGCTTGGCTTCTTGCCCGGGCTCGTCGGACGGCGTAAATGCATCCATTTGTTTATCGATCTGCGAAGCCCGCATGATCGCGTCCTTGTAGTTTTCGGTCTTGACCGACTTCTCGAGCGCCGTCACGAGACGCGGCAGATCGCGCACTTGCGCGGGGTATTTTGCAGCATTGCGGATCAAATCGGCGGTTATCGCATTGACTGCTTCGGCCACGCGCTTAGCTGAGTCGGCGTCCCTTAACTCCGCAATGGGATCGTCCATGAATCGCGAGTCATCTTGCATGCGCAATCCTTTTGCAGGCTCGATCGTACCCCCTCGCAGCAAGCACCTTTAGTGACGTAGCGTATCCTCGACGCAGCGCGCAATTGCCAGCAAGCGCGCATCATCGCCACCGCTTGCAAGCAGTTGCAAACCAACTGGAAGCGGAGACCCGAGCGATCCGATCGGCAGTGAAATTCCGCACTGTCCGAAGACGTTGCCGGGCCGTGTGTTGCGCAGAGTACGCCGATTCCACGCGACAGCGGCATCGATCGTCGTGCACTCGGCTACTGGTAAAGGAATTGTTGGGCTGGTCGGGGTGATCCAAGCGTCGAAACCACGCAAGCGCTCCGCCGCGGCCGCGACCAGAACCGCACACCTGCGAACCATCGTGATATAGTCGCTCGCCGTTATCTCGAGACCGCCCGCAATGCGCTGGCGCACGACGGAGTCGAGGAGGTTGAGGTGCTTCTCAACGCGCTCGCGTCCGAGCGTCGCCACGAGATCGGCCGTTATCATCTTCGCAAAGACGGGATCGACAAGATCGAGTTCCGGCAGATCGACGACGTCGATCCGGACGCCCGCGCGCTCGAGGCGCGCGATCGCCGCATCCGTACAACGCTTGACGTCGGGATCGAGGTCCTCGAAGAAGACGCGCGACGGCCGTCCGAATCGGAGCCGATCAACACGCACGTCAGGTATATGCTGCGAGGTGAGCGTTTCGAAAATCGTCACTGTCTCGCCGACGTTTCGCGTCAGCGGTCCAATCGTATCCAGCAATGGCGAGAGCGGAAAAACACCCTCGATCGACCACACGCCGGGAGTGGGACGATAACCGACGAGTCCGCACAGCGCCGCCGGTTCGCGAACCGATCCACCGGTATCCGTGCCGATCGCGAAATCACAGAAGCCCGCCGCGGCTGCGCACGCGGATCCGTTGCTCGATCCGCCCGGTATGCGGTGTACTGCGAGATCGGATGGATTCCACGGCGTGCGCCGCTCGAGATTGTACGTGCCAAGCGCAAACTCGGTGGCGCGTGTCTTACCGACAATCACGCAACCGGCGTCGCGCAAACTGCGCACGAAGGGACCTTCAGGCGGCACGAGATCTTGGATCGGCATCTCGCTTCCGGCACGCGTCGGCATTCCGGTCACCGCAAGATGATCTTTGACTGCGACGACGCTACCGTGCAGCGGACTCAAGACCGTCCCCGCTTCGCGCAAGCGATCGAGCCCACGCGCAGTCGCGAGCGCTCCTTCGCGATCGACATAAATGAAGGCGCCGATCTTCGCATCGAGCTCATCGATGCGCTGCAAATACTGCAGCGTTTTTTCTTCAGCACTGACGTTCATCACGCCGCGTCATTCGGCTGTGCCGCTATGAAGTTCCCTTTACCGTGCAACGCGACCGAATGTTTCACTGCGGCGTACGAAACATGCCCCACGGCGCAACGTACATAGAACGTAAGAAAAGAAAGGGAAAAACAATGACACTCGCATCACCATCAGCCGTCCGAATCCAGGTTCGTCAGCCAGCAGTTCCGGTCAGCGGAACGGTGCCGAACGCCCTATCGCAAGACCGGCGTACGTTCCCCGGCTGGGGCCCCAAGCTCTAATTGTGCGCCAAACCGCACGGAAGAGACGAGGTCCGGGAGGAACCTCTCCCTCGTGGGTTCCGGATCGCTCAATGGAGTCCAGATACTTCTCATACTCGGCGAGGCACTGTTTGTATCAGTGCTCTTCGTCGTTTGCTTCCGGGTGCGTCCGTGGTTAGGTCTCACGCCGCTTTATGCGATGACCGGAGTGGTCTACTATCTTGCGTCGTTCTTGGCGGGAACGGTTTACATTCAGGTCGCGCCCTCGATTGTCGTTTCACCCGGCTCCGTCGCGTACTTCCCTGCACTGCTGTTTGTCGTTCTCGCGATCTATATCGTGGAGGACGCCCTGGAAGCGCGACGTCTGATCTCCGGGCTGCTCGCCACGAACGTCTTTCTCGCGGCCGTCGGCTACTTGACCGCCCTGCACTTACAGTTGCCGGGAGCAATCAATCCGTACCATCTGCCGGCTGGGCTCTTCGTCACGCAACCGCGCATCTTGACCGTCAGCCTGCTGGCGATGTTCGCGGACACGCTGATGATCATCATCGTTTACGAGATTCTGAGCCGCTACGTCTCGGTGCTCTTCCTACGCATCTACGTCGCGATTGGGATCACGCTAACATTCGACACCTTGCTCTTTGTCACGGGGATCGCATTCGAACGGCCTGAGTACACGGCGATCCTAAAAAGCGGGATCATAGGTAAGCTTGTCGTCGGGGTGATTTACTCAGCCGCGCTCACGGTCTATCTCCGCTGGTTTGCGATGCAGACGACAAGCGATGCGGGCGAGGCTCCGATCAGCGACACGATTCGCGTGCTCACGTATCGCCAACGTTTTGACGTGCTCCAGGCGCACACGAACAAAGACACGCTCACCGGCCTTTACAACCGCGGTTTCCTCGACGAAATCTTGGAATCGCAGACCTCGATCTCATTACGCTCCGGACGCACGCTCTCGATTCTCATGGCAGACATCGATTTCTTCAAGCACGTCAATGATACGCAAGGACACGCCAGAGGCGATCGCGTCTTGCACGATGTGGCAAGCTCGTTGACGATGACCTTCCGCTCGGCCGACTATGTCTGCCGTTACGGTGGCGAAGAGTTCGTCGTCGTCCTTCCCAACACGGATTTCGAAGCTGCAACCCAGCTCGCCGAACGTGCTCGGCAAAACGTCTTCGAAAACGTGGGAGTAACGATCACGATCGGCGTCGCGATGTTACGCGACGACGGCTACACGCCGGACGAGCTGCTGCTCGCGGTCGATCGGCGTCTTTACGAGGGCAAGGAACTCGGACGCAACGTCGTCGTCAGCGAAATTCCCGACTTCTCCGCGACGGCTTAAGCCTCGGTATCGAGCATTCCGAGCGTCGCGCCGGCTTGCTCGTCAAGCTGCGCCAACGCGTGCAGCCCCGCCTTGCGCGCGACGTCACCCAGGTTGAATTGTTGAATCTCGCCGACTGCCCCGGCTTCATCGCCTTCGGCGAGTGACGAGATCGATCCCGAAGCCGTGTGCGAAAGCGCTGCTTCTTGCTTGTCGACGGCGTTCATCAGATTGACCGGACCGATCTCGGACATAAATGCTGATTTTCCGGCAACTTCACGGCCACCTTGCGACGCTATCGTCTCGCGGTGTCGGATACGTTGGCGCGCGACATCGTTGCCGCGCCCGATGCGGCGTGCCGCCGCGCCGTTACCACAACGCTGCGACGATTTGGGTCCGGCGCGCTACGCTTTGCGCTGGCCGCTGGAATTCGCGTGCAGGTCCTCGGGGAAGGCGAATGCTATCGCGATCTCTCGCCTGCCCTTCGGCGCCTCGGCATCGACGTCGATTCGTGGCCTGCGCCGCCGGCGGGACTGTTCGTCGTCGAAGAACGCCGCGTCTATCTGCGCGCGCTCGGCGCAATGACGGTCGCACACGAATTCGGACACGCACTCGACTGCGCACTCGGTGGTGGGACGTACCGCTCCGCAGTCGATCCGGCGATCCGCCATGCATACTCGCACGCCAAGGCGTTCGTGACGCCGTACGCGGCTTCCGGAATCGATGAATACTTCGCGGAAGCGATTCGCGCACACATCGGCGCGAACGATCCCGTCTCGCCCTGGCCGCAAGCGACACGCGAACGGTTACGCGCCGTCGATCCGCAAATGGCGAAGATCGTCGCGAAGCTTTTTCGTGACGAACTTACGTCGGGTTTGCCGCAATCTCCGCGGCACGCATGCGGAGATAGGTGCGCTCAGCAGCATTCCCCGTACGTTCGCTCGCAAGACGAAAACATCTGATCGCGCCCGCGCGATCACCAGACATCTCTAAGAGATGCGCACGGACGGCTTCGAGACGATGATATCGTGCGATCTGAGGTTGAGAATTGAGCTCGTCGAGCAAATCGAGCCCGGCGGCTGCACCGTGCACCATGGCCACCGCAACCGCTCGATTGAGGTTCACCATCGGATTGTCCGAGATTCGTTTGAGGATGTCGTATAACGCAAGAATCTGTTTCCAGTCGGTTTCCTCGATGCTTGCCGCTTCGTCATGCACGGCGGCGATTGCCGCCTGGATCTGATACTCACCGATCGATCCACTCGACAGCGCGCCCGAGACGAGCGCTACGCCTTCGGATATCTCCGCTTTAACCCAGAGGCCTCGATCTTGCTTTGAAAGCGGTATCAGCTCACCATCGCGTCCGGTCCGCGCTCGCCGTCGCGCGTTGTTGAGCAGCATCAAGGCGAGTAACCCCATTACGTCGCCGTTCTTCGGCAGCAAGAGCGCAAGCATGCGCGTTAGGCGGATCGCTTCGTCTGAAAGCTGGAGCACCTGCAATTGGCTGCCGGTACTCGTAACGTAGCCTTCGTTGAAGATCAAATACAACACGTGCAAGACGGACCGAAGCCGTGCGTTCCACTCCTCGCCTCTCGGCAACTGAAATGGCGAGCTCGACTCCTTTATGCTTTGCTTCGCGCGACTGACACGCTGCGCTATCGTCGCTTCGGGCACGAGGAAGGCGTTCGCAATCTGTACCGTCGTCAATCCCCCGACGGCTCGTAATGTCAGAGCAATGGCCGACGGAGCGCTCAACGCCGGGTGGGCACACATGAACAGCAATGACAGCGAGTCGTCACGGTCAGCATTTTCATCGCTCTCGCTCGCCGACAAGTATCCGAAATGCAAGGCCCGCGTTTCGCGTTCACGGCGCGCCGAATCGCTCCGCTGGTGATCGATCATGCGCAGCGAAGCGACACGGATGAGCCAGGCGCGAGGGTTCTCGGGAATCCCTCCGGTCGGCCACTGCGCTGTGGCAGCAAGAAGGGCTTCTTGCACCGCGTCTTCGGCTGCATGAAAATCGCCTGAACGTCGGGCGACCGAGCCGAGCACCTTCGGCGTCAGTTCACGCAGAAGGTCCTCGGTCAAACGAACTCTTCAGGCGGTCCGCTCATCACCTGTCGAACTTCGATGGGCATATTCAGAGGCTTTCCGCCGGCGCCAGGCGCCGCCGACGCGCGGGCAGCGATGGCGTACGCTTCCTCGGGCGTCTCGACTTCCACGAACCAAAAACCCGCGAGAAACTCTTTTGATTCGGGAAATACGCCGTCCGTGATCGGCTCGCCGTTCTTCCCGGCGCGAACCACTTTGGCTTCGCTCGGAAACGCGAGCCCCTCGGCTCCGACCAGAACTCCCGACGCGCTTAGGCCTTTATTTAGGTCGATCATGAAAGCGATGTGCGCCTTGATCTCCTGGGGAGACCAGCTGTCGAATCCCCCGGATCCCGCCTTCATAGTGTTCATCATCAGAATGTACTTCATTGTGTCCTCCTTACACGCAATAGTCGGAGCCGCGAGCCATTTCTCGACATCCGGGAGAGCTACGTCGGCTTGACGACCATCAGGAAGACAATGACAACGGCGATGAGGCCGAGCAGAATGCCGACCACCTGTCCGCGTGACGCTAACTTCTTCGCTTCGGGGCTGTTAACGCCGCCGCTGGCGACCGCAGCGATCTGCTTCTTGAGGGTCGGCGTGTACAGCGCAACCGCTACGATGACGAGCACCACGTAGAGAATCAGTGCGATGTCGATCCACTTCGTGCCCAGACTGTAGCCTCCAAGATACGCTTCGAGCAGGCCCGTCACGAGGAGTAAGCCGTATGCGGGATTCGCAAGGCGGTCATCGAGGATTTTGATGCCGCGCAAAATCGTTTCTGCCGACTCGGGGTGAGCCTCGACGCGCGAGAGCCAAATGCCGTAGGTTGC
>Ga0302324_100029354_pt1 | contig 10425 bp, 19 predicted proteins | sample Palsa_T0_1_FD_201949 | JGI IMG/M metagenome (GOLD analysis project Ga0302324, IMG submission 201949) | Peat permafrost microbial communities from Stordalen Mire near Abisko, Sweden - Palsa_T0_1 | ecosystem: Environmental > Terrestrial > Soil > Palsa > Peat permafrost | place: Sweden: Abisko... | reverse complement strand
AGCGCGTTGGCGTCGGAGCGCTCGATGTCCTCGCGCACCATGTTGTGTTCGGTCTTGCCGCCGAGCTGGCCGGCCGTGGAGTCCGCCGTGCCCGTCTGCCCGAGCACGAGTTTCGAAATCTGCTTGTCGAGATAATCGGTGAGCGCCGAATGCACGTCGCCGCTGGCGCCCTTCGAACCGCCCTCCTGGAACACGATCTTCATGTTCGACGGGATGATCGCAGCCCCATCCGCGCTGATGGAGGCGACCGCGCGCAACAGCGCGTCCTTGTCGTCCTCGGCCGCGCCCGGCTGGTATTCGCCGTAGCGGAACGGAATGCCGTAGATCTCGCAAAACTGCACCCAGTCCTTCAGCGCGAAATTCTGGAACAGCCACGCCCAGGCGACGGGGCGCGCGAGGCCGCCGCGCACGGGAATGCCGCTCTTCGCCTTCAGCGGCAGCCACAGGAACTTGTAGGGCGGCAGCGGCATGCCGATGCCGCCATCGTCTTCGCCGCGCAACAAGGGAATGCGCCGCGTCGGCCGGTCGAAGCGGATAAAGCGCGGATCGACATAATCGAGCGCATCGACGGCCCAATGCGCGCCTTGCAAATTCCACACGATCTCCATCAGCGAGTGGCCCTTGCCGATGGCGTCCAGCATGTCGAACAGCGCATTCGCGATCAGCCCGGAGTCGACCAGGTTGTTCTGCACGTCCTGCGCGATTGCGACGTCGATCGGGTCTTTGCCGCCGGCTTCGAGCGTGATGTCGAGCTGGGAGACCTGGCGCTTGCGCTGGCCGAGCACGGCCATGTACTGAAAATATTTCTCCTCGATCTCTTCGGCGAGCTGGAAATAATGCCAGGGCTCGCCGTCCTGCGCTTCGATCAGGAGCGAGGCCAGCCCCCACGGATCGAGGCCGCCCGAGACGACGGGGCCGACCGCCTGGCGCACGCCGGTGAGCGTGGCCGCGGCGATGCGCTCTTCCATCACCTCGCGGATGATCGGCGCGCCGCTCGCGTTGACGAGGCCGGTGTCCTTAAATGCGATCGTCTTCACCATGCGCCACCTTTGAACGTGTTCGTGCGAGCGGGCCGCTCGTCGGGACGCATGCGCATGCGGCCGTTCTCGTGTTCCTCGTGTTCCGCCGGCGTGCCTTCGTCCCATTTGCGCCGGCGCGGCGCCGAGCGATAGCCGGTGTAATTCAGCTCCGGCTGCTCCGCTTCCTCGCAGGCGAGCGCGCAGGCCCAGAACATGTCGGCGTGGACTTCGTCGGTGTCGTTGACCAGGCGCACCGTGTCGCCCGTTCCCTTCGCGCGCTTGATGGCGCGCAGATCGGCGCGGATCGCCGGATCGTCGGGAATGCGGATGGTGCCGTCCTCGAAGCGCTTCTTCATGGCGATCGCCATGCTGAGCTTGTTCGGCCCGGTGAAGAGCACGCCGCGCACGCGATCGCCGTGCTTCAGGATCGCGCGCTCGACCTCGCCTTCGCCCATGCCTGTCTGGTCGACGCCGGCGCGCAGCACGCGATAGCGCTGCATGAGGCCGTCGAAGATCTGCTCCTGCTCGGTGAACGTTACGCAGCGCATCTCGCGCCGCTCGCGCAACCAGATGATCGAGCCGACGATCTCGAAGAGCCACATCACCGCCAAATCGCGCCGGCGCGCGATGTCGCGGCCGATGACGCAAAGACCCTTGGCGTAGAGCTCCGGCTTGCCGGCGTCCGCGTGCTGCGCGGCCACGACCAGGTCGGGCGGTATCCACGAGCCCGCGCCGGTCGCCGGAATGCAATCGAGCTCCTCGGCCGCGGCGTCGCCATAGGCCGCGCGCACGTCCGCTTCCCATCGCCGCTTGCCGTCTTCCGTTGCCTCGCGGCCGGTGACCAGACAAATGCGTTCATAGAGGCCGTCCGCAATCGCGTCCTTCAACGTGATCTTGACGGTGCTTCCCTTGCGACGCCCGGAGTGGATTTCGTCGAGGAGCTGATTGAAGGGATTGTCGATGCCGTTATGCGTCGAGATGACGATGACGCGTCCGCCCCACATAAGGAGGGCAAGTGCTGCCTTCAGCAGTTCGGCCAGATTGTCGACGAAGGCCGCTTCGTCGATGATGACGACGCCCTTGCGCCCGCGCAGGGATCGCGGCGCGCTCGACAGCGCCGTGATCTCGAAGCCCGATGCGAAAGTGATGCGGAACGCTCTGATGCCGCGCGTGTTGCCGTGCTCGTCCGTATCGTCGAACAGGAACTCGCCGACTTCCATGCCGGCGAAATTGTAGGCCTTGGCCCACATCGCGCAGTCGTCGATGAATTCGCGGGTCATCTCCTGGCTGAAGGAGATATAGGATACGTCGTCGCCGCCTTCGCCACGCGCAGCGCCGGCCGTCAGAACCGCGAAGGCGGCAATGCCCCATGTCAAACCGATGCGCCGCGACTTCTCGATCACGATCAGCGCATGATGCGAACACTCGGCGAGTGCACGGCTCTGGTATTTGAGGAGCAGATCGCCGCGCGGCAATCCTTCCAGTGCGACGGGAAGCTCATCGCCCTCATGCTTCGCGAACAGCTGCGCTTCGGTGAGCATCATAGGGCCGCAACCCGGTTGGCTCGGTGATGGCGCCACGCCTCAGCATGTTCCGGACAGAGGTCTTTTCCAGGCGCGGGGCTGTAGCTGCAGGCGCTGCACAACCTTGCATCGCAGGTATTGCCGGCGCCGATCTTCCAGTCGCATTGCCGGCGCTCGGACGCGAGCGTCCCGCAATTCGCGCACTTCGTGCGCCGCGCGCGTGGCCCGCAGACGACCGCGACGACACCGCTCGGAAGCTTGACGGTTTCGCAGGTCATGCGAGCATGTCCGCGGTCGCGCCGGCGGCGAACAGGAGCGCGATCCATTGGCAGACGCGTGTCGAGCCCTGATCGACCACGCCGTCCCATTCGCCGGCGAAGTCGGGGCCGTGTCCGCGATATTCGGTGTGGAAGCTCACCTGGCCCGTGGGCAGCTCGACGTAGAGCACCCAGCAATGCACCGGTTCTTTCCGATCGCGCTTCCAGCCCCAGACGAGATCGTGCGCTTTCTCGCGCAGGCAGACGTCGAGATTGTCGAGCGCCCATTGCTTGCGCTCGTATGCCATGCGCTTGAACGAACCCCGGCCGCGCAGGCCGCCGCGATAGACCTTGGCGCGCGCGCTCGCCTTATGCGCGCGAAAGAGATTGGTCGCGACGTGCCCCATCGGCCCCATCGCGTCGAGCTGCGCGTAGATCGCCTTCGTCGCTTCGCCGTCGCTGCCGGCATAAACGCACATGATCTCGGCAAGGATCATCCCGCGACTCCCAGCACCGCGCGACGGATCTCCGCGACCGTGTCTTTCGAAAGACCAGGAGTGGTTTTTTTGAGGGTCTTTTCGACCACTGCAGCGGCGCTCTTCGCGGTCTCCTGCCTGATCTTCAGCACGCGATCGGCGTTGATCTTCGAGGCCGACGCCGCGGCTTGCAGAGCTTTGCCGATACTCGCGGCCTCGTGCGCCGTGATCTTCACGTCAGAGCCGTCTGCCGCCGTCCCGGACGCGAGCCGCATGATGGCGGAGTGGAGCAACTCGACGTTCATGTTGACGAGCTGTCCGTCGTCCTTGCCGGAAATCGTCGGCGCGATGCCTTCGGCGACGGCGCGGGCTTCGCGGATGAGGTTGCCGACTTCCGCGAGTTTCTTCACGTGGCGGCCGACCGCGCTCTTCGAGACCGTCTGGTTCATCGACTTCAGATATTCGACGATCTGCTCGATGGTGTAGCCGTTGTCGATGCGCAGGCGATTGACTTGCGCGCGGATGTCGCTGTCGAGCTTGTCGATGCTGGAGGGTCTCATAGGATTACACTCCTATGCTCGGACGCTTCACGCCTTCGACTCTGATCCGGCCTTCCGCGCAATCGACGCCGCGCTTGGTGATCCTCGCGACGGCGACGCGATCCTCGAACCACTCGACCTTCACGCAGCCCGTCTCTTCCAGGAAGCGCAGTTCGTCGCGCACGGTCTCGTGCGTGACGCCCGCGGTGTGGCCGAGGAGTTCGAGGCCCTGGCGCAACACGCTTTCGTTGGCCGTTCCGCCGGCTTCCGCAACCAGCTTCAGGATGACGAGGCGGCGATCCTGCGCGAGCGCTTCTGCGAATTTCATGGCGTCAGCCTTCGACCTTGAACAGATGGTCTTCGACGCGGCGCAGCGCCAGAGCATTGCCTGCGCTCGACTCCACAATGCCGGCCATCTTGGCGTTGATCGCCTTCAAATCGCCGCCCAGTTCCGAGAGCTGAAGCGAGAGCCTGTGCACGTCGTCGCGCCGCGGCATGTCCTCGATCGTGCCTTCGATCCGGTTCAGCCGGTCGTGATCGCCGCTGTAGCGGTCGTACATTCCCTTCACGGCGAGTTCGAGCTTCGCTTCGACGGCAGCACATTTCTTCTCGGCCACAGACGACGCCGTCGAGCGGACGTAAAAGCAGAACAGCACCGCCGCGCCCGACATGGCGATCGAGGCGCTTTCGACGAATAGGCTGATGCTTTCGAGGTTCACGCGTACAGCTTCCTCAAAAAGACCGGAGCGCCGCTGACTTCTAAACAGCGACGCCCCGGAAGTGATCGCGCGCCGCCGGGGGAACAGTGGCGGACGCGAATTCTCAGAGCGACGCGATCAGCCCCGCGACGACGGCCTTCAGCCCTGCGGAAACCGCGCCGCCCAGGAACGCACTGCCGCTCGCCGCATCTTTCGCCACGACGCTTTCGGCGACGCTCTCGATCGACGCGCCCGAACCGAGTTCGCCGATCGCGGTCGTGACGTAGCCCTGGATCTGGGCAACGGCTTTCGGCTGGAAGGTGTTCCAGGTGTTGGTGATCGCGGTCTCGACGACGCCGAGTTCCTGTTCGCCGAATTGCTCGGCCTTTTCGAGCAGCGCTTCGCCGTCTGCCTTCAGCGCGTTCCAGCCGTCGACGAGCGCGGTTTCGATGCGCTGGCCGAAGCTCGGTGTCGCGACCGTCGGCGCATCGGCAGCGGGTGCGCCTGGCGCGACCGCGCCGGCGAGAATGGCGCCCTTGCTTGCACCGGCGAGCATAAGCGTCTTGAGCGACGGCGCGGCGTGCGCTGCGAAAGCGATTCCTGACGTCATCAGCATGTCGATCTTCCTTCTTGGGTCGGTGAAGCGATAAGCGCGCGGCCGATCACGGCTTGGCCTGCGCGTAGAATTTGAGTTTTCCGAGCTGCACGGTGAAGCGCACGGCGCCCCATTCCTTCGGCGGTTCTGCGAGCGAGGTGTCGTGACAGAACACGGCGTCCTGCGTGTTGTCGGCGATGCGGAACTGAATTGCGGCCAGCGCGAGGCCCAGACACGCGGCATAGGCGGCATCGGCTGTCGTCGCCTTGATCGTGCGATCGTAATCCGCGGTGCCCTTGTTCCAGCAATCGAACTGCATCGGCGCCTGGCAGACGCCGGCGATGCTGCGCGCGCCGGGAAACTTGCCAAGGGTCGCGCGGTTCAGCACCACGCTGATGACGCCGATCCGCGCCGCGTCGCTCTGGTCGGACGCTCTGCCGTAGGCGGTGCGTGCGAGAATTTCGGGGTCTTTCGGAGCGATGGGCGGCAGCGTTCGCATGGCGCGGACGATGGGCTTCGGTCGCTGCGGTAATAAGGGGTCTAACTGGACCCCTGAGCTGCGTTCTCGTCGGTCTCGAATTTTCCCAAATGCGCCAGCGCCGAGACGATGTGCAGCAGCGCGAGGTTGGGACGTCCCTGGCGAAGTTCAGTCTCCGCGTTGTCGAGGTGTGCGCGCAAGATGACGAGCCGCGCCTTCTGTTCGGGCGTCATGGGCACGCTTTGCGATGCTGCACGCGCCAGATCGAGAGATCGGCGTCCCACGGCTTTGCGGCTTCGCGCGCGCCCGACGGCACCGGCAGCGTCACATGCGCCGCGGCCTCGACGTCGGCGAGCGACGAAAGCCACGGCGAGAGCTCGCCCTTGGCGATCGCCTTCTGCGGCATCACGAAATCGACGAGCTCGGCCGTCCTGCGATCGACGACGACCTTGAAGAAAGCGGACGGCACCGGGAGCTTGTCCGCGCCGATCGCGCCCATGGTCGGCGCCATGACAGGCCCGACATAGACTTCCACATCGCCGCGCGCGAGTGCCCAGGCGCGGACATATTCCTCGCCGCGTTCCCAGCCCTGACGGTTCAATCCCGGCAATTGCGGCGCGACATTCGCCATGCTGAATGTGTCGCGCTGCTCATCCGCATCCCACGCGAAATCTTCGTTGGGCGCCATGTGGCCGAGATCGTAGCCGGAGCCCGCGTAGTCCGATGCACGGCCCTGATCCTCAGCGGGCACGAGCGGATCGACCTTGAAGGTGAGCCCCGTTCGCGGGAAGCAACCGAGCGTGTGCGGCCCTGTCAGCTCGTAGGCGACCCAGCGCACTTCCTTCGTCGCGCGATCGACGGCGGAGACGTAGCCGGCGTGGCAGGCGATGTCGGTCGCGGCGCCGTCGGTGACAGTGGGCATTCCCCACGGCGGTGCGGATGCGCAGGAAGGCGGTTGTTCGTTTGCGATCGCGGCGGCGAAAAGAAGTGCCGGCAGGATGCCGGCGGTCCCAGCAAGCATGATGAGCCTCCTACAGATAATCTTCGAGATCGATTTGGCGCGGGTCTCTGCGGCGCGGCGGCGGTGCGGAGGGATCGCGGGGGATTTCCTTCTTGAGCTTGCGCAGGATGCGTTTCGCCGTGGAATAGGAGACGCCCAGCGCCTCGACGATCGCATGACGCGCGCGGCCGTTCGAGTTCTCGACGGCTTCGGCGGCAATGTCGAGCTTGAGATCGCGGCCCATGGGCACAACGAGACGTTCGCCGCCCATCTCCCTGCACAGGGCTTCCGCGGCCGGGCGGCCAATGCCCAGCACCAGTTCGTGATTGGGCGCGAGCACGCCTCGGGGAACGTAGAGCTTTCGGCCCCCGAATTTCCGCACAAGGCTCTTCGCCGCCGCGATGCCGCCCGCATTGGCGACGAGCACCAGCACGCGCGACGGCTGCCAGGAATTGCGGCGTTTCTTATTCATGCGCTACCGCTGCGCTGCTTGAGCGTGGGGCTTGAACGCTCCTGATCCAGCGGCCGAGCTGGATCGCGGCCTGGTCGAGTTCGTGGCGCTTGAGGCTGTCGACGACGTCCTTGCGCGGGACGATGCGATGCGAAATCCAGCCGTCGAGTCCCCACTCGTGCTGAACCCTGGTCTGGCCGAGCGTGCCCAGGAGCGCCCATTGCGCGCGCAGGAGCGCTCTCCTGGCCTCGATGCCATCATCGGGCGGCACGAAGCCCGCGCGCGCGCACATCGCTTTCAGCGCCTCCGTGACCTTGTTCGCGTCGGTGGGCGTCAGCCATGCGAGCTTCACGCAGCGCGTCTGGCGCTCGACGAAGCGGTCGAGCGCATGGTCGGTTCCATTTTCGAACAGGCCGAGGTTGAAGGCGGCGATGAAGAGCGCCTTCGCTTTCGCCGTATGCGCGTTGTTCGCCTGTTTCACGTGGAACGAGGCGAGCACCTTGTCCAGCTCGGCGTCGTCGCAGTCCTTCGCGCTGCGCTTGCCGGTGATGCGCTCCAGGCGGTCGCGATATTCGTCCTCGCTCAACCCCTGGTCGCGCGCCAGCACGTGAAGCTTCCGGAGCTTCAGATTGCGCGTGTTGTTCGCCGGAGCGTTCATGCGAGCGCCTTTTCGATCTGCGCCCGCGCGGCCTTGATGCGCTCCGCGGGGTCGACAGCTTCGTCCTGGAGCGCCTTCTCGACAGCCATAAGGCCGCTGCGGAATTGCTCGCCGCGGCCGTCTGGGTGCTCTGAGTGCTCGTATGTGCCCCAATAGGCAGCTTGCTCCAGCCGATTAAGCTCGTCGCAGATCGTTTTCGCGGCGTCGCAGAAACCGTTCGATTGCAGGAAATCGCGCGCGGCTTCCATGAAGATGGCTGTCTTCGCGAGACCATGGCCCGCACGCACCAGGAATTCCTGTTCGGTCATCGCTCTCACGGCGTCTCGATCCTGCGGGCGTGGAAGAGGCTGAGGAGCGCCAGGCAGCGCTCGATCGACGCGTCGACGTTCTCTTGGTGCGCGACCGGGATGGTTTCGCCGAAAATGTTGTAGGCGTCGACCAGCTCGGTATTGGCGACGCCCGAGCGCAGACACAATTCGAGCACGGCGCGGTGAAGCGCTAAGGCCGCCTCCTTCGGGTTGGGCGGCAGGCGGGACTGGTCGAGATCGAGAGCGCGGGAAGACATGTCGAGCACCGTGTTGACGAAGGCGCGCTGCAGGCGTTCGCGTTTGTCGCCGTGCAGCACGCGGAGCAGCGGATGGACCGTGAGCAGGAGGTCGCCGACAGGGCTGTCGAAGGCGTGGACGTTCATGCGGCACCTCCGACGAGGGCGAAAGCGCGGGCGCGGCGCTGCATGCGCTTCAGATATCCGCGCTCTTCGAGACCGCGCATGAGGCGCGCGATCGTCGACTTCGAATTGACGCCGATGGCCGCCATCATCTCGGTGTAAGACGGGTTTGCCCCACGGCCTCGAACTTCCTGATTGCGTCGAGCAGATCGCGCTGCCGCGATGTGAGGCCGAGCTTCATTTCGGGGATCTGATGGCCGCAGTTCGGACACGTCTTCATGTCTTCGGCTCCGCCAGCTCGGCGCCGAAGGGCGCGATGTAGAATTCCTCGCCGGCCGAGCCGATGACGACGCCGGGAATTTTGGCGGCGACGTCCGGCTCTTCAAGCATGCGTTCCTTGTTCGGCTCTTCCTTGGTGCGGATGAAGCGGCGCAGGCCGTACTTTTTGATCGCTTCGACGATGTCTTCGGCCTTGAAGCCCTTCTTCCAGCGCACGGAGGGCGGACGGTTGCGCCAGCCGATGCTTCCTGCGGGAAGCAGCACGGTTTTGGACTTGCCGTCGTCCGTCAGGCGGTCGCGATGCGCCGCGCCCCACGCCTGCAGCTGCTCGAAAATGGTCTTCAAACGCTCCTGGTGAGGCTGTGCGACCCTCTCGAAGCTGGCCTTCGCGTCGGCTAGCTGCGCGTTCATGACGGCCTCGTGGGCCACCAGGAGATTGAATTCGTCGCCGTATTCCTTGAGCAGCGCATCGGCCGCGGCGTCGCTTTGCGGGACCGCGATCGTGGGTGCCTTCTTCTTCGCAGCGTTCATGTTTGCTCCTTTGCCAATAGCGTGCGGGTGAAATTGCAGAGCGCGGTCAACCGCGCGCGGACTTCGGCCGCATCGCCGGCGTCGGACGCATCGAGCAGCGCGATCGCGTGAGAGATCATTTCGCCGCCGGAGACCGCGAGTGCGGCGATGGCCTGCGACTCCTGGACCGACAGCAGACAGGTGCGGCGGGTGTCGCCGCGCGCGATCTCGCGCGCCAGCGCGAAGACAACCCACATGTCGGCGAGGGCGCGAACGCGGGCAGCGATGCGGCCGCCGGCGAAGAGCTTCCGCGTCTCGAAGAGCGACGTCGAGTCGGTGTCGGGCGGCGTGCTCATGCCTTTGCTCCCATGCGGTTCGGGCAGCCCTTGCAGGCGAAGGGAAACTTCGCGCGCGACGGGTTGGCGGCGCTGAACTTGAGCGATTGATTGGCGGCGCAGCGGTCGCGGCCGATGGTGCCTTCGACGGGGCAGACGACGGTCGCGTCCATCAGGGCGCCGCGCACCTTCGCCTCGATCGTGTCGTAGCGGCCGGTGTACTTCTTGCCGATGACGGAAGAGACGACGGAATTGTGCAGCCCGACGCGGTGGCCCAGATCGGACAGGCTCTTGCCCGCGTCGCGGTAAAGGTCCGCGGTTTCCGCGAGCGCGCGCGCCCAGTCCGGAAGCGCCGCGCCCCAGCTCTCGACGGCGCGCGCGAGATAGGATTTGCCGCTGCGCGAGCCCAGCGATCTGGCGTGCGTGCTCACAGGAATTTCGCCGCGAGCGCGACGGCGACCCAGAACAGCGCCACGGCAGCCAGCGGCCACGAATGATTCCAGTTCATCGACGGTCCTCCTCTTCGAGCTTCTTCAGAAACCGTTTCGAGACGCTGATGTAGTTGTCGCCTTCGCTGACCGCGTCGGCGTTTTCGAGCTGCGAGAGCGGAATGCAGATGTCGTGGTCTTCGTTCGTTTCGCGGAACGACAGCGACTTCGCGCCCTTGCTGCGGACGACGCCTTCAATTTCGGTGAAGCGGCGGCTCATCGTTTGGCCTCCGCGGCATCCCTGAGTTCGGCCTCGAAGATCGCGTTGGCTTGAGCGCCGCGAAGCTTGTGCAATGTTTCGGCCGAGCGGCTGCGGTCGAACTCGTCCAGCGCGTCCCAGACTGCGTTCCTGGTCAGCTTCGGCAGTCGCTTCCAATGCCAGGGGCACATCAGGTAAGCGCGATCGTGTTCGCGCCCACAGCTCTTGACGATGCATGGGACCGTTGCGGGGC
>Ga0302324_100029353_pt1 | contig 10425 bp, 8 predicted proteins | sample Palsa_T0_1_FD_201949 | JGI IMG/M metagenome (GOLD analysis project Ga0302324, IMG submission 201949) | Peat permafrost microbial communities from Stordalen Mire near Abisko, Sweden - Palsa_T0_1 | ecosystem: Environmental > Terrestrial > Soil > Palsa > Peat permafrost | place: Sweden: Abisko... | reverse complement strand
TCCGGCAATACTCAACAGAAGGCGTTTTATCACTGGATGTCCCGCAGGCGGAGCGAATACCTAAAAGCCTGTGATCACAAGCTATCGACGTGACCTGGAATGATAAGAGTTGCAGCGAGCTTAGCACGGGGTTATAGGAGGCAGGAACCGTTGATTGGCAAGGAGCATTACATAAGTACTGAGGGGGGCGAAGAGAGTCTGCGTGAGAACTCCGGAATTTGGGAAGCCCGAGGGGACGCCGCAGATCCCTCCGCTTCCCCAGATTTCCTGTCGAGAGTTGCGGCTTCGGTCGACTGCATGTGGTTTTCTTTAGGGAGAACCACATAAGTGGTCGCCAGCGAGAGCGGTGAAGCAGGAAATCCGGGTACGCTCGGGATGACAATTTTGTTTGGGAACGCTAAGTATCGATTCCAAGATGAATTGTCATCCCGAGCGTAGCCGAGGGATCTGCGGTGCGCCCCTCGGGCTTCCCAAATTCTGTAGTTCTCACGCAGACTCGAAGAGACCACTGCCGGATTCCAGTTTGCCGTTCGCTACGCCATTCGCGGGTATTGGAGCAGGGATGCGTTAAGCAGATGGTGGATTGCTGGAGAGTGAGCGGGTCTTTGGCCAGATCGAAGGGCCGTAGGGTCAGTCCGGTGGCGCGCAGCCGCGAGCCGGAAAGATTCACGAGCCCGACGGACATTCTCAGGCGGCAGACGGCCCGACCCGTTCGAATATATAGTCTCTATAATTCTGATCGAATCGGCTAACAGGCACCATATGCACGCTCTTGTCTTCGCGGAACCTACGCAAATAGGAACGGATCAGGTAATAGTCGATGGTATAGACGTTCTGCATCGCGTAGGCGCGAAACCCGGCGGCGACAAAACGCGCGACATGCTCTGCCGAGGTCGGACTCACTTCCGAGGCTATGACAAGGTCGTCCGGCAACTCAGGCAGTGCTTCGAGGATCGCGTCAAGGATAGGCTCTTCGGAGCCCTCGATGTCAATCTTGATGAAACGCACCCGGCCGAGATCCTCTCGGACGATGTCGCGAAAGGGCAGGCCTTCTGTGCCACCCTCACCCGCTCCAAGCGTGATTGCGTTGCAGCCCGAGTTGTGCGGATCGCTTCGCGTCATCTCGATCCGGCACGCGGTCGCGGTCGCTGCAACGTTGCGCGCGGAAACATTCAGGCAGCCGTTGAGCTCCAGATTCTCCTTCAGGGCTGCAAACGTTACCGGATCGGCCTCGACTGAGATCACCTGTCCAGTGTTCCCCACGCAGCGCGACGCAAGCAGGCTGAAATAACCCACGTTTGCTCCGATGTCGACGTAGAGATCGCCTTCACGGAGTTGCCCCATCGTGTAGTACGTAAGGTTGTGCTCGAATATCTGAAAGAATCGAATACGACGCTGCACAAAATCGCGAGCATTACAGCGCACGATTGAGCCGAATACTGTTCGGCAGTCACTGATCGGACTTATATACGCCAAAGCACGCATGTAGGCGCGTTGCAATACGTCGAGGGCCCGGACGCTACGAGCGAAAATTGGATGTGTGATCGCATGTTCCAAGTTTCAACCTCTTCAATGAGTTCGTGTTTTGATTTGGTTCGAGATCACTATTTTTGCGACCTCTCTAATGATACAACGAACGCATGCAATAAATGCGCCAAATGCCTCGATTGATTCCGATTTACGGATGAATCAACTGCACTGCGCTAATTAGGTAGCTCTGATACGGATACCCAGCCGAATTGTCAGTTGTCCATCATAGTTACTTCGATCTGGCGTGTATGTCGAGACGGCCGGTCGATCAGCAGCTCGCGATAGATCTCAGAAGTGTTCTTGGCCATTGTGGCGTAGTGGAACCGTTCGATACCAATCAATGCCTTCTGCTGCAGGCAAGTTCGTTTGTCATCATCATTGAGTAGCTCGAGAATCTCTTGGGCGAGCCGCGGAATATCGGAAGGCGGAAACAAGACCCCAGCGGTCCCGTAGTCCAGTGCCTCGGGGATCCCATCAACATCTGAGGCTATGATGGCGCAACCGGCCTGCCGTGCCTCCACGAGAACAAGGCCGAAGGATTCTCTTTGTGAAGCGAGGACGAAGACCTCGGCGGCTCGCATATACGACTGCGGCCTGGGTTGGAATCCCTCGAAATGGATGCGGGTGTCATAGCGAGAGGCTTTCGCTTGCTGCTGAAACAGTTGCATCTCGGGGCCACCCCCAACCATGTACAGGTGAGCGTCCGGGACCTGCGGAGCGATGCGCTCAAATGCCGTGATCAGTTCGGCAATTCCCTTTCGATGATTCATTCCGCCCACCGTTACGATGGCTGGATGCTTGATGCAGGCGGGTGGCACGGTATCAAGCGCGGGCAGGCGTGGGCTTCGCAGAGGGCCATTGTGCACCACGCGGATCTTCGCTTCTGGAATTCCCATCGCGCGCATGGTTTCACCTACAGACTCGCTCACGACGATGACTCGATCGGCGAGTCGCATGAGTGCGGATTCGCGCTCGTGGACATTATGGACATGAGCAACAAGAGGGTGCCGGGTAAATCTCGTAACCAACCACGCGAGCACGAGGCCAGTACGCGAATGGGCGTGAACAATATCCGGCTGAAAGTCGCGGAGATACCTTCGGAGGAGAGCGACGGCTTTCAAAAGCTGCAGCGGGCGCCGTGTCTGATCGAGGGAGAAATGCGCGATTTTGAGTTGGCCCAGCAATGGTTCATGACCTCCGCCGGCCGAAGCGATCACAACCACATGACCTTGCTCGACTTGTCCCGCAGCCAGGTCGACGGCTGCATTGACGATGCCGTTGCCAAGGTCTGTCACGTCGTTCGTTATATGTAAAATCCGCATTGCTTCTCCTTGCGTGCTCTCCTAGTTTGCGGTTCCGACCGTGGTGCCTGCGGCAGCGTGCGGAGATAAGCGAAGAACGCTCAAGTTGTCTCGTGCCATCACTGAGACACGGTGCGCCCGGATCGGCAGCACTTCAGGATGGAGTTTCCATCGCGCATCGTAGGTGTAAAGAGTCGCGCTCGCGATCGTGACAGGCAGCGTAATGGTCACCGCTAAGGCTGAGGGATGGACGTCGATGTCCGTCCCCAACACCGCTGTACCCCGCCGGTCAACGCGGTTGGCATCGGAAATTTCATGCCAGAAGAGCAGGAAAAATTCACCGTCACTCTTCTCCAGCAGAAGATCATGTGCATACTGGGTTCGGGTAAAGCTTCTGTTAGCAGCCGGAATGAATCCGTAGGTCAGATTTCCGGGGATAAATGAATTGTGTCCGTCCTGCAAAAGAGCAATCAGGCTCCGTAGGGCGGTGAACGCCGGTTTCGGAGTGAAATCCGCTCGAACGAGCCCAAAACTGTGTTCCATCTCTCCATTGCCACCCTCGTCCAGAAATTCGTAAATGAACGTTTTCACGATGCTGTGTCGAAAGTACTCCGCAAAGACCCTCGGGATATATTTCGCCTGCGCCAATTCACTGATGCTGTATTGAGTGGATCCTGTGTAGTAGCCGGTCTCTGTCGCTACCATCTCTCTTTGAGCGGCGCCCGATTTGTACGGGCCCTGGAACGCCTGAAAATATGTCGGATATTCATCGATATAGACCGTTGGCTGGGTCGTCTGCACGAAATAACTCGGCACTTCATCGTAGGGAATGCTGGGGGGTGCTGACACATTGCCCCGATACATATAAGGGTGGAAGGTACCCACGTCTACAAGATTATAGAGCGAGCCATCTGGCACACCCGCGGACATTCCACCAAAGCTTGGTCCCAGCAGATGGATCGAGGCAAAGGCGGGATCTCCCTTCAGAACTCGAGAAGTGTCCTGCGTCAACGCCAGAATATAGCCCGCCCAGAAGTCCGGAGATTTTGGATCAGCTGAGAGAGGAGACGAATCATGAGTGTGCCAATGCTTGTTCGCGTAAAAAATGTCGATCTCATTGCTGACTTCAATATTGGCGGCTACGGTCACACCAAGAACATCTTTGAGAAAGTGAGTGAGGGTATCGTGCGGCGGTGTAGTCCAATAGGCGGCTGTCGGGGCGACTCCTTCTGTGGAATCCAACACCCAGGTCACGCCGATGCCGGCTGCTCGTATGGCACGCAACCGAATGATAGCAAGAGGGTCGGCTCCGCCATCGCGAATATTGCGAATCCCCGAAGCGACCAGCAATGCCTTTGTTGTTTGAAAATCCTTGTACGGCGTCCAGGTGTAGTTCAGATGACAGGCCACTCCAATGCTATCCAGAAACTCCGACGTGCTTGCAGCTGCCACGCTGGATGCGTGCGTTGGTGGCAGGCCAGGCGTACGTTGTGAAGTGTGGATCAGCATTTGAGCGTTGACAGTGGCTGCCAGGCAAACTAGTTGGGCAAGAGCAACTGAGCATCTTCGCATCTCTTAGGCCCGGTTGTACTTTACGGAAGCTAACCCAAGCGCCAACGTTGCCCATACGAACAAGCCGTGAGCCCCATCCAAACATGCGTTCAGAGGTGACTGCACTAACAGCCCCACCCAAATGGCCAGGACAGCAGCGAGAAAAGGATCCTTCGTCTTGCGGAACTGTAGGTAAATCTGCCGCAAACCGATAAACAGCGCGAGTACAATCGCGACGCTGCCAATCACGCCGAAGTCCACCAGGAGTTCCACCAACGCACTATCGTTGGGACCAAAGTCCTCATAAATGACCGGGGTGTAAGCGACCTCCATCGCACCCGTGCCCGACCCAAAGGGATGCAGTTGAACTTGTCGCAGACCTTTGTCATACCCAGCCGCGCGCGCACCTACACTAATATCGTTCCCTTGGTCGGAGAAGCTCAAAACTCGTTGTTGCAGGGTATCTCCGAACGAGGTGAAGGAGAGCGCGACTCCGACGGATCCGAGAACAAGAGCGGCGACAATCAGGTTTTTTAAATGGAGGCCCTTTCGTGTCATAAGAGCAAAGACAACGAGCGACACGATTGCTTGTAACCAGGCTGTGCGTGCCAGAGAAAGTATCACGGGGAGCATCCCGATTGCAGCGGCGAAGTTGTACAGTCGCTGACCTTTGCTCAGAGCGATGAGAGCGAGAATGACCAGCACGATCGCCATGGGCTGATGCGAATTCATTGTGCTGAAGGTGCGAATCGCAAACGCTTCGGGCAGGCCATAAACGCCAGGTCCGCTTGCCGGGTCGTATTCCATTGCCTGTAGCCACAAGCAGTCCCACGGGGGTGCAATCATGAATTGAAGCAGACCATAGAAGCCAACGACCAGAAGACCGCCAAGGGCGGCCTTGTCGAGCGCTTCCTTGATCACTGGAAAGGTTTTCCATCTCAGGTAAATGAATATGGCGAATGCCATGGGGCTCATCCAGCCAACGAGGGACTTGAGCACCGCCTGGCGGTCCGAAAGAACGGCAAACCCAAGTCCTCCGCCATACAGAACTGTGCCGAGCAGCAGAAGAAACACGAACCAACTATCGTCGATTCGACGAGGAATCTTGGTGAGGGCTAGCAGCGCCACCAGACTGACAAGTGCAGGAGCCAACAGCATGGTGTTGCCATCGATGTATTCACCAATGCGATAGTCGGTGAGCCGCCGTGCGAAGGGAGTGAGGAAATAAACCCATAAGGTAAACGTAAAATAGCGTGACGGAGATTTGACGTAGAGGCAGAGTCCGACCAGGAGTGCCGCGGCCGGATATGCCAGTCTCAGCAGGCCGGGCGCACCTGCCAGCAGCACCAGTGTCATCAAGACGAGTAAGGCAGCGGGAATCCACGGCCCACCCCACGACGCCATGTTCTTCAGCTCAAAGTCGACTACGCGGCCGAGTATTTGATCGCCGCTCTCCGAATACATTGGTTGGCTTTCCTTTCTTTAGCCATCGTTGACTCTCCAGCAAATGTGGAGATGTAGTTCAATCAGCCGTGAACGACAGGGGTCGCGCCCTGCAAGTTGGTCAATCGGGCAACGACAAGACGAAAGTCTTCGCGTTTGGGCCAAAGACGCGGGGCTGCCGTCTTCAACAGATATGGGAATGACAAAATCGTTGCGGTGAATCGAATAATGCTGGAGACAAGAAGTGCCAGCGGCGCGCCTGGGCCACCGAACTCCTTGATCATGCCTGGCATCAGGAGCAAGCCGATGCCGACACCGACCGCCTGGATCGCCGTAACGGTTCCTGGCCTTCCCTGGGCGAGGTATGCTTGTGCCAATACTTGTGTTGCGCCGGAAAGAACGACCTCTCCGAGAAGTAGCCGAAATACCCCGACACCACCTTCCGCATAGGAGGCTCCGTAGACCAACCTGAGTAGGATCGGTCCGATCGCTCCTGCAGCGATCGCTCCAGCAGTAGCGCAGAAAGTCGTCACTCTGAAAGTGAATCCGGTCAGTTCCATCACCTCTGCCGTGCTGCGGGCGGCGATGCGAGGAAAGAGGACGATCACAGCGGACGTCTGGAAGATACTAAGCATTCGAGCGAGACTGGCGGCCACAACATAGGTACCCATGTCAGCCGGAGACAGAAAATGGACCACCAGCACCTGCTCTGATACCGCGAGTGCGTTCAGCAGATCGATTCCCCACGCGCGAAGGCCGTAGTGCAGCAGATTTCTTACCGATCCCCGAATGTTGGCGAATCGTGGCTGGTAACGACGGTAGACCCGCACAACCAGGAAGAGAGCAGGGGGAATTGCCGCCAGAACGTAGGCCAATCCGCTCGAGAGCGCGCTGACATGGCCGCTTACCATAAGCGCGAGGAGCCCCATGAGTGTCAGGAAAGGTGCAGACCAAAGGCTCAGATTCGACGCGAAGAAATCTCCCGTTGCTTCGAGCGCAGACCGTCCGCACAAGGGAATTAATCCCAGCGGCGTGGCGAGGAGCATCCATCGCGCATGGACAATATCCGCGGGTGAATACTTAGTCAGCCAAATGGGCACGGCAAAGAAGCCGAGGACGGCGGTGAACAGGCCTATCAGGAGAGTTAACAAAGAAGCCGCACCGATGGTTTCCGGAGCGCGGTCCGGGTGCCGTCTCAAGTTGTAAGTCAGGGAACTGGGAAGACCCAAAGTGGTCAGCGCGGCAAAGAATCCAGGCCATAGGATGATGGCAGACATCTCTCCCCGGCCGGCGGGTTTAAGGGCGCGAGCGACCACGATGCTGGCCGCAGCGTTCAGGCCAAGAACGAGGAGCTTCGTGGCGAGGGATTGCAGAGCGGCGGCGGAATTGTTTCGGCCGGTACATATCGTCTTGAGGGCCGCGGGAAGGGCAGCAAGGCGGCTCGGTGTCTTGGGCGGCGCGGCGCAAATGTCAGGCGTCATGCGTGCCCCATTTCTGTGCCTGCGCGTTCCAACTTGTGCTGTGCTCTGCCGGCCCCGTCATGGGGTCATCTGTGGGCAGACCGCGGACAATATCAACATACAGTTGACGTATCTGTTGCAGGAATCGCTTCTCCGTGAAGTGTTGCAAGGCCCTCTCACGCGCCGCAATTCCGAGACCTCTGCTGTACTCGCGATCTCTGCTCAGCTGCCTCATGGCGTTTAGCATGGCGTCCGAGTCTCCGTACGGGAAAAGCTTGCCGGTCACGCCGTCGAGAACAAGTTCCGGAACGCCGTCCACGGCTGATGCCAGGACAGGAGTCGCGCTGGCGCAGGCCTCCAAAAGCACCATGCTGAAAGGTTCAGACGACGAGTTGGAGACCAGAAGATGGCAGGCCTGAAGAATCACCGGGATGTCCGACCGATGTCCCATGAACCTGACATTGGGTGCGACACCCAGTTGCTTTACTCTGTCCTTCAGCCGTTGTAGATACAGTTCGTCGTTGTTGAATACCGGATTTCCAACCAGCAAAAGTTGCGCCGCGGGCGCGTCAGACAGGACAAGCCTTGCAAACGTTTCTATCGTTTCTAATTGTCCTTTGCGCGGTGTGATTTGTCCGATCATCGCGACACGGAAAGGCGCATCCTTGAGCCCCTCGGTCTCCAGAAACCTCTCCACCTCGGCGCCCTTCGGAGCATAAACGGCGCCATCAACCCCGTTATAAATCACCGTAATGGGCACTCGCTTGACCATGCGGCCGCGAGACCCTCCGAAAACTGCATGGGCGGTTGCCCGAGAGACCGCAACCACTGAGTTTCTGCGCGAGCATCCGAGAAGAGCACGAACCCCGGCGGTTATAGGGTGTTTCTTCAACTGATCGTGAATGTGCCACACCACGGGCGTCCTGGTGCCGAGTGTCGCGACGCAAGCAACCATCCCAGCGCGCGTACTGTTGGCATGCAACACGTCGGGAGCAACCTGCTTCACCAGGCGTCTCACTTGGGAAATTCCCTTCAGGCCCGAAAAGATGTACCTGATTAACAGAAAGGGATTCGTTGTGAATCGCGCTTTCAGTTCAGCTACAGGCAAATGGCGGATTTGATGCTTCAGGCAGAACGTCCGAATTGGCTCCGTTCCCGGGGAGATCAGCGAAATTTCAAGCCCGGGTCCCACATTGGCGAGCACGGTAAAAAGAACCTTCTCGGCCCCGCTCACTTTGCCAGTGTGGTTGTAATAGCATATTTTCATTCGACGACCAGTACTCCATCAAGCGGTTTCGTTTGTGAGGCGGTTCCTGGGAAGTCAAGCCGTGCGGCGGGCGTTTTCCAGGGCCTCACCACCAACGGAGAAACCCAGTCCGTCGAGCAGTTCATAGAATTTCCTGCGCAACTGACTGACATCGAACCGGAGCGCATGAGTACGCAAGGCTTGCGGATCCCAGTCCATCTTTTCAAACCTCAGAATTGCCTCCGCGACACTGGAGACGTCTTGCTTGTCGAAGAAAAGTCCCGTGGTTCCTTCAACGATTGTTTCCAGAGCGCCACCGGCCCGATAAGCGATCGTAGGGCGGCCTGCCGCCGCCAGCTCGAGGGGAGCCATCCCAAAATCCTCTTCGCCAGGAAACAAAAGGGCGCGGCATTCACTTGCATACCGTGTTGCCTCAACATCAGAAACATATCCGAGTATGGCAACAGTCGGACCCGCTAAGGCTCGTAATCTACTGCTCTCGGGTCCGCCCCCGATGACGACCAATCTTTTACCCAGAATGTTGCAGGCGCTGATGGCCAAATCAATCCTCTTGTAGGAGACCAGACGTGCGAGAACGAGGTAATAGTCCTCCTGGTGTGGCTGCAGCACAAAACGGCTGGCATCGATGGGCGGTGGAATGACCACAGCTTCGCGGCCGTAGCAGTCTCGAATGCGCTGCGCAACCACTCTCGAATTTGCCACATACTGGTCAGGCTGCCTTGCGGCATCGATATCCCAGGCTTTCAATCCCTTCAAAACTACAGGCAGCAACAGTTTCTTGGAGGCTGCGAGGTTCTCACGGTGCACATAGTCGTGATATCGCCAGATCCAACGCATTGGCGTGTGACAGTAGCAGACATGCAGCGCATCGCTCCGTGTGCGCACCCCCTTGCCGTACCCTGAAGAGCTGGAGATCACGAGGTCGTATTTGGACAGATCCAACGACTGCACTCCGAGAGGGTAAAGTGGAAAATACAGCCGATAGAATTCCGCGATCCGGGGTAGGTTTTGCATCCATGATGTCTGCAGCCTTCCCCTTGGGATGCACGCCGGTACGTATTCATCCAGCGCAACCGTCGCAAACATATCCGCCTGCGGTACGAGATTGTAAAGCTCTCCCGCCACGTTCTCAGCGCCCCCATGTTGCGTGAAGTAGTCATGGACTACAGCCACACGAACCATACTCCGCCTCCAATCGTCCCTACATCGCCCCTGAGCCGCGAACGATCACGGGTATAGTCGCCAATAAAATTTGCATGTCGAGTCCGAAGGACCAACGGTCGATATACGAGAAGTCGAGGGCGATCCATTGATCGAATGTGAGATTGCTGCGACCCGAAACCTGCCATAAGCCTGTAATCCCCGGCTTTACGCTGAAACGCCGCAGCAGATAGGCTTCGCTAAAGAGCGATACATCCCGGAGGCTCATGGGCCGTGGACCTACCAGGGACATGTCCCCAATAAACACATTCCAGAGCTGAGGCAGTTCATCAATCGATGTCTTCCGCAGGAATTTTCCCAAGGGAGTGATTCGAGGATCGTCTCTCATCTTGAAAATGGGGCCTGAAGCTTCGTTCAAGTGCTCCAGACTCTTCATCAGAACTTCTGCGTCCCTCACCATGGTGCGAAGCTTAATCAGACGCATCTTTCGTCTACGATAGCCATATCGTTCCTGTACAAAAAACACCGGTCCCGGGCTCGTAAGCTTGATTGCACATGCAACCACCAACAGCACAGGCAAGAGCGCCAGCACGGCGAACAGCGAGAAGATCACATCAAAAGTTCGTTTCGCGACCCTGGACAAACCACTACGCAAGGTATGGTTTTGCTCAAAGAGGTGTCGTGGATAAGCCCCCTGGGCGGTCTCCGCACC
>Ga0302324_100029351_pt1 | contig 10425 bp, 9 predicted proteins | sample Palsa_T0_1_FD_201949 | JGI IMG/M metagenome (GOLD analysis project Ga0302324, IMG submission 201949) | Peat permafrost microbial communities from Stordalen Mire near Abisko, Sweden - Palsa_T0_1 | ecosystem: Environmental > Terrestrial > Soil > Palsa > Peat permafrost | place: Sweden: Abisko... | reverse complement strand
GCGCGCGAAGCCGGGCGCCGCCTTCGCCGGCCTCCAGAAGTCGCCCCAGCAGAAAGTGCCCCCTTTTTCCAAGCGCCGGTCATTGAACCGGCCCAGCCCACACTCCATCGCCTGCCTCCGACGCACTCTCAGGCACATCGATTCAGACAAAGCCCTCCCCTGCAAGCCCTATCCATCGAGATGTGTGCATCTCGTAGGCACACGGCCGGCCATGACGATTTGGGAAGTCGAAACGCCGGGCCCATTCCGCTTAGCTCGATTCGCGCTAGACGAGGGCGGCGGCCCACTTGGCCGGGGTGAGGCCGTAGGCGCGCTTGAAGAGGCGCGACATGTGGCTCTGGTCGGCGAAGCCGGCTGCCGCGGCGGACTCGGCGAGCGGCAGGCCGGCTCGCATCATCCGGCGCGCCCGATCGAGCTGCCGCATCGTGCGGAAGCGGCTCGGCGAGGTGCCGAAGGCCGCGCGGAACTGACGGGCGAGCGCCCAACGATCGAGGCCCGCCACGGCTTCGAGCGTTTCGATGTCGGGCCGCGTGGCCGGGTCGGCGGCGATCAGCTCGCGCACCCGCGACAAGCCGGCGAGTCGAAGCGTGCGGGGTTTGCTCCCGGGTTTCCGATCGCCTGGGCGCGCGACGCGCTCGAGCAGATCGGCCACGGCGGTGACGAGCTCGACCCGCGCGACATCGTCGAGCCGCGCGTCGAGCCGCCACAGCGCCGGCGGCAGCGCGTCCTGAAACTCGCTCGGCTCGACGATCGGATCCGCGACGAAGGGCAGGCGTTTGCCGCCGAGCGCCTGTTGAACCAGCGCGGGATCGAGATAGACGATCCGATAGATGAAGCCCGCGGCGGTGCCGGCGCCGCCGTCGTGGGTCTCGTCGGGATGCAGCACGTGGCATTGGCCCGGCAGGCAGTGCCGTCGCGCGCCGCGATAGCGGAAGGTCTGGACTCCCGACAGGGTGATGCCGATCGCGTAGGTGTCGTGGCGATGCGGCGCAAACGCCTGGCCGACCAAGCGCGCCTCCAGGCGCTCGAGCCCGGCGCCGCCGCTTCCGATCCGGATGCGGGTTTCGGCGCGGGCTTCGCACAAGCCTTCAAGACGATCCACGCGAAGCTGGCCTAGCTTGCTGTGCATCGCCCCATGTTACAGGACGTTGCCACCGTGGAGCAGCTGCCGGCGCTCGCATCCTTGATCCTGGCGTCGCTGGTCGTGATGGGAAGCCCCGGCCCGGCAACCTTGAGCGTGACCGCGGTGGGCGCCGCGTTCGGCTTTCGCCGGTCGCTCGCCTATCTGACGGGCATCATTCTGGGCACCAGCGCGGTGCTCGTCGCGGTGGCGGCGGGGGTCGTCGCCATGCTGCTGTCGGTGCCGCGGCTGGCGCCGATCCTGGTCGCCGTGTCGGCCGCCTACATCGCCTATCTGGCGTTCAAGATCGCGACCGCGCCGCCCTTGGCCCAACAGGATCCGGCCGCGCGCGCGCCGTCGCTCGCCGGCGGGTTCCTGCTCGGCGTGGCCAATCCCAAGGCCTATCTGGCGATCGCCGCGGTGTTTGCGGGCACGACGCTCGCGGTCGAGTCGCGCCTCATCGAGGCGATGCTCAAGGTCGCCGTGCTGACCATCATGATCATGGTCATTCACGTGTGCTGGCTGAGCGCCGGCGTGTCGCTGTCCCGACTGCTGCATCATCCGGTCGGCTCGCGGATCGTCAATCTGCTGTTCGCCGCGATCCTGATCGCCACGACCGTGATGGCGATCGCGCGCGGCTGATAGTTTAGGAACAATACGAGAACAAATGCTTTCCGGGCCGGCCGTCCCAGCTTTCCGGGGAGCCGATGCGCCGCTGTCGCGTTTGATTCGGATCAAGGGGACGCGCCGAGCCGCGGTCTAAGCCTGATCGTCCGGAGGGGTCGGCGCGTATGGATCAAGTCACCACGAAAGCTGTCCCCACGGGGGCGCAGCCGGCGGCCCCGCGACCGCCGTCCAGCGGGCCGGGCGGCTTGCCCGGGAACATCTTCCGCTACGTCCTCGCGACCAGCGCGGTCCATCAGGGCATCCTCGTGGTCCTGACGGTCGCCATATTCCTGATCGAGCTGGTGCCGCTCGAGCTGCAGCGCCGGATCGTCAACGACCTGACCAAGCACCGCGATTTCTCCTTCATCCTGACCCTGTGCGCGATCTATGGCGTCGTCGTGCTGATGCACGGCATCGGCAAGCTGACGCTCAACGTCTATCGCGGCTGGGTCGGCGAGCGCGCCACGCGGGATCTGCGCCAGCGCATCCACGGCGTCGCCGGCGCCTCGCAGGCCGCCGCGGCCAGCGCCGACGCGCGCGGCATCGAGGTGTCGATGATCGTCGCCGAGGTCGAGCCGGTCGGCGCGTTCGCCGGCGCCTGCGTGTCCGAGCCGCTGCTGCAGGGCGGCGTGCTGCTGTCGGCGTCCGCTTACATGATCCATCTCGACCCCTGGATGGCGTTGACCGCGGCGGTGATCTTCGTGCCCCAGCTCATTTTCGTGCCGATCCTGCAAGGCGCGATCGTGCGGCGCTCGGCCGACCGGGTGCAGGTCTTGCGCGGACTGGGCGCCAGCATCGTCGCGGCGGACGACGACGGCGCCAAGGACGCGCCGGCGGACGATGCGCGCATCGAGCGCGCCTTCGAGCTCGACATGGGCATCTTCAAGCTCAAATTCTCGATGAACTTCCTGATGAATTTCTGCAATCACCTGCAGATCATCGCCGCCCTGCTGCTGGGCGGCTGGTTCGTGCTCATGCACCAGTTCGAGATCGGCGGCGTGGTCGCCTTCATCTCGGCGGTCGCGCGCCTCAACGACCCGTGGGGCGACCTGGTCAATTATTTCCGCGACCTCAGCGTGACCAACGTGAAGTTCCGCCTGCTCGCCACCGCCGTCGACCAGCTGGCGCAGGACGAGGTGCCGACCGCGGTCGCGTGAGGCGCGGTCGCGTGAGGCGCGGCCGCGTGCGGCGAGCCGCGCCGGCGTCGCGCCGCAGGCGCCCTTGAAAGGGGATGTGGGGATAGAGAGAGATCGAGGGGAGGATGGGACGACCGCCGTATCATCTCCCCCCATCCCCAACCATCCCCTCATCTCCTTCTCCTGGGCTTCGCCGCATTGACCGATCGGCGTAACACCGCGCTAGGTGCGCGCCAGCACGGCGTTGATGAGCTGGACGCGGCCTTCGGCCAGGTTGCGCTGACCGTTGCGGGTCTTCTCCGCGAAGCTCGGGCCGAGCACGAGATGGAGGCCGAGCACGGGGCGCGCGCTCGGCTGGGCGGCGGCGCGGGCGCGCTCGGCGGCGGTCTCGGCGATCGCGGCGGCGGTGTTGTCATCCCAGCGCAGCACCCTGAAGCCGGCGGTCTCGAGCAGCGCGCGCGTCGCATCGGCGCTGCGCAGGAAGCTGAGCGTCGGCGCGTCGGCCCACGGCACCGGAAAATGCACGGTGCCGCCCGGGCCCTGGACGACGTCCTGCAAGGCAAGCCGGCCGCCCGGCTTGAGGACGCGGCGGATCTCACCGTAGAAGCGCGCCCGATCGGCGATGTTCATCGCGACGTTCTGGGTCCAGGCGAGCTCGAAGCACGTGTCGGGGAACGGCAGCTCGAGCGCCGAGCCATGGCGGAAATCGACCTGGCCGGCCAATCCGGTGCGGCGGGTCAGCTCGGTCGCGACGGCGACGAACTCGGCGGTCAGATCGACGCCGCTGACCGAACAGCCGCAGGTCGCGGCGAGATAGCGCGCCGGACCGCCGAGGCCGGAGCCGATATCGATCACGCGGTCGGCAGCGGTCGGGGCCAGCATCTGCGCCAGATCGACGGTGGCGGCGCGCCGGCGCGAGTGGAACTCGTCGACCGGGGCGAGATCGTCGATGGTCAGGCGCTCGACGTCCTTGCCGGCTTCGCGCAGCGCGGCGAGCAGCCGGTCGAGCAGCCCGCCGCGGCCATAATGGCGATCGACGTCGGTCGGGAGGTCGGCCATCCGCGATCCTCCTGCCAACGGCGATACAGAGTCTAGCGCAAAGGGCGCAGCCGCTATGACCTCGGCGCTGAAATCAAGCGGTTCGAGTCTGACGGATGCTACCCGGCATCCGTCAGACTCGAACCGCTAGGCCCATGTTTGGTGGGCCGATTCACCCAACGCTTGGGAACCAAGCGTCGGGATCGGACCACTAGGCCGGCTGCGACGCGCGCGTGCCCCGGCGGCGCCGCGTCAGCGCGCGCAGCGCGCCGGCGGCGCTCAGCCCCAGCGTGATCGCGAGCACGACCCAGGCCGGCCGCAGCCCGGTCGCCAGGCTCAGATCGGCGCCCAGCACGCGCACCGGATCGACGCCGAGCTTGATCCAGTAATAGATCGCCTCGCCGAGCGCCGTCAGGCCGCCGGCCAGCGGTGCGAGCAGCGCGATCGCCCACAGGGGAACCCGGCGGTCCGAGCCGCGCCGCCAGGCCGCCGTGCGATAGAGCATCAGCCAGGCGTAGAGCCCGGCCATCACCCAGGGCTCGTCGACGTCGGCCTTGGTCTGGATGAAGAAATGCACCACCGCGAGCAAGGCGGCGAGATAGACGAGCCGGTGCAGCGGGCGCCAGCGCCGGCCGAGCCGCCGCATCATGCCGTCGGTCGAGGTCGCCGCGAGCGCCGCCAGGATGACGAGCGCGGTGAAGCCGATGGTCAGATAGAAGCGCAGCGCGATCTCGGTCGCGATCTTGACGACATCGAAGCGATGGTCGAGCGCATAGAGCGACAGATGCATGGCGGCATAGCAGAACGCGGCGACCCCGATCATCCGGCGCAAGGTCAGGACGCGCGGCCAGTCGAGGATCCGGCGTGCCGGCGTCACGGCGAGCGCCAGAAAGATCAGCTTGATGGTCCAATTGCCGATCTCGTGGATCGCCGCGTTCAGCGGGTCGGCGCCGAGCACATGCGCCTGGAAGCGCCAGGCAACCAACGCGGCCGGCACGCACAGGGCGACCAGCACGAGCAGCTTCAGGGGCGCGAACCGGCCGCTCTCGTCATACCAGGGCCACATGGGCAAAGCTCCGCGCCACGCCTCGACGGGTTCTGTTCGCCGCCGCGCCAATCTCCGGCACCGCGGCGAATTGGCGCGGCGTCGGACGAGAAGATAACCACGAAGCCGTAAAGGGAAGTCAAACCGCGAAGGCGCAAAGCCGTGAAGGCAAGCGCCCCTACCACCCAAACCGAAATGTTCGGCCTTATTCCGCGGCTGTCCGGTTCAGCGAAGCGACGGCGAGGGGCACTGCGTTTCAACCCTCCCAAATCGTCATGGCCGCCCTTGTGGCGGCCATCCACGTCGACGCAGCGACAAATGCATGCCGCCGGACTCGCTCGTGCGTTGTGTCAATCACCAACCATGGACCGACGGCCTGACGTGGATGGCCGCCACAAGGGCGGCCATGACGATCATGGGATGCTGCGAGTGTGGAGATCCGCAACCAGCTTTCGTTGAACCGGACAGCCGCGGGACAAGCCCCGAGCATGACGGTTTGCGTAATTGCGACGCCTGTTCCGCCTGCCCCGATCCCGTCGTGCCTTCGCGTCTTCGCGGCTGCCGATCAATGCCTCAGCCGGCGCGGCGCATCAGGGGGTTCGGCACCGGCGGGCCGGTCCGGATCAACGTGTTGCGGTCGGTGTGGTGGAACGGCTCGGCCTGTCCGGCGATCCGCAGCACGGTGTTCTGCTCGTAGCTCCAGCTGCCGTCCGGGTTGATCGTGACCGTCATGCGGAACGACTCGGTCCGGTAGGCGTGATCGAGGAACGGGTTGGCCAGGTTGGCGTAGTTGGGCGCGCCGAACTCGCTGACCAACTCGAAGCGTTTGGCGTCTCGTGCCGCGCGGCCGCCCGCCATGGCGACCTGGCCGCGCGGAATCGCCAAGCTCAGGATGACGGTCTGGGTCGCCGGCTCCCACAGCCAGTAGCCGACCTGGTCGTGGAACGTCTTCGACTCGGTCGGCCGGGTGATGTGGGTGTGGTAGCGCAGGCCGTAGAACAGCTGCGGGCCGTTGGTCTGCGGATCGGTCGGCAGCAGATCGTAGCGCTCGACGAACGGCTCCTCGAGCGGCCCATAGCTCTCGGGATGCCGGTCGACCCCGCGCTTGCCCTCCCACGACCCGGCGAGCGGGGTCAGCGGCCCGAGATTCTTCATGGTGTCGGGATCGATATCCGTCGGCTCGGCAAAGATATCGGCGGCATAAGCCGCGGGAAACTCGGACATGGGCGCTCCGGATGCGAGGACGACCGCTCCAGTTTAGCGCGATTTGGTCGGATCCGCGCCAGCCCGACATGTGGTCCCTTCGCGGTTCACGCCGGCGGGCGCGCGGCGTCGGAAAAGGGGCCGATGATGGGAAAGCTGCCGGCGACCGTGGTGCGGCGGAAGACGCGGCGATATCGCGCCATGTCGTAGGCGCGGGCGCGGTGCAGCAGGCAACGATTGTCCCACACGACCAGATCGCCGCGGCGCCAGCGGTGGCGGTAGCAGAACGCGTCCTGCGAGACATGGTCCGCCAGGACGCGATGCAGCGCCTGGCCGTCCTCCAGGCTCATGCCGCTAATCTCGTTGCCCGCGTTGGTGGTGATGAACAGCGAGCGCTGGAAGCCGCGGTCGGGGTGCACGCGCACCAGCGGATGGCTGACCGGCGGCACGAACTCGCGCTCGATTTGGGAGACCGGCGGCAGCTCGGGAAAGATGCGCCGGCCGAACTCGTAGTAATGCACCATGTGGAGCGGCTCGATCCGCCGCTTCAGCGCATCGGGCAGCGCGTCATAGGCGAGGAACATGTTGGCGAACTCGGTCTCGCCGCCCGCCGCCTCGTCGGGCAGCACCTCGATGCCGTAGAGCAGCGACACGAAGGATGGGATGTAGCGGTACGAGCTGTCGGTGTGCCAGCGCGCATTGACCTTCTGGAAGATCACGCGATGGTCGGTCTCGGGCAAATGCGCGCCGTCGGCCGACACGTTGGCGACGTGATAGATCGTCGATTCAGACTTGGTCTTGTCCTTCTCCGGAAAGCTCTCGAGCGGACCGAGCAATTCCGAGAAGGCGATCTGCTGCGCCTCGCCGAGCGCCTGGTCGCGGAAGCACAGCACGTGATGCAGCTGGAGCGCCGCGCGGATACGCGCGAAGCCTGCCTGGTCGAGCGGCCGCGCCAGGTCGATGCCGATCACCTCGGCGCCGAGCGCCGGACCGAGCCGGCGGATCACGACCTCGTCGACCAGCGCCTGCTGCGCCATGAAGCATCTCCTCCCGATGAATTGAACATATCCTATCTCATCCCTCCCCCGTTGCGCAGCAACGGGGGAGGGATGCCTGATCATGCGCGCGGGGCGATCACGATCGGCGGGGCGTCGTAGATCACGGCGCCTTGCTTGACGACGCGGCGGCACGGGTTGGCGGCGATGCGGTAGGACAGCTCGGCGGGATGGGCGGCGTCCCAGATCGCGAAGTCGGCCTGCTTGCCGAGCTCGAGCGTGCCGTGGCTCGCGCCCAGGCCGAGCGCCTGCGCGCCGACGCGGGTGAAGCCGGACAGCGCCTCCCACGGCGAGATGCCGAACAGGTGGCAGGCCATGTTCATCATCATGGTCGGCGAGCCGGTCGGCGACGAGTTCGGGTTGCTGTTGGTCGCGACCGCCATCCGGACGCCGTAGCGCCGGAACAGTTCGACCGGCGGCTTGGCGCGCTCGAGCAAGGTCCAGTTGGCGCCCGGGATCAGGGTCGCGACGGTGCCGGCATCGGCCATCGCGCGCACCGTCGCCTCCGAGGCATATTCGAGATGGTCGGCCGACAGGCCGCGATATCCGGCGACCAGCGCGCCGGCGCCGAAATCATTGTACTGGTCGGCATGCGCCTTGACGGGCAGGCCGTGGGCGTGCGCCGCCAGGAACAGGGCGCCGATCTGGGCATGGTTGAAGCCGAGCCGATCGCAGAACCCGTCGACCGCATCGACCAGGTCCTGCTGCAGGGCGGCCGGCAGCACGGTGCGGATCAGGAATTCGATGTAGTCGTCGGGCCTGCCGTCATATTCGGGCGCCACCCCGTGGGCGCCCAGGAACGTCGACTTGACGGTGACGGGCAGGCGCCGGCCGAGCTCGCGCGAGATCCGCATGATGCGCAGCTCGGTCTCGACATCGAGCCCGTAGCCCGACTTGCTCTCGAAGGTCGTGACGCCGTGCGCGATCAGGGCGCGCACGCGCGGCTCGGTCTCGGCGTAGAGCGCTTCCTCGGACAGCGCGCGGGTCTGCAGGACGGTGCCGCGCACCCCGCCGCCGGCGCGCGCGATGTCCTCGCGCGTCCCGCCGGCCAGCCGCTGCTCGAAATCGACGCGGCGCTCGCCGGCATGGACGATATGGGTGTGGCAGTCGACCAGCCCGGGGGTCAGCAGCCGCCCGGCCTCGTCATGGACGACCGGGGCGAGCTCGGCGGGCAGCGCCGGCAGCGCCGCCATCTCACCGATCCAGGCGATGCGGCCGGCCTGGACGGCGATCGCGCCGTCCTCGATCAGCGTCGCCTCGGCGCCGGTCATCGGCGCGAGGCTTGTGTTGATCCAGATGGCGTCGAACACGCTCGGAGGCCAGAAATCAGAAAGCCGGAAACCAGACAGCCATCTGATTTCTGGCTTTTGGTCTTCTGGCTCCTGACCTTACTGCTTGTAGGCCGGGTCGAGCTTGTCGAGCATGCGCAGATAGGCCGGCCAGCCGAGCTTGCCGCCGGGCTCGTTGCTGCGCCACATCTGCTGGGCGGTGTGCTCGCAGACCGCGGGCGGCACCGGGTTCAGCCTGACGCCGCCGGACTGCGCGGCGAGCTGGCTCTGGCAGGATTTCTCCAGGCTATGGATCAGACTCCAGGCCTCGGCGACCGTGCGGCCGGCGACCAGCAGCCCATGATTGCGCAGCATCATGGCGTATTTGTCGCCGAGATCGGCGATCAGGCGCGAGCGCTCGTCGAGGTCGAGCGCGATGCCCTCGAAATCGTGATAGGCGAGGCGGTTGTAGAACCGCATCGACGACTGGGTCAGCGGCAGCAGCCCGTCGGCCTGGGCCGACACCGCCATGCCGGCGACCGTGTGGGTGTGCAGCACGCAGACGACGTCGGGCCGGGCGCTGTGGATCGCGCTGTGGATCACGAAGCCGGCCTGGTTGACCTCATACTCGGTCTCCTCGAGCAGGTTGCCGTCGAGGTCGATCTTGACCAGGCTCGAGGCGGTGATCTCGTCGAACAGCTGGCCGTAGGGGTTGATCAGGAAATGCTCTTCGGCGCCGGGCACGCGCGCCGAGATGTGGGTGAGCACGCCGTCCGTCATGCCGTGATTGGCGACCAGCCGGTAGCACGCGGCGAGATCGACCCGGACCTGCCATTCGGCCGGCGGGATTTGCTTCTGCTTGCGGGGCAGCTTGGCAACCGACGAAGTCATGCTTCTCTCCGATCGAGGGGGCGCGGGGATGGCGCTATCCTGGGCGGCCGACCGGCGGCCGTCAATCGGCCAGCCATGCGTTTCATGCATCGCTCGTGTCGCTGGCGCCTTGTCGAAGGCGGCCGGACCGGGCATGCTGGCCGCAAAGCGGCGGCGGGGCTTATCCGAGGAGCGTGCGATGCACGACGTGGTGATCCGGGGCGGAACCATTCTCGACGGCAGCGGCCAGCCTGGTTTCGCGGGCGATGTCGCGCTCGACGGCGACCGGATCGCCACGGTCGGCGGCAAGGCCGGGCCGGGCCGGCGCGAGATCGACGCCACCGGCCTGCTCGTGACCCCCGGCTGGGTCGACGTGCACACCCATTACGACGGCCAGGCGACCTGGGATCCCATTCTGGCGCCATCGTCCTGGCACGGCGTCACTACCATCCTGTTCGGCAATTGCGGCGTCGGCTTCGCGCCGGTGCGGCCGACCCATCGCGAAGCCTTGATCGATCTGATGGAAGGCGTCGAGGACATCCCGGGCATCACCCTCACCGAGGGGCTGAAGTGGGACTGGGAGAGCTTTCCGCAATTCCTCGACGTGCTCGAGCGCATGCCGCGCACGATGGACGTCGCGGCGCAGCTGCCGCACCATCCGCTGCGGGTCTACGTGATGGGCGAGCGCGCGATCCGGCGCGAACCGGCGACCGCCGACGACATCGCACAGATGCGCCGGCTGACCGAGGAGGCGATGCGCGCCGGCGCGTTCGGCTTCACGACCTCGCGGACCAACTCCCACAAGACCACCAAGGGCGACTTCGTGCCCGGGCGCAACGCCGAGATCGACGAGCTGGTCGGCATCGGGGCCGCGCTCGGCGACGTCGGCGCCGGTACGTTCGGCATGAACAGCGACTTCGACGACGAAGAAGCCGAGTTCGCCTGGATCACGCGGCTTGCCAAGCAGACCGGCCGGCCGGTGTGGTTCCTGCTGACCGACCGCTACAAGGACCCGCAGCGCTGG
>Ga0302324_100029350_pt1 | contig 10425 bp, 14 predicted proteins | sample Palsa_T0_1_FD_201949 | JGI IMG/M metagenome (GOLD analysis project Ga0302324, IMG submission 201949) | Peat permafrost microbial communities from Stordalen Mire near Abisko, Sweden - Palsa_T0_1 | ecosystem: Environmental > Terrestrial > Soil > Palsa > Peat permafrost | place: Sweden: Abisko... | reverse complement strand
TGTCACGAGCGATTCGCGCATCATCGATTCCAAGCTCGTCCCCACGATTTGACCGCACGTCGCGACGACCGCTGTCGCTGTAGCGGGGCCAAGGACCTCAGCAGAGGCCCGGTTGCCTGGAGACCCGGGATACTCCCGATGCACGAGGCATCCAGGCACCTGTCCTGGGTGATCGTATCCGTTCGACGAGTCGCGTTCCTGACGTCCGCCCCGAGCTTTCGTAGTTCTCCGTGGCGGAGGCCACGATGGACCGGACGTCGCGAGAGGCATGGGCGAAGCGTGTCGAGCGCTGGGGTGACAGCGGTCTGACGGCGAAGGAGTACGCCGCGGAGATCGGCATCAAGGCTCACACGTTGTCATGGTGGAAGTGGCGGCTGTCTTCGGGCGCCCCGGCGCAGGGGCGTCGTCGACGGGCACGACGTGCGCCGACCACCGGAGCCGGGGCGACGCCGCTGACGTTCGTGGAGATGGCGACGGCCGTGGCGCCCGAGCCGCTGGAGATCGTGCTTCGATCGAGCATCCGGATCCGGGTCCCATCCACCTTCGACGGCTCGACGCTCGCGCGGTTGCTCGACGTCCTGGAGCCCCGCGGTTGATCCCGACCCAGGTTCGCATCTTCGTCTGCACGGAGCGGCAGGACATGCGCCGGTCATTCGACGCACTCGCGCTGGCGGTTCGAGAGCGCCTCGCGCTCGACCCAGAGAGCGGCGCGCTCTTCGTTTTCGCGAGCAAGCGAGGCAACCGCCTCAAGGTCCTCTGGTTCGACCACAACGGCTACTGCCTGCTCTACAAGCGGCTGCACCGCGCGCTCTTCGAGCTGCCCGAGGCGACCGGCTCGGACCGACCTCTCACGGCGATCGACGCTCGCATGCTCGCGACGATCCTGCGCGGCGTCGCAAAGTGATCTCGATTCGCGTTTCGCGTTGACCGTCGATCGCGCATCGATCATGTAGGACGCGTGACGAGCGTCGAGCAGATCGTCCAGCGACTCGACGAGCTGGAGAAGAGGTTCGCGACCGCAGAGCGAGAGCGCGACGAGTACCGCGCTCTCTACCTCGAGACGATGGAGCGATGCCGCAAGCTGGAGCTCGGCATCCTCGCGTCCAAGTCGGAGCATCTCCCCGATGGTGGCGCGCAGCTCTCGCTCGACGTGCTCTCCATGGTGCTCGGGGATCGCCAGCGCGCCGAGCTCGAGGCCGCCCTCGCGGCGGCCAACGAAGAGCAGGAGATCCCGGCCCACACGCGCCGCAAGCCGACGGGGCGCAAGCCGCTGCCCGAGCACCTGCCTCGCGTCGAGATCCAGGTGCTGCCGCCCGAGGTCGAGAAGAAGGGCCTCGATGCGTTCGAGCGCATCGGCGAGGACGTGTGCGAGACCATCGAGCGGCGTCCGGCGTCGCTCGTCGTGGCCCGGGTCATCCGGCCGAAGTTCGTGGCCAAGGACCGGAAGCGCGATGGGGAGACCGAGGTCTTCGTCGCTGAGCCTCTCGAGCTGCCCATCCCGCGAGGACTCGCGGGACCTGGCATGCTCGCGGATACCATCGTCCGGCGGTGGCAGGACCACATGCCCCTCAATCGCCTCGAGGACATGTACGCGCGCGACGGCATCGAGCTCGCTCGCTCCACGATGTGCGGATGGCACGGCGCCCTCGCCGAGACGGTCAAGCCGCTGGTGTCCGCGATGCGCGCGGACGCATTCACGCAGCCGTACCTCTGCGTCGATGCCACCGGCGTTCTCGTCCAGCACCCGGAGCGGTGCAGGACAGGACACTTCTGGGTCCTGGTCGCGCCCGGGCGACACGTGCTCTTCGAGTTCACGCGCAATCACACGAGCGACGCCGTCGACGACATCCTGTCCGGCTACCAGGGTTTTCTCGTGGCCGACGCGCACACCGTCTACGACCACCTCTATCGGAGCGGCGACGTCGTCGAGGTCAACTGCTGGGCGCACGCACGGCGCTACTTCTTCAAGGCCCTCGACTCCGATCCCGAGCGCGCCAAGGTGGCCCTGGGCTTCATCGGTGCACTCTTCCGCATCGAGCGCACCCTCGCAGACTCGCCGCGCAGGAAGAAAGAGAAGATCCGCGACAAGCGCTCTCGCCCCATCGTCGATGCGTTCTTCTCCTGGTGCGACGCCGAAGCTCCATCGGTGCTCGACGACACGCCGATCTCCGACGGCGTCCGTTACGCCCGCAATCAGCGAGTGGGCCTCTCGCAGTTCCTCGACGACGGTCGCCTGCCCATCCACAACAACATGAGCGAGCTCGCTCTCCGCCGTGAGGCTGTCGGTCGCAATTATGCGGAGCCCCGGATTATGCGCAGGTGTGCGTCCCAACCGCAGGAATCGCCTCGCGTCGGCTTGAAACGCCCCGCGTAATCTGGGTGGCTTCCTCTGCCCCTTGGGGAGAAAGGAAGCGATCATGATCGAGGACGTCTTTCGCTCGGCGCGTTCCGCGCGCCGAGTTCGGAGCTGTCTGCTGGCGCCTACCTTCGAGGACCTCATCGCCTATCTCGCGGAGCGTGGCTATCCAGCGATGACCATCCACAAGTACGTCGTCGCCCTCGAGCACTTCGACTCGTGGCTCCAGCGCACGAGGCGCACGGTCTCGAGCGTTGACGAGGCGGTCGTTGGCCGTTTCCTCCAGGACCATCTGCCCCGCTGTCACTGTCGGACGCCGTGCAACAGGACCATCCAGGACGTGCGTGCTCCTCTCGGTCACCTGCTCACCGTCTTACGGAGCACGGGTCGTGCGCGCCCGGCCGAGGTCGCAACGCGGACACCCGGCGAGGAGCTCGTCCGAGGGTTCGAGGCGCATCTACGCGACGAGCGCGGCGCAGCCGACGTCACCTGCTGCTACAGCGCCCGCTATGCCCGGGAATTCCTCGATGACCAGTTCGGCGGCCGTGAGATCGATTTTTCACGTGTTGGCCCGGTGGCGAGCACCCGCTTCCTGGCAGCGCGCGCAGGACGTTGGACACCCGCATCGATGAAGGTTGCTGCGGTTTCGTTGCGACGGTTCTTCCGCTACTTGCATTTCATCGGTCGCATCGACGGTCGGCTCGCGCAGTCCGTGCCGACCATTGCTGGGTGGAAGCTGGCGCCCATTCCCCGGGTCCTCACGGACAAGCAGGTCGCGGGCGTGCTCGCCGCGTTCGACCGAGCCACGCCGATCGGGTTGCGCGGCTACGCCACGACGATGTGTCTCGTTGGCCTAGGGCTGCGCCCGTGCGAGGTCTCGGCTCTCACGCTCGACGACATCGATTGGCGGACCGGGACCATCACGATTCCTGCGACGAAGACGCGGCGGGCAGACGTGCTCCCGCTTCCGGCACCCGTCGCCAGAGCCATTCTGGCGTATCTGCGGCGTGGGCGGCCGAGCGCGACCACGCGGCAGCTGTTCGTACGTCACGGGACGCCGGCGGGCGTTCAGGCAGGGGCGGGCCATGTACGCGTTGCGGTCAAGGCGGCCGGCGTTCGCGCCGGCCTTGCCGTGGGGTCCGTCAACGCCAACCTGCTTCGGCACACCGTCGCGACGAGACTGATCCGCGCGGGCGCCACCATGAAGGACGTGGCCGACGTTCTTCGACACCGGAGCATCGACACCGCCGCGATCTACGCAAAGGTCGACATTGGCGCCCTTCGTGACGTTGCTGCGCCCTGGCCGCGGAGGACGCCGTGATGCGCGCGACGATGGTCGCGCGCGCGGAGGCCTACCTCTACGCGCGTCGCCAGTTGGGCTTTGCGCTTCGCATCGAAGGCGGTGAGCTGCTCAGGTTCGCCCGCTACGCCGACAGTTCTGGTCATCGGGGAGCGCTCACGACGGAGCTCGCGCTGCGATGGGCGCAGGAGGCGACGACAGCCACGCCTCTCTATCGAGCTCGTCGACTCGAGATCGTTCGCGGCTTCGCCAAGCACTTGGCCGCGAGCGAGCCCGCGACAGAAATTCCGCCGACGGGCATCTTGGGGCCGGCACATCGGCGGACGCAGCCGTACATCTTCGACCCGTCGGAGATCTCCGCGCTCCTTGCGACGGCGCGCCGACTCCCGTCTCCACGCGGGCTGCGCGGCATGACGTACGCATCGCTCATTGGTCTGCTCGCGTGCTCCGGTCTCCGCATCTCGGAGGCGCTCGGCCTCCATGGTGAGGACGCCGATCTCGACGCCGGCCTACTCACGATCCGGCTCACCAAGTTCCGCAAGTCGCGGCTCGTTCCTCTCCATCCGACCGCGCGTGACCAGCTGCGTCGCTACGTGGCCCGGAGGGACGCGATCGTGATGACGACTCCCGCGGCGACCCTCTTCGTGGCGGAGACGGGCGAGGCGCTGCCCTATTCCACAGTGCGCACCGTCTGCCGGACGCTGATCGACGGCGTGGTCCCACCCGGCGCGCGGCTCCGGCGACGACCGCGGATCCACGATCTCCGTCACACGTTCGCCTGCCGCTGTCTTCTCCGCTGGTACCGCGCCGGCGTCGATCTGGAGCAGCGCGTCGCTGCGCTCTCGACGTACCTCGGGCACGCCAAGGTCTCCGACACATACTGGTACATCACGGGGGTCCCAGAGTTGATGGCGATTGCCGCCGCGCGGTTCGAGCGGTTCGGACGCGACGGAGGTCACCATGTCGCGCGCTCCTGAGGCACCGTCGTTCGGCGCTCTCCTCCAAGAGTACTTCTGCGAGAGGCTCATTGCGCAGCGTGACGCGAGTCCCGCGACCGTGGCGAGCTACCGCGACACTTTTCGACTGCTCCTCGGGTACGCCAGGGACTCCGCCCGGAAGCGCCCGACCGAGATTGTTCTCGCCGACATCGACGCGCCGCTGGTGCTCGCGTTCCTTCAGCACCTTCAGCGCGACCGGGGCAACTCCGCCCGCACGCGCAACGCGCGCCTCGCGGCGATCCGCTCGTTCCTCCACTTCGCCGCCGTGAAGTCCCCTCTGTCCCTCCCGTCGATCCAGCGGGTGCTCGCGATCCCGATGAAGCGGTTCGACCGACGCGTCCTCGGGTTCCTCACGCGCGAGGAAGTCATGGCGATCATCGACGCGCCCGACCAGTCCGACTGGATCGGTCGCCGCGACCACGCGATGCTGGCCACCTTCTACAACACCGGAGCCCGGCTCTCGGAAATCACCGGCGCCCAGGTCGGCGCCGTCGCAATCGATCGTAGCCGTTGCCTTCGCGTCCACGGAAAGGGGCGCAAGGAGCGCGTCGTCCCGCTCTGGCCGAGCACGTGCCGGATTCTCTCTGCGTGGCTGCGCGAAACCAGTCGCGCGCTCGACGCGCCCATCTTTCCGAGCCGCAGCGGCGACCCGCTGTCCAGGTCGAGCGTCGAGGAGCGTCTGTCCAGGGCCGTCACGGCGGCGACCGCGGCCTGCCCGTCGCTCCGTGGTCGCCGCATCTCGCCGCACACGCTGCGGCACACGACAGCCATGCACCTACTGCAATCGGGCGTGGACATCACAGTGATCGCCCTCTGGCTGGGGCACGAGAGTCCCGTGACGACCCACATGTACATCGAGGCGGACGTCGCGATGAAGAAGCGCGCCCTGGACAAGCTCGTCGAACCGCGGAGCCGCACGAAGCGATTCGTCCCCACCGACGCGCTGCTCGCGTTCTTGGACGGGCTGTGATCATGCACGGCGCCGCGGTGGTGCGGAAGCCGACTCTACGCGGCCGCGAGCGGAGTCCTCCTGCCGACTGCGCATAATCCGGGGCTCCGCATAATTCCTGCTATGCAGAGCTCCGCATAGCCGCAAGAACTGGCTCTTCGTCGGCAGCGACGACGGCGGCGCCGTCAACGCGCTCTTCACCTCGTTGCTCGCGAGCTGCCGACTCTGCGACGTCGAGCCGTGGTCGTACCTGCGCGACATCTTCTGCCTGCTGCCGCGCTGGCCCGAGCATCGTCTCCTCGAGCTTGCACCGGTGGCCTGGAACGAGACCCGGGCCCGTGCCGACGTCCAGGCCCTCCTCGACGCCAACCCGTTCCGGAAGCTCACCCTCGACACGCGCGGCTGAAGTTCACGACTGCGGGCTCGGCGAGGGGACGCGTTTCGTCGAACGGATACGGTGATCCGCGGGTCACCTGCACGGTTCCCTCAGCGACGGCGTCGAGGCCCATGCGTCGGTCGACGAGGTGCTCGTTCCCGCTGGAATCTCACGGGCACTTCACGGAGCTGGCGGTCGCCTGGGCTGCATGTCCACCCACACCCACGTAGGTGTTCCCGTCGCCGCCAATGTACAATGGATAGGTGTTCTCGTACCCCAGAGCAAAAACATGCGTGACCGGCGCGCCCATGTAGTCCTCTTGGGTTGGAACCAGGCCCGGGGCCCCGTACGTCCCCCAGCACCAGAGTGACCCGTCCGTGCTCTTCACGAGGCAAGCCTGCTCGTTGTTCGCGCAAGGCCCGGTCTGGCCTGGCCTGGCACTCACCCTCCCGTGCCTTCGCGGGCGTTGGTTCGAGTGGCCCGCCCGCCACGCTTGCGAAGATGCCCCCGTGTCCCCCAAGCTCGACCTCGATCTTCCCGCGATCGCCCTCGCGCACCTCTCTTCTCGCGGAGCCGCGCGAACCGGTCCCCGCGCGGACGCCGAAGCGACCGCCACGCTCCTGGCCGGGCGCGGCTACCCGGCGTATCCCGCGCTTCTCGCGTTCGAGACCGCGTACGGCGGGCTTCAGCTCTTCGAGTCCGACCCCACCGCCGCTGTGCTCGTCGTCGGTTCTTACGCGTGCTTCAGGGCGCTGCCGAAGTACACCGGTCACCAGCGCGAGGGGGCAGGAGTGGCAGCGCAAGGGAGAGCCACCGAAGGTGCTCGTCCATGACTTCCCCGACGACGCCGTAGGAAAGGCCATCCCGTACGGCGTCTACGACGTCGGCCGCAACGAGGGCTGGGTGAGCGTCGGCGTGGACCACGACACCGCAGCGCTCGCGGTGGCCACGATCCGCTCCTGGTGGCGCGTCATGGGCAAGCCCGCCTACCCGGACGCCCACGAACTGTACGTCGTGGCCGACGCTGGCGGCAGCAACGGCTATCGCATCCGACTCTGGAAGGCCGAGTTGCAGAAGTTTGCCGACGACACGGGCCTGCAACTCAGCGTGAGTCACATGCCGCCCGGCACGAGCAAGTGGAACAAGATCGAGCACCGGATGTTCTCGCGCATCTCGCAGAACTGGCGCGGCCGTCCCCTCGTCGATCACGAGACCGTCGTGAACCTGATCGCCAACACGACCACTACGAGCGGGCTGACCCGTGAAGGCCAAGCTGGACCGGCGCCGCTACCCCACGAAGGTCAAGGTCCCCAATGCCACGATGGCAACAATCGCGATCAAGCCACGCCGTTTCCACGGCGAGTGGAACTACAAGATCGCACCGCGGGATCATGGGTAGTCATGCGCTCAGTTATTTCTGCGCGGGCCCTAACCGTGGACCAATTGGCGCTGCCGCCGATGTGAAGGCGTGGCTTGCGGTCCGCAACGACGGCGTGCGCGAGCTCTTCGGCGGCGCCGGCGGGCTGGCCCTCACACGCTCCGGTTTCGAGTACATGCTCCAAAAGTACGCTCGCGCGGCAACCGAGTCGTGCCCGACACTCGCGAGGAAGACGGTCTCACCCCACGTGCTACGGCAAACCTGCGCGATGACGATCCTCGTCGTGACGGGCGACCTGCGAAAGGTCTCGCTGTGGCTCGGCCACAGCGACGTGAAGACGACCGAGGTCTACCTTCGCGCGGACGTCGGCGAGAAGCTCGCCGTAGCGGGCGCGGTCGTGCCCCCGACACTCCATCCTGGCCGGTTCCGCGACGGGGCCGCGCCGCGCGCGCCGGCGCTGGGTCGACAAGCAGGGGAACATCGCGGACCCGGCGCCCCGTCTGCTCGACCAACCATCCAAACTTCGCCGGCGGTCGGCTCGGCCATGCTCCCGCGGCCAAGAAGCTGAGTCCCCAGACCATCCGAAGGTGACGCCCGCTTCGAGCCGCGCTTCGCGACGAGCTCGCGGGCGCGCAGCAGATCGGGGAGAGGCGTGGGGCGGAGCACGACGCGAGAGACGGCCTATTCGAAGTCGAGGCCGATGTCCGCGGCCGTCGCCGAGTGGGTGAGGGGGGCGCCGACGCTGATGGCGTCGACCCCCGCCTTCGCGATCTCCGGGATGCGCGCGGGGGTCATGCCGCCCGACGCCTCGAGAAGCGCCTTGCCGGCGGCGCGACGCACGGCCTCCGCCATCTGCTCGGTCGTCATGTTGTCGAGGAGCACGATGTCCGCGCGCGCCGCGAGGGCCTCGTCGAGCTGCTCGAGCGTGTCCACCTCGCACTCGATCTTCGCCGTGTGGGGCGCGCGCGTCCGGGCTCGCTCGATGGCAGCCCGCACCCCGCCGCAGCTCGCGATGTGGTTGTCCTTGATGAGCACCGCGGCGCCGAGATCGTCCCGGTGGTTGAACGCGCCGCCCGCGCGCACCGCGTAGCGCTCGAGGGCGCGCAGTCCCGGCGTCGTCTTGCGCGTGTCGGTGATGCGCGTCTTGCTTCCGGCGGGCAGGGCATCGACGTAGCGCCTCGCCTGCGTCGCCACCCCCGTCATGCGCTGCACGAAGTTGAGCGCGACGCGCTCGCCCATGAGGATGCCGCGCGCCTTGCCCCTCACCGTCCAGAGCTGACGGAGCACGGCTCGAGGATCATGTCTTCTCCAGTTTCCCCGCGGGTCTCTCCTCCGCGGGGGGGAAACGCGCCCCCAACGGCTCGAGCGGCAAGCGAAACGCGTTCGTCGCGAAGCTGATCGCGTGATAGTGCCCCGCTAGCACCACCAGCTCCACGAGCTGCTCGGGGGACCACTCTCGAGCGAGCGCAGTCCAGAGCTCGTCGCTCACGTTCGCCGTGGCATGGAGCTCGTCGCAGAGCCGGAGGATGAGCCGCTCCTTCGGCGCGAACACCGTCGCGCTTGCGTCGTCGGCGCACAGGTCGCGCGTCTCGTCCGCCGTCAGGTTGAGGGCGTCAATTGCACGCGGCCGCTCTCGGCAAGGAGAGCGAGATGGCCGACAGACCAATCCGCGCCCCGGCCGGCTCGGACCACGGGTTCGGACTCAGACACGTCCATAGCTGCGGCGCCGCTCCCGAACGCCCCGCGCCGGGTGGCCGGAGCCAGCGGAAATCGGGCACCGTCGCGATGGGTTCGGCGGTGACGCAGGGCGGAACCTGCCCACGAAGCACGCCCCCTTCCGGGAAAGCGCTTCGCTCACACGAGTCTCTACCGTTCGCGATGGCGTCGTGAACGCGCGTCTCGATTGTCGCGCCCCCGAGCCACGGAGCGTTCGCCAACCCCACCTGGACGTTCGAGGCGCAACCGAGCAGGCACACGCAAGACAACATGTACAACTGGCGCGAGGGACCCATGGGGCATCAACTCCTTAGGGGCAAGACGGGCGCAGGACACCTCACTCGCTCACCGCGTGAGGCCAATGTAAGTCCGTCGTGGGCCCGCGCTCGCTCAGTCCAGCGCCGACATGCCGTCGCAATCTGCATGAGTCTCAACGCAAATGGCTCGCGCCTCATGCGCCGAGAGACGCGCTGCGTGCAGCCAGTTCGGGCGGCTGGGCCAAAGGAAGAGCCGCGGCCAGCACGCGCAGGACCCGACCGCTTGGACCCAAGAGCTCGACATGCGCCCGTCCGTGGAGAAGTTCTAACGACGCTTCGCGCGCGCCGGTGACCCGCCCTCGGGCCGCCTCCGGGGGTGCTTCCCTGGCTACAGAACCAGCTCGCCGGCTTCGGCGACCTGCAAGGCCAGGTCCGCGTATGCCTCGTCGAATCTGGCTACGCCACCGCGTCCTTGATGGCCTTCACGGGCGGGCGCGGACGGCCTTGCTGGCGGGCTTGGCTGCGAAGGTCTGCTCCTGCTTCGTGAAGGGCCGCGCTTCCATCAAACCTCTCGGAGAGCGCTATTGCGCGTCGAAGGACACTCCGATTTGGTCGTTGTCCGGGCCGACGCCGGACAAGCCCGATTGTCCTGCCGCAAGCGGCACGAAGCCGAACGAGACCTGGCTTGCACTCGCCGGTAGCGTCACGGATCCACTCGTCAGGACGGTCGTACACGCCGGGTCGGCGTAGAGCGAGCCGTTCTGCGCCGTGAGCGCAAACGCGAGATCGCGAGGGGCAACCGCCGTTCCGGCTTGGGTCGAGTGGTACGTGATCACGAACGACGCGCAGACGCCGTGCACGAAGGTTGTCGCGCTCCAGGTCAGACCTGTGCTCCAGCCCTCGCAGATCCCGTTGGCGCAGATGTTGAGCTCGTCCTCCGCCGGGCAACCGAGAATGGGCACCTTGCATCCGGCGGCGATGAACGCTTCGCAGGCGGTGTTCGCCGCCGTCTGCAACGTGGCGGCTCCCGCCTCGTCGGTCAGCACGTTGCCGCACGGTGCCACGCACTGGCCCGCTCCCTGGGGGGCGATCCGC
>Ga0302324_100029349_pt1 | contig 10425 bp, 8 predicted proteins | sample Palsa_T0_1_FD_201949 | JGI IMG/M metagenome (GOLD analysis project Ga0302324, IMG submission 201949) | Peat permafrost microbial communities from Stordalen Mire near Abisko, Sweden - Palsa_T0_1 | ecosystem: Environmental > Terrestrial > Soil > Palsa > Peat permafrost | place: Sweden: Abisko... | reverse complement strand
TGGCAAGATCCATACGAACGGCACGATTGGCGCGACCGGCGACCAGATCCTGACGTCTTACAGCGCTGGGAAGTGGTATCGCGTCCGCATGGACATCGATTTCAGCCACAATGTAATGGACGTGCTTGTCGATGGGGTCAAGTATGGGTCCAGATTAGCGGTCGGGAACCCGACGAGTCCGACAGGGATCGAACTAACTGCAGGGCACGGATCGTCGCCTGGCAACCAGGTCTCCCGGTTCGATAATATCCAGGTATCCGCGCTCGCCGCGCCGACGGCGAACTTCACCTACAGTACGAGCAAGGCCAACACCCTCAGCTTAACGTTTACCGATGCTTCAACAGGTTCGCCAACCTCCTGGTCCTGGAATTTTGGCGATGGCAAGACGAGCGCAAGCGAGAATCCGGCCCATACATATGCTGCGCCGGGCATCTACACGATTACGCTCACGTCTTCCAATCTGGCCGGATCGAGCGCACCGGTTTCCAAGATTGTTACAGTCTCGCCGAATCCGCCCGACCTGAACACGAGTGTCGCGCTCTTCCAACTCGATGACACGACGAACACCGCGTACGCGGACATTTGGATCAGCAACGCTGGAGCCAACCCCTCCGGCCCTCTCAGCTTGGCCTTCTATCTCTCCGACGACGGCGTCACTCCCGATGCGACCGCGTTCCAAACCATCAGCGTCTCCTCGCTGAACAAAGGCGGGAGCGCCGAGGTGCCGATGTATCAGGAATTCTCGAACTCCATTTTCGGCAAGTACATTCTTGTTTTCGTCGATTCGGGGACCGCTGCAATCGGCAACAACGTGATTCAGATCGGGGTCAGATCGGTGAGCCCGGCGAGCGTCAAATGAAACCACCAGCGCGGGAAACGGGGGCCGGTGGCCCAACCCCAGGTCCCAAAATCGGGATCTGGGGTTTCCATTTTCCGGGCAGGATCAACGTGCGCCACTTCCGGTTACGCCAGCCGATACTGCGCGGCCAGCTTGCGGAATGCGCTCACCTGCGCGCCAATCCACGGCTCATCGCGGCCCAACTCGGCGGCGAGCAAGCGGGCTGCCGGCTCGGCCATGGCTGCGGCTGCGGCGGCGTTAAGAAACAGCGCGCGGGTGCGCCGGGCCAGCGCGTCTTCCACAGTGCGCGCCATCTCGTTGCGTGCAGCCCACACAATTTCCGCGGCGATGTAGGGCAGATCGGGATGCAGACGTGCGGCCAGCGCCGGATCGCGCGCCAGCTCGCGAATCGCCGGTGCATCGGCGCCGTAGACGCGCAGGTTGTCGGCTTCCTCGGAGTCAGGCGCGGACTCTGCATTGTAGCCGTGAATGTGCAGCGCGCGCGTGGTGCAGGGCTCGTCGCGCAGGCGGCCCAGGGTGATGCAGTGATCGACGCAGTCCTCGGCCATGTGGCGATAGGTGGTCCACTTGCCGCCGGTAATGGTGAGCAGGCCCGACGTATCCACGTGAATGAGGTGGTCGCGCGAGAGCGTGGAGGTCTTGCCCTCGCCCTTGACCAGCGGGCGCAGGCCCACGTAGACGCTAAGCACGTCGGCGCGCGTAGGCGGGCGGCTCAAGTAGCGGCCGGCGGTCTCGAGAATGAAATCGATCTCCTCGTCGAGCGGGCGCGGCTCCAGGCTCGGCGCATCGACGGGCGTATCGGTGGTGCCGGCCACGGCGTGCCCGTGCCACGGAATCACGAACAGCACGCGGCCGTCGCTGGTGCGCGGCACCATGAGCGCGGTGTCGCCCTTGAGGAACGAGCGATCAAAGACGAGGTGAATGCCCTGGCTGGTGACCATGAGCGGTTCGGCGTCGGGCTCGGCCATGCGGCGGATGGAGTCAGTAAACACGCCGGTCGCGTTGACCACGATGCGCGCTGGAATGCTGAGCTCTTCGCCGCTTTCCGCGTCGCGCGCGGTGAGGCCGTTGACATAGCCATCGGGGCCGCGCGTGAGGCCGGTGGCGGGGCAGTAGTTGACCAGCGTGGCGCCGTGATCGGCAGCCGTCATGGCGAGGTGGATGAGCAGGCGCGCGTCGTCAAACTGGCCGTCGTAGTAGACCACGCCGCCGCGCAGCTCTTCCGGCCCAAGAGCGGGCAGGCGGGCCAGCGTTTCTTCTTTGGAAAGCAGCTGCGATGCGCCAAAGCCGTACTTGCCGGCCAGCAGGTCGTAGAGCTTGAGGCCGATGCCGTAGAACGGCGCTTCCCACCAGGAGTAGTTGGGCACGACGAAGGCCAGGTCGTGGACGAGATGCGGCGCGTTCTGGCGGAGCAGGCCGCGCTCCTTGAGGGCAGACATGACCAGCGGGATGTTGCCCTGTTCGAGATAACGCACGCCGCCGTGCACCAGCTTGGTGGATCGGCTGCTGGTGCCCTTGCCGAAGTCGTGCGCCTCGACCAGCACCACGTCGAAGCCGCGCGCAACCGCGTCCACGGCCACGCCCACTCCCGTCGCACCGCCGCCGATGACGGCGATATCCCATGGCTGGCGGCGTTGCCGGATGGTGTGCAACATCGTTTCACGCTGCATGGTTTGCTCCGTAGTGGAGAATGCGGGTCTTTCGGCTTTTATTTCAAGTGCAGCGAGTTAGCTCCGCTCAAGCGGATGGCGAGTTGGCAGGTTGGCTGGTCGCAGTACTGCGCCGACTATTCAGTCCAGCTTCTCGATCTCTCCACCGCGCGCTGCCAGCGCTGGCGGCGTGCGGTGCGCTCGGCCGGGCTCATCTTCGGCTCGAAGCGGACATCGTCCTGGCGCTGTGCGCGCAGAGCGTCCGGCCCATCCCAGAAGCCGACAGCCAAGCCTGCCAGATAGGCCGCGCCCAGCGCCGTGGTCTCGGTCACACGCGGCCGCACCACCGGCACGCCCAGCACATCGGCCTGGAACTGCATCATGAGATCGTTCACCGATGCGCCGCCGTCGACGCGCAACGCGGCCAGCGGTGCTGACGTCTCGCTCTCCACGGCGTCAAGCACGTCGGCCACCTGGAAGGCGATGCTCTCAAGAGCGGCGCGGGCGATGTGGCCGGGGGTGGTGTCGCGGCGCAAGCCGATGAGCAGGCCGCTGGCGTGCGGGTCCCAGTGCGGCGCGCCGAGGCCGACGAAGGCCGGCACGAATACGACGCCGCCGGTGTCTGGCACCGACGCGGCGAGCTGCTCCACGTCTGCCGACGCGCCGATGAGCTTGAGGTTGTCGCGCAACCACTGAACCACAGCCCCGCCGATGAAAATGCTGCCCTCGAAGGCGTATTCAAGGCGCTTTGCGGCGCTGGCTGCGACGGTAGTGATGAGCCGGTGGTTGGAGCGCACGAACTCGGTGCCAATGTTCTGCAGGAGGAAGCAGCCGGTGCCGTAGGTGTTCTTTGCCTCGCCGGCGGTCCAGCACATCTGGCCAAAGAGCGCGGCCTGCTGGTCGCCCGCGATGCCCGCGATGGGCGCGCCGCCGAGGCCCAGCGTGGTGGTGACCTCGCCCACCTGCTGGCTTGACCAGACTACATCTGGCAACATGCTCTGAGGAATGCCGAAAATACGCAGCAACTCCGGATCCCACTCGCCTGTGACGATGTTGAAGAGCAGCGTGCGCGAGGCGTTGGTCACGTCGGTCACATGGCGGCTGCCGCTGGTGAGGTGCCAGATGAGCCAGCTGTCGACGGTGCCGAAGGCCAGCTCGCCGCGCTCGGCGCGCGCCCGCGCGCCGTCCACGTGGTCGAGGATCCACGCCACTTTGGTTGCGGAGAAGTAGGGATCGAGCACCAGGCCGGTTTTGTTCGATACGGTGTCTCCAACTCCACTCTCCTCCAAAGTCCCACACTGCGAAGCAGTGCGGCGGTCCTGCCAGACGATGGCGGGATAGATCGGCTTGCCGGTCGCACGCTCCCACACGATGACGGTTTCACGCTGGTTGGTGATGCCGATGGCGGCAACATCGCGGGGCCGCGCGCCTGCACGGCCGAGCACCTCGACGGCACAGCTCAGCTGGCTGGTGAGGATCTCGGTGGGATCGTGCTCCACCCATCCCTGCTGCGGATAGGACTGTTTGAATTCATGCTGCGCCACGGCGGCGATTTGGCCGGCCTGGTCAAAGAGAATTGCGCGGGAACTGGTGGTTCCCTGGTCGAGTGCAAGGATGTAAGCCATAGGCACGTTCCGCCTTCGGCCTCAAGTCAAACACGGTGGGGCGGTGGGGGGCAAGGCGCACTCTTGTCCAACGCAAGATGGGCCTGAAGCGATTGGAGCGGGCAAGCTGAGGATGGACGATCAGCGTGCTTGGAGCAGAGAAGTTGAGTTTGGTTGAGATCGAGGCATTTCTCGCGGCTTCGGAGAGTGTGCGGTTTGCCGGTTGTAGCCGCACGGAGATTTCCAGCTGGGTAGAGCGGCTGCTCTGTCATCACGAGTATCCGCTTCAGAAGCGGCCCGGCAAGGGATTGTTGCGGGCCTTTATCGAGCACATGACCGGGCTCAGCCGGGCGCAGTCTACGCGGCTGATTGGCGGCTATCTCCGCATCGGACGGGTCTCCGCCAAGCCCTCCGCGCGGCCGCGTTACCAGCGCCACTATACCCCGGCGGACATCGATTTGCTGGTCGCAGTCGACGAGGCGCACGAGCGGCTCAGCGGCCCGGCCACGCGGCATATTCTCAAGCGGGAGGTCGAGATTCACGGCAAGCCCGAGTTCGAGCGGCTGGCAGCTCTGTCCAACGGCCACCTCTACAACGCGTGGCCGCATCCATGAGCGACACCGAAGCCGCACGACGCATGCAACAGGCCAAGAACGCGATGTTCGAGCAGATAAGAAAATCGGCGTAAGACACGGCGTAAGCTGCGTGGTGCAGTGGAAGCGGCCGTGGAAATGGCGGTTTATGGAAATCGATAAGACCGATTCCCACATTCCCACCGCCACGGCGACGGCTGGCAATATATTCTTCCCGAAAGGACAAAAACCCGCTTCGCCCGCCCTTCACTTCGCTCAGGCTCATTCTTCAATTGGAAAAGACTGTTTCCCACCCTCCCGCGATCAGGCTGCGAAGGGATGGGCTCCGCCCTCAAAAAGATGCGGCGGGTTGGAGCCTCGGGCGCGGGTCTGCGCCTTGGCGAGGGATGAGCGAGAGCCCGCGAGCACGAAATCAAGTGAATTTTTCCGAGCTGCCGACGGCGGTGTTCGCTTCGATTGACGGGCAAGAGCGCCGCATGGGGAGGGGTGCGTCTTAAAAAGTGCGCGCGGTCACTGTGCAAACATGCCTTCGGTCGAGTAGGATGTGGTTTCCATGTCGAAGCCTATCGATTTTCGTTCTGTGATACTGGCCGGGGGCAGCGGCACCCGATTCTGGCCGCGGTCTCGCCGCGCGCGCGCCAAGCAGGTGCTGGCGCTGGATGGCGAGCGGTCGCTGATTCAGCAGACGGTGGAGCGCCTCAAGCCGCTGGCATCGTTGGACAAGACCTGGGTGATCACCAACGAGTACCTGGCCCATGAGATCGCCGAGCAGCTGCCGCGTCTGCCGGCGAAGCAGATTGTTCAGGAGCCGGTGGCGCGCAATACCGCGCCGGCGTGCGGCCTGGCCGCGTTTCTGATCGAGCGGCAAAATCCCGATGCGGTGCTGGGAATCTTTCCGTCCGACCACGTGATCGCCGATGAGCCGCGTTTTTTGAAGGCGCTGCAAAAGGGCATTGCCGTGGCGGCGGCGGGCGACAACATCGTGGTGCTGGGCATTGAGCCCACCCGGGCCGAAACCGGCTACGGCTACATCGAGACCGGCGACTATACGCGCGACGACTCGGCCCTGCACGTGCGCCGCTTTATTGAGAAACCCAACCAGAACCGCGCGGAAGACTTTGTGGCCGCCGGCAATTACTACTGGAACTCGGGCATGTTCTTGTGGTCGGCGCGCACGCTGGCCAACGCCGTGCGCGAGCACCTGCCGGAGACCGCGCCGCTGCTGGAGTCGATTGCCGGGGCTTATGGCACGCCGCAGTTTGAAGAGGTGTTTCATTCGCTCTATCCCAAGTGCGAAAACATCTCGGTGGATTATGCGGTGCTGGAGCCGCGGTCGGCCAAGGGCGAGCATCTGTCGCACCTGTATTGCCTGCCGGCGGAGTTCAGTTGGAACGACCTGGGCTCGTGGGCTTCGCTCTACGAGTACCAGCTCGAAACGCGGCTGCGCGGCGATGGCGAGGGTAATGTGGCTGAGACCGAGGGCCACATGTCGGTCGAGGCCGGCAACAACTACGTCTACAGCCCCAAGAAATTTGTTGCGCTGGTGGGCGTGGAGAACCTGGTCATCGTGGACACCGACGACGCGCTGCTGATCGCGCACCGCGACCACTCGCAGGATGTGGGCAAGGTGGTCAAGGAACTGGGGCTGTCGGGGCGGAATGAGCTGATCTGAAGCAATGGGCGCAGTTGGGGCGTGGAGGTCGATTCCGCACTACAATCTTTGCATGAGCCGCAGCGCCCAGCAAATCCTCGAAGAAGCTCGCCAACTGCCCCCCGCCGATTTCGACTGGCTGGTCGGAGAACTGCTCCAGCAGGGCGACGGATCCAGCGATGCCGAAATAGACGCCTCATGGAAAGCTGAGGTTGAACGGCGAGAGACCGCTTCCGCAGCCGGAACCGCCGTGACCAGTTCCTGGGAAGAAGTGGAAGCGCCGTTGCGTGCCCGGTTGGCCCGGTGAGTCCGAAGCTGCTTCGCATCCGCTCCGAAGCGCGAGAAGAGATCAATGCGGCGTTCGAGTGGTATTTCGAGCGGAGCCCGGAAGCTGCTGACGCATTCCTCACAGAGATGGGGGCCACGATGGCGCTGATCGCTGCTCATCCGCAACATTATCCTGCCTATACAAGAAACACACGCAGGCGTGTGCTGGCGGGATTCCCATATTCCGCGATCTTTCAGGAAAAGGACGAGATCGTCCTTGTGGTTGCGGTCGCCCATGCCAAGCGGCGGGTCGCTTATTGGCGGGGACGGATTTGAGCCCATTGCCATTTCCACATGTGAAAGCTGCTAGCTGCTCTCCATCACGCTACAATCGCCAGGCCCTTCTTCTCCACCAGCGAGAGCAGCTTCAATGAGGCTCCCTGCGGATGTTTCTCGCCGCGTTCCCATTTGCTGACCAGGCTTGGCGTCACGTTGAGATAGGCCGCAAAGACCGTCTGGCTGGTCTTCTCCCGCTCGCGTAGCGCCCGAATCTTCGCAGGTGTCATCTTCAGCACAGGCGTCAGGCAAAGCGCATCGAACTCGCGCATGGTTTTCTTGTCCAACGCTCCGTCCCGGTATAAATCGGACGCTGCCTCGTGAACGGAGGCCATCACCTTGTTGCGATACTTCTTAGGCATTGCCTACTCCACCCGGCTTTTCAATAAGACCGTCCAACGTAAGCCTCGCATTTACGGAGGCACGATTAAAGTCGTTCCCTGACACTTCGTGCCTCTCCGGAAAAGATTTCACGAAGGCTCAAACCCGCATCTGCATCTACTCGAAGCGGTAGACCTTCGCCTGCTCGATTCTCACCTGCCGCGAGTCGAAGCGCCAGCCTGTTCCCTGGCCATTCTCGTCGCCGTTGAGGCGGCGTCCGGGAACCCACTTGCCGCCATCGAATGTGCCCTCGTCCACGCTGGCCAGGCCCACCTGCGGGCCGGTGCGCGCAGTGAAAGTAACGCGAAAGCCCCTGCCTGCGCCGAGAAACTGGTCCGGGCCGGCAGCCATGATGAGGCCGAAACCGCTCTCGGCGTGCGATCCGAAAAGCTCGTCGAGCGTCACCTGCGCGATGTAGCCGTTGATGGCGAAGTCAACCGACGAATGGCCGCGGTCAAGCACGAATCCATGGACGCTGCCTGCGGCCTGCGCCTCAAGCAGTTGCGGCGCGATGCGGACCAGCGCGGCGTAGCTCTCTGCCAGGCTCGCGCCCCCGCTCAGACTCGATTCCCCACTGCCGGCCGGCATCTGCTTGCCGTCGATCTCGTCTTCAATCGCGAACGGCGAAAATCCGAACCCCGCCTCCTCGCCCAGCGCGTAGAACACATTCGCCGCGCCCGTTGCGCCGCCGCGCGCCTCGGGCATGAAGAGCGGGTTGCCGTCGCGATGGTAGCGCCGGCTCCACTCGGCAAAGTTTTCCGCGTAGAGATCGGGCGCATAGAAATCGATGGCCGTGCCCGTCGCCTTCCACACATCCACAACCCACGGCTCCGGGCAGCCGCTGGGATAATCGCCCGGCGTCGAATCGTCGCCCGCCAGCCAGGTGTTTACATACATGGGAATGTTGTAGGCCACCTTGCCGCGCGCCGCGACTGCCTGGATGAAGCGCGCATACTGCCACGCCATGAAGATCTCGTCGGCGCGCGGAGTGTCGCCGAAGATCTCGGCCCACGTTCCCGCCGTCCTGGCTCCGTTGGCTTCCCAAAGCGCGCGCAGGTTGGGGTAGAGCGCGTCTTTATGCGCGGCCATATAGCGCGTCAGCTGTTCGGGTACGGCGGAAGCAAACGCGCGATTGGCAGCTCCGGAATGATCGCGCGTGTCGCCCAGCACGCCGACTTCGTTCTCCACCTGCATCATGAGCACGGTGTGGTCGCGGCTATCCACTTCTTTCACGTGCTGCATCAGGGCGGCAAAGGCGCGCGCGTCGGCCTCCTGCGTGGAGGCGCTTGCCGGGCTTAGAATCTCCACTTCGTGGCCGTTCTCGACCACGCGCGGAAAGCGCTTCGTGTCCTGCTTGACCCACGCCGGCGCATAGCTCGACATGCCGTTCTTCCACGAGGCCAGCCACAGGAAGACGATGCGCTGGTGCTGCTCGCGCGCCTGCGCCAGCAACCCGTCGACGAGCGTGAAATCGAACTTGCCCTCGGCGGGCTCGATCAGTTCCCACGAGAGCGGCGTGACCACGGTGTTCAGGCCCATCGCGGCCAGGCCGGGCCACAGCGGCTTCATGTAGTCGAGGCTCGACGAGGAGGAGTTGTGCAGCTCGCCGCCGAGGATGAGGAACGGCTTGCCGTCGACGATGAGCTGGGTGGCGGCTCCGCGCTTTTCCAGATGCGGCGCGGCGCTCTGCGCGTAAAGCGTTGCGGAGTGGAGGCCGGCAAACAGCAGCATTGGCAACAGGCGAAGAGGCGTTCTCATAACGACTGGGAGTCTAGCACAGGAATTTCGCCGATGGTGTTGGCCGCGCATTCCCAATTCAGGCGAGTTTCAAAGTGCATACGATGTCCTTGCAAATTGATAGCGCGATATTGTCCAACAGACTTGACTGCGCTAGTGTCTGGAAATGGCCGTCCTCTCTGTCGATCTCGCATTCAGCCGCTGGTCTGACCTGGGCATCGTCGTGCTGGATCGGGCGCGCCCCCGCGCTGTCCGCTCACCCAGTTTGTCGAAAGCAGAGGACTGGCTCGCACCGCACTCCATCCCCGATCGTCTTCCACTGGAGCCGAACCTGGGTCCGGCCCACGCTGAGAATTCGATCGCCTGCGAGATCCTGCCGTGGAACGAACCAGGCCTCGTGGATGCCAACATCCTGGCCGGCCGGCTCAACCATCTCTGCGGCGCGCGCAACATTCGCATCATGGTGCTGGACGGACCGCAGGCGTGGAAGTCAAGCCACAGCGACCTCAAGCACGCGCGCATGAGCGAGCGGCAGCTCAACACGCCGGCCAAAACCGGCCTGCCCGGCATGGTAAAGCCAGGGACCTACCGGCCGTTCGCCGAGTTCTGCCTGGACGTGTACGACGCGCTGTGCCGGCGCGGCTGGCGGCGGCTTGAAACCAGCGAGCAGCCGAGCGCCACGCAAAGCCGCGTACTTGTCGAGAGTTACCCACACGCGGCGTGGAAGGCGCTGGGCATCAAGCCGCTGCCGTCCAAGCGGCGCGCGAGGGTGAGCGACCTGGCCGAGGCCTTTGCCGCGCTGCGCGCGCTGATGCCGATCGTGGTGAACCGGCCGCCCAATCACGATCAGATGCAGGCCATCGTGGGCGGACTGCCCGGCCTCGCGCTCGAGGAGCGCAACAGCGCGGGCGCGCGCATTGTGGGCACGCCGCCGCGCCGCGAAGAGGGCCACTGGCGCGAGGGCTTCATTGTCCTGCCGATAGCGCCGCGCAAGCCGCTGGCAGTGCGATGGCTGGATTAGCTGGGTCGCATGCGACTGAAGAGTTGCCGCGGCACATTCAAATCGCATAGCACCAAATGAAGATTCTGCGGGCTGTGAGATTTTGTGTGCGTGCAATGGGAATTGATTTGAACCAGACTTTCCCGAAACAGGCGGCTCGGGAAGCTAGCACACCGGACCCCTCTCCCACAAGACTTGCAATTCTCAGCGCGGCAACCTACTATCCGCAATAGAAACCGGCCTGCAAAGCAGGTGGGTGGTCAATGCTGGATGAACCAACATTCATGAACAGGGGCTCGACTCGACAATCGGTTCTGTGTGCCGTGTCCGCCAGTCCGGAATGCCTAA
>Ga0302324_100029348_pt1 | contig 10425 bp, 13 predicted proteins | sample Palsa_T0_1_FD_201949 | JGI IMG/M metagenome (GOLD analysis project Ga0302324, IMG submission 201949) | Peat permafrost microbial communities from Stordalen Mire near Abisko, Sweden - Palsa_T0_1 | ecosystem: Environmental > Terrestrial > Soil > Palsa > Peat permafrost | place: Sweden: Abisko... | reverse complement strand
AGGAGGCCACGCGCAAGAGTCCCAGCATCATTTTTCTGGATGAGATCGACGCCATTGCGCCGCGCCGCGAGAACGTGGTGGGCGAAGTGGAGAAACGGGTGGTGGCGCAATTGCTGGCGCTGATGGATGGGCTGGCCAAGCGGCAGCACTTGATCGTCATCGCCGCCACCAATCTTCCGAACATGCTGGATCCGGCCTTGCGGAGGCCGGGCCGGTTCGACCGGGAGATTGAAATCCCTATTCCGGATCGCATCGGACGCGGGGAGATTCTTTCCGTGCATAGCCGGGGCATGCCGCTGGCCCCGGACGTGGCCATCGGTCACGTGGCGGAGATTACACATGGTTTTGTCGGGGCGGATCTGGAAGCGCTGTGCCGCGAGGCTGCCATGCTCTGCCTGCGCCGGATCATGCCCGATATCGACTTTGCGCTGGCGCGCATCCCCTACGAGCAACTGAAGAAGCTCGAAGTCCGGATGGAAGATTTTCTGGACGCGCTGCGGGAAGTGGAGCCGTCTGCGACGCGCGAGGTGTTCGTGGAGGTTCCCGATGTCCGGTGGGACGATGTGGGCGGTCTTTCAGACGTCAAGCAGCGGCTGATTGAAGCGGTGGAGTGGCCGCTCCAATACGCGGATCTATTTAGCAAGGCCGCCATCCGTCCACCCAAAGGCATCCTGCTGACGGGGCCGCCGGGCTGCGGCAAGACCATGCTCGCCAAAGCCATCGCCACCGAAAGCAGAGTCAATTTTATTTCCGTCAAGGGTCCGGCGCTGCTGTCCAAATATATTGGAGAGTCCGAACGGGGCGTGCGCGATATGTTTCGAAAAGCCAAGCAAGCCGCGCCCTGCATTATCTTCTTCGACGAGATCGACGCCATGGTCCCGGCGCGCGGCGGCGGCTCCGACGATCATGTTGGGGAGCGCGTTCTTAGTCAGTTCCTCACCGAACTGGATGGCGTCGAGGAGCTGAATGGAGTGCTCATACTGGGCGCGACCAACCGGCCGGACATGCTCGATCCGGCCATCCTGCGACCTGGGCGCTTCGATCAGATCGTCGAGATTCCCTTGCCCGACCTGGAGGGACGCCGCTTGATCTTCGAGGTCCATCTCAGGAAGAAGCCGCTGGGGCCTGGGATCGACGCCCGCGGCCTGGCCAAGGGTACGGATGGTTTCAGCGGGGCGGAAATCGCGGGCGTATGCACCCAGGCGGCTTTGCGCGCGGTTCGGCGCGCGGTCGCCGGGCGGATCGGGAACCCCTCCGCCGACGCGGTGGTGATGGTCGAGGGCGACGATTTGGAGCGCGCGCTCGAAGAAGCCAAGGGTGCGCCCGAGAGAAGTCTGGCGTGAACGGCCGTGATGCATGAATAAGAGCGAGATCGCTTATTACCTGTATTGCTTCACGCCTTCCCGGTGCGGCCTTCCGGCCTCGCTGATCGGGGTGGATGAGCGGCACGCTGTTTCGATGGACGCTTGCGGGGAAATTGGCGCGGTCCTCAGTCCAGTAGAGTTGGGAGATTTCCGCGGTGCAGAGGCCCAAGCGCGGCTCGAGGATTTAGCCTGGCTGGGACCGCGCGTTTTGCGCCATGCAGCGGTCATCGAGGCGCTGATGAGCCGCGCGCCCGTGCTTCCGGCGCGTTTCGCCACGCTTTTCACTTCCATCGAGCGCATCGGTGAATCGGCGATGGAGCACCGGGCGGCCATCGGGCGATTCTTCGCCGAACTCGGAGATCAACAGGAGTGGGGGGTGAAAGGGCTTCTCGATCGCGCGGGCGGGCCGCGCCACCCGGACGAAGGAGCGCCCGCGGCTTCCACTGGAGCCAGATATTTTGAGGAGAAGCGCGCCAAGATCCAGTTGGAACGGGATTTCAATTTTCAACTGAAAAATTTCTGCCGGCGGGCAGCGGAAACGCTCGGGGCCAAGTCCGGCGGATTCAGGGAGCGCAAGGTGGCGTTGTGCGATGAGGCGGGCAGGGGAACCGAGGTGATATTGAACTGGGCTTTTCTGCTGCGTCCAGGGGCGCTCGATGAATTCCACGCCAAGCTGGAGCGGTTGAATTCGAGCGAAGCGTTTTCCGGCTTGGCCCTCACGTTGAGCGGTCCATGGCCGCCCTACAGTTTTGCTCCCGAACTGTCGCGGTGCGCGAAAGCATGAAACACCTTCTTTACTGCATCGTACAGCACGGCTTGGTAGAGCCTCTGGCAGAGCCCGAAATGTGTGTCGTGGCGGGGGCAGGCCTGGCGGCGGTGGCTCGGCCGATCGAGGAGTCGGGTGTGGCGCCCAGCATTTCGACGCTGCTGGCTTTTGCGAAAACAGTGGAGAAGATTCATGCCGGACAAACTGTCATCCCTCTGCGCTACGGCTGCGCGATGGAAAGCGAAGCGGCGATTTCAGGGCTGCTCACCGGGCGCCGCGAAGAATACCAAGCGCTTTTGGACAGGCTGCGGGGCATGGCTGAGATGGGGATCCGCGTTTTGTGCCCGAATGGCCTGGGGCGCCCCCAGTTTTCGGCCGCGTCTCGATTGTCCCCCGGGACCGCATACCTGGCGGCCCTGCGGAAAACGAGCGTGGGTCCGGAGGAAAACCAACTGGCCGGCTGGATCGGCGACCAGCTCTCGGGCTGTTTCACCGAGGAGCGGCGAGAAAGCGGGCCGGCCGCGCGGGGACGTTTATTATCGCTTTATTTTCTTACGTCAAAAACCGATGTGGAGCGTTTTCAGGATAAAGCTCGGACGATTACCGCTCCCGACGGCGTGAAACTGTTGTTGAGCGGTCCGTGGCCGCCCTACAATTTCGCGTCTCTACATGGAGATCAAGGCTCGGGAGGAGATCAAGGCTCGGGAGGAGATCAAGGCTCGGGAGGAGATCAAGGCTCGGGAGGAGATGAAGCCTCGGGAATCGCTTCCATGGAATCGGTTCCATACCGGCACCATAATCGGCCGGGTTCTGCGGCGGCTTCATATATGGGGCAAGCGGTTACGGGCGCCCCGGGAGCGCGCGGCATTGGGTCTTGGCGTGCCTTATGAATATGCGAGGGTGACACAAACAGTGCGGCCCTTTCCAGTAAAACAACGCTAAAAAAGGAGAACGAAACATGGCAAAAGTAAACAAATCCACGGACTCATCGAGCTTGGCGGAAGTTGTCGATCGCATTCTCGACAAAGGCATCGTCATCGACGCCTGGGTCAAAGTATCGCTGGTGGGCATTGAACTGCTTACGGTGGAAGCCCGAGTTGTAATCGCTTCGGTGGAGACGTATTTAAAATACGCCGAAGCCATCGGTTTAACCGCCACCGCGGCGGCGCCGGCTTAAAGCTAGAGAGCGGCAAAAGTTCCCGGCGCCGGCGGGAGGCCTCACCAGGCCTTCTTCCGGCTTGGGAATCCGGTCAGAGGGTCAAGGAAGAATATTCAAGAAAGAAGGAGCTGAAAATTATGTTGACGGCCGATATGAAACATTTGCGCGGCGAGATCGATGCGCTGCACGGCGTACGCGCCAAGATGGTGGTCGACTTGCGGCACTCAGTCGCCGAGCTGATGGCGCAGTTCGGACACGCGCGCGCCACGATGGCGGAACGAACCAAGCACGAACGGGTGGTTTTTGTGAATCATTTGAAGCGCTCGGTGGCCACGCAACGCCGGCATATGAGACACGACCTGGCGGGCGCCCAAAAAGCCTGGGCCGGCAGGAGCTGACGGCCGCTGCCGGGTCGAACGCGAACGAGGAGAGTAAAGTGCAAATTAACTGTCTGGGTTGTGGGTATAAGGTGGATCTTCCCGCGGAGGGCTATGAGGATTACGAAGGCCCGATCAAATGCTTCGCCTGCGGCGCCCTGATGGAGATTCTAACCGAGGAAGGCGCGGTCAAAGCGGTGAGGTCCGTCCGGGAGGTGTCGCTGCCGGTGGTGGTGGCGGTGGTGGAGCGGAGCGGCGGCTAGAAAGGGAGTGCGGAAGTGAGTGTATCGAGCGAGGGTGTATCGAGGGTGGAAGTATTAACCGAAGCGATGACGCGATTGCGGGACGAGATTGTGTCTTTGCGCCGGGCCCGGGCGGCGTGGCGTGGCGACCTGGTTCGCCAGGTTTCGGCTTTGCGGGCCGATTTTGCGAGCGACCGCGCGGGCGCCCACCGGGCCTGGTTTTATCCAGTCCGGTCCGCTCCAGTCCGGTCCGCTCCAGTCCGGTCCGCTCCAGCCCGGTCCGCCCCAGCCCGGTCCGCCCCAGCTCCTGCGGCGGCCAGGCCACCGGCCGAGCCAGAGCCGGCGGCTGCGCGGCCGCACGCCGAAGCGCGGCCGTCCGTTGCGCCCTCCCACGCGCAGCGGGCGTCGTTCAAGCCGGCGGCGTCTTTCAAGGCGACGCCTTCGTTCAAAGCGTCGCCCTTGGGGAAAACACCCAAGAAGCACTGATTTTTGTCCGCACAGCAGAAAGGTGAGCATCCCGATGGTGAATACAGTTACCAGCGATTTCTCCGCGGTTGTGGTCAGGCTGCGCCCCACCGGGGACGAGGTCCAGCCCGAACCCAGTGACGAGTTTGTCCGGACCCCACAGATTCAGGCTTTGGCCGACCGGGCACTGGCGTATCTGGAAATAGGTTATGCGGTCCATTTCGCCGGCGCGGCGGGGACCGGCAAAACGACGCTGGCCTTTCACGTGGCGGCCGAACTTGGCCGTCCGGTCACACTGATCCACGGCGACGACGAGTTCGGAAGTTCCGACCTGGTGGGTAAAGATACCGGTTATCGCAAGTCCAAGCTGATCGACAACTACATACATTCGGTAATAAAGACGGAAGAGAACCTGAATGCGGTATGGATGGACAACCGCCTGACCACGGCCTGCGCCAACGGGAACACCTTGATTTACGACGAATTCAACCGCTCCCGCCCGGAAGCCAACAACGCCTTGCTGAGCGTGCTGGAGGAGAAAATCCTGAATCTCCCGGCTCTGCGGCCCACCGGCGCCGGATACCTGGAAGTCGATCCCAACTTCCGCGCCATCTTCACTTCCAATCCCGAGGAGTATGCCGGAGTTCACAAGACCCAAGACGCTTTGATGGACCGGCTGATCACGCTCAAACTGACTCACTTCGACCGCGAGACGGAGATCCGGATCGGGATGGCCAAATCGGGTTTGCCGCGCGAGGACGCAGAAGTGATCGTGGATGTGGTCCGAGACCTGCGCGGGCAAGGCTCGAACCATCACCGGCCGACGATTCGAGCCACCATTGTAATCGCCAAAATTCTGGCCCACCGGGGGGCGCACGCCCGGCTGGACGATCCCGTTTTCCAATGGGTGTGCCAGGACGTGCTCTCGACCGAGACCGGCAACGCGACGGCCAGCATGGCGAAGATCTGCGGCGCGGCCACGCTGAAACCGCGCCGCGGCAACCACCGCGGCAGCGGGGAGAACCGTGCGAATGGAAAAGTGACGGAACCAATTCAGGAGTGATGCCATGCCCGTCGTCAAAAGAGGTCTGAAGAATATTCGCACGCTCTCGGCACGCGTGAATCAGTTCTCTCTGCCCTATCGAAGCTATATGCAGATCAGCTGCCTCGAAATGGAGAAGGCCCGCCGAGGCGTCGAGCGCAAGAGCATTGGCGAGCGGATGGCGCTGATCGACGCGCGCCTGGAAGAGATCGAGAAGGCCAAGCAAGAGCTGCTGGAGGCGGTGGCTCTACCCGGTCCCGTGAAGCCGCAGCCCCGGCGCTCCCTGCAAGGGTTCAAGATTCGCTATTGACCATGCCTGCCATGAAGACCTCCGCCCACATTGCCACCAACCGCGGCATCGCGATCTTTCGCCAGAGCTCGGAATCCGCCGGCGCCCGGCTTGGTCCAACGGGCGCCGCGCGTATGCTCGACGAGTGGAGCCGGCGCTTAAAAGCGGAGTCGCGGACCACGCGAATGAGGGCCAGGCGATGCAATTGACTGTGGCGCCCCAGGCGGCCGCGATCGGGGGAAAGAGCTACATTTACGCCATCGTGGCGTGTGGTTCGTCGGGTATCGAAGGGTCGTTGGGTGGCTCGTTGGGTGGCTCGTTGGGTATTGAGGGGAAGGACGTGTGCCTGGTCACCGACGGCCGGGTGGCCGCGGTGGTGAGCGCCGTGGCCGGCTCCAAGATCCGGCCGGCGCGGGCCAATCTCAGCGCCCATCAGGCGGTGCTCCAACGTCTGATGAGGGAAACCACCCCGCTTCCGATGGCTTTCGGCTCCATTGCATCCAGTGGGGAGGCCATCCACCGGATGCTGGTCCGGAACCGGCGCTCCTTTGAGGAGCAGCTCGGCAGGGTAGCCGGCAAAGTGGAAATGGGGTTGCGCGTGGCTTGGAACGCGCCGAATATTTTCGAATATCTGGTCGGCGCGGACGCCGAATTGCGCGCGGCTCGAGACCGCTTGCTGGCCGCCGGCGGCGCATCGACGCGCAACGAGAAGATCGAACTGGGGCGCGCGTTTGAGCGCCGGCTCAACCAACAACGCGAGGAGCACACGCGGAAAGTCGGGCGCGCGCTGGCCTCAGTTGCGGCGGAGTTCAAGGTCAATCCGTGCCGGAGTGAACCGGAGGTGATGAACGCGGCGTGTCTGGTGCGGCGCGAGGCGCAGGAGGAATTTCGAGCAGCCGTCGAAACGGCGGCCAAGCTGTTCGACGAGAATTTCACCTTCGACTATAACGGGCCTTGGGCGCCCTATAACTTCGTCGAGCTGGAACTCGATCTGGAGAAATGAATGCTGTTGATCGACGATATTCTCACTTCCCCGGTACACGGAATTTTCTGGATCTTCCGGGAAATTAACAAGATCGCCCAGAAAGAACTGGATGGGGAAGCCCAATCGATCTCCGAACAACTGAGAAACCTATACATGCAGCTGGAGACCGACCGGATTACCGAGACCGAGTTCGATGCCGGCGAGAAGGTCCTGCTGGACCGGCTGGACGCCATCGAAAGCCGCGCCGGGACCGAGCACGAAATTGGCAAAGTTGGCAAACGATAAGGGCGCCCAGGCACGCCCAGGCACCATGATGAGCGCCGCGCAGCCAGCATTTTTCGACCAGCCAGGCATCCAGCTCGTGCTGTTCGGCGGCAAGGGCGGAGTGGGCAAAACCACCTGTGCCACCTCGGCCGCGCTGCGCATGTCCGCGCTTGATCCGAGCCGCGCCTTGCTGCTGGTTTCAACCGACCCGGCGCACTCTTTACGCGACAGCCTGGCTCAACATGTCCCGGCGGGCAATCTGGAAGTCGTGGAGCTGGACGCCGGGCAATACCTGGGCAAGTTTCGCGAGCGGAACGGGGCGATGCTCGCTTCCATCGCCGCAGCCGGAACGTTTCTCGACGATGAGGATATCGATCGGTTCCTGAGCCTTTCCCTGCCCGGTCTCGACGAGTTGATGGCTTTTTTTGAGATCTCTTCCTGGGTGGAGGCGCGCCGCTACGACTCGATCATCGTGGATACGGCGCCCAGCGGCCACACCTTACGCCTGCTGGCGATGCCGGAGCTGATCGGGCGCTGGCTCGGGATGCTCGAGACTCTGCTGGCCAAGCGCCGGTACATGCGGCGGGTGTTTGCGGGCGATCGTACTCCGGACCGCCTGGACCAATTTGTGGCCCAATGGAAATCGTCGATCGAGCGCATGCAAAGTCTGCTGCGCGATCCCCTTCGTTGCCAATTCGTGCCCGTCACGATTGCCGAGCCGCTGGCCGTGAGTGTAACCTTGGCGCTGTTCGAGGATCTGAGGAGCCGCAAGATACCGGTGTCGGATGTAATCGTGAACCGGCTGCACTTGGCTGGCGGCTGCCCGGCTTGCTCGCAGGCGGCCTGGGCGGAGGAGTTCCAGATCCAACGGCTGCTGGACGGCATGGCGGTCCCTGGTTCAGTGGCCAGGGGAGCTTCAGCCTGGGGAGTTGAGCTGTTCGCCGAAGAGGTTCGGGGACTGGAACCGCTGGCGCAATTCTGGGAGCGCGCACGTCCGATTGCTCGCCAGTCACCTTCTGACAAGTCACCCTCCAACAAGTCAAGCGCCGAGGCGCCCGTGCTGCATCCGGCCGCGCCCGCGTCTGGCGAGATGCGGTTCATTCTGTTTGCCGGCAAGGGCGGCGTGGGCAAAACGACGCTCTCCTGCGCCACCGCCGTGCGGCTGGCCCGCGATCGCCCCGACCAGCGGATTCTGCTCTTCTCGACCGATCCGGCCCATTCGTTGTCGCCCTGCCTGCAAGCGAAAATCGGTCCGCGGCCGACCGTGCTTTTCGGTAACCTGACCGCGATCGAAATCGATCCGCGCGAGGAGTTGGGGAAACTCAAGGCGCGTTATGCCGAGGACCTGGAACGCTTTCTCGATACCTTGTCGCGGGGCTTCGACCTGACTTTCGACCGCGTGGTTCTCGAGAAGATGATGGACCTGGCGCCGCCGGGGTTGGATGAAATCATGGCGCTGACCCGCATCCTGGATTTTCTGGCCCGCGACAGCTATGACCTTTTCGTTCTGGATTGCGCGCCCACCGGCCACTTGATCCGGCTGCTGGAACTTCCCGGCGTCGTCAACGAGTGGCTCAAGGCCTTCTTCAACCTGTTCCTCAAATACGAGCGCATACTCCGTTTGCCGGGGTTTGCCGCGGAACTGGTCGGCATCTCGCGGAACCTGAAGAAGCTTCGGGAGCTGCTGCGGGATCCGCGCCGGTCGGTACTCTACGCAGTGAGCATCCCGACCGTAATGGCGCTGGAGGAAACCGGGGACCTGGCGTTGGCCTGCGATCGGATGGGCATTGCCGTCCCGCGGTTGTTCCTGAATCTGATGACGCCGCCGGGCGATTGCGGCTTGTGCTCGAGCTTGCGGCGAAGAGAGCTGCTGGTGGCCCAACGTTTCCGGCAGATGTTCCCCCACCGGCAACAGACGTTGGTTTACAGGCAGCCGGAAATGTCCGGGCTCAGGCAGTTGGAAGAGTTCGGGCGCCATTTGTATCGGCCAGCCGAGAAGGAATTATTGAGTGAAGAGGAATTACTGAGTGCAGCATCTTGATCTCGGCGCCCTGGAAGAAGACGAATGCGAGCGCGTTTCGATCTGCGAAGCGCTCGACCGCGTCCTGAACAAAGGTGTCGTCGTGGCGGGCGAGGTGACTATCTCGGTGGCCGGCGTGGATCTGCTGTACCTGGGCCTGAATCTGGTCCTGACTTCCATCGAAACGGCGCGTAAGAATGCAAGGGGGAGTAGCCATGCAACCGGTGAGAACAACGCGAGTAGAGTCTGAATCGATCGGGGAGTTTGCGCGCGTGATGCAGCAGGATGACAGAATCCGGCCTCGGGAGCCGCGGCATGGAACAGGAAGCCGGCGCCGCCTGGATCTGGATCCGGAGCGCGTGAAAAACGGATTAGGGCAGCTGGTCCTCACCCTCATCAAGCTGTTGCACGAGCTGTTGGAGCGTCAGGCGCTCCGTCGCATCGATGCCGGCTCGCTGAGTGAAGAACAGATTGAGCGGCTGGGCCTCACGTTGATGCGCCAAGCGGAAGAAATCGATCGGCTGCGAAAAGAGTTCGGTCTGGAAGAACAGGACCTGAATCTCGATCTTGGCCCCCTCGGGACGCTTTTCTAACAGAGGAGATTGCTTATGCCCCCACAGCACCAAGTCGCGCACAATGTGCCAAGCTCCACCCTCTCCGACGTGCTCGAGCGCGTGCTCGATAAAGGAGTTGTCATCGCCGGCGATATCAAGATCAAGCTGGTCGACATTGAGTTGCTTTCCATACAGATCCGTCTGGTGATCTGTTCGGTGGACAAAGCCAGGGAAATGGGCATGGATTGGTGGGTCAACAATCCGGTCTTTTCGAGCCAGGCTCCCGGACAACTGGAAGCCTCTCTTGCCAGGATCGAGGATCGTCTCACAAGGCTGGAAGGTTTCTCGACCAATGCGAACGGGCTTACTTCGCCCTAGCCGAGTTCATTCCCCAGAACGGGATTCCAGTCTCTCCCCAACCCAGAATCAAGTTGATACGGCGGGCAATATAGCGGCCGCTGAATTCCAGCAGCGTATCGCGCACCGGCGCGAGGCGTGATGTTCGCCGGCCGGGCGCGAAGGCCGCGCTTCTAAGTAAGTCGCCCACAACGAAGGCGCGGGCGAGCTTATTTTTCTGCATCGAGGTGCGACCGCGCCTCTGTGGGCTAGCTAGTTGGTGTTCCGCTCATCCGTCGCGGACAAACTTCGCCAGCTTCGCGCGCTCTTTACGAGGTCCCGTTACATTCATGTTTCTTGAGAACTGAACCTGAGTAAGCGTACTACGGTTAGGTCGATTCTCCAATGCTCCCGAGCGAAGAAGTTATCGATGGGCTGGCGCGCCGCCACACCGCCGAGGCCACTCTGAGTCTGTTTGAAGGAAGCCGGTTGCCCATGTGGATCTATAGCTTTCAAACGCTGGCGTTTCTTGCGGTGAACGACGCGGCGGCCGATTTCTACG
>Ga0302324_100029342_pt1 | contig 10427 bp, 10 predicted proteins | sample Palsa_T0_1_FD_201949 | JGI IMG/M metagenome (GOLD analysis project Ga0302324, IMG submission 201949) | Peat permafrost microbial communities from Stordalen Mire near Abisko, Sweden - Palsa_T0_1 | ecosystem: Environmental > Terrestrial > Soil > Palsa > Peat permafrost | place: Sweden: Abisko... | reverse complement strand
GCCCCTGTGCCGGCGGCCTCACCCTGAGCACCGCCTTGATCGTCCTCACGCTCGCGCTTCAAGCCGACCTCTCCGACGCCGCCTCCGGACTTCTGCATCGATTCGGGGCCAGCGGTGTCGAGCTGCGCGACTCCGATTCATTGCCGCCCCCGGGGGTGGCGCCCCTGGGCAGCGGCCGAGCCGAAGTCCGAGGCTACTTCGAGAGCGCCTCCATTGCCGAGGACGCCGCCGAGGAGCTGCGGCTCGCCCTGGGCGTCGAACCCGATCTCGAGGAGCTTCCGATCGAGGATTGGACCGCCTCCTGGAAGCAGCACTTCCGGCCGGTCCGCCGGGGGCGGGTCTTGATCGTCGCTCCCTGGATGCGGGAGCCGACGCCCTCGGGTGTCGTGCGGGTGGTGATCGAACCCGGCCTGGCCTTTGGAACGGGCGACCACCCCACGACCGGGATGTGTCTCGAAGCCCTCGACGTCTATCTGCAGCGCAACCCGGGAGCCGCCGTGCTCGACGTGGGGACCGGCTCGGGCATCCTGGCCATCGCCGCCCGCGTGCTGGGGGCCGGCCTGGCGGTGGGCACCGACAACGACCCGGTTGCGCTGCGGGTCGCGCGCGAGAATGCGACCGTCAATGGCACGCTGATCGACCTTCGGTCCGAGATTCCGGAAGGGGTAGAATTCGACCTGGTGCTGGCCAACATTCTCTCCAATACGCTGATCGAGCTTGCGCCTCGCCTGACCCGCGCCGTCGCACCTGGCGGGCGCCTGGTCCTATCCGGGATCCTCGAGAGTCAGGCCGTCGAGGTGGAAGCCGCCTATCACTCCCTGCGGCGGGTCGGGCCGCCTACCCTCGAGGGCGAATGGGCCTGCCTGGAATTCGAAGCCGAGAGTAGAAGAGGTTGATCGATGCCATCCGACGACGACGACAAGCCCAAGAAGACCTGGCGCGAGCGCGACAAGGGGCGCGACCGGAGTCGCCACACCAACACGGCGGCCGACCGCGAGCGCGAGAACTTCCAGAAGACCACCGCCTACACCCGCTACAAGCAGGGGCTCGAGCGGGTGTTCAGCGGCGGAGGAATGGGGGGAGCGCTCCGCGAGAAGCTCGACCCGACCGGCGAGGGCAAGGACAAGGAGAAGAAGCTGATGGCCATCCGGGAGGCCGAGAGTCCGGCCGCGTTCGCTCAGGCCATCGACGAGTACCTGCCCAAGTACGAGTTTCCCGACGACCCCTTTCTGCTGGACCGCGCCCTCGAGCACCCGAAGGTCGCCGTGCAGTTGCTGGCGCTTGCGAGGCTCGCCGCGCTCAAGGACGAAGGCAAGCTGGTCAAGCCTCCGGCATCCCTGAAGCTTCGGCTCGACAGTTTGATGCTGAATTCGGATGACGCGGAAGTTCAGGATGCGGCGTCGGGGTTGAGGAAGAAGTTGTAGGGGGCGGTAGTGCCGCGGGCAGAAGACGCGCTCACGCGCGGGGAGCACGAGCGTGCGGTGGAGAGTTGAGATGGCTGGGTGGATCGGCGGGCCGACCGAGGGAGCGGCTCGCCCGGCCGTGCCGCGGCGTCTACCCGCCAGCGAGATGGCTGCCGGCCCCCGGGTTACGTTTGGCAGTGCCATTTTGCAACGTGGTCGGGGCCCATCCAGAAGGAGCCGGAGCAGATTCACGAGGCGCAGACTGGCCGGCGCCATCATCGCGGCGGGTCCCGCCGTCCGCTTGCACGTTCCTGGTCGAGCCATCTCCCTCGCTCGCGGCCCGCCGACGCACCCAACCCAGTCGCGCCTCTCCACGACACTCCGTGCGGGGATGGGGACGAGTAGGAATACGTGAGGTTGAAGCAAAGTGGTAGCGCCGGCCCTGGTGCCTGTGGTCGCGCCTTGCCAGCGATTCGCAGTTCCCCGTAGAGTCGCCAACGTGAAGACGGCCCCAACGTCTGATCGTCGGCTGAGCTCGATGACCCGATGACCGCCCAGTTCGCTCTGGTCGTCCTTATGCATTTGTTCCTCTTGGGCGGCGCGATCGCGAGGGGCCGCTTCGTACCCTTCGCGCTGGTGAACCTAGCTGTAGCGGTTTCAGTGGCCGCCGTGCACTATCGTGCGGTAACGTCTCCTGATCGCTCAAGCCGGTTCGTTGAAGCCTGGAGATCCCTGTACGGCACCGCCTGGGCGTTCACGATGTTCCTTTACGGTGCGATGCTCTACGCGGAGAGATCAGGACACAGCGTCCTTCCAGATGTCTGTGTCTCTCTGTTCATCGTCAACCTTGTGTTCAACGCCCAGTACTCTTGGCGGTCCCTGAGGGCCCAGCAGGTAGCCTAAAGGCGTGGTCCCTGAGGGCCCGACCAGTACCGCCTGGAGTGCAGCACGGAACCAGCGCCGTCCGCAATCCGCCTCCGTTCGGCTCCACGGCCGGCGAACCAACGTCTTGCCGCGTCCATACGGGCGACCGTGGGGCCTCTTTTCTCCCTTCCACGGAGTGTGGTGGAGAGTCGCGACTGCGGTTGGGTGCGTCGGTGGGCCGCGAGCGAGGGAGATGGCTCGACGAGGAACGTGCAAGCGGACGGCGAGTAGACGCCGCTGCACGGCCCTGTGTGCCGGCGGACGAGTTTCCGCTTACCGCCGGCCGGCGAGCCGCTCCCTCGGTCGGCCCACCGATCCACCCAACCCATCACCACTCTCCACCGCACGCTCGTGATCACTCGCGCGTAGCGCGTCGATCTCACCCTTGGGCCCGCTCTCTAATCATGCTACGACCCTCCCGAATGCGCATCGCGATGGTGGGAACGGGGTACGTCGGATTGGTGGCCGGCACCTGCTTTGCCGAATCGGGCAACCGGGTCTCTTGCGTCGACATCGACGAGAACAAGATCAATCAGCTCAAGGCCGGGAAGATTCCGATCTACGAACCGGGGCTCGAGGAGCTCATCGGCCGCAACGCCGGCGAAGGGCGCCTGACCTTCACCACCAATCTCGCCGAGGCGGTCAAGGGCTCCAGCGTGGTCTTCATCGCGGTGGGAACCCCGCCCGGCGAGGACGGCGAGGCCGACCTCCAGCACGTCCTGTCTGCCGCTCGTCAAATCGCGGGAGCCATCGAGAGCTACACGGTGGTGGTCGACAAGAGCACCGTCCCGGTGGGGACCGCCGACAAGGTGCGGGCCGAGATCGCCGCCCTCACCCAGGTGCCTTTCGACGTCGTTTCGAACCCCGAATTCCTCAAGGAAGGGGCGGCCATCGACGATTTCCAGCGGCCGGATCGGGTCGTGATCGGCGCCGACAGCGAGCGGGCCCGCGATGTGATGGGCGAGCTCTACGCTCCCTACGTTCGCACCGAGAATCCCATCTTCTTCATGGACACGAAATCGGCCGAGCTCACCAAGTATGCCGCCAACGCCATGCTGGCCGTTCGCATCAGCTTCATGAACGAGATCGCGGCCCTGTGCGAGAAGGTCGGAGCCAACGTCGACCTGGTGCGCAAGGGGGTCGGAAGCGACAAGCGCATCGGCTTCCCATTCTTGTTTCCGGGGGTCGGCTATGGAGGCAGCTGCTTTCCCAAGGACGTCAAGGCCCTGATCACCACGGCCCGGGACCACGGCCTAGAGTACGAGATGCTGCGGGCCGTCGAACGGGTCAACGATCGCCAGAAGAAGCTGCTGGTGCAGAAGGCGGTGCGCCACTACGGCAGCCTGGAGGGGAAGCGCTTCGCCGTGTGGGGGCTGGCCTTCAAGCCCAAGACCGACGACATGCGCGAGGCCCCGTCGATCGAAGTCATCGAGGGGCTGATCGGGAAGGGCGCCAGCGTCAAGGCCTCCGATCCGGTCGCCCGCGACGTCGCGGCGCGATTGTTCGGCTCGCGGGTGACGTTCTGCAGCGACCCCTATGAGGCCCTGGAGGGCGCCGACGGCTTGTTTCTGGTGACCGAGTGGAACGAGTTCCGGCAGCCGGACTTCGACCGTATGAAGCAGCTGATGCGAGAGCCGACCATCTTCGACGGACGGAACGTCTTCGACCCCAAGCGACTGCACGAGCGGGGCTTCAAGGTGTACTCGATCGGCCGGGCCTCGTGAGGGGGCTCACGGCGGCGGCGCTCGTGCTCGGCCTCGCGAGCGCATGCAACAACGACTGTTACACCCTGGCCCAGAACATCTGCCAATGCCAGGCCACCCCGACCCTGGTCTCGGCCTGCCAGAACGACGTCTCGCAGCAGAACGGCATCGCCAGTCCGACCTCGGCCGACCTGGCTCGATGTCATACGGCGCTGACAGCGTGCGACTGTCGCTCGCTGCAGAGCGGCAGCCTGCAAGCCAAGGTCACATGCGGACTGGCGCGAGAGAATACGTCCGACAAGGCGTTGAATCCCTAACGGAGTTTCGGAGGCGAGATGGGCACCTCGATTCGCACGATCCTGCACACCACGGCGCAGCGCTCCAATCTGGTCCGGTTCTACCGTGAGGGCCTGGGCCTGGGAGATCCCGAGCATTCCTCGGGCGATGAATCGTTCGAGGTGGGTGACCTGGTCTTGCGGATCTCCTCGGGGGATTCGCGGCTGCGGGCGCCGGTGCCCCGGACCTCCGTGACGTTCTTGGTCGATGACCTCGAAGAGCGGGTCGAGCATCTCAAGGCGCTGGGCGTGCCGTTCGACCTCGAGCCGGCGGCCGACGGAAGCGGAGCCCGGCGAGCGGTCTGTCGCGATCCGGATGCAAACCTCGTGGTCCTGCTGTCAGGCCCGCGCGTGGCCCGCAAGCGCAAGGATGACGACGGCCGCCCCTCGAGGGCTTCGGGGCGAAAGGCAGCCAAGAAAGGTACCAAGAAGGCCAAGGCGAGCAAGAAGAGCGCCCAGAAGAGTACGAAGAAGAGCGCGAAGAAGGCCAAGCCCGAGAAGAAGGCCAAGAAGAAATCGGCCCAGAAAAGTACGAAGAAGGACAAGGGCAAGAAAAAGAAGAAGAAGTAGGCTCACACTGGGCGGCGTGCGCGACCCCCCTACTTTTGCTTCGCGCGACCGATGAGGCCCGCCCCCCCGAGAAGCCGCCGCTCGAGCCGTTCCATCTTCAGCCGCTCGGCGGCCGTCCGGTGGCGATGTCCCAGCAGGTGCAAGAGCCCATGGGCGGCGTAAAGCTCGAGCTCCGCTGACAGCGGCCTCCCGAGCCGGGCCGCCCAACGCTTCGCCACCGGCACCGAGATGACCAGGTCGCCCAGGAGCGGCGAGCCTGGGACTCTCGCCGCTGGAAAGCTGAGCACGTCGGTGGTGCGATCCTTGCCGCGCGACACCCGGTTGAGGCGGCGCATCGTCGCGTCCCCCGCGAGGCTCAGCGAGACCTCGGCGTCGCGCAGGCCCAGCACCAGCAAGAAGCCCCGCAGTCTTCGCGCCAGCCGCCGCGCCCGAGCCTGATGCTGCCGGCGCGCTCGCACGCGCACGCGGAGCGTTCCAGGTTGTCGGCCGTCAGGCATGGAGGCTAAGGTCGCGCGTGGCCAAGATCTCGCGCTTCAGGGTTTCGAGCATGAGCCTGGAGGACCTGCGAGTCTACCTTCTCAAGCGGGATGGGCGGCTGCCCCCGGGGACGGAGGAGGCGCTGGCGCAAGACGATCGCGCCGGAGCCCAGGCGTTGCTCGAGACCATTCGAGCGCGCCAGGTGGCAAGCCATTCCGAGACCCGCCGACTGGCGCGGCTGACCGCCTTCGAGCGCCAGGCGCGCGAGGAGGGCCACCTGCAGATCGCCGGCGTCGACGAGGCCGGCATGGCGCCGCTCGCGGGTCCAGTCGTCGCGGCGGCTTGCATCCTGCCACCGGACTTCAGGCCGCGCGGGCTGGACGACTCCAAGAAGCTCGACCTCGAGACTCGCGAGCGGCTGGGGGTCGAGGTCCGTGCCGGGGCTGTCGCCTGGTCGGTCGGCATCGCGGAGGTCGAGGAGATCGATCGCATCAACATCTACCACGCCGGCCTCCTCGCGATGCGTCGGGCCGTGGAGGCGCTGGCGATTCCGCCCAGCTTCCTGCTGGTCGACGCCCGCCGCGTGCCCGGGGTGTCGATGCCCCAGAAGGGGATCATCCACGGCGACGCCCTCTCGCTCTCGATTGCCGCGGCTTCCGTGATCGCCAAGACGCACCGCGATCGAATGCTGACCGAGCTGGATCAACGCTACCCGGGCTACGGGTTCTGTCGCCACAAGGGCTATCCGACGCCCGAGCACTTCGCGGCCCTCAAGCAGCTGGGGGCCTGCGAGATCCACCGCCGTAGCTTTGCGCCGGTGCGGGAGGCGCTGGGGCTGGACCCGGTCCAGCACGAGCTCTTCGCCGAGAACCGAAGCAGCTGACTCGGGCGCGCACTTCGGGCTAGAACCGAGGTCGCGATGGCCCACTGGCTCGTGAAGAGCGAACCGTCCGCTTACTCCTACGCCCAGCTGGAGTCCGACGGCCGTACGGCCTGGACCGGGGTGCGGAACTTCGAGGCGCGCAACAACCTGCGTGCCATGGCAGTGGGCGATGTCTGTCTCTACTACCACTCGGGTCCCGAGAAGGCCGTGGTGGGGATCGCAGCCGTCGTCAAGGCCTCTTATCCGGATCCGACCGCCAAGGGGGAGGATTGGTCGGCGGTGGACCTGACGCCCGAGCGCCGGTTGCGCTATCCTCCGACCCTCGAGATCATCAAGGGCGTGCCGGATCTCTCGAAGATGGCTCTGGTTCGCAAGTCGCGGCTCTCTGTGACGCCCGTCACCGAGAGGGAGTTCAAGAAGGTGCTCTGGTTGGCTGAGCGCGGGTCGGTCTGACCGCCCCACGAGGGAGACGAGACGATGCTAAACCTAGTGTTGACCCTGGCGCTGTCCGCCGAGGCCGCCGCCCCGACTGCGGCCCCCGCCGTTCCGACTGAGACCCCCGCCCTCGCGGTGTCGCCCCCGGCCGGCCCCGCGGTTTCGACCCAGAGGCTCGCCGTCCTCAAGATCACGTCGCAGGGCGCCTCGCCCGACGTGGCCGACACGCTGACCCAGGTCGTCACCGAGCAGGCCGGCCGCACGCCCGGGTTCAGCGCCATCTCTCAAGCCGAGCTGGGGTCGCTGCTCGGTGTCGAGAAGCAGAAACAGCTCCTCGGCTGTGGGGATCAGTCCTGCCTGGCCGAGATCGGCGGCGCGCTGGGCGCCAGGCTGGTGCTCAGTGGAAGCCTCGGTCGGGTCGGCGAGTCCTACGTGCTGCAGTTGCAGCTGCTGGACACGCAAAAGGCCCAGATCCGCGCCCGCGAGAGCCGCACCATCACCGGGCCGCAGAGTGAGCTGCTGGCGGCGGCGCGCGACCTCACCAATCGGGTCCTGACCGGCAAGGCCCTCGACACCACCGGCAAGATCAAGTTCGCCATCACCCCCAGCGGCGCCAAGGTGGTCGTCGACGGCAAGCTCATCGGCGTAGCTCCCCTCGACGCACCCGTCCGGCTCGAACAGGGTTCGCACCGGGTTCACGTCGAGGCCGACGGGTACGTGCCGTTTGACGCCGCCCTGGACGCGGTAGCCTCGCAGACTCTCTTCAACTCGATCGACCTGGTCTCCACGGCACCGCTGCTCTCGGGCTCGCGCCGCGGCGCTCAGGGTGCGCTGGGCTGGGCCGCCATCGGCATCGGTCTGGCCGCCGGTGCCGCCGGCGTTGTCTGCGGCGTGCTCGCCAACAAGGACTACGCCAACTATCAGAGCGCCGAGTACCGGCTAGGCGGCGGCACTCTCGGCGGAGCGGTCCAGGACCGAAGCGACACCCAGACCTTCGCCACCGCGGCCAACATCAGTTACCTCGGCGCGGGCGTCTTCGGCCTCATCGGCATCGGTCTGGAGATCTGGGCACTGGCGACGCCGAGCGGTGAGAAGCACGTGGAGATCAACCCTTGAAGCTTGGGTTGTCGTCGGCGCTCCTGCTGGTTTCAGCTTCCGGTTGCTTCTATTCATTCGAGAACCCCGTCGAGCTCGAGGACGCTGGCTCGATCGCCGGGCGCGTGACCTTCACCACCAACAGCGCGGGTCTCTCGGCGGCCGGCGGGCAGGTGGGCCTGCTATGGACCGATCTGGCGATCACCGTTCAAAGTGACGGCCGGTTTCTTTTCCTGGGGCTGCCCGACGGCGTCTACACCCTCAAGTACGAGCTCGATCCCGGGGACGGTGGCCTCCCGCTGATCGCCTTCCGGCAGGGCATCACGTTGCCGCAGGAGCCGGGAAACGTTCCTGACGCCATCGACCTGGGCGAGATCGTTCTCGCGCCGGCGGCCCGCGTGACTGGCCACGTCACCCTGGACGGCGGTCCGGCCGTGGTCGGGGCGTTCTCCGCTGGCGATGACGGCGGAGAGATCTTCGAGAGCTTCACCGTCATGACCGACGACGGCGGCAATTTCACGCTCGATCTGCCCAGCGGGTCGCACGACATCTGGGCCTCGACGTCGGCCCTCTCGGGATCGATGCCGGTGTCCGTGCCGTCGGGTCGGGTCACCGAGCTCGGCGAGCTGCCGCTCAGCCCTCCGGCCCTCGGCGGGTCGCGGGCCAATCATGGGCCGGGTGCTCGGGCCGATCCCAACAACGGCGATCCCAACGGGGAGCTGGTGGGCGATCTGGTGCTGGGTTTGCCGGGATTCGGCGCCGGCGCCTCGCCGGGCCAGGTCGCGGACGCCGGCCTCGTGCAGTCCAACGTCGAGATCAATCCGCCGCCGCCGCCCCAGGATCCGTTCTCGCTCTCGGGACAGGTGCCCGGTACGGGGGCGCACATGGACCAGACGCTGCCGCCGGGACAGCTCTACCCGTCCATCTACTGTGGCCTGAGGGGTTCCCAGCCGCCCGGCCCCACGACCCTCAACGACATCGGCCTCAACGGCATCCCGACCTTCGTCGGTCACTCCACCATCCTCGGTCAGATCACCTGGCTGCCGGTCTCGACCTTCGCGGCCAACGGCCAGATGCCTCCCCCCGACTATTCGACGAGCACCACCACCGGGACGGGCACGGGTGGTACCTCGTCCGGGGGCGGAACTTCATCGGGTGGGACGGGCACGGGCGGTATCCCCGACGCCGGGCCCCAATTGCACGGGTGGCAGGATCTGGCCGAGGCGGCGATCGCGGATGGCGGAACCGAAGACGGCGACCCGTTCATCCCGGTCCCGATGGACGGCGGCCCGATGCTCTTCTACACCGCAAACGACACCGTGCTCTTCCTGGACTCGAGCGCGAACGGAGACCTGATCCCATTCGACTCGTTCGATTCCGACGGCGGCTCTCTGCGCATGCTCGCGGCGACCACCGACGAGCTGGGGGTTCCCTCCGCGTTCCTGGTCTACAACGCCGCTGGGCAGCAGACCTACACTCTGACCATCGCACAGCCGGGCAACGGCGGAGGGTGGCTCCTCACGACCTGCGAGTCCTACTACCTCAGTGCCGGCCAGGCGATCGTTCTGCCGGCGCCCGCCGGGTCGGCGGAGGACGGCGGCCCATCGCTCTTCGCCTTCTTCCTTGGCACCGAGTCGGAGCTACTGGCGGCCTCGGTGTACCCGGGAGACGGAGGGTGTTTTCCGACGACCGTCATCACGCCCATCAACGGCGGCGAGATCGATTCGGTCCAGCTCCTGGCGGGCGCAACCTGCACTCTCGACAACGGCGATCCCGGCGCTTGCCTGGCGCTCGGGGGCTACAGCGACACCATGTCGGCGGTTGCCATCGATCTGCGCTCGCCCGGGAGCAGCCTCACCGACCCGCTGGTCCTGTCGAACTTTCCGGCCTCATCACTCGAGCCGGCCGGCCTCTCGGCGGTCGTGACCGGCCCCCCGGGCTCGGAGCTCTTCACGGCAACCTGGTACGAGGGATTTGTCGATCCGGTGCCCGGGCAACTGGTAGCCCAGCAAGTCCACGTCGCGAGTCTGGGTGGCGCCGACGCCGGGGAGCTTCCTCCGCCCCTCTCCTTCGACGCCGGCATCGATCCCGACGCGGGGACGCCGCTCTACAGTTTCTCGGCCACGCTGGCCCTCTCCAGCGGCGGCCTTCCCTTCGTCATCGCCCAGGGGCGGAGCAACCAGATCGCGACCTTCGAACCGCCACCCCGGAACTTTGCGTTCGACCTCGTGACCGGGGCTCCCTTCCCCGACTTGCCCTCCGACGCGGGCGTGGTTGCGAGCCCCTTCGGGTTCGTCGACGGCGACGGCAATCCCGTGGTCGGGCTGGCCGCCGATGACCTGGCCTCGCTGAACGCGCAGATCTGGACGTACTACCCGTAAAGGGGTCCGAAGGCCGTGCCGAGTCCAGCGCGGGCCATCGCCGCCGAAGTCCTGACGCGCGTCGAGCGCGACGGCGCTTATGCCAGCATCGCCCTCGAGGCCGCATTCGCCGCGGTTCCAGGGCTCGAGGCGCGCGACGCCGGGCTGGCGAGCGAGCTGGTGCACGGCACGCTGCGGCGTCAAATGGCGCTCGACGCGGCGCTGGAGCGGGCCGCCGAGCG
>Ga0302324_100029341_pt1 | contig 10427 bp, 10 predicted proteins | sample Palsa_T0_1_FD_201949 | JGI IMG/M metagenome (GOLD analysis project Ga0302324, IMG submission 201949) | Peat permafrost microbial communities from Stordalen Mire near Abisko, Sweden - Palsa_T0_1 | ecosystem: Environmental > Terrestrial > Soil > Palsa > Peat permafrost | place: Sweden: Abisko... | reverse complement strand
AGCCTGTGGTGGCATTCGGGTTCACGGTCAGAACACTCGCATCGCGACGCACCAGCCCTGGCTTTGGGATCGAATAGTTGTCAAGACCTGAAATGTGCCATAACTGCAGGGCCAAGTCCAGCGCAGGCTCACGGTCCGGTGCAAAGAAAGTGCGGTTTTCGGTGGGATGCTGGTAGACGCCCATGGCCAGATGGAGGGCTTTCTCAACGTTCGCCACCGAACCCGTCACATCCAGGTTCATGCGATTGCGAGAGGTTCCAACCACGGTAAAGCCGTTCGCCTCCGCGAAGCGAATCACGGAGTCATAATCTTCCTGGGTGGGGCCAAACCTGGCGGTGAACTCTTCCACCGTGAGGAACTTGCGGTATGACGCGCTTTGAGGATCGTAGAGTTCCTTCAGGAAGTCATCCAGCTCTGCCTGGTTACGGTGCGGCAGCACAAGAACCAGGCGCATGGACTGTGTCGCGGGCAGATGGCCGACCAAATGCGCTTGCCCATTACGAGTCACTTCTCGCACATGGCGCGTCAACAAGGGCTCTGGCTGTGCTTGGGAAATTATGGTCACGCCCGAAATGATCGCGACTATCGTGAGCAGAGATACACTAAGCCTTCCAATCACTAGATCTCCTTAAGAATTAGCCGGGCTCTCCCTGTCTCGGCGCCGGTTCGATGGAATTGTACGCCCCTGAGGCAGATTGCGAGGTCAAAAGAACATTTGCACCGAAAAAGCCAGCGATTGCGGAGGAAAGACCGGACGATTCGCTTCTGTCCACGCGTCGCCTGCCTCCTCAAGAACACTCCAAGCCATTTACGCCGACACAAATTTTCCAGGTTGTGAGCCAGCCCCGTTGTGAGCGAGCCCCGTTGTGAGCCAGCAAGGTTGTGAGCCAGAATGCTGAGCCGCAACCGGACCTCATTGCTCTGAAACCGGTGGGAACTCAACGTCGTTCCGGGCCGCGAGTTGCCACCGGCGGAGCCTCGCATTGCGTGATTGAAGCGGCTCCCGGGAGTCGAAAATCCGCTCGCGTAACGCTGCTGGTAGAATAGAAATTGCCGCGCTGTGTGGCAATTCGCCACCGTGGCGCCCCCCAACCTCATAGCCTCCTTCACCCGAAAAGGGGGCCTGAACAAAAAAGGAAAAAACTCCCTGTGACCCAGACGATACGCAATATCGCCATCATTGCCCATGTTGACCATGGAAAGACAACGCTCGTGGACGCCATGCTGCGCCAGTCGGGCACCTTCCGCGCCAATGAGCAGGTGGCCGACCGGGTGATGGATTCGAACGAACTGGAGCGGGAGCGCGGCATCACCATCCTGGCCAAGAACACGGCCATCGTCTTCGAAGGCGGCAAGATCAACATTGTGGATACCCCGGGCCACGCCGATTTTGGCGGCGAGGTGGAACGCGCGTTGAAGATGGTAGACGGTGTGATGCTCCTCGTGGACGCGGCCGAGGGCCCCCTGCCGCAAACTCGTTACGTGCTGGCCAAGGCGCTTGAAGCCAAGCTGCTGCCTATTGTGGTGATCAACAAGGTCGACCGTCCCGACGCGCGCCCGCAGGAAGTGTTGAACGAAATTTACGACCTGTTCATCGATCTGGACGCGGAAGAATCCCAACTTGATTTTCCGGTGCTCTACACTGTGGCCAAGTTGGGCACGGCCACACTCGATCTGGCAACGCCCGGAGTAGATTTGCAACCGCTGTTTGAGACCATCGTCTCCACGATTCCCGCAGCCACCGGCGACGCCGAAGGCACTCTTCAGATCCTGGTAACCAATCTCGACTACTCAGAATATTTTGGCCGTATCGCCATCTGCCGCGTCTTTCAGGGCACGCTGCACGCGGGTGACGATGTCACCATCAGCAAGCGCGACGGCACGCTGATGAAGACGCGCATTACTAAGCTTTTCACCTTCTCTGGCCTCAAGCGAATTGAGACCACCGAGACCACCATGGGCGACATTGTGGCCGTGGCCGGCGTGGAAGGAATCACCATCGGCGAAACCATCACCAGCGTTGAGAACCCTTCGCCGCTGCCGTTGATCGTGATTGACGAGCCGACGATTGCAATCCAGTTCAGCGTAAATAACTCGCCCTTTGCTGGCCGCGAAGGCAACTACGTAACCAGCCGCAACCTGCGCGAGCGGCTTGAAAAAGAGCTGCTCACCAACGTTAGCATTCGCGTGGAAGACACGGGCTCGCCGGACAGCTTCAAGGTGCTGGGCCGAGGCGAACTGCAACTGGCAATTCTCATCGAAATGATGCGTCGCGAGGGATTCGAGCTTTCGGCCGGCCGGCCTGAGATCGTCACCAAGACCGTGGACGGAGCTCGCATGGAGCCGGTCGAGCACCTGACCGTCGATGTCCCCGAAGCGTTCACCGGCGTGGTGATTGAAAAGCTGGGACCGCGCAAGGGCGAGATGACCAAGATGCACAATCATGGCTCGGGCCGCGTGCGCATGGAGTTTCGCGTGCCCAGCCGCGGGCTCATCGGCTTGCGCAGTGAGATGCTCACTGAGACGCGCGGCACCATCGTCATGAACGCGCTGTTCGACGGCTACATTCCGTATCAAGGTGACATTCCGCAGCGTCCCACGGGCGCCTTGATTGCCGACCGCCAGGGTCTCACCACCACATATTCACTGAATGGATTACAGGAACGCGGCATTCTGTTTGTCGGAGCAGGCGTTGAAGTCTACGAGGGAATGATTGTCGGCGAGCATTCGCGCGACAACGACCTCGACGTAAACGTAGTCCGCGAAAAGAAGATGACCAACATGCGCGCGTCGAGCGCGGATGAAGCCATCAGGCTTGTGCCCGTGAAGGCTCTGAATCTCGAACAGGCGATCGAGTTTATTGCTGAAGATGAAATGGTCGAGGTCACGCCGAAATCTCTGCGCTTACGCAAGAGAGTCTTGCAAGCCAACCGCCGCCCCAAGCGGTGGGAAAAGGGCGCGTAAGCAACACGAACTGGGGTCGCCGCTTTTTTCCGTGTTGCTCAGCGTGTGATCCAAGTCAGCCATCGGCTTTAAGGTCATTGGATACGTCCGGATCATCAGGGCTCTGTGACTGCTTCATCTGCTTCTCCACCAAATGAATCAATGCAAGAATCACTATGATATCTATGAAACAAAAAGGGAGAATAACGAACGCAGGAACCCACTTACCTGTCCAGGGAACAAACAATATGAGCGGGACATGCAGAGCTACAATGACTGCTAATGTAGTCCAAAACCACACATGCTTCCTTAGTTCCCAGCGTACTTTTACGGCAATGAGAATCATGCCGGCGCTAAACCATGCGGCTCGTCCGTTTGCCGGTTCTCCGAAATGATTGAACAAAAGGAATAGTGGAAATGTGAGCACCAGTGCTGCGAAACTCCACAACCCAGTCCCTTTTTGCTGCATCTTCTCTGCCATCATTGGCTCCTGGCCTGAACGGACGCCCGCAGACCTGGATCCTGGCGCATGAAGCGCCGCTACAGCCGCCGCTTCGCCTCAAGCACGCGCTCCAGCGCCTCATCCGCCGTGGCACCTATTGCGGATAAGTGCCCCATCTTTCTCCCCCTCCGCGGCGTGTGCTTCTCATAAAGATGCAGGCGCACTCCGGGCACGGCCAGTGCTGCGGCAAAATCCGGTTTGCCCATTCGATCAATCCAAACTTCGCCCAGCAAGTTCACAATCGCGGCTGGGGCAATCAGCGACGTATCGCCCAGCGGAAAATTACACGTGGTGCGGACCAATTGCTCAAACTGGCTTGTGACACAACCGCGCTCGCTTTGGTGATAACTGTTGTGCGGGCGAGGCGCGAGTTCGTTCACCAACAACTCGCCCTGGCGAGTTACAAACAACTCTACACAAAGCAGGCCTTCCAAGCCGAGCCACGCAATGATTGCCGCGGCCAGCGATTCAGCCTTCGATTCAAGCTCGTCAGGAATACCGGCCGGTAACACGCTCCACGCCAGAATCTGATTCTCATGGTGATTACGAGCAGCGGGATAACTGCGCACCGCGCCAGCCGGATTCCGCGCAACCATTACGCTGATCTCAAAATCCAGATCGAGAGCCTGCTCGGCAACTGACGGCAGCGCGCCAATGCTCTGCCACGCCGCCGCGATGGCCTCTTCGGTGGCGGAACCATCCATACCGATGCGCGCCTGCCCACGGCCGTCGTACCCGCCACGGCCGATCTTCAGGAAGACTCGCCCGCCCAAAGCAGGCACCGCCTCCTGCAGTTCCACTTCGCTGCGCACCACGCGAAACGGGCCAACAGGAAAACCCTCATCGGCGAGCCATGTCTTTTGCAGCGTCTTGTCCTGGATGATGCGGATCGGTTCCACACCGGGGCGCAGAGGCGCCAGCCGGGCCACCTCGGAGAGAGCGTCCACGCCAATCTGCTCAATCTCCAGTGTGACGGCGTCGGCTCCCGTTGCCAGCCGCCGCGCCGCCGCCACATCGCCCCATCGGCCCACGATAGTTTCGTCCGCCACAAAACTGGCCGGGCACGCTGGCTCGGGGTCCATTACGCGCACTCGATAGCCCATGGTCCGCGCAGCCATCGCTGTCATGCGCCCCAACTGTCCGCCGCCAAGAATGGCCAGCAGCCCACCGGGGCCAACGATTGAAGTTTTCTCGTTGTCAGAGGGATTGCGAATGCCGCTCACCCAGCCAACTCCTCGCCCAACTTCTGATCGAGCACTTCCTGAGTGCGCGCCGCGCGCCATGCCGCCAAACGTTCGTAGAGGGCCGCATCCGTCGCAGCAAGAATTTCAGCCGCCAGCAGCGCCGCATTCGCCGCGCCCGGCTTGCCGATTGCCAACGTTCCAACGGGAACGCCCTTCGGCATCTGCACAATCGAGAGCAGTGCATCCAGGCCATTCAACTGTGTGGAAGCGACAGGCACTCCCAGCACCGGCACCAGCGTCTTGGCCGCAAGCATCCCAGGCAGGTGAGCCGCGCCGCCGGCTCCCGCAATAATCACCCGCAGCCCACGCGCACGCGCCGATTCCGCGTATGAAAAAAGACGATCGGGAGTACGATGCGCACTCACAATGCGCGTCTCGTGCGGAACATCCAGCGCGCGCAGAATCTCCACGGCCGCCGCGAGCACTTCGTAGTCGCTTTTGCTGCCCATCACCACGCCCACCAGCGGCTGTTCGCTCATAGGGTCGATTATACGATTGTGCGTTGTGTCTCCCTATATCGTTGCAAAAAAGCGCGGCAAACGTCAGGCTCCAATGTGCCGCGATCTGACTCCTTCACTATCAGTGCCGATGCCACGCCTCCACCGCTACTTCGATCACCGCAAACACCACGCTCGCTGCGGCCAAAAAGCCCTTTGCCCGTTGCCAGCTCTGCTCATGCCGCTCCATGCGCCGCTCAAGATCGGCAATCCGCCCCCCATTGCCGTCGCTCGTCAGATTCGCCATTTGCGTCTTGAGCACGCTCAGGTCGCTTAGCACTTGCGCTTCGAATTCATTCATCATCCGCATTCATCGCGCTCCATCTTTTCTTCCCCTGGAATGTGCTCTCTCGGCGAGCGATCAGGGTGGTCTCATGATCCCAGCGGCAGGTTAATGAACAGTGCCGTCGAGAACTCAGAATAGTTCGGCGGCGTCGATCCGTCATATGTCCGAATGTAAAACCGGTCATTTGCGCTCTGTCGTGAGAACGTAATATTGGGCAGCGTAGCCCGTATTACCAGGCCTGGATCCTCCCCGGGCATGAAGGCAAAGTCCCTGAGCCGTATTTCAAACCCGCCGCCGGTCGGAGGAGTTACTCCCGTGTTGAGGCCAATCGCCGTTCCACTAAGTGTGGTTACTGTAAGACTGGTCAAATTGGCAAGGTATGCAGGTGCGACCGCGGGGGGCAGCCAGGCATCGGCAGGCACGATCGTACTTGTCTTGATTGCCAGATCATCGGCCCAATCGTTGGCAAACTGAATCGCATACTCCACCAGATCCGGATAACTCGCTCTGTAACTCACCTTTACCGTCCGCACCACGACCTGCGCTTCAAGGCTGGTTGAGGGAGCATTCAAAAGCAGAGCGTCTCCCGGCCAAACGTCTGTGGCAAAGCTTGTTCTGTTCCCACTATAAGTGCCGCTCCAGAGCGCACTAACTCCAGCTGCCGCCTGCTCAATCGCCAGCGCCGCATTCAGGCAGTCGGCCGAGCTGCGCGCCGCAGGATTAGTGACTGAACCAATCCAAACGGACACGGCAGGCGAACCGGCCTCAGTAAGTGCCGCCTGGCTGGCGGTATTCACAGCCCGGCCCACAGCCCGGCCAATGGTGCGGTAATTCGCTGCTATCTGCTCGCCCGGCGCCGGCGTGGAGCCGGTATAAAATACCAGCTTGCCGGTGCGTTCCAAATGACACTCAGCCGCCTCGGCCGTTGTGCCCAGCCTCCGCGTATATGGGCCTCCGCCCGAAGGTGTGCTCACCACCCAGCCCGATCCAAGATTGGTCAGGTTGATGGCGCGCATAATTCCAATTAGGTTGATGCTGCTCGCTGCAAGTACATTGCACGCCGCCGGCAGACTTGCAACCGCGCCGTCATACAGTGTGATCGGCGTTCCGCCCACCCCATCTGCAAACTCCTGAACCTCCATCTGGATCTTGCCCGAGCTTGCGCTGGACTGGCCGCCTGTGGCTATTGCCCCACTATCTCCATAGCATCGATAGACAGCCAGGGTCCGTTCGCAGTCCGCGCAATGCATCCGAATCCGCAAAGTATATTGGCTGGTTGGATTCACGGCATAAGATGCTCCCGCTACTGTTCCCTGGATCAGAGGTTGCAATGTAACTGCCCCAGTACCCACCTGCGCCGTAACCCGAAACCCGGCAATGCACGAAGACTGCGTACCCAGTCCGACAAAAAAGCCCGCCAAAACCCCTGTGCTGCCGAGCGACAAACTCACCCCCACAGCCTCCAGCAGCAACGTTCCGCCCATCTCCACGGGATCAATCCAGCTCAGACGCGTCTCGCCATCGATTCCGTTGCCCCCGTCCATGACCAGGCCGCCCGCGCCCAGGCTGAGGTAGCCGTCCAGGCCCGTGTTGGCCCACACAGACTGGTTGATAGCAGCCTCATTGAAAAGTTCGCTGATAATTGTGGACTTTGAAGAAGCAGGAAAAAATGGATCGGCGGCCAGGTAAAATTGGGTGGTGACTCCATCACCCAGAAAGTACTCAGTTACATAAGCGACAGGTTCATGCTCCCCGCAAACTGTTACATCGTTAGCCAGCGCGCGTTTGACGCTGGCTGTGAATGAAAGGCCAGCAAGATTGAGGCTGCCGTCGGTCTCATTCAGTTCATGCACAGCGCTCGGTAGAGCGCTTAGCGCTAACACCCCGTTGAGTGCGCGATAAGCTGCTCGCGCCTGACTCGCTACTAATCCGGCACTCCTGCTCCACGACGCGCCTGGATCAGGGACAAAGTTACTTATCTGTGCATTCAACGAAAGAAATGCGGTAGATAGCGCCGCCGACCCTGAATGGGCCACAAGGTTAGTCAGCAGCGCCCCTGCTGTCTCGCCCGTTGTCCCCGTGCTGGGCGGCATTAGTAATTCGTCCAACAGCAGCTCGTCGCTTATTGCCTGGATAGCAATCCTGTAGCGCGGGCCCTCAAGCGCCAGCCCGGCATATTCAAGCAGAGGGCTTACCGCAATGTACCCCGTGAAATAGATCGTGCTGTCGTCGCCAGTCACGGCGAGATATTGGTTGCGCAAAGGCGATGTCAGGCTGCTGTTGGCCGGCAGGCTCAGCCATAACTCGCAGACGGAAGGCTCATTCAATTTGCGCTCTATGGTCATCGGTCGCGCAGCATCGAACGCCGCGGTGTAGTCTAGCCCTTGGATCGTAATCTTCATTGTGACTCTCTGACTTATTTCCTCGCTGACCTGTTGAACTTGTTACACCAGCGAGTTAGCCGCCGGCAGAAAGCTTCGATAGCACAGCACGCGCTCCCCATCCAATGGGTCGGTTACTGGAAGCGCCAGAAACTGCGCTTTCAGCAATACTCGCGCCTGCCCGCCGGGATTTTTGTTGCTCAGCGGAATTGACGCCTCCTCCGCGCTGGCCATGGTCTGCAATCGCGGATAGTGAAAGAAGACTCTCTCTCCCTGGCTTCCCTGCAATACAAACAGCGCCGACCATTCCTGATAGAAGCTGCCGCCCTCGCGGTCGACAAATCCCGTCAAAGCCTGCAGCTTCGCGCCCTCTGCCGGCGCGCCGCCCGGCAACGGTTCGGCGAGCGACAGCCCTGTGGAGTTAACTTGCGACACCAGCGCAACGTTAAAGGTGACGCGGCGGATATAGTCAATGTCCGCGAGTGCCTGTCGCACATACGCTCCAGAAATGGGTGCGCCCACAAACCCTGTCTGTCCGGTGTAATCGACGTCAAGTGCAATGATCGAGCCGGGCGCGAAGCTCGCCGCGTCGGTTGAGGTCAGCGACACGGAGCTAGCTGTCGATCCGCTCTGAACCGTAACTGCGGCGGCTGCGTGCGCTCCATCTGCGGCAGGTGGTGCGCCGCTCGCTGGTGCAAGCAAATTCATATGTTGCGCCCCCGTCGCCAAAGCCATGGTCAGCTTTGTCCAACTTAAAAACTGCAGGCTGACCTGCGCCTGCAGCGTCTCGCGCACCTGCTCCAGTGTTGCGGCCGGAATGCCGGATAGAATCGGAGAGCTCTTGCTGCCCGGCTTGCGAGAGAAATCCTGAATCCAACCCAGGCTGATCCAGGGTGCCGGCGGAGCATCGAGGTTGAATCCGCCTTGCTCCGCCGGGTCGAACACCGTCGGAGTCGCTGTCGCACGATTCACCGGTGCAAAGTATGCTCGAACTCGCCGTGCTACCGGCGCGGGAGCTGAGAACCAAGTCGTCATTTACTCCCCCTGCTCCTGGTAGCTGTAAATTGATACTTTTGCCAATCGGCTCACCAAGTCTCGTTGTGTCACGATCGGTGCGAAACCAGGCTCGTCCCAGAACACCTGTGTCAGCATCGCTGCCGGAGGCGTTGCAGTGTAGTTCAGCTTCGGCGTGTAGAAGGGTTGCAGCATGGCCACAAGTTCCTCGTCCATTTCACTGAGTGACCGGCCGCGGTCCAACCCGCCAAAACTCTGCGTCCCGCAAGTCTGATATAGAATTTCGCATTCCTCCGCAGCCATCGTTGAGGCGAGATCTATATCCACGCCCAGACCCAGCCAGCGCAGCACAAACACGTCGCTCGGAAGCTGACTGAAGGGAGCCTCGGCCTCTTCGACCAGAATTCCCGGACGCAACGACCCGCGCAGCAGGATCGTCCTCTCCGGATTGATCGCCACCAGCCGCGTCCGCAGCGCCATATAGAACGAATCTTTCGCATTCTGCATGAAGTAAAACTCCCTCCAGCTAACAGCTGACAGTTCTCCCGAGTAACTCAGTGCCGATAAGCGCGAATCAAAAACAGTTAGCTGCTAGCTGTCTGCTGCCCCGCTAACTCACACCGCCTGCTGACGAGCCTCTCGCAAAAGCAGCCGGTAAAGATACACCTGTCCGAAGGCCTCATTGGAAGAAATCGACTCAATCAGATAGTCCTGCCCCGCCACCGTAACCGCCAGAGTCATTGCGAACAATGACTGTGCCGACGCCAGGTCCAACGCATTCACCTGCTGTTGCACCCCAGCCGCCGACACCAGCAACTCCCACTTCGATTCGCCGCCCTCCTGCCAGGTTGGCCGTAACTTACGCATCACCACCGGACTAACTATGACATCGGCGAAGGTAGTCGCCACCAAACCAACTTCTGACTGACTCGTATCCGCATTCGTACTCGTTACCCGCAGAAGGGCCGTTGTCCCTGCCACGCTTCGCAGCAGTGCATCGGCCAGCATCTGCGGCGCGCTCACTGGGTTCCGCGGCGCCGTATCGCTCATCGCTCACCCCAACCTGTTCGCAACGTAAGGACTCAGCCAGGCCTGCACCGTCTGGTCCACAAGCGAACTCGAGAAATACTGCATTTGCATCGTATCCATCTTGGTCATGCTCGCATTCAACGCCGGCGTCGATTGAGCATTGCGCACAATCTGCGCGCACGCTGTCTTCACGTCGTCCCCGATTGTCGTAAGTCCCGCCGTATAAGTCACTGCCACTTCGTTGTAGGGCAACCCCAGCACATTCCATGGCAGCGTCAACTCTCCTGTGTTAGGGTCGAAGTCCACCGAGTTCGGATCGATCGCCGTCCACTGGCCGGGCAGCGAAAACGCCCATGCAATCTCCGACATCGGATCGGCAGAGATTTCACCCCGCCGGGGCTTCGCATACCTGCCCTCAATTCCCACCATCGGCGTTGTCGCCGTCCCCAGTGGCGCCAGGGGCAGATAACTCAGCAACACGGTTTGCGATCCGCTGGTCAGCCGCAGACGTTCTGTGTACTGGATTACATT
>Ga0302324_100029340_pt1 | contig 10428 bp, 8 predicted proteins | sample Palsa_T0_1_FD_201949 | JGI IMG/M metagenome (GOLD analysis project Ga0302324, IMG submission 201949) | Peat permafrost microbial communities from Stordalen Mire near Abisko, Sweden - Palsa_T0_1 | ecosystem: Environmental > Terrestrial > Soil > Palsa > Peat permafrost | place: Sweden: Abisko... | reverse complement strand
AAACTACGGTTGATCCCTGTGAAGCGCTCGGCATGGAGTGGCGGGCTTGGGAGGCCGATCTGGGCCTAGAACCGACGTCAGAAAAAACTGGCGCGAACTCTGCGGTTGGTTGCCGCAACCGGGGCGAATTTGCTAATGGCTGACCCTCGCGGCCTTTATGACCATTTGGCCTTTACGCAACCGCCGTCAACGAAAAAAGTGCAACAGTGAGGAATGACGCCGGGCACGCCTGGCACAGGTGGAACTTGGAACCGTCGGCGCCACTGCGTTCAGATTTCGATGACGCTGCCGATGTCCAGCAACTTGCAGCCTCATGCCCGCTTCGTCGAAAGATTTAACCGCGGCGCGGTGGTCAATTCTTATGAAATCGAACGTGTCGTAATGGACGCCCACCACTTTTTTCACGCCCACCCACTTCGCTGCTTTGATAGCATCCAGCACGCCCAAACAGCTCACCGACGTACAAGCGAAAAAAAGGGCCGAAAAAGCCAACCAATCTTGGCCAAATCCAGTGATTCCGGATTAAAACCTGATATGAATAAGGTGCCTCAGACTGGCCGGCTGATTCGACCACGGCTTGCCGGTTTTGAAGTGACCGGTGACACCCGAAGGGCGAGAGCAAAACGGGTCCACGGCTCGATGGAGTTGCCCTATCGAAACCTCATTCCTCCTCAGGGAAGTCAAGATGCTTGGGTCTCGCGGGCGCTCGCGCATCCCGATACAATGCACGGGGGCGACGAGATCAAAACTCTCTCTTGGCAAGTTCGTTGATACGGCAGTCGATATGCCACAGTGCTCCGGGGGGGAGCGAGATCAAGACATAAGGCGGCGGGACGCCACCTCCACCCACCTCCACTGTGGCAATACCACCATGCTCCGGAGAGAGTGAAATCAACACCGCAGTCCTAGTTTCACCGGAAGGCGGTGCCAAATAGCCTCCAAGATAAAGGTTTCGCGCTTTGGGGCATACCCCTGAAATTTGTAAGTTATTGGAAATCAAGGGGCCGCTGGCCGTGTTTGTGGGAAGCGACGTGAGACGAGGTGAAGATAGGGATCAGGATTACGATTAGGATTAAGAGAGGTCACAAAGTGAATTTGACACTTCACTTGTTATGTGATAAAGTGAAGCAGTGAAAATTATAAAATGGAAATTTGTATGACCCGGTTGGGAAAAATAGCCAGGTTGCCGCGCAGGCTGCGCGAAGAGTTCAGAGCGTTTCTTGAAAATACGAGGGGTTCTGTTTTTGCGCAAAAGGCCCTATGGCGAGGCAGCCCTCAAAGCGGGCCGCTCTTAAGTTGTTCTGACTCAACGAGGGAGCATCCCCCAAGTGGGGCTGTGACCGAGGCGCAACTCCGAAAGCCTTCGCGAGCAGGGCGAAGCCAGAGGGCCTTTTGCGCAAACACCCTTCCGCCTTCGCTAAAGCTTCCGCCGTGGCGCGACGCGCTTTGGCGGATGAGTCGGCGGACAAGCCGGGCGGCGGTTCTTTTGGCCGCAGCCAGCGTTGACTCGGCGCTCAAAGCCCGCTGCGGGGATGCTCGTGCCTCGTCGCGTCGTCTGCGGCCAAATTCCCTCGCCGCAGGACCCCTCGTATTTTTAAGACACGCTCTCAATGACAGCCTCGAAAATGAGGAGGTGGGAACGGAATTGGTGGAATGGCTGAACGGACTACGTGCCGTGCATTTGCCACGATATGCCGACATGGACGGAATTGATGGGCATTTCCGCGTATTTCCAATATTGGCAAATTCGAGGAATTTCGAGGAATTTCGAGGACAGCCGGCGCGCGGTTCAGGCGGCCTTAGGCTTCTGCTGAAGCGAAAGGGGGCCGTTGGCGCAGATTCTGACGAGGATATTATTCAATTCCTGAATGCGCGGAGGTTTGCTCAGAACTGCATCCACTTCCGGGGCGGTTTCTCCATCCGCCTTCATCATCGCACCCCAACCTGTCAACATGATGATAGGTGTGTGTGGCGACTCAGCCTTGATGGCGCGGGCCAGGTGGTGCCCGTCCATGTCTGGCATGCCCAAATCGGTGATGACGATCTCAAAGGGCTCAATCCCCCGCAGATTGGCGCGGAATATTTCAAGTCCTTCCTTTCCGCTGGAAGCGACGGTCACTTTGTGGTGGTGGACCTCAAGGAGATCAGCCATGAGCTGCCTCAACTCCGGTTCGTCGTCGATGCAGAGGATGCGCAGGGAACGGCAGGTTTCCTGGAGCGTATTCTGGGGGCGGACGGCTGTAATAGGCCGATCTCGGACGGGGAAAATCAAACGCACACAGGTCCCTTGATTCGGCGCGCTCTCAATCTCAATGCCGCCGTCGTGCCGCTTGACCATTCCATAAACCATGGCCAGTCCAAGCCCGGTGCCGCCGGTGGTGAGCTTGGTGGAGAAAAACGGTTCCAGGCAGTGTTGACGGACCTTTTCTTCCATGCCCAGGCCGTTGTCCCGAACCTCCAGGTGAAGCTCCTGAGCCGGCTTTCCACTGTCAAGCGAATCAGTCCCGGTGACCATGCGCGTGACCAGAGTGATGACGCCACCTTCCGGCAGAGCGTCCACGGCATTGAAGATGACGTTGGTCAACGCCTCACGCAGTTCGCTGGCATTGCAGACCAGCATCGGCGGTTTGGACTCCAGTTCAAATTTGATGTGAATCGAGACACCCTGACGCTGGGCCAGATCGCGCCAGCGCGGGCGGGTCAGTTCGACCACCTCTTCGAGGACCTTGTTGACGTTGACCAATCCCAATTGATCGGGGTCCACGTCTCGGCGGTAGAATTCCCGCATGCGCGCGACGATTTGGGCCACGTCCTCAGCGGCCTGGCTGATCCTCTCCAGGCGCTGGCGCGGGGCATCGGCCAAATCCGGCAGCGTGCTGAGCAAGAGTTCCGAGTAGGCCGTAATGGGGGAGAGCGCATTGTTGATATCATGCGCCACGCCGCTGGCCATCTGACCCAGCGCGCGCAGGCGCTCCTGCTGGACCACCGTCTGCTGGGTGCGACGCAATTCATCGTAGGCTTTTTGGGTTCCCTCCGTCAGGCGCACTCGATTGTAGAGGCTTTGGCATTCTTCCTCAGCCGTGACGACCTTGGCCTGCAAGGCGTCTTTTTCCAGCCGGACAGCCGCGATTTCCGCGCGCACCAGTTCGGCGCTGTAACGAACCTCCTCCAAAACGAGCACGATCATGCTCACGGCGATGAACAGTTGCAGCACCGCCGCGACAAAAAAGCCGGCGCTGTAAAGGGTCTTGTCGTATTGCTGGGACAACGGATAGCTGCCGAGGTAAAGGCCCCACAGCAGAAAACCCAGCGACAACATGCCCGCGCCCACAAAGGCCCTTTGCTTCCGCAACCGAAAAAAGCACGCTCCCGCGAAAAGGCTGCTCAAGCCCAACAAGATGAACACGGGCATTTGGACTTGCAGCTTACCTTCTATGGCCATGGGACTGACGATGGTCCAGACCAGCAGAAACAACATGAACCCGCCCAGCAGCCGCTGCTTGACCGGCAGGCCCAGAAAACGAAGGCTGCCCCACAAGAGAAAGACCGCCGAAATGGAAACGCAACATTGCTTGATGGTAAAGATGGTGAAGACGTTGGAGATATTGAAGGTGGTGAAGGTGGTGGTTCTGACCTCCGCCTTATCCGCATGCAGGCTCAACGTCAGCCAGAGCGCGTAAAACAACCACGCGGCCGTCCAGATGGTGAAATACTCGCGCCGGGTGTAGCGGTTGAGGTAAAAGAAAAGGCCCACCAGAACCCAGACGCTCAACAGGGAAACCATCAAAGCCGCATTGATGTAGTCCTGAGAGAATTCCATGCCTGAAAACATGTGCTCGAGAGTCATCTTCATCGTTGTTACATCGGCAGAAATCAGCGGACATTAAGCCTGAGTTTTCCTCTATCCGCCGGGCGCGAAAATGCGCGCAACTCGTCATCCTTAAAAAAGCTTTTGAAATGGCCACAAAAGATCACAAAGAACACGAAGAAAACAGTTCTGACGTTTGACGCCCCAATCCTCAGCGACATTAGGGGAGCGCGGTCGTCTCGACCGCAGCCGGCGGCGTCCTGCCGACGGCATTCTCCGTTCCAAACGGATGCACTTCTTTGACTCCGCAGCGATGCCTTGGCCTGCCTTCTTCCTTCTTCATTCATCCTTCTTTCTTTAGTTGGGTTTGACGAGGCTGTTTGGAACCCTCGCCACTTCTCCGCTCCTCTTCCAAATTGTCCTGTTTTAGGACACTTTTCGCCCCCCGCAGGTTGGATTTGCTTGGATTTGGTTGGAGATGGTTTGACTGACCGCTGCCAATCGGGCCGGAAATGCGTGAAAACCGCGCACTTCGGAGCCGGTTGACGACCTTCTTGCACAGAAGATCGCGAAGGCAACGAAGGCCCTTTGCGGGGATTTCACTCCCCGGGGAAACAACTTAGCTTCGTTCTCTTCGTTAACTTCTGTTTCCATCACGCCATTTGATTTGGTCGGATTCGGTTTGATTGGCGTCTCTCACCTATGTGAGACCTGCCCGGTGTGGCCTCGTTCCGTTCCCTCTCCTGGGGGAGAGGGACAGGGTGAGGGCGAGCTTTATCACAGCCGGCATCACTCGCGCCACGGCCTGAACATAAAAATCTCATGCCACAACCATCTCACGAATACCGAGGTTCGTCCAGTGGTGCGGCACCACCCAAATCCTCCGCTCATGCGGCTTATTTCATGGCCCGGGGAGCACACGCGCCTTCGCGTGTGGTGGTCGGCGCCCCCGCCGGCCACATCTTGGCACCTGGACAGCCGTACACTGTCTTCGGCGTCAACAAAGTGGTGATGATGAACCATGAATGAAGCCGTCGCCTAACTTCTGAACCTGTTTTCTTTGTAATCTTTGTGATCTTTTGTGGCCAATTCAAAAGCCGGTCTAAGCTTAAGTAGCGCCCTTGCGTGAGAGGCCAAATGATTTTTATCCCGTTGGGATAAAACCCGGCTCTCTCCGATCGTCATTTCGGCACAGGCGGCGCCGGGACGATTTCCGGCTCGGCGGGTTCGGGGGGCGGTGCGCCGTCAGTCGGGGCGGCGGCTTCCTTCTTTTCGGGCTGCTTTTCCACCATCAATTGCGACCGCTCACGGATGAACGGGTCCACCAGCCAGTTGTTGACTAGATAGGTCCAATGCGCCAGAGCCTTTTCTTTCTGGAGTTTGTCTTGCAGTTGCTTTGTCTTGTCCTGGAATTCCTTGTCCAACTTTGTCTTCTCGTCCGGCTTTTCGTCTTTGCCCGGTGTGCGGGCGGCGGGGATGTCGGCGGTGACAGCGACGTTGAGGTCGTAGTCGTTCTCGGGCGTCTTGTGCCCGATCTTGAGCGCGTAATTGAAATGATCAAAGGTCTCGATGGTGACGGTCAGCGGCGTATCCAGGCCGGTTTTGTCCGGCGCGGCGTCTGTCGCCACATCGACAAAGCTCGGAAAATTCAACGCGCTGGTCAGCGAGGAAACTTTGTTGGAGTCGAGCACCTCGCCGGCCTTTGGTTCTGCGAGCACCCAAGGGGCCGATTCGCTCGTGCGCGACACTTTCCAGGAATTGGTGGCGTTGGTAGAGACGAAGGAAATGGTCTGTGGTTTCTCGACTTTGAAAAAGTCCTTGTCCAGCCAGTCGGCGGCCTTGGGGTCAATCGTGTTCAAGGCGTCGGAAATCGTCAACACTGTTTTTGTGTCGCTCCCGCGCATGACATAACGGCCATCGGCGAAACCATCTTCGCCGTAGGGCATGGGCGAAGGCCGGTCGGAGGCGTGAGTGTGCTTTTTGCCCAGGAGCAAGGATTGCAGCGGCTTGCCCTGGGCGTCCTTGAATTCCAGCAGGACCGCTGAATCAGGGCCTTTGCCCGGTTCGGCCAGGTGCATGCGCGCCAGTTGCGAGGGGCCGATCGGATCGGATTGAATGACCTTCAAATCGCCCATTTTGAGGAGCAATTCCTTGATCTGCGTGAGGTTGGCGGGGTAATTGCCCCGTTGCGCCACGCACCAGCCGCTGTCCTTTCGCTCCAACACCAGGTTCGTGTCGCCCTTGATGTCGATGGCGGCGATGTCGTTGAGTTTGTAATCCGGGAAGAGCTTCTGGCCGATTTGCGCTTCGGATTCGGTCCAGGATTTCTGCTGGCGCTGGAGCAGAACCAGACCCGCCCCGCCAATGACGGCCAGGGCCACTAAAAGAAGGATCAGTTGATTGCGATTCATTGTGCGGCCGTGCGTTTGCGTTTGTAAATGGCCAGGACGATGCCGGTGGCGGCGACCAGGACGGGCATGGTGCCGATGTTCATGACTTTGGTCCAAAATTCCAACGCGTCGGTTTCCTTGCGCAGTTTCTTCTGTGTCAAGCGGAGGTCTTTGTTCGAGTCGGCGACCGTCTTCTGATAATTCTCCAGTTCTTTCTGCTGTTCGGGCGAGAGGATGAATTTCTGGTCGTTGCCGGCTTTGGCGGCTTGCAGTTCGCTGATCTTGCGTTCGGTCTCGTCTCGCCTTGCTTCCAGCTCCTTGACTTTGTCCTCCCATTCACGTCCGGCCTTGGCTTCCATTTCTTTCAAACGCGTGAACGGACGGTTCAGGCTGGCCCGGCTGCGCAAGCTGATCAAGTCGCTGTCGCCGGCCAGTTGCTCGACCAAACTCTGCACTAGGTTAAGGTTTCCGTTTATGGGGTGGACCAGGCGGTAGCCCATGAAGTTCTGCACCTGCACACAGACCTGATCGCTCAACAAATCGGTATCGCCGACCAAGATGACCACGCCGTCGGTCTTGGATTCCTTCAGTTGCGTTTCCTTGGACTGGTCTTTGGCTTCTTCTTTGTCGTCCTTGGCCGGTTTGGGCGGGCCGTCGGGAAAAGCCGTTTTGAATTTGCCGCTCAGACGCACGGCCATCGCGTATTCCACCTCCGAGGGCTTGAAATCTTTGACGATTTGATCGCCCCCGATGCTGGCGGTCACACCCTCCACCAATTCCGATTCGGGTGAGGAATGGCAAAGCACGGTTTCCTTCAAGCCCTCCGCCGCCTTGCCGGTGAAGGCGCCGGCAAAGGGCAGGACCAGATTATCGATCTGGCTGGTGACAATGTCGTCGGCGTTGATGCCGCTCTTGTTGACCAGAAGGACCGTCGGCATGGCCGCGCCATTCTGCGGATTGCGCCCGGCGAAAGTCATGTCGGCCACGACCTTATTGACGTCCATCTCCAATCCCCAGGCTTTGAGCAGGGTGGGCAGGGAAGATTGGCCGGAACTGTCCCCCAGCATCTGCGCCATTTGATCGTGTTTCTGATCGAAGTAAGCGTGCGGGTCCAGGAACGCCAGCAGTTTGCCCCCGCGCAGGACGAATTGGTCGATGGCATACTGCGTGGTCTCGGTGATGTCGCGCGGATGGACCACCAGCAGAACCCCGATGTCGTCGTCAATCTTGGCGGCGGTCATGGGAATTTCGCGCACCGTGAAGTCCTTTTTCAATTCGCTGACGAATGTCCACGGTTCGGAGGCGGCTTGACCCATGCGCTGCATCATCGGGTTCGCCTCCGCGCCGAAGACCGGCAGCGCGCTCATCAATCCGATCACAGTGGGAGTGGGATTGACGACGCGGGCAATCGCGCGGGAGATGTCGTATTCCAGCAACCGCTCGCGTTCCGGCGGCAGCCAGGGAATGGTCTGTTTCTGATCCAGCATGATGACGGCCAGGCCCAGATAGACCTTATCGCCGCCTAAGCGCGTAGTCGCTTGCCCCTCCACGCCGTCCAGGTGCGCCGAGTCTTCGGCGTCGGAATCGGGCTGGGGATCGAATTTTTGCACGACGATTTTGCCTTTGCCGGCCTGTTGGTATTCACCCAGCAAATCCTCAATGTGCTCGGCGTAAGTGCGCAAGGCCGCCGGCATGGCCGTGCCGCTCTGCGTGCAGTAAAAACGGATGGTCACGCGCGCATCCAGCTTGCCCAGGATTTTTTTCGTGCCCGGCGATAGGGTGAAAGCCTTTTCCCCGGTCAGGTCGAGGCGCTCCTTGAACGCGCTGGTGACCACGTAAAAGGCCAGCAGCAACACAAACATGACCGCCACACCCGCCGCCGAATAGAGAATCGTTTCGATATTTTTCTGCTTCATGGCTTGGTCGCGAAAGAGGTTAGCCGGCGCGGTGGCTGCGCAGAATGACGCCGGTGGTAAACAAGGAAAAACCAATGACAGACAAGAAAAAGATGACATCGCGCGAATCCAGCACCCCTTTGGTGAAACCCTCAAAATGAGTCATGAAGCTGAAAGCCGTCACCGTGTTAAGCAGCCACGCCCAATCGCTGCGGATGAGCAGATTGGTGACCGGCGGAAACCCGCACAGCACCAGCAACAGGCAGATCACAGCCGACAAAATGAAACTGACCACCTGGTTGCGCGTCATGGCCGAAGTCATGGAACTGATGGCCAGATACGCGCCCGCCATGAGAAAACTTCCGACGTAGCCGGCGAAGATGACGCCGTTGTCGGGCGAACCCAGGTAGTTGACTGTGATGACCACCGGGAAAGTCAGGAACAAGGCCAGGAACAAAAAGATCCAGGAGGCCAGAAATTTACCGACGATGGCCTGCCAGGCGGTAATGGGCAGAGTCAGGAGCAGTTCCAGCGTGCCCACCCGGCGCTCCTCCGCCCACTAGCGCATGCCCACCGCCGGCACCAGGAAGAGATAAAGCCAGGGATGCCACATGAAAAAGGAGTCCTCCAACGTGGCCTGCCCGCGCTCAAAAAATCCTCCCGCCATAAAAGTGAATAGTCCCATTAAAAAGAGGAAAATGACGATGAACACATAGGCCACCGGCGATGAAAAATAGGCGGACAGCTCGCGATCGGTAATGGCTTTGATGTTGCTGACGGAATTCATTTTTTGGCTTCGTTTGCGGTTTCAGGCAACGTGATGCTGCGGAAGACTTCGTCCAACCGGCCTTCCTCGGTGTGCAATTCTTCCACTTGCCAGGCCGAGGCCGCGGCCAGCACCCCACGGGCCAGATCCCCGTCGTGGTTTTCTTTATTGGGATAGACCCTGGCCCACACTTTGCCGGGCTCTTCCTTGACAATGGCCGCGCGCCGCGCGTTGGCCACCCGGCCCAGGCGCTCCAACAATTGCGCGCCGGCCACCCCGCGCACCACCAGCAGCACCGCCCCGGCCACGTCAGATTTCTGCTTCAATTGCTCCGGCGTGCCGTTGGCGACGATTTGGCCGCGATCAATAATGATGGCGCGGGAACAAACCGCCTCGACTTCTTCCAGGATGTGCGTCGAAAAAATAATGGCCTTGCGCTCGCCCATGCGCCGAATCAAACTGCGCACTTCGTGCTTCTGGTTCGGGTCCAGGCCGTCGGTCGGTTCGTCCAGCACCAACACGTCGGGGTCGTGCAGAATGGACTGCGCGAAGCAGGTGCGGTGTCGGTAGCCTTTGGAAAGAGTATCGATGCTTTGAAAGCGGACCGATTCCAGGAAGCACATTTCGAGCACGCGCTGGACGGCTTTTTTCCTGGCCTCGCCGTGCAATCCGCGCAGTTCGGCCACAAACCCCAGGAAGCCCGTGACCGTCATGTCGGCGTAGGCCGGGGCGTTTTCGGGCAGGTAACCGATGAGCCGCTTGGCTGGGATGGGGTCCTGGACCATGTCGAATCCGCCGACGGTGACCCGGCCTTCGGAAGGGGGAATAAAGCCGGTGATCATGCGCATGGTGGTGGATTTTCCGGCGCCATTGGGCCCGAGGAACCCCAGCACTTCACCGCGCTCGACCGTGAAGGAAATGCGATCCACGGCCACCTTGGGGCCGAAGGCTTTGCTCAAGTTTTCAACTTTAATCATTCGTCTGACTCCGCTCTGGCCGGGGCCGCAGGCTGCATATTACTGACTGATTCCGGGACACATTGTTCAATCGTCATCTTTAGCCCCTCATGGCTCTTTGGACAATCCGCAAAAAAAATGTTCAAAAAAATGTGGCTGAAGCGGGCCGGCCGGCGCTCTTCGCCTTGTGGAACAGCCTCGCCTCATGGTCGCCTCCATTATCCAGCAATCCATCTACGGAATGGATACGATCCGCGAAATTTACCGGGATTGGGGGCGCTCCGTCAATGATTTTTTTGGGTGTCCGGGTTGCGGGCGTGCATGACAAAATTCTTCACCTTCTTTGGTAGGGCAGAGCTGCTGCTCTGCCCTGAAATCTTGGGCGGCGCGGCAGCGCCGCCCTGCCAAGGACGCGAAGATTTTTGTCATGCACCCTTTCCAGGCTCCCGGATGGCAATATCATTGACCGCGGCATTCGCAGTCGTAACTATAACCAGACTTACATGGAATTTTTACGGTTCGCAACATCTCTGGAATTCAGACGCTGGCTGGAGACAAACCATGCCTTGTCGGACGGCATCTGGCTGCGCTTTTTCAAAAAGAACTCGGGCGA
>Ga0302324_100029338_pt1 | contig 10429 bp, 11 predicted proteins | sample Palsa_T0_1_FD_201949 | JGI IMG/M metagenome (GOLD analysis project Ga0302324, IMG submission 201949) | Peat permafrost microbial communities from Stordalen Mire near Abisko, Sweden - Palsa_T0_1 | ecosystem: Environmental > Terrestrial > Soil > Palsa > Peat permafrost | place: Sweden: Abisko... | reverse complement strand
TAGGTGCCGGCCACATAATTCTGTTCGGCATGCGGCCGCAATATCGCGCCCAAAGCTATCAGACTTTTAAGTTGTTCTTCAACGCGCTGCTCTATTTTTGAGCCAAGGCTCGTGCTGCTACGTGTATTCTCAGCGGCCTTGACAAACGGCTTGCTCGCCCCACGCAAGCTGGGGTATACTTCCTACAACGAACACAGGCCCTTCAGCCGGGAGAAACACCATGACAAAACGACGTTTTCCAACCGTTCCGCTTTTGTACGCGGCAATGTGCACGGCAACTGTCCTTTTCTTCGCAACGCTCCTACGGGCACAGCAGAGCTTTACACTTACCGCTGCGCCAAGCAAGGTGTACCTCAATGAGTATGCGGTGGCAGGCAGTACGATCACGGTGCAACCCGTGAACGGCTTCGACGGCAGCGTGTCGCTCTCGGTGTCGGGTTTACCGGCGGCCGTCACGGCGGAGTTCGAACCAGCCAGCACAACCGGCACGAGCACACTGGGGCTCGCAGCGGCCAAGGTGGCGCTGACGGGCGCCACCACGCTGACGATCACCGGCACTTCAGGTAGCCTCACGCAAACGATTTCCGTGCCCCTGGCGGTCAGCGCCGCAATCGGGACGGGCGGGTCCGGAACTGTGGTGGATCTGTCGCCATACTACAACGTGTACGGCATCTACACCAACGGCACTGCCTTCTCGACCGGGGGGCTGGACGGCGTCGGCTGGGCATACTCCGCGAACCTGTTGACCGGGTCGCGCGTCTACGATGGCATTCAGTTCAACTTTGGGCCGGCGAATCAGCTCGATGCCGTCAGCGCCACCGGCCTGCAAATTCTGTTGCCATTGGGCGAGTTCAGCGGCATGCTGATGCTGGCCACCGGCGTCGAAGGCAATCAGACGGGGCAGTTGGTCAAGGTAGAGTACACGGACGGCACGAACCAGTTGTTCGAGCGCAGCTTCAGCGACTGGTTTACGCCGCAGAACTATCCGGAGGAGCGTGAAACGGTGACGATGCCTTACCGCGTCATGGCCGATGGCGGTCTGGACGACCGGGGAAACTTCTACCTGTATGCTCACTACTTTCCTTTGGATAGCTCCAGGATCGTCGGGAGTTTTTCCATCTCGGATAATCGGGACGTCGTGATCCTCGCGGTTACTTTACTTGGGCATTTACTTGGGAAATAAGGTCGCGGGTTATGAGTAAGCGTCGTGCGGCGCCGCGGTGCATGCCGGTCGTCGCAGGCCGCGCGCACCAAGAAGAGCATGCCCCTTGCGCGCCCCGCGGGCGCCGGAAAAGGAATTATCGCGCGCCGCCGCCACTTGCCCTCGCCTTGCGGCACTTGCATTTGTCCTCCCGTTCAGGCAAGCTGGTACGTTTCCTACAAAGTTCATGCGGGTACGTATTCTTTATCACGACCATTGTTTCGACGGCGCTGCTTCCGCCGCATATTTCACACGCTTCATGCAGGGCGCCTTTTACCCTGAAGCGGAATATGCCTACACCGGGATGGCCCACAAGGCATCCCAACTCTTCGAGGACGGCCTTTGGGATGGCGACGTAAACGCCATCGTGGATTTCAAATATTCGAGCGATCCGCGCCTGACTTGGTGGTTCGACCACCATCAGAGCGCCTTCCTCACGCCGGAGGACGCCGAGAACTACCGCCAGGACCATAGCGGCCGCAAGCTCTACGACCCCTCGTACAAGTCCTGCACAGCGTTCATCTGCGCCATCGCCAAAGAGCGCTTCGGTTTCGCCGCGCCGGACCTGGATCAACTCGTCGAGTGGGCCAACATCATCGATGGCGCGCAATATCCCGACGCCAAGAGTGCTGTGGAACTGGGCGCGCCAGCCATGAAGCTGACGCTGGTGATCGAGGGCGCCAAAGGGTCCGGAATGATCCAAAAGATCATTGGCTGGATGCAGCACCGGAAGCTGGAAGATATCGCCGCCGAGCCGGAAGTCGAGGCGCTATTCGAGCCGTTGTACCAGCGGCACCTGAATTCGGTGGGCATGATCGGCGGGCGCGCCATCGAGGACGACGGCGTGGTGTTCTTCGATCTCACGGGGTATGACCTGGAGGGTTACAACAAGTTCATCCCGTATTACCTGTTCCCGGATTGCACCTACACCGTGTCGGTAAGCCCTTCCAGCTTCCGCACCAAGGTTTCGGTGGGATCGAACCCTTGGGCGGCGGAAGAGCCCAAGCATAATTTGGCGACCATTTGCGAGCGCTACGGCGGCGGCGGCCATGCGCGCGTGGGCGCTATCAGCTTCGAGCCTGGGGCGATCGAGAAGGCGCGGGCGGTGGCGGCGGAGATTGTGGCGGAGTTGAAGGAGTAGGACAGGGATTCTCGCCTGTTCTGCTGGCGGAGGGCCGCACCCCTGATTTCCGATTGTTGTGTGACTGGCATTGCTGCGCCAGCACGGCGGCCACGAGTAAAGCCCCCTTCCTGTCCCCAGGCGGCTTCGGTTTCGTCCTCCGGTATCGGTGGCGAGTGCTGGCGTAACCTACTTCATGAAGACGTGCCGCGCCTGGGCGGAGCTACTGGCTAGGGCCGCCCGGTTTCGTCTCCGGAAGATTTTTTCTTGCGCCCTGTGGCTCTCGGCTTTCTACGGCCTTTTGAATGGCCTCCACATCCGCCAAATCCTGCCGCCTTCCGGATGCGAGTTTAGCGGCTATGAGGTCGTCGCGGGAAAGAAAATTCGCCCATGTGCCGGTCGCCTGGTCGATCACGTCTTCAACGCGGCGCTCCCATGCTGCATCGAAATCAACACCCGGAATGTCCGAAAGAATATCCACGGCTACCGGCTCGCGTCCCATGCGGAAGAATGCGCCGGGGGCGGCGAAGTCGGCAAAGGTCAACCCTTCAAGCGGTGCGCCGAATTGCGCCAGCGCCGCATAAGCGGCCTTCGCGTTTTCGGCATCGGGCTTCACCAGAATGTCCATATCCTTCGTGGCCCGTGGCTGCGCATGGATAGAAACGGCGTAAGCTCCTACGACGAGGTATTTAACGCGGTGCGCGTTCAACGCGGACAAGAGTTCTTTGAAGTCTGGGTACATCCGGGGCCTCGCCCTTCATGGCGTAGTGTTCTTGGGTAAGTTCAGAAACCGCGTCCGTTCGCTCCCATATGGGCCGGCTCTGCCAGTACCGATATTCATCGGCCTTCATTTCGTCAAGGCTGGTGTATTTGCGGATGGTCTTGTCCATGCGTGTCTTGCAGCACGGCCTGCCGCTGCTCCTTCTCTTAGAATAACACTCGCGGTGCGGTGGAACTGCGCGCGCCGGCCATGGATCTGACGCTCGCGATCGAGGTCGCCAAGGGGTGTCGAGGATCATCCAAAAGGCGATCGGCTGGATCCAGCCAGGCGCTGTTCGAGCGCTGTACCAGCGGCGCCTCAATTCGGTGGGTATGATCGGCGGACGCGCCAAACACGACAACGGCGTAGTGTTCTTCGATCTCACCGGCTACGACCTGGAGGGCTACAGCAGGTTCATCCCGCTTTATGGCCGCCCGCGGCGTCCAGTACGCCTTCAACCCGGCGTTCCCAGGCAGCCTCAAAATCAACGCCCGGCAGGTCGGGGAGAATATCGAAGCCTCGCGGATCGCGTCCAAAACGAAAGAAGCTGCCGCGGTCTGCAAATTCCTCCGCGCGGATGCCTTCAAGCGCGGCGCCGAACTCGGCAAGCGCCGCGTAGATTGCTTGCGCGTTTGCCAGGTCTGCTTTTATGCAAAAACCGATGTCCGTGGTACAACGCGGCTGCGCGTGAAAGATGACGGCGTAACCGCCAACAATCAGGTATCTAACGCCATGGGCATGGAAGGCGGACAAAAGGTCTTTGTAGTCTTGGTACATCCGGCTCCATCTCCCAGCCTTTGAGTGCGTAGGCGGTGTAGATCATTTCCTCAACGGCGTCCATCCGTTCATGCGCAGGCCGGCTCTGCCAGTACCGGTACGCGGCTGCTCAGGCACTCCGCGGGAGGCCTGTCCTACAGATCCTTCAGGCTCTCGTCGAGCAGCTTCTGGGTGCCCTCGTACGGCCCGCCCTGCCCTTCGAATTCCATCGAGAAATAGCCGCGGTAGCCGGCGCCCTTGGCGATGCCGAAGGTCCTGGCCATGCTCACGCGGAAAACTTTGCCGTTGTCGACCTCGGAATCCTTCACGTGCGAGATGTTGTACGCGTGGCGGAACATGGCTTCGACGGCTCTGTAATTAAAATCTTCGTCGCCTTTCATCATGGAGTTGCCGAAATCCGGCAGGCCGCGCAACCACGGGCTGTTCACGGCGTCGATCGCCTTCACCAGAAAGAACGCGTCCTCGGTGTCCAGGTCGTCGTTCTCCAGGTTGATCATCACGCTCTTCGCGGCGCCGTATTCTGCGACCTGCCGCAGGCTTTCCGACGCGCGGCCTACGTCGGGCGCGGCGCCTCTGGCGCCCTGGATATGGACGCGAATGCTGGGTGAGCCGATCGCCACAGCCACGTCCACCCATTTCTTGCCGCCCGCAATGGCCTTGCCCCGATGGACGGGGTCGGGGTCGTACAGGCTGGCGCCGACGTCGGTGGGGATGTTCACAATGTGCGAATGGGCCTGCTCGACCGCGCGCCGGAGTTCTTCGAGATAAGCGGGCTCGGTGGATGGAAAATGCGAGTTGAGCGGCTCGATGTTGTGGATGCCGAACTTGTCCACCACCATGGTGGCGAACTCGGTCAGCTTGAGACCCGGATGGCCGGGCCGGTCCATGAACTTGCGGAAGGGGTAAGAGGCTACTGCCAGCCGATCGCGCGGTGCGGCAGGAAAGTGGATATCGGGCATAGCGGCAGCACGCGCCAGCGGCGTGGAGGCCAGGGCAGTGCAGGTTTCGATAAAGGTGCGGCGGCTGATGGATGGCATAGCAGCTTCCAGAATAGCGCGGCGGTGCGAGCGGCGAATCATGAAGTGGCCGATCTGTTTGACATCTGATGCTCGATATGTAATCATCAAACATCATGCGAACGACCCTGGATATAGACGATCCGATTCTGCGGGAGGTGAAAACGATCCACCTGAAGGAGGGCCGGCCAATGGGAGCAGTCGTATCGGAGCTGCTGGCCGATGCGTTGGCTCGCCGTCGAACGCCACGGGCGCGCCCGGCATTCCGCTGGGTCTCGCGTCCTATGAACGCACTGGTAGACTTGGCGGATAAGGATGCCGTGTACGCCGTGCTGGATGCCGGGCGGCGATGAGCTACTCACTCGATGTGAACATCCTGCTCTACGCGTCGGACCGGTCCAGCGATCAATATCAGGCGGCCAACCGCTTTCTGGGGGAGTGTGCGGCGGGCCCGGAAATCCTCTGCCTGCCTTGGCCGATTCTGATGTCCTACATGCGTATCGCCACGCATCCGCGCATTTTCGACTCGCCCCTAGCGCCCGACGAGGCAGTAGGGAACGTCACGGCGCTGCTGGCGCTCCCGCATGTGAGGACCGTCGCGGAACAGGAGGGCTTCCTGGACGCTTACCGGCACGTCACCGCGAATCAGGTGATTCGTGGGAACCTGGTGCCCGACGCGCAACTCGCCACCATCCTGTTTCAGCACGGCGTGCGCACCCTTTACACGAGGGACCGCGATTTCCGGAGGTTCGAGTTTTTCGAGGTGCGCGATCCATTCTTGCCGTGAGAGATCGCCGTCGGGACACCATGCGGTACCCTCAAGCTGGCACTTGGGCAGACCGCCAACATGGAAGGAAAAGACAGATCCTGCCGCTGGTGCTCGCGGCGGTGGTTATGGCAGGGTGCCACGGCTCCGGGGCGCATGGGACACAGGTGATCGTGCTGGGCGTCGATGGCATGGATCCGGGATTCCTGGAGCGGCATTGGAGCGACCTGCCCAACCTCGCCCGCTTGCGCGATCAGGGCGGCTTCCGGCGGCTGGGCACGACCACGCCACCGCAGAGCCCGGTAGCCTGGTCCACGTTCATCACCGGCCTGGACCCGGCCGGGCACGGCATCTTCGACTTCGTACATCGCGATCCGCGGACGATGCAACCGTTCTCCTCCATGAGCCGGACCGTGGAGCCGCGCTTCAAGATCCCGCTTGGCCCTTACGTGCTTCCGCTTTCTTCAGCGCGCGTGGAGACGCTACGCAAAGGCGAGCCGTTCTGGAGGATGCTGTGGGAGCGCCACATCCCGGTGACCATCATGCACATGCCCACCAACTTTCCGCCGGAGCGGGCGGGCGAGGCCATTGCGGGCATGGGGGTGCCCGATTTGCGCGGAACCGAGGGAACCTTCACCTTTTATACCGACGATCCGGAGGAAGCCGCGCGGGATGTGCCGGGCGGCCGGATCGTCAAGCTGCAGGCGGAGCATGGCCGTTACGTGCTGCCGGTGGAAGGGCCGCCGAACCCGTTGCGCAAGGATCGGCGATTTGCCACGGAGGATCTGACGGTGGAGGCCGATCCGGAGCGGGACGCCGCGCGGCTGACGATTGGCGGCGCGGCGGCCATCGTGCAGCGGGGGGAATGGTCGGAATGGCTGCGCGCGGATTTCCCGCTCCTGGGCTGGCTGGCGGGCGCGCGGGGAATGTTTCGCGTCTACGCGAAGGAGCTTCATCCGCGGCTGGCGCTGTATGTGACGCCGGTCAACATCGATCCCCGCGCGCCGGAGCTGCCGATCTCCGCGCCCGCGTCGTACAGCCGCACGGTGGCGGGCGCGATCGGTCCGTTCTACACGCAAGGCATTGCGGAAGACACGTCGGCGTACCGGCAGGGTGTGCTGAACCTGCCGGAGTTTCTGCGGCAGATCACGCTGGTCCGGGACGATGAAATGAAGCTGCTGCAATATTCGCTCGACCACTTTCGGGACGGCCTGCTGTTCTTCTACTTCTCGTCGATCGACCAGGGATCGCACATGCTGTGGGGGAAGCACGAGCCGGAGTTGCTGGAAATTTATCGCGCGCTGGACGCCGCCATTGGCGAGGTGGCGCGGCGGTACCCGCGGGCGGACATTATGGTGATGTCGGACCACGGGTTCAACTCGTTCGACCGCAGCGTCAATCTGAACACCTGGCTGTGGGAGAAAGGGTTTCTGGCGCTGCAGGGACATCCACGGGGCGACGATGAAGGCTTCGCGGACGTGGATTGGACGAAGACGCAGGCCTACGCGCTGGGGCTGAACGGACTGTATCTGAACATTGCCGGGCGGGAGGAGAACGGCATTCTGCGGCGGGGCACGGAGACCGAAGCGACGATGCGGCGACTGGCGCACGAGCTGACGGAGTATCGCGATCCGGTGAATGGGCGGCAGGTGGTGGAGAATACTCCGGCGACGGGCGCGCCGCTTGGTCCGGACATGATCGTGGGTTATGCGCGCGGGTATCGGGGATCGTGGGAGACGGCGCTGGGAGCGGCGCCGCGGGCGATTTTGGAGGACAATACGGATGTTTGGATCGGCGACCATTGCATCAACGCGGAAGATGTGCCGGGCGTGTTGTTGAGCAATCGGGCGTTGCGCGCGGCGCGACCGTCGTTGAGCGATCTGCCGGTTACGATATTGGGGATGTTTGGGGTTAAGCCGGGTGCGGGGATGAAGGGGAAGACTGTTTTTTGAGCTAACGGGTGGGCGGGTTCGTGCAAGAAGCGATTGACGTGCTAGCGGATCTTTGAGCTACCCCTCCCAACAACGCGCTCGCGGCCGCGCTTACCGGCATCACCGCAGTATGCCAGAGCATCAAAGCCCCGCCGTAGAAGCAGCCAGCTCGCGAGGGCCGCCGGAATCGCGTCGAGCAGGCCCGCGGCCAGGCAGACGATCCCTTGGGATACGAAGTGGCCTGTCCGGTAATCGTGGAACAGGACCGCAAATGCAACCAGCAGTACCAAGCTGCCGGCTGCCAGCAGGTATCGGGGCTGCACGGCGCCGGTTTCCGGGAATCGTTTCGCGGACGGCTACCGTGGCCCCCAGCCATATGAGGATACCCAGTGTGGGGAAGATCAGTGCCCGTTCCAAAACGGTGAGCGCCTGCCTTACCGCGTATTTCGTTCGCTGACATCCGGTGATCTCGCCAATCGAACTCGCGTCCATGTCCTCGAGATAGGAAACGATGATCTGACGACCGAGCGGCTTCAAGCGCTGGATCAGCATCGAGAGGCGCTCCAGCCCTTCGTTGCGGCTGACGGCAAGTCCGCCCCGATCGCTGCCGGGCATGGTCTCGATGTTCTCGATGCTCACCAACCAGGTCCTGACCCGGCGCTGCCGAATCACGGGTCCGGTGGCTACGTTGTGAGCGACACGGTTCACCCAGGTTCTAACCGAACATCGCCGGTCGAAATTCGCGAAGCTACGGTCGAGTGAGGAACCGTAAGTGTCCGCTGCCTCTTGATACAGCGAATCCTGGCTCACGTCTCCACTCGATATGGTCTCAGACCTCAAATCAAGGTAGTCGCCGCCCACGGGGTTCTCTAACAGAATTATAATTTAACGCATCCACTAACGAGTCTCGACGTAGCCGAACTTCAGCGGCCTCGGCTCGCCATTCGAAAGCGTCACCGCTATCTCAGGCTTTCCGATCAGTGCGGCAGGCAGTCGGACGTCCAGTTCCGTCAACTCGCCGTTCCGCCGATTCACCTCTGTGGGCAGATCCGTCCCATCCACACGCACTCCCATATGAAACTCAGTCGTGTGAAAAACGCCAATATATAGACGATTATCCGGTCCGCGCGGCCCGCCTATTCGCATCGTAGCTACGCGGCGCAGCATGCGGTACCCGTCCTCGCATTTGTCCCAGCCCGTGCCGGCATACTCAGCGAACGCGGTATCGCCCAGATTGATGAAACGCGGTGCCTCCGGCTTCCACAACGCCTCGGCCATCGCTCGGTAACGCGCCGTGACGTTGCGCAGCTCGGGTCCCTTCCCCTGATCGGCCACCTGGTAGACGACCGCGCGCCCGTCCTGCAAAGCCCGCAGCGCCAGTGCCTGCGGCAGAATGTATTTCACCGCCAAGTCTGCCGGCGCCTGAATGCGCGCCTCCGATCCCGGCGCCAGGTACACATGCGGGATCTGCGTCGCGCGGAATGGCAAGTCCACGATGCCGGACCAGAACAGGTCCGAGTCGATGCCATCGAGCAGGATGATTTTGCCAGGCAGCGCGTCGTGTATTCCGGCCACTCCCAAGACCAGATCTTCCACCCGCGCCCCGCGGTCGTGATGCCAGCGGGCGATGGTCCACGCGGCCGGCAGCGATGTGCCCAGATAGATCGCCACGCACGCCGCCGCCGCGGTTCGCCAAATCCATTTCGAACGCCACTTTGAGCGCCACGCCGAAGCGATCGCCGATGCGCCCATGATCGCGAGTCCGGCCACGGGAACCGTGAGGTAGTAATCCATCTTGTGATCGTTGAGCGGCAGGTACGGTCCAATGACAATGACAAACCACGCCACGCCGAACAGCGGAACCCATTGCCGCGCCCATGCACTCCGCAGGAGCAACCCGAGCACCGCGCAGCTCAGCAGCGCGGGCGCCAGCCGCGATGGTCCCAGCGCCCACATCCAATAGGTCCAAAGCGTGGAGAATACCAGGCCGCCGAGATGCAATGCATATACGCCGTCATGCGGCGGCGGCGCGACGCGAAAGTGGACCAAAACGAAGAGCGCCGAAGCCAGAAACATCGGCAGAATCCTCTTCACATACGCCCGCGCATACAGCAGCGCGTAAACCGCCGCGATGGCCGGATACACCACGTTGGTCTCCAGCGCGCCCAGGCCCAGCACAAATGCGGCCCAGTGTCCGATGGCGTCGCGTGCGGCGCCGCTTTCGATGTATCGCAACAAAAACAAGAAGGCCAGCAGAAAGAAGAAGCCGCTCAAGATCTGGTTGTAGATCGAAGTCCAGCACATGGCGGCGGACAGGCCGGTGTTGGCGATCCACAGCACCTGCGCCCAGAATCCCGCCGCGCGCGACCCGGTCAGCCTTCGGGCGATGCTGCCCAGCAGGACCAGGCTGGCCATTTGGGTGGCGAACGCCCAGATGCGGAACGGCAGCGCATCCACGCCAAAAAGGGAGGAAAACACCAGGAAATAGGCGTTCTCGCCGAGCGGCCGTATGTTGCCGTGCGCTTTGGGAGCGAACAGCGCCGGCCCTAAGTCGCGCACGGAGTGGACGTCGTGCCGCATGTTAAGCCAGCCGAAATCGTCCTGGTAGAACCAATTGGTCAGCCCCGGCCAGTAGAGCGCGAGTAACAGCAGCAGCGGCAGGATGCGCCAGAGATACCGCTTACCGATGTGCGCGGCCGGGTTCACCGGGGTAACTCCCGCAAGCGGCGGATCGGCGAGCAGATCAGCCACAGCGTCGATAGCAGAAACCCGCCCGCGCCCACGAACATCGCCGCGCGCAAACCTATGAACTCCGCCACCGCGCCCCCCGCCAGAGCCCCCGCCGGCAGTACGCCTTG
>Ga0302324_100029336_pt1 | contig 10430 bp, 8 predicted proteins | sample Palsa_T0_1_FD_201949 | JGI IMG/M metagenome (GOLD analysis project Ga0302324, IMG submission 201949) | Peat permafrost microbial communities from Stordalen Mire near Abisko, Sweden - Palsa_T0_1 | ecosystem: Environmental > Terrestrial > Soil > Palsa > Peat permafrost | place: Sweden: Abisko... | reverse complement strand
GACGCGCGGTGAGCACGTCGTATTGGCGGCGCTCGATGGCGTCGAGAATTTCGAGTCCGCCGCGGCTGAACAGGTCCAGATCAAGCGCGAGTTCCCTATCGACCATGGCGACCAGGGGTAGGCCCTTGGCGAAGAGCTGGCGGGCATAGTCGGCCTGGTAGCGCATGAGTTCGCGAAAGGCTGGGGTCGGCTTGCCCTGGGCTATGAGAGTCTCGTCGACACCGTAACGCTTCATGTCCTGAAGAGGCAGGTAGATGCGGCCACGGACATAATCCGACCTTACGTCTTGCCAGAAATTCGCCAACTGCAATGCAGTGCAGGTGTAGTCGGAGAGCAGAAATCGTTCCGGGTCGCGATAGCCGCAGGCATAAAGAACCAGGCGGCCTACCGGGTCGGCGGAGAATTTGCAGTAGCCGAGTACGTCATCCATGGTTTGGTAACGGGCCACGTTCTGATCTTGACGAAAGGCCACCAGTAGATCGGCAAACGGCTTTTGCGGGATATCGCAGGCGCGAATGGTTTCGGCCAGAGCGACGAAGACAGGGTGGCGCGCCTCGCCGCGGTAACAGGCGTCGAGTTCCCGTCCCCATAGATCGAGCAGGGCCAGGGATTGCTCGCGGTTCCCTACCTCGTCGCCCAGGTCATCGGCGATGCGGCAGTAGGCATAGATGCTGTAGAAATGCGGGCGGAGGCGGACGGGTAGAAACCAGGAGGCGACATGAAAATTCTCGTAGTGGGTGGTGGCTAAGCGCTGACAGTAGGCACGGGCTTCGGTTAGGGCCGGGGGATGGCCGGGGATGCGGTATTCCGCGGGCAGTGCGGACCAGCCGCGCTCTACCAGTTCCCTATTTTCCTGTGCACTCTCGACTGTCATGTTCGTCTCAGGGGCTAAAAGCCCGGTTGTTTATAGGACTTCGGTACGGGCCTCAACATTTCCATGACGATTCCGTTGAACTGCAGGTCCCTCCACTGCGCTTCGCTTCGGTCGGGATGACAAGTGTAGGTTGGTTCTTCCATTCAGTACCAATTAGCGGGATCTAGAGAACTGCACCAGTCTCCCTTGTCATCCCTCATGGGCACCACCTTATGGAATGATAGCCGTCTTGATGTCGTTGGAGCGATCGTTCAGGCGGCGTAGCACGGTTTCCAGATCCGATAGCTGAGCCCTCCCGGTAATGTATTCGCTGCACTTGAAGCGGCCGCTGGCCAACAGGTCGAAGGCTTTGCGACAAGCCGCCGGCGTGTGATGGAAACTGGCCTTCAATGTAATGTCGTTGTAGTGCAACCGGTCGGTGTCGATCTCTACCTTGGTACCTGCAGCGCAGCCTCCGAAAAAGTTGACCGTTCCGCCGCGGCGAACCATGTCTACCGCCCACTGCCAGGTCAGCGGAGTAGCCACCGCTTCGATGGCTATATCCACACCGCGGTTGTTGGGGGTCAGGCTACGCACCGTCGCCACCGCATCGACGACGGCAGTGATCTGCACCACATGGGAGGCGCCAAAGGTTACGGCCGACGCAATCTGCTCATCGCGCTTGACCACGGCGATCACCTCCATGCCTGAAAGCTGGGCCACGTGCATGAACATCAGGCCGATCGGCCCCGCTCCAATGACGACGACACTGTCCCCTCGGCGAGCGCCCGTTTCTTCCAGGCCGCGCACCACGCAGGCCAGCGGCTCCGTCAATGCGGCGTGCTCCAGGGGCAGGCTTTCGGGGACAATCAGCGTGTTCTTGGCCACGATGCGGGCGGGGATGCGAATGTACTCGGCGTAGGCGCCGTTGTTGAATTGCAGATCTTCACACAGGTTTTCCTGCTTGCGGACGCACCAGTAGCAAGCGCCACAAGGGGCTGAATTGAGCGCAACCACACGCATGCCCGGCTTGAAGTTGCGGACCCCGGCGCCGGTCTCGTGGACTACGCCCGCCATCTCATGGCCGAAGAGCGCCGGTGGGGCGATCATCCTGGCATGGTAACCGCGGCGGAAGACTTTCAGGTCGGTACCGCAAGTAAGAGCGGCGTGAACGCGGATCACGATCTCCCCCCTGCCTGCCTCGGGGATGGGAACCCGCTCAATCCTGACATCTTCCTTGCCGTAAAGCACGGCGGCGTTCATCTCGCTTAACATGCCTTCTCTATTATGATCTTCATCGAGGCCGGCTGGGGGTGGGAAGCTATGTCCAGGGCGGCGACAGCCTCGGACAAAGGAAAGCGATGGGAGATCAGCCGGGTGAGGTCAAATCCCCGGCGATAGCCGTCGAAGACCAGGCTGAGGGCTTCGTCCTGAACGTCGACCGAGGCGCTATAGGAGCCCATTAATGTTTTCTCGTCGACGCAGACCGCGGCGGGATCGATGATGGCCTCTCCATGCTGGGTCTGGGCAAACAGCATCACCCGGCCCCCGGGGCGGGCGGCGTCCATCGCGGTACGGATCAACGCATTCCCCGCCGCGGCCAGAATGACGGCATCGGCTCCCCGTCCGTCGCTGGCGGCACGCACCACCTCGATGACATCTTCTCGGGAAGCGTCGATGGGTGAATGTAATCCGAAGGTGGCCGCCACCTGGTGGCGCTCTGGGTAAAGGTCTGAGGTGAGCACCTTGGCGCCCGAGCGGCTGGCCAGGGAGGCGAGCATGATCCCGATGGGCCCCTGGCCGATCACCAGCACGGTCTCGTCGGCCGCGAGGTTGAGGCTGCGCACACCCTTAAGACAGGTATTCAGCGGCTCGACAAAGATGGCCTGGTCAAAGGGGACGCCGCCGGGGATCTTCACCAGCCCGCGCTTGACGATCCAGTCCATGACACGCACATAGCCGGCAAAGCCTCCGCCGGAAGGCTCAAAGCCCGCGCTGCAGCCTACCCGCTTGTAAACCGGACATTGGGCGAAGGTCTTCTTGCGGCAGTAATAGCAATCGCCGCAGGGGATGTGGTGAAAGACGGCCACCCGGTCGCCTACGGCGAAGTCTTCCACCCCAGCCCCGAGTGCCGCGATGGTGCCCACGGTCTCATGGCCGAAGATGCGGGGCGCGGAGTGAGACCCGGTGTGGATTTTTTTGAGATCGGTGCCGCAAATGCCGCAGCCATGCACTTGGATCAGCACTTCGCCGGGGCCGATCGCGGGGACGGGCACGGTCTCAATGCGCACGTCGTCTACGCCGCGATAGACGGCGGCCTGCATGTTGGCGGCTATCATAACTGCTTTGCCATCGGACCCAGCGCCTCCGCCATGGCGACGGCGCCCTTCTTGCCGTTTCTGCCAATGCGGGCCAAACCCGGCCAGTACTGGGGCCGAGTGGCGACATGCGCTAAGAGAGCGGCCAGACGCAAATGGCCGTGATTATCGGTGTAGCGGCTGAAGTCGGGCAGCACTTCGCACGGAGCATCGGAAACCGCCTTCAGGCAATAAAACGCGCTGCCGTGATTGCGGGCGAACCGGGCCACGGTGGCCGCTTCCATATCCACCAGGACCGCGTGGTAGCCTTCCCCCAATTTCCGCTTTTCGGGGGCCAAGGCGACGTGGTCGATGGTTATCAACTTGAGGCGAGCGCCGTTCTGCGGCTGCAAGGGAGAACTGGTGGCAAACGCTTCCCCGGTAGCCGCGTCCACAACTTCATTCACCACGTACGCGCTGCCCGGCAGCATCCCGCACGAGAGGGCGCCAGCCCAGCCGATGGAGACCACGGCAGAAAGCGGAGCCTGCTGGGCGGCTAGGGTGCAGGCACGTAGCGCGGCCTCCCTACCCATTCCGGCGCAGACCGCAATGCAGGGGGCGCCTTCGATGGCGCCCTGCCAGATGCCTTCTCCGGGGCTCGCGCGCAGCTGCTTCCACCCCTGCACCAGCGGCTTCAACTCGCCGGGCATGGCCGCGATGATCCCGATGCGGCTCATGCCGGCGCGTACCCGTGGGCGCGAAACCAATCAATGGCCGAGCGCAGCGCCGGATAGACGGGAACAACGCGGAAGCCCAGTTCCCGCTCTGCCTTGGCGGAGGAGACAAACATCATTTTTCTGCCCATACGTACGGCCTCCACGGTAGCACGGGGCTCTTGTCCACGCATCTTTCCAGTGATGGTTTGGTCGCAGAGGGCGAAGATCATGGCCACACTGTGCGGCACCCGCATGGTGGGCGAGGGCAAGCCGGTGATGGCCGACATCTTGTCCAGGATTTGCTTCAAGGTCAGGTTTTCCCCGCCCAATATGTAGCGTTCGCCGGGTCGCCCTGCTTCGAGGGCATGGACGTGGGTGCGGGCTACTTCGTTTACATCCACCAGATTCAGTCCAGTGTCCATGTACGCGGGAAACTTGCGCTTGAGAAAATCCACCACGATGCGGCCGGTCGGCGTGGGCTTGATGTCGCCGGATCCGATCGGCGTGGTGGGATTGAGGATGATCACTTGCTGACCTTGGCGCGCCGCGGCGACGGCCTCCTGCTCGGCCAGGTACTTGGATCGCTTGTAGTGCCCCACCATATCTGCGAGCGAGACTGGGGTGGCTTCATCCGAAATCCGCCCGTCGGAGAAAAAGCCGATGGTGGCCACGCTCGAGGTGTACACCACGCGACGACAATTTTCCTCACGCGCCAGGCGCAGCAGTTCGCGGGTACCGGTCACGTTGGTCGCAAGCATGGTCTCGGGATCGGTGACCCAGAGCCGGTAATCGGCGGCCACGTGCATCACTGCCTCGCAGCCGCGGATGGCGGTGCGCAGCGCTTCCACCTGCAGCAAGTCACCCACTACGGTTTCGGCCGGCAGCCCGGCGAGGTTTTCAAGCTTGCTGGTGGGCCGGATGAGGATGCGTAAATCGGCGCCGTCGCGGGATAGCTGTTGCGCCACATGGCTCCCCATGAACCCTGTAGCCCCGGTCACGAAAATCTTCACTTATTATTCGAGTGATTCGGGATGCAGGCCAAAGCCTTTTTCGCCGGCGGCCTTCTTTTCGTTCCACTTCTTCACCCAGGCTTCCCAGCTGGCACCGGCGGCGCGGTCTTTGCCGCTGAAGACGAGCCCGGTGATCTCGCTGTACGGGATGGTCCGCTTCTCCGGCGAGTCCTTGGGAAACAGCCGCACCCACGATTGGGTGAGCGTTGGTCCTGTCTTGCGATCGAAGATGTACCCCTCGATCACCGCGCCATCCTTGCAGGTGATGGTGACGTCGCCGCGATAGTCGAAGGCCTTCTCCAGCGCATCGAGCACCTCGGCGTCGGTGCCCAGGACGGGCGCCCAGCCTTCAAAGTTCTCATGCTTGGTTCCCGGCGCCAGTTCCAGCGAGTCGGGATCTACTCCTGCGGCTTTGCCGGTCATACGCGGGTCTCTTCCATCTGACGCTTGTTCTCAATTTGCACCAGCGATGGCGACGAATGCCCGGAAAACTGGGGAGAGTTCAGCAGATCACGGGCGCCGTGATCGTCATATTTATTGAAGAAGGTCGCTTTTGCCGTGGCCATGAGGCCTCGGAGCGAACCAAAGGTGTCGTTGACGGCGGTGGGCTCATACCCGCAGCTGACCATGCAGTTGGCGCACTTTGGATTGCCCGAGGCGGTGCCGTAGTCTTCCCATACCGTCTCTTCGAGCAATTCCTTGAACGTAGACGCGTAGCCGTCCTGCAGCAGGTAGCAGGGCTTCTGCCAGCCGAAAATGTTATAGGCGGGGGCTCCCCAAGGGGTGCACTGGTAGTCCCGCTTGCCCATCAGGAACTCCAGGAACAGGGGCGACATATTGAATTTCCAACGCGATTCGCGATTGGAGAGGATGGCGCGGAAGAGCCTGCGGGTGCGGGCCCGGCCCAGGAAACGCGCCTGGTCAGGCGCCTTGTCATAGGAATAGCCGGGGGAGAGGACGATTCCCTCCACGCCCATGCTCATGACTTCGTCGAAGAAAGCGCGGACGCTGTTGGGATCGGCGCCGTCGAAAAGCGTGGTGTTCGTGGTGACCCGGAATCCGCGTTTGACCGCCTCGCGGATACCCTCGACCGCCTTGTCATAACCGCCTTCGCGGCAGACAGAAAAGTCATGGTGCTCGCGCTGGCCATCGAGGTGAACGGAAAAGGTGAGGTACTTGCTGGGCTTGAAGAGATCGATCTTTTCCTTGAGCAGCAGCGCATTGGTGCACAAGTAGATGTACTTCTTGCGCGCCACCAGGCCTTCGACGATTTTGTCGATCTGCGGGTGCATGAGCGGCTCGCCGCCGGGAATGGAAACCATGGGCGCGCCGCATTCTTCGATCGCCCGGAAGCATTCTTCCGGCGAGAGATCTTTCTTGAGGATGTGCGCAGGATACTGAATTTTGCCGCAGCCGGCGCAAGCCAGGTTGCAACGAAACAACGGCTCCAGCATGAGGACCAAGGGATAGCGTTTTTGCCCGCTCAGGCGCTGCTTGAGCACGTAGCTGGCCACGGTCCACATTTGTGAGATCGGCACTGCCATTGTTTCAAATCTCCTTTATGCTCTTTCCATCGCCCGGCGATAGTCAGTAAGCGCCAGCAAGGGGAAGTAGTTACGGTAAAGATGGTAGGCAAGATAGAACACCCGGGGAAAGCCGGTGCCGGTGACGATGGCTTGCCGCGTCGCACCTTCTCCCATGCTTTCATCCCACGAACCGTCGGGCAGTTGACGCTCGATTAACCAGCGCACCCCTTTGGCCACCGAGTCGCTGCGATTGTCCCCGGCGGACAGCAAACCGAGAATGGCCCAGGCTGTCTGCGAGGGCGTGCTGGGGCCAACTCCCCGGGTGGTTGGATCGTCATAACTGCCGCAGCTCTCGCCCCAGCCGCCGTCTGCATTTTGCACCATCCGGATCCACTCCGCGGCCTGCTGGATTTGCGGCTCGTGGTTCCATACGCCGATCGCCTCCAGGCCGCGCAGGACCAGGAATGTGCCGTAAAGATAATTGACTCCCCAACGGCCGAACCAGCTTCCATCCGGCTCCTGTTCGCTATAGATGAAGCGAATTGCCTTTTCGACCCGTCGATCTTTTTGCGTGTACCCGTAGGTCGCCAACATCTCCAGGATCCGGCCGGTGATGTCCACGGTCGGCGGATCGAGCATGGCGTTGTGGTCAGCGAACGGAATGTTCTCAAACACCATCTTGGTGTTGTCTTTGTCGAAGCTGGCCCAGCCGCCGTTCTTGCATTGCATGGCGAAGATCCAGGCGATGGCGCGTTGGCAAACATCGTATTGATAACGTTCCCGGGCGTGGTTATCGACCTTGTTGAGGGCCAGAAGCACCTGGGCGGAATCGTCGGTGTCGGGATAAAACTCGTTGTTGAACTCGAAGTACCATCCGCCCGGCTGTGCGTTTCTTACCTTCACGGCCCAATCGCCCTTGTGGCGCACTTCCTTGGAAAGCATCCAGTCCGCGGCTTTGAGCAGGCGCGGGTCGGTGCGCGACACGCCGGCCTGACCGAGGGCGTACACCGCATAGGCGGTGTCCCACACCGGCGACATACACGGCTGCATGCGGAAGGTGGGCTCGCGGAAGTCGGGAATTCCCTCTTCTTCAATGCCCAGTTTTTCGAACTCATCCATGGCGCGGATGGTCTGCGGGTCGTCCATGGAGTAGCCCAGGCAGCGCAGAGCGAGAATGGCATTGAGCATGGCCGGGTAAATGGCACCCAGCCCGTCGCTCATCTCGAGCCGTTCCAGAATCCACTTCTCTGCTTTCTTGATGGCTACCTTGCGCAGCGGGCGAATATGGACGCGCTCCGCCCAGTGAAAAAGCCGGTCGACTACCAGGAAGAAGTTGCGCCAACCGAGGATCTTCTCGTGGTCCCAGCGCAGGTGGAGCTTGGCATTCGATTTACCGCCGACGAACAGCTCGTCGATGCCATTTTCCGGAGCCAGCTTCTTGAAGGGCTTCTTGGCATAGGCGATCGATAAGGGGACCAGGATGGCCCGCGACCAGGAAGAGATCTCGTAAATATTGAAGTAGCACCAGTTGGGAAAGAGCACCAGTTCGGGTGGGATTGCCGGCACCGCGTCATATTCATACTGGCCGAAGAAGCAGAGATAAATTTTGGTGAAGGTGTTGCACTCCACGACTCCGCCGTGCTCGAGAATCCACTCGCGGGCGTGGACCATCACCGGGTGCTCTGGCTGCCAGCCCATCAGCTTGAAGGCGAAATAGGCCTTGACCGACGCACTGATGTTGGATGGGCCGCCGGCGTAGATGCTCCAACCACCATCTTGATTTTGCTTGCGCAGGATCTCGGAGACTGCCCACTTCATCTTGCGCTGGTCGCCGGTGCCCAGCAACGTATGCACCATGATGTAGTCGGACTCGAGGGTGGTGTCTGCTTCCAGCTCCCCGCACCAGTAGCCATCCGGGTGCTGGCGGGAGAAGACGAAATCCCGTGCCCGCGAGACGGCGGATTCTACCTGGTCGAGTCCCGCGTCAATACGTCCAAAACGCGGGGTCGTGGGTTGACCACTTTCAAACGATCTACTCATTTAGGCCTGACGCTCTCTCTCAAACAAAAAGGCTAAACCGGTACAGGCCGAATGGCCTGAACGATCTCCGGAGGTAGCCCAAAGCGAACATTTTCCGGCATCACTTCTACTTCTTCGACGTCTGAAAATCCGCGACCGCGGAGGTAAGCGACAACTTCGGCAACTAAAACTTCGGGCGCGGAGGCCCCGGCTGTGACCGCAACCGTGGTTGCGTCCTGGAGCCAGGTGGGATCGATCGCTCCCGAATCTTCGATCAGAAATGCATTGGTGCTCAGATTGCGTGAGACTTCCACCAATCGATTGGAGTTGGAGCTGTTGGTCGAGCCGACGACTAAGACCAGGTCTGCCTGGTGAGCGACATTTTTTACTGCTACCTGGCGATTTTCGGTGGCGTAGCAGATGTCCTGGGTGTGCGGCCCGGCGATCTTGGGAAATTTTGCTTTGAGGGCGTGGATGATGTCGCGCGCTTCGTCCAGGCTTAAGGTGGTCTGCGTGAGGTAGGCGACGCGCTCTGGGTCTGGGACTTGAAGGGCGGCTACTTCTTCTACGGTGGAGACGACCTGGGTCACTTGTGGGGCTTCGCCCAGGGTGCCCTCGATCTCGTCGTGATCGCGATGCCCAATCAGCACCAGCGAATAGCCCTGGCGGGCGAATTTCACCGCCTCCACGTGCACCTTGGTGACCAGGGGGCAGGTGGCGTCGATGACTTTAAGCTTGCGCAATTTGCTGCGCTCACGGACTGAGGGGGAAACCCCATGGGCGCTGTAGATTACGCGCATTCCTTCAGGTACGTCTTCAATGTCATCAACGAAGATCGCGCCCTTTTCCGCGAGTTCGTTGACGACGAAACGGTTGTGCACGATTTCTTTGCGGACATAGATGGGGGCGCCAAAGGTGTCGAGCGCGATATTGACTACGTCGATAGCACGCACTACTCCAGCACAGAAGCCACGGGGTTTAAGAAGCAGAACCCTCTTGCTCGAGACTAGGGAACTTGTCACATCAACCAGTATAACGCGTGGACCCTTATCTGTCTGAGAGATAGGGGTTGTGGACGGTTCATTCATTGAGAACAGTTGCCCGTTTGAGAGGGCGGCGTTGAGGTCCGCATTTCCCACATCTCGCCAAAGACGGGCGAGATATGGGCCACCCGTTGATTTGTTGCGCAAATAGATCTAGGGCTTTGACCTGCGGCTGGTCTTTAGCATTTGCTCGGCGTGGCGCAGCGAGGTTTCGGTCAGCTTGGCTCCGCTGAGCATGCGCGCTACCTCTTCGGTTCGCTCTTCGTCGTTGAGCAGGCGCACGGAGGTTTTGGTGCTTCCCTGGCGCTCGCGCTTTTCTACCAGGAAGTGCTGGTCGGCGAAGGCGGCGATTTGCGGCAGATGCGTGACGCAAAGCACCTGCTGCGCTCGGGAAAGCTGCTTCAGCTTCTGTCCTACCGCTTCAGCGGCGCGCCCGCCGATGCCGATGTCAATTTCATCAAAGACCAAAGTGCGCGGAACGGGGGTTTTACTTCCCTGCCCCTTTGCCGCCCCCTCCTCGACACTCACCTTTAGGGCCAACATGACGCGCGACAGTTCACCGCCGGAAGCGATTTGTTCCAACGGCTTCAAGGGCTCACCCGCGTTCGTAGCAATGCGGCAATCCACGAGATCCCAGCCTTGACGCGTCCAATGGCTTTCCGCTTCCTGGGCGGTGATGTGCACGGCAAACCTCACTTTCATGGCCAGATCGTTGATGTGCGCCTCGGCCAGTTTTTCGAGCTTGGCGGCGGCGGTGACGCGAACCGCGTTTAATTCGGAAGCAGCCACACTATAAGCTTTGCCGGCGCGCTCGCGGGCCGCCCGCAGTTCCTCCAGCAACTGGTCGCGGTTCTCGACCTCTGCCAGCTTCGCCGCCACCTCGGCGCCATGAGCCAACACATGGGCGAGAGTTGGACCGTACTTGCGCTTGAGCCGATTGAGCGCATCGAGGCGGTCTTCGATTTC
>Ga0302324_100029334_pt1 | contig 10431 bp, 9 predicted proteins | sample Palsa_T0_1_FD_201949 | JGI IMG/M metagenome (GOLD analysis project Ga0302324, IMG submission 201949) | Peat permafrost microbial communities from Stordalen Mire near Abisko, Sweden - Palsa_T0_1 | ecosystem: Environmental > Terrestrial > Soil > Palsa > Peat permafrost | place: Sweden: Abisko... | reverse complement strand
TCACTCGCATGCGCGATCGGCACGATGCCCGCAGCGACCGCCACCGCCGCCCCGCTGCTGGAACCGCCCGGATACGTATCGAGGTTCCACGGATTTCGAGTCAATCCGGCGATCCGGGTATCGCAGGTGCTCGACCAGCCGAGCTCGGGGACCGTGGATCGACCGAGGATCAGGAGACCCGCGCGACGCAGCCGCAGAACCACCTCGCTGTCGTACCAGCCTCGAAGTCCCTGCGTGAGCTGAGAGCCGCATTCGGAGAGAGTGCCCTTTTCGAACTTATAGATGTCCTTGAGGAGCGTCGGGACACCTCCGAAAGTGCCAGCGGGCGGCGGCGCATCCGCTAGCGCGACGACGCGCTCCGGGAAGGTCTCGATCACGCAGTTCAGGGTAGGATTGAGTTTATCTATGGCGTCGAGCGCGAGTTGGCCGAGCTCCCGGGCGCTCACATCGCGGTTTTGTACGAGCGCGGCGAGGCCAAGGGCGTCGTATGTTGCATATTCACCCAATTTCATGGTGCTCACCTGCGGCTCAAAGTCGTCCGCCCTGCACCCCATGGTCTCATGCGGTTATAGTTGAGCCTCGCCAAAAGGATCATTCTATGATGCAGCGACGTTATAGTCCCATGAGGCTACCCTCGTTCTCCAATCTGATCGCTTTCGATGCTATCGCGCGACACGGAACGCTTACACGCGCCGCCGAAGAGCTCAACGTGTCTCAGCCTGCGATCAGCCGCCGGCTCGGGGCGCTCGAATCTGACCTCGGACGGCCGCTTTTCGATCGCAGCACCAAGCCACTTTCGCTCACCAAGAGCGGGCAGGAACTCTTCGACGTGCTGCGCTCCGGACTCAGCAGGCTCGAATCCGTCATCGGGCGGCTGCGCGGATCCGAGACCGCCGACACGGTCACTATTAGCGCGGGCTCCGGTCTCGCGGCCTACTGGCTCATCCCTCGCCTGCCGCAGATGCAGGCAGCCTTTCCCGGGATCAGGCTCAAGATCATCAGCCAGTCGCACAACTACGATGACGATCTGTCGGGCGATTTGCAGATCCGGTTCGGGCAGGGTCCATGGGTGGCTACGGCGGCGGGGAAGATGTTCGAGGAGGAGGTCTTTCCCGTATGCAGCCCGCTTCACCTGAGGCGCCGGGCTGTACCGCTCTCACTGGATCAGATGAAAAGCGCCTCACTGCTGGATATGAAGGTCACAAACCAGCCGTGGTACGACTGGGGTTCGTGGTTTGAGGCGGTGGAAGCCCCGGCCCGCAAGCCTCTGGATGTGCTCTACTTCGATAGCTATCCCCTGGTAATTAGCGCAGCGCTGGCCGGCCAGGGCATTTGTCTAGGGTGGGCCGGGCTGCTCGACGATCTTCTCGCCTCCGGGGCACTCGTGCGACTGACGCCCCGGTCCGCCTCGTCGGCGCGCGGCTATTTCGTCACCCATGACGTTGACCTCGCTGTCGACGCCCCGGCCCGCTCGATCGCTCGCTGGCTCCTCGAGAGCGCGGCGCGCCGCTGAGAGGTTCGCTCCCGCAACATCATAATGAAGGCTCACGCGGCCGAGGTCTGTATAACGCCAGCGTATTGTAGGATGATCTTTTTGCGTCTCCCTTGCGCTCCGAGCCAGGCACCATTGCGTCGCTTAGTGTGAGTCGCCGTTGCGGCTCGATGAATCGTCGAGGGTCAGCCTCGCAGCGACGTGCAGATGCAAACGAAGTACCCGAATGTAGGTGAGCCTCGCGCTCCGGGCGTCGTCCCCGAGCCATTTGCCGTCAACCTCGAGCACTCGCCCGTCGAAGGAGCGGGCGACACTCAATCGGGACTGTTGACGTGGAGGACGCTGATCTCGGGAGATCGCAGTCCCTCTGACCAGCTAATCATCGGCGTCGCTGACTTTCCCCCGCACGGCCGGTTGAATGTGCACCGTCATGAGCCGGCCGAGTTCTATTTCGGTCTATCCGGCGAGGGAACCGTCGTCGTAAAGGGCGTCGAGTATCGGATTGCAAAAGGCATCGCCGTCTTTGTCCCCGGCAGTACGGACCACGGCGTCGTGGCGGGAGCGGGCGGCCTCTGCATGCTCTACGGTTTCGCGCAGCGCGCGTTCAGCGAGATCGTCTACCATTACGCCGACGGGCGCTCCGCCGCGAACCCATGAGTTGAGAACATCTTCGCGGGTATTGATTATCGTCGGCGCTCGCAAGCGCGACGAGTCGCACCCTCCGCGTGCTCTATTCTCTCCGTTTCCGTGCGGAAACGATACCTAGGTTCAATAGATTCTCGCTATGGAGCGGCGCAACGTATCTCGGTGTCGTACACCTATCTGGTTGTAATGGAAGGAGAGCACCGTATGAGGGGGGGGCGGTTAGTCGATACGCCTGATTGGTTAGTTGCGGGGTCGCCTCGCCTGCGACTGCTCGTGAATGCACGGATGACTTGATTATGGCGAGCGCTCGCGCTGTACCTCGACTTCCTCAATCTGTTCTTGATGTTGATACGGCTCATGGGCGATCGGCGGCAATGAGTGCCCGGCGCGTCACCCGGGCGCAAATGCACAAAGAGGTAGCGATGCGTCGCGCTGGGGCGGAAATCCTCACTCGATTCAAAATCGCCGATCATGTGCACTGGAATTCGATCCACGACCAGACGCCTCACATGGCGCTGCACAAGGGATCGGCGCTGCATAAGATCGATTGATGGAGCTTTCGACGTCGGATGCACCTGCGGCCGCGATGATCTGGACGGTCGGCCACTCGACCCGCGGGCTCGAGGACTTCCTGGGCTTACTCGGGAAATTCCGTACCGAGGCCCTGGCCGATGTGCGTAGTTTCCCCGGTTCGCGCAAATATCCGCAGTACGGCAAGGAAGCGCTCGCCGCGACGCTAAAGTCACGGGCGATCGAATACCGATGGCTACGTGAACTCGGTGGCCGTCGGCGAGCATCACCTAACTCGCCGAACACAGAATGGCGAAACGCGGCGTTTCGAGGCTACGCCGACCACATGAGCACCGCCGAATTCGCGCGAGGCTTGCGGCAGCTGTTGGAACTGGCGAGCGAGGCGCGCACAGTCATCATGTGCGCGGAGGCGCTCTGGTGGCGCTGCCATCGTTCGATGATTGCCGATGCGCTATGCGTGCGCGGCGTCGAGGTGGTGCACATTATCGACGCGCGGCGCGAGACCGTGCACCCGATGACCTCTGCCGCACACATCGTGCGGGGCGAGTTAAGCTACGGTGGGCCCAATACTACTGCATCAAGTTAAGGAATCTCGATGGTGCGAAATGAATCGAATTTCTGGGCGCGTTCGCGCGATTTAGTGTGTAGGGCCCGACTTCGAGTCGGTTGGGCGGCAGGTGCCGTGCTCCTATGGGGCATATTGTCGACCGTGGTTGCAGCGTTGACGCAAGAGTCCACGTCGCCTGTGACGGGCCTGCAGCGCGATGTAATTTTCACTGAATACACCCCGCTGTCAGGAAATCTGGAGCTCGCGCATAGGACCTTAAGTCCGCTAACCAACATCGAAATAAAGAAGGCGAGCGAAAATTCCCCGCTGCGCGCGCAGGCCATCGACCTTGAGCAGGAGAGATTTGTCGTCTACGTGCCCCTGAAATGGCGGCCGCGAGGCTTCGGCTTGTTATCATTTATCCCGCCCTGGCAAGACGCGCTTCTGCCGGAAGGCTGGGCCGCGGTTTTAGACGAAAGCGGTGTGATCTTTGTCAGCGCAGCAAAATCAGGAAACGAGGAACACGTGACCAACCGGCGAATGCCATTGGCGATCCTCGCCGCTTATAACATTATGCGGCGCTATCCTATCGATCCGGAGAGAATTTATATTGGCGGATTCTCAGGAGGCGCGCGGGTTGCCATGAAAATCGCGTTGGCATATCCGGACTTATTTCGCGGCGCGCTGCTCAACGCCGGTAGCGATCCTATTGGGGGCCGTGACGCCTTAATACCTCCCGATGACTTATTTGGGCAGTTTCAAAGTACGTCTCGCTTGGTCTACACAACGGGATCAGATGACAGCTTGAATATTCAACTTGACATGGTGAGCCGAGGCTCGATGACGGAGTGGTGCGTTTTCGGTACCAGCGTTCAGACCGTGTTTAGAGCGGGTCACGATGTGGCAGAGCCCCGTTCCCTGCGCCGAGCCCTCACTGCACTTGATCGAGAGCCCACCATCGATGGTGGGAAACTCTTCACCTGCAGGGCGCGGATCGCCAAGGAGATGGCGAAGGACCTCGGAAACGTTCAGGAATTGCTTGATCATCACAAGCCGCGCGATGCGTGGCGGGCGCTGAGCAAAATCGATGCCCGCTATGGAGGCCTTGCATCGCCGCAAATAATCGAATTCGAACAGCGGATCGGATCGCATTGACGCCGCCCGGCTTCGCTCCGAGGCCAAGCGATCGTCATCGGGAGGGGAGGGCCGTCGCAGACCCGTCATCTGAGCAGCGGGCAAGAAGCAGTCCGCACACCTGACTGGAACTGGTTACTCCGAATCCGCGGGACGGCTGGTGCGGGCCGTTACCGAAGACCGCCGGCCGCTGAAGGGACAGTAGCCGCTGGCGTAAAGGATTCTGTTGCAATCCGCCGGCAGCGCTCCAGCGCCTGAACGAGGGCTGCGGGCTCCACGGGCTTGTTCAGGAATTCCTCGAACCCGGCATCGGAACAAGCCTGGCGCTCCTCCGGCATGACTCCGGCCGTCAGCGCGATGATGCGTGGACGCTGACCGGCGGACCATTCCTGGAAAATCCAGCGAGCGGCCGCGATCCCATCCATCTCCGGCATCCGCACGTCCATCAAGACAACGTCGTAGCATTGACGCCGCAGCGCAGCGATCACTTCCAGGCCGTTGCCGGCGACGTCGACGCGATAGCCCAAGCGCTGCATGATGTGGGTGATGAGCATCACGTTAATGGCATTGTCTTCGGCTACCAGAATTCGAAGCGGCAGCCGTTGCGCCAAATCGGCCGGTAGCGATGCCCAGGGCGTTGCTGACGTGCTGTGCGCAGCGTTGCCGTGAAAAAGCTTGGATATGGCGTCGAACAGAGTTGAATGTCGCACCGGTTTGGCCGTCGGAGCGCGCAAGCCAATTCTCTGTGCCGCGGTCGCATCAAGCGCGGCGCCGATTGGGGACAGGATCAGCAACTTGATGGATTCATGCCGCCGCTGCACTTCGGCCGCGAGTTCGGCGCCCTCCGCCACGGACATCTGGGGCTCGAGGACGCATAGGTCGCAGGTGTCGCCAGCGCTCATCCACTTGAGCGCTTCGCGGGGATTTGCCGTGCTGCGTACCACCATGCCCCAGGACTCGCAATGGCGACCCAGGATGCGGCGATTGGTGTCGTTGCTGTCCACGATCCAGACATGGATCCCTGCCAACGGTGCGAGACCGCCCTCCCGCTGCTGCGCGCGCGTTGCTTCCTTCGGCACTTCGGCCGCGATACTGAACCAGAAGGTTGAGCCCTTGCCGAACTCGCTCTCGACCCAAGCGCGTCCACCCATCAATTCAGCGAGCTTTCGGGATATGGCAAGCCCCAGGCCCGTGCCCCCGAATTTGCGCGACGTGCTGGAATCGGCCTGGGAGAAGGCCTGAAACATGCGCTCGCATTGCTCGGGTGTGAGGCCGACACCCGTGTCTCGCACGGCGAACTGGAGCTCCGTCTTGCCTTCAGGTCCGAGCTCGGCGCTCACCGTCACCAGCACTTGCCCTTTTTCCGTGAACTTCACCGCGTTAGATAGAAGATTGGGCAGCACCTCGGTCGAGGAACATCCGCATGTTTTCCAAGTACGCGGTCTTGCCGGCGCAGGCCGAGGCATAAGCTTCGCCGATGACAGGCCATGGCGCCGCCCAGCATTCGCGGAAGTCTTGGCCCATCGAAACCGGATGCTTGTCGCCGCAGATCGGCCAGTAACCATCGTTATAGATCTGGACATGATTTGCGCCCCAGGACAGCGAGATGGGCGAGTTGGACGCCTGGGCGAGGCTCACTACGGTGCGCAGACTCTGTGGCCAGGACTCGATGGGACCAAGGGGAGTCGTCGACCAGTCCGTCGACTTGATGACCTTCGCCATCTCGCCGCCACCGATGAGCCAGTCGGTCCCGGTCGAGTCCGCCGTACGCCATTCCAAGTCGGCTTTCAATACCGGTACCTCCCTGCTGGGGGGCAGGTTAACTTAGTATCTCGGCGCTTATCGGATGCGGGTCACATTGCAATCGAATACAACCGCAGCGAAGCTGACGAGTTTCCATGGAAGTCCCTCGCCTCGGGTAGGCAGGGCAGGCCACTAATGTTCAGGCGGATCCGGCCGCAAGACCATCAGACGCCCGTCGAGGGGAATGGCGCTGCCCGAGACGCGCGGCGTTAGCCTTGAGCGCGCCTTGGCGGCAACGCTGAACGTGCCAAACTCAGCGAGCGCAACGTGCTATTTGTTGAGAAGCCCAACTAGCAGCGACATCAATTTTTGAGCAAGCGATCGGTGCGCGGAACCGGGTTTGCGAGGTCGCAGCGAGGGCAACAACAGCCGCGCGACCTCGCCTAGAATCGGTTCACCGGCACTGCTGGTTTTCAGATTGCTGTAAAAGTTACTCGCGATCGCGTAGCCTAGCTCGCGATATGCTTCCACATTCTGCTCGGTAAAGAACTGGTCCGCGGTCGTGTCGTTTGGGAACTCGGCATGTTGACGCCAGTAGGAGGCCACGTCGGCGGACAAGGTCGCCGCCGGCACAGCCTGTAGGTAGATCAGATAACCGTCCTCGTATTCGGGAGATGTGGGTGTGCCGGACGGATATCGAATGCGTCCGATCGCCCAGCCTCTTTTACTCTGCTCGAAGCGTTTCTTGCCCGTCGTGCGCAACGCATCAAGGCTCAGGGTATCACCATTGAATTCGATGAACACCGAGAAATCGACGCGTACTTTTTCGATGGCGTTCGCCAGATCTTCCATCGCAAATTCGGGATCAGCGCCCGCTTGAGCGACGATGACGAGTTTGGTGCGCCGTCGTACGAGCTCGTAGATGGCGGTGTTGTCGAAGTGACCGCCGTCCGTCAGCTCGATAAAGCTTGCTACCTCGCTGAGCCCACTGCCGAGTAACCCCTGACGAAATCCGGGAAACCAAAGATTGGGTCGATTGGAGGGCTTTACCTCGCTGATATTACTCGCAGGATTTGCCATCCAGTAGCCGAGGCGAATACTGAATAAAGACATTAAAAAAGACACGAATCGATTGCGTGTGACGCCAAGTCCGTTGGGGGCTGCGTTGGGATTAGCGGCGGCACCGGAGATCGACATGGCAGTGGCCAATGTCATTGCGCCATCACCTAAACGTGGTGTAGGGCACCATCCAGTTGCGTTGGAGCCTGACCAAAGAGGCGAGATGAAGAAGCTGTCGCCCCCGCGATTGCGGAACAGATCGTTGGTACTGTCCATGAGAACAGCGTTGCAGTTGACGATGTGCAACGGACGCGGGCAGCGATCTTGACCAGCCTGCACCAGAGATTGATCGTTCTGGAGCCGCCCTTTCAAGTCCGCCATCTTTTGTACGTTGGCGGTCGTCGCGAGCTTCCATTCGTTATTGGCGACGCTGTCCAAATTCGGCAAAAAAGCTTCCATGAGCCGATCGCGGTAGAGGCGCGCGAGGCCAGCGAAATTCGTGTTGACGAAGAGACCGAAGCCAGCGGATAGCCCCAGGGCCAAAAGACCCGACTTGAGTGGATTCGGAAGCGCCGCGGCGACGCCGTAACTGGCTATCAGCAGTCCGTAGATCACCAACCCCGACGTAGCGATCAGACGAGCGTGGCTCATCCATGACGGGGATTTGCTTTGTGCCCGTCCCTTCAGGAACTGATACGCCGTACCGATGGAGCCGAGGGTTAAGGAGCCGGCCGCCGTTAATATGCGAGGCCAGAGCGACGAAAGTGATCCATAGATCGGCTCAATACTTACGATGAGTACGCTCCAGATTATCCATGAGAGTAGTGCGCCGGAGTAGTTCCGAAATCGCGATCGCATGGTGTACAGGAACGTTTCTGCGCCGCTGTATCGGCCGCTCGTTATCCAAGTCGTTAACCCGTATAGCCAGCTCGCGGCGGCCAAGACCGCGCACAGGAAAGCTGCAACCAATATCCCGGTGGATGTTAGGAACTGGCTATGGCAGGCGTCATGAAAAACAGGCCCTATGCACGCGAATCGTAAAACCGCCAAAACGCTGTTTTGAGTCTCAACAGCGCGAACTAGGCAAAAAACGCCCACCATGGCCGCCGAGTAAATGATTAGTGAGAAAAGGCAAATCCGGAGTATGGGAGCGGCAAGTGATATGTAGCCCGTGCCGCGCGGTTGAAGGTAATTGCCATGCTGGCGGATAAATGCCAGCCAATTCGATCGGAGCCATGCGGATTTGGATGAAAACGATTGGTCCAGCTGGGTCCTCGCACCGAGGACTTTGGAGCCAAACTGCTGACGGAAGGCCTGATAAGCATCTAGACCGTCTTGCAGGTCCGCGGAGCGGACGGTTGCTTGGTGGAGCCACCAAGTGATTGAAGACCCCAAGTACCCACCTCCGGAAACAGTAGAAAGGTAGTCGACTCGCTGCAGAAGATCTTCATTCAGCAAGAGTTGCACCACGCCCAGTGAGAAGGAAGCTGACCGAATTCCCCCACCGGACAGGGCGAGCCCTATACCTTCCGCTTCGCCGATGGGACGCGATAGGCCTAGCCGTGCGCGCTCCTCAATATGAATGGGCGAAAAGATCGTCGAGTAGGGGGGCGAGGCCGTCATGATTTTGCCGTCCAATCGCGTATGCGGAGAACCAGTTTGATCGGAGGATGAGTCACGGTATTCACGGCGACGGAGGCCGAGAAGTCGCTGCGCACCCCCGCATCTGCGGTCCCGCCGTGCAGTCCTTCGCGTAAAGCTGCATCAACCAATCGGCGAGGTAGGGAGTACCGGGATCATGTTTGTTCGGATGCGGGTAAAGAAACCCATTGTGGCCATCGATGATGCTCTTAGGCGCCCTGACTACCCAAATCGGTGAGTCACTGTTCGGCGTGCCGCCGATGGTTGGATTCGGGGATACCACGGGCTTGTCGCCGACCAACGCAAGTGTCTGGGTTTCATAGGGCGGGTTGAAGCCGACAGCGTGCAGGTTGGCGCTGCGCTCGGCGGTGGTGGCCAAGGGATCGGTGCGGTCATACCCTTCGAAAACGGTCAATAGAGAGCGACCGATGGTGAAATACTTGCCGGTCCAATGATCGTTATCTGCCGTCACCACAATCAAACTCGGCACGACCAGGCGGGGTTTACCTTGCGGCAGTTCGCACGGCTTGCGCTCCTCGAGGATTCGGTGGATGGTCTCGAAGCGACTGGATTCAAAAGCGGGATTGATGAGAACGACGCCGTCGGGCCATATTGTGGATTTGGATTCGGTCAGGGGGTTGGCCTCGGCGGCAGTGCAGGGATGTTCTTTGTACAATCCAGCTAACGTGTAGCCTTCGATCATCTCCTCGGAGAGGGCCGCGAAGGCGATCAATCCGCCGAAGCTGTGGCCGATGACGACGGTGCGTACTTTGTCGGGTCTCGCTTGGCTGCCCTCGAGAGCGTGAAGATCGGCGAACAGCTTACGAACGGAACCCTTCGCGACCCGCTCAGCGCTGTTGCGGCGATCGAGGACAGTCGTATAGCGAAGTCCAGCCAAATCAACCGATTCACCTCGCCAGCTAGCGTAAACGCCAATGACGCGCCGCGGCGTATGCAGTTCGCCTGCGTTGATCGCCGCTTTGATGGCATCGGAGGCGATACGCACCATTTGGCGGAACTCTTGAACATTGCAGTCGTTGTCGTGCGCATTGTGATGCCAGCCGTGGACGAACACCATGATCAGATAATCGTCCGTCGAGTGCTGTGTCATGTCCGCTGCGATTTGCTGCTGGATGACTTTCAATTGGGCGTCGCTCCGGTACGCCCAGCCCTGGTCGTCGAATTCGGCGTATCCGATGGAGTATTCAGTGTACGCCTCCCACATTCGTACGTTCTCGGGTCTTGTTGGGCGGCCGGTGTTGCAGGCCAGGAGAGCCTTTGAGTCCGGCCGAGGGTCGGGGAGGAAAGCAGACGAAGCCGGTGCCGGTACCTCGGTGCGAATCATTTTTATTTGGGTACAGCCGACTAGGAGAAGGCAGAAAAGCCCAAGGCGGGCGATATGTGGCATGACAAGTCCTTTCGTCTTGATCCCTTATACGCGTCGGATTGGCTACTGAGACAGGCGGGCGAGGTCGTCGCGACCACTCCTGACCGCGATTAATTGAGGACACGGTAGCGTGATGAGTATGGGCAATGCAACTCTCGTAAGCATAGGCGTTGGATGGGCGGTAAGAAGAGTTCGCATGACGCGCACACGGACTCCATGCTCGGCGGCGAATGTCGAGCACAGGTGGCTATT
>Ga0302324_100029333_pt1 | contig 10431 bp, 9 predicted proteins | sample Palsa_T0_1_FD_201949 | JGI IMG/M metagenome (GOLD analysis project Ga0302324, IMG submission 201949) | Peat permafrost microbial communities from Stordalen Mire near Abisko, Sweden - Palsa_T0_1 | ecosystem: Environmental > Terrestrial > Soil > Palsa > Peat permafrost | place: Sweden: Abisko... | reverse complement strand
CGGGGCTGGCCCTCATCTGCACTGCCCTTGCCTTCGTCCTCTTCTTTGCGCTCATCGCCGAGGTGGGACCTTCACGGTCGACGGTCATCACGTACTGCAACCCGGCCGTTGCCATCATTCTGGGAGTCGTGGTGCTCGGTGAGCCGTTCACTGCCGGACTGGCCTTCGGGTTCCCATTGATCCTGGTCGGGTCGGTCCTGGCCACCGGGAGGCGGGCCGCACCTGCGTGAAAGAGTCCGGTGCCGGGGACGATCGCCGTCAGTATCTGGTCGCCCGCAGGCCGATGAGTGGCTCCGTGGGCACGAGCACCTCATTGGCCACAATCCGGAACCCCGCCGAGCGCAAATCACTCTCGATCTCGGCTCGACCCGGTAACGACGAGGGTGCAGCCTGGCAGGTGAGCATGAAGTGGAGATGGGCCGCGGCGACAGACCCCGGGGCCAGCATGGACACGATGACGAGCTGACCACGCTCGGTCAAGAACTCGCCCATGTCCTGATAGAGCGCAGCCCGTTGCCGCTGATCGAAGTAATAGACGTTGTTGAGCAACATGACGACGTCGAACTGCCGGGCTGACTCCGGGACCCAACGCTGCACATCTCCCGCGTGCAGGACCACCCGCGATCCGTAACCGGCGCGCTCCAGTTCGTGGCGTGCCGCCTCAATGACATTCTCCGCCAGGTCGATGCCCTCGACATGGACGTGCGCGTCGGCGTCGAGGACCACCTTCGTGTAGACCCCGGTGCCGCAACCGACATCGAGAACATTCTCCGGACGGATTTCAGTGACCGCCCGGCGCACGAAGGAGGAGACGAACGGAGCGGCGGCCAGAGAGACCTGCGCGATGTCGTCGGCGTACCGAGACAGATCCGATCGCCCTTCACCGGCATCGGCGCGCAACAGCTGGTCGAGCGACCCGTAAGGACCGACCTGGTACTCGAGCATCGAACGGTAGTGCGCAATCAAGAGGCGGTCGCCGCCGGCCAATGCCCGCGCCCGGCGCCCGCGCACGCCGAACACCTCCCCCCGTCGTGAGAGCTCACCGAGCTCTGAGCCGATCCAGAGCCAGGCCCGCAGTCGATCGGGTCTGGTACAGCCCGTATGGTCGACGATCGCCGGGAAGGGACGCCCACCCCGGAGGTAAGGAAGCAGATCGATCTGCACCGCCGAGGCCAGGAACATCGACCGGACCAAAGAGCGGCTGTCCATAATGGCGAGGGACCGGGCCGGGACCCGGCCCAGCCTGATGGTGTCGACCAGACCACGAAGCTGCACCCCGATCGCTCGCATCACGTGGCTCCATCAGGAGCGCGGATGCCGAACGCCATCTGAGCCGCCTTCTGCACCAGGCCGACGAGCGCCGGTATGGGGCGCAGGGGGGGAAACGAGGCGGCGTCGAAGGCGGGAACGAACAGCTCTCCATGATCGCTCAGGTACACGTAGACAGGGTAGGAGAAGGCCCCGAGCCACCGGAGGAGTCGTGAGGCGTGGGCCCCGCGGAGCTGCCGGCCCAATGGTGGTCGATCCCCATCGACCGGGATCTCAGCCGGGCTCAATCCGAACCAGTGGTACACCCGACGGACAATGGGTGCGAGCCGGGGATCACCGACACCAAGGTCACCGAGCACTACTTCGTCTACCGACAGCGCGTCGGCACCGGCGTAAATGTAACGGACGTCGGCCGGTCGGTGACACCCCATGACGCCGAACGGCCCGTCAGCGACAGGCGACCAGGCGTCGATGACGGCGAAGTCCGGCGGCGCGGCGTCGAGCAGCATCATGGTGGCCGACCGGAAGTCGATCTGCCGTCCGACATAGAAGGTGTCGTCGATCGGTCCCGTGCTGCCCTCCAGCGTCGAGAGACTCAAATGGGCGAATTCAGTCGGATCGGTGCGGAGTTTCGGCATGACGATTCGCAGGTCCGCATCCAGCCAGACGCCGCTGATGGCCTGCTGCACGAAGCCGCGCTCATACACGATCGGCCGAAGATCCTCGCTGATGTCGACGACGCGGTAGGACGGGGAATCGAAACCGAAATACGCCGCGACGGCGGCGACCGAGCGGTTGCGGTAGGCGTTGCCGTAGACGGTCGGCGCTTCGAGGACGTCGACACGCTGCACGCCGTGCCGGACCAGGTAGCGCGCCACCCCGTCCACCAAATCGGGATCGTTGACGTTCGACCGGTCGCGCCGGTCGTAGCCCAACATGAACGAGGCGCGGATGACGGCGGAGGTGGACCTCGACGCAAGAGCCGCCAGTCCGGCGCGGTCGAGACAGGACTCGAGAACGGCGAGCTTGTCCTGATCGCGCCGGCCGACGCCCACCGCCACCGGCAGACGTGACCCGAAGGACGCGCCGCCGGTCGACGCCCTCTTGCCGCGCCGAAGCGAGGCCGGCACGAACCAGGGGCTGATCTCCGAAAACTGCTCCGTCAGACGGTCCGGGGATTGCCGCGACGCCAGACGATCGTCGTCAGTGAGGATCTCGACCATCAATGCGAAGGCATCCCGATGGCGCATCTCGTCTTCGCGAATACGCTCGAGGGTCCGTCGCTCTCCATCGGAGTCCGTCAGTTCAATCAAGCGGCGATAGGCCAGTTCGGCGCTCGACTCGAGGGCGATGTTGAGCTCGCAGTACCGTCGGAAGGTCTGAAACCGCAGCTCGCCCCGGAGCGCGGACGGAATGCGCCCCAAGACACCGGCGACGGATATGAGCACACTCGCCGCACCGGCCCGGAACGGCGCCGTGCGCAGCCGGCGGTGATTGGAGGTGGCCGAAGTCCAACCAGAGATCGCACCTTGGATTTGATGCCCGTAGACCACGGCCGAGGGTCCGAGCCCTCCGCGCCGCAGGAGCTCACCGCGCAGGTATTCGGCGTGCATCTGCTCGTCCTTCCAGATCCACACCAGCGTCTGATGGAGCAGGGCGCGGACGTGCTCACCGACGTCAAGCTGCACGACCCGCCCGGCTACTGCTTCCTCGCGGTAGGCCACGGCCACAATCTGCTCACGCTCCAAGGCGAGAAGAAGGAGTTTCTTGCGCTCGGCTTCAGGGCGGCCCGCACAGTCAGTCCTCCACCGGTCCAATTGGTTCTGCACGTCCGCCAGCAGATCTCTCTCGAGTGCGGCGGCCCGGGACGTCACGGGGCGCGTCTCAGCGGACCGTGCTGTCAGGGCCAGCGAGCACGGCACCCGAGTCGATCAGCGCCTCAACCTGCGCGGGGGCGTAGCCGACCTCGGCCAATACTTCACGGGTATGTTGACCCTTATCCGGACCGGGACGGCGAATTTCGGGCAGCTCGTTGTCGAACTGGGCCGGTGCAGCGGCAAGTCGGAGTGGGGGATGGCTCGGGTGAGGCATCAGGTAGCCGTTCGCCACGACGGCCGGGTCAGCGACCACCTCGGGTGGCGACGCAACGACCGAGAAGATGCAGTTCTCCGTCACAAGCCGGCTCGCCAGCTCGTCACAGCTGAGAGAGCCGATGGCGTCCGCCAACTGGTTGCAGATTTCGGGCCAGGCCGCCCGACGGATCGCCTCGTCGGCGTAGGGCTCAAGGAGATCGAGTACTCCGAGCGCACGACAGGTGGGCTCCCAGTAACGCCCCTCATCGAGCATCATCAGCATCAACCACCGTCGATCCTTCGTGCGATAGGTCCAGCCCAGGGGGGAGCGCGCGCCCGGCGTGGCGGGATGTCTCGGGGGTTCGGCCCCCGCGATCGACGCGTAGGCGAGATCAGGGCCGAGAGTCCAGTTCGCCCCGTTGAGGAGCGAGGTGTCGACCAGCACGCCCTCGCCCGTTCGCTGCGCATGGACCAGGGCGGCACAGATCCCACCGGCCAGGAACATTCCGCTCGGGACGTCTCCCAGTGCGGGACGGGGCGCCGCGAGAACATCCGAGCCGGGATCGGTGAGCATGTGGGCGACCCCGCCGCGCGACCAGAAAGAGACGGCGTCAAAGCCACCCTGCTCGGCTCCTTCTCCTCGTTGCCCTTGTCCGTGACCACGGGCAAAGACGAGCCGGGGATTGAGGGCGAACAGGTCTTCGGGCTCGGTGTGGAGTTTGCGGCGGACGCGGGGTAGCTGGTTGGTGATGTACACGTCGGCCCACCGCACCAATCGCTCGAACACCTCGCGTCCCGCTGGGACGAGGACGTCGATCGAGACGCCTCGCTTATTCCGGTTGACCAGTTGGAAGAGGTAGTCGTACCCGTCGGCATCGGCGACAAGGCCCTGACTGATGATCTGGCGCATCGGATCGCCTTCAGGTCTTTCCACCTTGATCACGTCCGCTCCCCAGTCGCCCAGCGCGGCCGCGGCCGACGGGACGAATCCGTGCTCAGAGAAGTCGAGAACCCTTATGCCCGACAGTGGCTGCGTCATGGGCACACCCTACGGCCGAGGCGCTCGGCCCCGCCATCGTCGTAGGGATCCACATGACATAGGCGAATCAAGCCCGCGGCGACGAGCCGGACCATGCGACCGCCATCCGAATACCGTAAAATCGGCGCAGAGGCATACCGAACGAGAGGGGTAGTCACAATGTTGGGTGTCACGTGGGGTACCGGACAGGTCTTGCTCGAGGTGCTGTGGTTCTTCCTCTTCGTCGTGGAGATCTGGCTCATTTTCACGATCTTCGTGGACATCTTTCGGCGGCACGACATGAAGGGTTGGCTGAAAGCATTCTGGGTCGTGCTCGTGATCCTCCTGCCACTGGTTGGGATCGTCTTCTACCTGATCATCTACGGCAACGAGATGAAGGTGCACGCACAGCAAGCAGTGAACCAACAGGATGAAGCGTTTCGGAAGTATGTGCGGGACGCCGCGGGTCCTAACGCAGTGGACGATCTGTCCCGTCTCTCGGACTTCAGGGACAGAGGGATCATCACGGACGACGAGTTTGAGCGCATGAAGTCCAAGGTCGTCAGCCAGTGACTTTGTGTTCTAGTGCTGTAGGCCTACGTCGCCAAAGTGGCGGAGGCTGACACGGAACTCCCACACCCTCATCAATCCGAAGGACGGTCGCCTGTCAGCCCTTGGGGCGGGGGCGGCCAGCTGCTGACGAGATTAGGGCAGTCTTCCCAGGTCAGCGGGCAATTCGGGTGAAGCGCGCTCGGAGGGATTCGAACCCCCAACCTTCTGATCCGTAGTCAGATGCTCTAGTCCGTTGAGCTACGAGCGCCAGGTGCGGCCTGTCAGTGTACCGGAGACGCATCTCCCACTGAAAGGCCGCTGTTAGCGCAGGTCAGGCGGACATCGCCCGCGAAGATCCCGTCACTGCATCTCCCACAGCTTGATACCCCCGAGAATCCCCGCCGTGTTGTCGACGATCGTGATGCGCTCCAACACGTCGCCCAATCCGTCGCGGTCGATACGGCGGGCGTTCCCACCGCCGATGTAGAGGTGGTCGAAGAAGAACAGGGCGTCGAGGTTGGTGATGGCCTCGCGGACACGTTCGTTCCACGACTCATCACCCTTGTTCTTGCGCGCCAACTCACCCAGCTGGTCGTTGTAGGTCTCGCCCTTTCGGAAGGGCTGGTGGGCCAGCTCGACGTGGGGCAACAACACACCGTTCATGAAGAGCCCGCTGCCGAAGCCCGTGCCGAGAGTGATCACCACCTCGAACCCATTTCCCTTGACGACGGCAGCGCCCTGGATATCGGCGTCGTTGGCGACCTTGGTCGGCTTGCCCAGAGCGGATGCCAGTGCGCCCTCCAGGTCGAACTTGGACCAGGCGGCAAGGAGCTTCTCATCCACCGGGGTGCCAGGCCCCTTCTTTGTGACGAAGTGGGGGGCGCTCAAAATGAGGCCCTCGCGGACCATGCCCGGGAAGCCGCATGAGACCCGGTCAGCGGGGGGGAGCGGCTGCACCAACGCGGTCAACGTGGCGACCAGCCCGGTGTCCCCATCGGGAGGCATCGGGTACTTGGTTTCAACCCTCACCCGATCGGCCACCATGGTGCCGTCTTTGCTGAGCACCGATGCCTTCAGTCCCGTACCGCCCACATCGATGGAGAGTGTGTAGGGATGCGCGGGAGTCTCTTCGGTTGGGGTGGATGCCACGTTCCGCACTGTACCGCCGCACCGGCGGGGGTCCTGTCGGCGTGACGGGCTACCGGGTAACTGACCGACCGGTAAGGATGCCGTGTCCGGCTGGCCTCCATCTCAAATTCGTAGGTGCCGACCGGGAGGGAGCCACCGACCCGGCCCGATCCGCTCAGGACCGGCGCAACTCCCACACGGTGAGCGGAGCGAAGACGACGAAGACCCCCGCCGACCAGAGCAACGACGCCAGCAGCGAACCTCCCAATGACTGGCCCACGAGCCGGGTGGCCGCGTGCCCCTCGGTAAGCAGGCGCACCGTGTCCGACATGTAGGTCAGCGGCTGGTGGTTGGCGAAGGCCTGCATCCATCCGGGCATCGTCGCCACCGGTACATAGGCGCTGGAGACGAACGACAGTGGGAAGACGAGGAACGAGATCCCCTGGGCCGCCTGCGGGCTGCCGGCAACGAGGCCGAGGCCGATGAAGAGCCAGCAAAACGCGAACCCGTAGAGGACGCACAACCCGAATGCGGCCGCCGCTGCACCGGCGCCGTTCTGCGCCCGGAAGCCGACGAGGACTCCGAAGAACGTCGTCACCGCCAGGCTCCAGATGAGGAGGGACGCGTCCGCTGCCACCCGGCCCGAGATGATCGAAATGAGGCGAATGGGGAGGCTGCGCAGGCGATCGAACAAGCCACCTTGAAGGTCCTCGGCGATGCCGGTCGCCGCGCCCATGCCCGAGAACAGGACGCTGGTCACCACGAAACCGGGGATGAAGAAGTCCACGTAGGTGAGCGATCCCGTATGGCTTATTGAGCCGCCGAAGACGTAGCGGAAGATGAGCAGGAAGAGGGCGCCCTGTGCCGTCCCGGCCACGATCAGCTGGGGCGACCGCACGAATTTCTTCACCGTGCGCGCCGCCACCTCGTAGGACGCCACCAAGAAGGTCGCGCCGGCGTTGACCGCCGGCCCCCTCTCGATTCCTGACGCGGTGCTGACGACTCCGTCGTCGGTCTTGATCGTCATGCGACGTGCTCCTCGGACCTGTTGTCTTCTGCGGACGGGTGGGCGGTGTGTCCGGTCAAGGCGAGAAAGACCTCGTCAAGGGTCGGGCGGCGGAGCGTGATGTCCTCGACCGCGATGCGGGCGTCGTCGAGCGCCCGCACGACGCCGGGCAACAGCCGTGCCCCACCCGGCGCGGCGACCGAGCACCGGCGGGTGGCCCGGTCGCACGATGGTGCACCGGTCCCGAGTGCGGCGAGGATCTCCACCACCTGGGTGAGGTCGCGCAACTCCCGCGTGCCCAACTCGATCCTGTCCGAGCCCGCCTGGGACTTGAGCTCGCCCGGCGTGCCCTGGGCGATCACCCGTCCCTCGTCGATGATGACGATATAGGCGGCGAGGTGGTCCGCTTCGTCGAGGTACTGGGTCGTCAGCAGAATGTCGGTCCCGGCGTTGCCGAGGTCGCGTATGGCATCCCAGAGCTGGCTACGACTTCCCGGATCGAGACCGGTGGTGGGTTCGTCGAGGAGGAGCAGCCGGGGTGTGCCGACAAGGCTGGCGCCCAGGTCGAGCCGCCGCCGCAAACCACCCGAGTACGTCTTCACCTTCCGGTCGCCCACCCCCTCGAGGTCCACCAGCTCGAGCACGCGGGCCGCATTGATCCGGGCCGTCCTCCTGTTCTGCCCGTAGAGACGGGCCACCATGGCCAGGTTCTCGCGTCCGGTCATCATCTCCTCTACCGCGGCCGACTGTCCGGCCAGGCCGATGAGTCGGCGGATGGCCATGGCATGGCGCACGACGTCGAGGCCTGACACGCGGAGCGATCCGCTGTCGGGGCGCAACAGCGTTGCCACAGTGCGGATCAACGTGGACTTCCCGGCACCGTTGGGGCCGAGGAAGGCCACTACCTGTCCGGATGGAATGGTCAGGTCGAGCGCGTCGAGCGCCTGCACCTTCCCGAATCGCTTGCTGAGGCCCTTGGCCTCAATGAGGGCGTGCATGGACGCGCTCCTTTCGTCGAGTTTCGGAGAGCTCGACCGACGGAGTCGCATACGCTGTGGGTGCTGCCCGAGCGTTGGCCCTCCTGGGTCGATCTCGTGGTTGGACGGATCCGGGGTCGCGTGGCTCAACACGCGGCCCCGATTCGTTAGGTGGCGTTGATCTCGAAGACCACCCCCTCCAAAGGATTCTTCCCATCGGCGTGGAACGACCTCCACAGGTCGAGCCCGTCGAGATCCCCGGACGTCATGTCGTTGATCAGGCCGCCCACGAATTCGAGCTCGGTCTCGATGAGCTGTTCCTCGAACTCGGTCTCGACCATGAAGAGCCGCGGCAGCCCGGCCTCGCGGGCGGCCACGAGGGTGGCGCGGATCTGGGTCAGTTGGAGCTCGAGCGTGTTGGCGCGGAGCTGGAAGGCAGACAGGGCATCCTCGGGGGTGAGGGCCGGAATGAACGACAGCCCGGCCAGGAACTGGGGGTACTCCTTGGCGGGCACGCCGATCATTTCGGTGAGCCAATCGACCATTTCGCGGGAGCCGTCCTCGGTGATCTCGTAGATGGTGCGTGGCGGCCGGTTCCCGGCCCGCACGGTCTCGCGCGCCGCGATCAGCTTCCTCCGCTCCAGTCCGTCGACGACGGCGTACAGCGAGCCGTAGTTGAGACGGACACTCTCGTGCTTGGCCCGTAACCGCAGCGTCTGCGCGATCTCGTAGGGGTGCATCGGCTTTTCGTACAGGGACACCAGCACGGCCAGGGCGAGTGGGTTGGAACGGTTCCGCCGGGGCACGCCGTGAAATTACTCTAATCAGAGTGATCTGTCCAGAATGTTCGATACAAATCAGTGGACGGCTGCTCGTTCCACTTGATATGTGACCTAATAGTCACCTATGCTGCACCCGTGGACGCAGTGTTCAAAGCTCTCGCCGACCCGACGAGGCGGAGCCTGCTCGACGAACTGTTCGTTCGGGACGGGCAGACACTGAGCGAGTTGGAAGAACGCTTCGCGATGACCCGATTCGGCGTCATGAAGCACCTCAAACTCCTGGAGGAGGCGGGTCTGGTGGTGAGCAGGCGAAAGGGACGTCAGAAGCTCCACTTCCTGAACCCGGTACCGATCAGGCTCGTCCACGACCGTTGGGTGAGCAAGTACGCCGAGCCCTGGGTGGCAGGGCTCGGCGAAATTAAGCAGAGATTGGAGAGCCAGATGGAGAAGGTCTTCGAGATTTACATCCGCACCAAGCCCGAGCGCCTCTGGGAGGCGATCACGGATCCCGACATACGGAGCAAGTACAACTTCGGCGCCGGGGTGGTCTCCGACTGGACCGTGGGCTCCCGCCTGGAGATGGGGGTGGCGGAGGCCGGCCTGCAGCTCGGCGAGGGAGAGATTCTCGAGGTTGATCCGCCGCATCGGCTCGTCCACACCATGACCGCGCTCTGGGGGGACGACGTGAAGGGCGAGGGCGCATCGCGGGTCACGTGGGAGATCACGCAGGTAGAGGACTCCTGCAAGCTGGTGGTGACCCACGACGAGCTGCGTGAGGGCGCGAACGAGCAGCTCTATGGCGGATGGCCCATGATCCTGTCCGGGCTGAAGACCTGGCTGGAGACCGGAGAGCTCCTCACCACGCCCGGTTCCTTGCTCTACAGCAGCGGAGACGCCGGCGGCGGCGCCTAACCTGCGGGGACGATGTCACCCACGGTCGTCCATGTCGCCCCCCACCCCGATGACGAGGCCCTCGGCAGTCCCGGCGCGCTCCTGCACCTTCTCGACCGGGGCTGGAACGTCGTCAGCGTGCTCGCCAGCCTCGGCTTCCCGGACCAGCGGGAGCGGCGGCGGGCCGAGTTCGAGGAGGCGTCGCGGCGGGCGCAGTTCGTGCCCGTGATCCTCGACCCTCCCCTCGACATCTCGTTGCCCGATGACCTGGCAGGGGCGACCGAGCGCGTGGCGCACGAGCTGCCTCGGGTTCTGGAGGAACACGACGCCAGCGTCGTGGTGTCCCCGTCCCCGCACGATGTGCACCACGGGCACGAAACGGTGGCGCGTGGCGTGCAGCGGGCGCTGGAGACGTTGCAGCCGTCCATTCGCTGGTGGATGTGGGGGATTTGGGGCGACCTCCCGGCCCCCAACGTGTTCTATCCCTTCGGTGACGCCGACCTGGCCCGGATGCTGCACATCCTCGAGGCGTACACCGGGGAGATCGAGCGCAACGACTACCGGCGTCTCCTGAGCGGACGGGCCACCACCAACGCCGTGCTCGGCTCCGAGCAGGTCTTCGGGTTCGGCTCGCCGGCCGCCAGCCCCCTGCCCTACGCCGAGCTCCTCACCGAGGTGCGGCGGATGGACGGCCGTTGGATGGCCTCGGAGGCCCACCACCTCGACGAAGGGCCGC
>Ga0302324_100029331_pt1 | contig 10431 bp, 8 predicted proteins | sample Palsa_T0_1_FD_201949 | JGI IMG/M metagenome (GOLD analysis project Ga0302324, IMG submission 201949) | Peat permafrost microbial communities from Stordalen Mire near Abisko, Sweden - Palsa_T0_1 | ecosystem: Environmental > Terrestrial > Soil > Palsa > Peat permafrost | place: Sweden: Abisko... | reverse complement strand
ATGCTTCGGTTCCCGCACGTTCGTTCGGCCGACATCCTGGTGCACCCCATCGCACGCGCCGCCTGGGCGGGAATTTTGGCCACCGCGCTCAACCTGCTGCCCATCGGCCAATTGGACGGCGGGCACATCCTGTATGCTTTCACCGGACGCTGGCACAGCCGTTTGTCAAAGATATTCGTGGTTGCGCTGGTCGCGCTTGCGCTGGTGACCCACGTCTGGAGCTGGTTGGTCTGGGCAGCCCTGCTCTTCTTTTTCGCGCTCCGTCACCCAGTCATCTTCGACACCACGAAGCTCGACAAGAACCGAATGGCTTTGGGGCTGGCGGCACTCGCAATCTTCCTGTTGACGTTTACGCTAGCGCCGCTCCGTTGACGCCCGGACACAAAGCCGTGTACAAAAGTTCACGCCTCTGTGTCGGGATTCCACTCCGCGTCGTCTTTCGGCGATGACGAGAGCATCGATAGGAACAAAGCAAACACTAGTAAAACTCCGGCAATTGCTGCGGCTAACATCGGAAAGACCCACCTTCTGGGCTTTTGGATAGCAACTGCAGGGCCACGATTCCGGCCGCCTCACAGCGCGCCGTTGTAAACTACATGTGGACCCCGGTTCCGGGCGTCCGCCCGAGAAAGGGCCGCATCGGCCCGCTGGGCAGCTGCATCAAACAGAAGTTACGGACATCCATAGTCCGCTAAAAAGGAGAATCTCATGAGCACCGCCACTACTGCGGCAACTGCCGTCGCTTACACCATCGACCCGGCCCATTCCGGCGCCGGCTTCAAGATCAGGCACCTAATGGTTGCCTACATTCGGGGAGGATTCAGCGGCGTCACCGGCGACGTGATCTTCGATTCCGCCAACCCGGCCAACACCAAGATCAACGCCAGCATCGACGCCACTTCGCTGCATACGCACGACGAGAAGCGCGATGCGCACGTCAAGAGCGCGGATTTTCTGGACACCGCGACCTACCCCACCATCAGCTTCGTGTCGAAAAAAGTCGTCGCCGATGGCAAGAATCAATGGAAGGTCACTGGAGATCTCACACTGCGGGGCGTCACCAAAGAGGCCACCCTGGATGTGGAGAGCGCCGGAGTAGAGTCCAAGGACCCCTGGGGAAATCTCCGCACCGGCGCCGAAGCCACCACCACGATCAAGCGCAGCGAATTCGGCCTGAAATTCAACGCGCCGCTCGAAACCGGCGGCGTGATGCTCGGCGACGATGTGACGGTCCATCTCGATATCGAACTGATCAAGAAGGCTTAGTCCAACCAACCATCTCGCGAATCGATTCCACCACTAGCTCCGGTTCGTCGAGTTGAATCCAATGCCCGCTCTTCCGCGCGATGATGTGCCTGCCGCGCGGGGAGCGGTGTACCATTCCATCGCGTTCTTTCAATAGCTGCGGCGGCGCATCGCCGGCCGAAAGCACGATGACCGGAATTGCCGCCGGCTCACCCAGCGCGGCGGCCTGCGCGGCGCTGGCTGGCAGCGCTTCCAGATATTCAGCCATCCCTACAAAGCTCTTCGCCAGGCACCAGTGCGCGCCCACCATGGGCCATATCTCGGGCGGCATCTTGCGAACCTCGCCCACCAGCCGCGAAATCACCGATTCTCCGCGGCCGCTGCTCAGCCGGGCGATCCACTGGGGAACCACCCGGCCGCCGCCCATCAATAAGGCGAGCGCGGCCCGCACCACTCCGATACGCGCCAGCAACGCCCCGCGTTTGGAAAGCGTCACCCCGAGGCGGAGCATCCGAGCATGCGCCGGCGACGCGTGCAACCATTCGTTCGGCGACAGCGGGTCCACCAAAACCAGCCCCGCGACTTGGCTCGGATACTTGGCCGCGTAGGCGCGCACCAGCAGCCCGCCGAAAGAATGCCCGACCAGAATGTAGGGAGGAGAAATCCGCGCCGCTTCGAGCAGCGCGTGCAATTCAGCGACGATCGTCGATGCGGTTCGCGGCGACTTCGCCGGATCGCTCCAGCCGAGCCACGCGCGATCGTAGGTGCAAGCGCGCGCGAATCCATCCACCTGCGCGCGAACTTGCGACCAGTTCAGACAGGTGGCGGAAATCCCCGACTCGAAGATCACTGCCGGCTTGCTCGCGCCCCGATCGATCAGATGCCAACTCCGGCCGCCGATTTCGATCATGCGTCCCGGCGGAGGATAGCGCCGCCGGTCGGACGCCGTTCCCACTGCTTGATAAATCACTCCAGCAGCAACGAGCGCGGCGCCGATCGCAAGAACAATCAGTAGAATCGACAAACGGACCCACGATTCTACCGCACGGCCATTTCCGTGGGGCGGACGCCCTCGTCTTTTGTGGGGCGGACGCCCTCGTCTTTTGTGGGCCGGACGCCCTCGTCCGCGCCGGACCCCCGCTCGCTGCGGCCCCTGGTCCGGCTCCTCCCCGAAGGCCGGCGAGGGCGTCGGCCGCGGGCGAGGGCGCCCGCCCCACTCTACTTTAGTTCTCGGCGCCAGCCGAAGGCGTTTGATGGGCCGCCCTTCGCGCCTGCCGCAACGAAGCCAGTTTCTGCTGTTGATCCGGCGTCAGGATCTGATAGACCTTCGCCATGGCGGTGCTTCGGATCGCGGCCAGCTGCCCCACCTGGCTGCCTTCGCTGGCCGCCAGTTGCTGGATCTGCCCCACGTTATTGGATTGGACCGCCGCCCGTAACGCTTGCCGCGTTTGCTGCAATTGCTGCCGGACCGGGTGAGCCGATTGCCGCGCGTCTTGAAAAATCGACTTCGCCTGCGTCTGCTGCGCTGCCGTCAAACCCAGCTGGCTGGATAAAAACGCGCCCATGCGGCCGTGCCGGTGGCCTCCGGCGGTTCCAGTTTCGGCCGCAAATAAGCTGGCGGCGCCGAGTGCTGCAACGGCCGTCCAGGCGGCAAATTTGTTTCTGAGAGGGTTCATATATTGTTACTCCTACCTGTTTGGACGAGACATGCTCACTAAGGTTAAGCTCCTAGCCGTAAAGCCCGGTAAATACTCGTAACGTCTTGCCAAGACATTGGACTTCCGTTACAGTGATTCTGACGGGGGGAACGAATGGCCTTTTGCGCAAATTGCGGTGCGGAAGCAAGTGGGCGGTTTTGTCAGAAGTGCGGCGCGCCGGTGGCTGCACCAGGAGCCGCACCAGGACCCACGCCGGGAGCGGGTCCAACGCCGGGTGTCTATCCGGGTGAAGTCCCGCCTGGCGTTCATCCGCTGCCGCCGCCCGCCGCGGCCCCCAGCTTGGGGATGACCGACAACATGGCGGGGGCGCTCTGCTATTTATTCGGCTTTATCACCGGGATTCTGTTTCTGGTGCTGGCGCCCTACAACCAGGACCGCAATGTCCGATTCCACGCTTTTCAATCCATCTTCTTGAACATCGCCTGGGCGATCATTTGGATGGTTGTTTTTGTCGTGACGTTGGTCTTGCACGCGATCCCGATCCTGGGAGCTCTGGTCGCCGGCCTGCTCTATCTGGCCGTCAGTATCGGCGCATTGATTATCTGGCTGTACATGATGTTCAAAACTTACAACGGCGAGAAGATCGTCCTGCCGGTGATCGGTCCCATGGCGGAAAAGCAGGCCGGCGTTTAGTCCAGCCCTGCCGGTGTGTAGTACGATTACTTGAGATGCTTGTCGAATTCGAGTATCGCGGCGACATCTGCTTGCTTCGGTTGGAAGGTCGTTTCGCCACCGGTCAGGACTCTCTCTACCTGCACACCAAGGCCGAAGAGCTGAAGACTTCCGGCTACCTGAAAATCCTGGTGGATTTCACCCGGGTCGATTATGTCGACTCCACCGGCATCGGATTTCTGATCGGCATCTACACCAGCGTCAAGAAGAGCCCCCAGGGTCAATTTGCTTTGGCCAACGCGAACCGCCGCGTCCGGGAAGTGCTGGAACTGACGCGACTGGCGCAAGTGATCCAGCTCTATCCAAACGAAGCCGCCGCACTGGAAGCGCTCGGCGCGGGTGGCAAATCCTCGGCCTCGCAAGCCAGCTGATATTGTGGCGCAAGCACTCGTGCTTGCCGTGTTCACACTCGTGTGAACACAAGTTCTGAAGTAGCGTTCACACGATTGTGAACGCGGCACGCAAGAGTGCGTGCGCCACACCCGGCCTTTGCAACTCCCATTCGGTTTGCGGGAAAATGAAGGTTCTCATGAATCATTTCTCCGCGGGAGGCAGATCCATCTTGAGCGAAACGCGCGACGCCATCGCCGACTATCGCCGCCTGCTCAACGCGCTGGGATCGCGAGCCCGCCGCATGGGATCGCGAGATCCTGAAAGCGCCGCGCAGGAGACGCTGAAGCGGTCGCTGGAAAATGCACTTTCGCAGGTGGCCATCGAATATTATTTCAGCGAAGAGCTGCCTCTGGACACTACAGCACCTGCGTGGCCGCTCGATCAACTGATGGCCTGGCTGCATGGCGTGCTGCATTTCGTGGTTCTCGAAGAGCACAACCGCGCGAGCAACCGCCGCGAGTTCACCGCCGGACGGGCCGGCGATAGCGCAATCCATCGCCTGGACCGGGCTGACCCGGCTCCCGACCAGCTCGATGCGTTGATCCAAAGGGAGCTGCAGCAAATCGTGGTGGAGTGCATGCCGGCGCTGGATGCCGATTACCAGCGCGTCTTGAAAATGCGCGCAAACGGCCTGAAATATGGCGACATCGCGCTGCGCATGGGCGTCAGTGAAAATACCGTCGCCACCTGGGTGAGCCGGGGCATCCGAACGCTGGCGCAATGCGTTCGGAAGCGCACGCAACCGCGCGGAGCGGTGAAGCGCATGCCGGGGTCGCAATAGGAGATGCCGATGGAGCCGGAGCTTAAAAGTCGGATCGACCAGTACATAAATCGCGAACTGCATCCGGCGGCGGCGCGCGCGATGGCCCACGATGCGCTCAACGACCCCGAACTGTTCGAGGAATTGACCGCCGTGGCCTTGGTGCAGGCCGCTCTGGAATCGCCCGCAACCACGGACCGGAGCCTGGCCCAAGCCGCGCTCGACGATGAGAATCTGTTTGATACTCTGGTCGCGAGTGGTGCGGCAGAAGCGGCGCGGCGCACTCCGGGGCGGCGCAAGTATTGGCCCATCGCTGTTGCGGGAGCAGCCGCCGTGGCAGCCGGTGTTCTCACGTTTTTGGTCCTACGGCCTGCCTCCCATCCGATTCAACAGGCCGCCCAGCAGGCGCGAGCGATTCCGAACGTATTGCTCAGCAGCGATCTGAAGCCGGCGTCTTCCCCCGCAGCGCCTGTTTTTCGGGGATCTGATGCGCCCAGCCGCGCTCCGAAATCCGAGGGCGCCGTCACTGCGGTGGAGGCGGGTATAGCGACTGTCAACCTAGGTTCCATCGATGGCCTCGCCAAAGGGACCGCGTTGGCGGCAACCGGGGGACACATCGTGATTACCACTGTGTTTCGCGATCGCGCGCGAGGCAAGATCGTGGACGGCCATGCGACCGCGAAGGATACGGTGCGTGTTCCAAACTCCGCGCATATCGCCGCGATTCTCCAGCAGGTAGACGCGCTCGCAGCCGGCGGTAATCTCAAAGCTGCGCGTGATGTCGCGCGCAACGCCCTGGCCGCGGGTTCGCCGGGTGAAACGCGCGCCTTACTCGAACGTCTGGCGGCGCTCGATTATCAAGCCGGCGCTCCCGACGCGGCCCGCGAGCGCTACGAGGTTGCCGTGAACAATTTCGATCGGCCGCCCGCGGCCGGCCCCGCCGAACGGGCCGAAACTCTTGCCAACTACGGCGCGCTGGCTTTGCTGAATGGTGACGATCGGCGCGCACACGACCTTCTCAAAAAAGCGCTGCCCCTGGCAACCGATCCGACGCTCCGTTCCCAGATCATCTACAACCTCGGCCTCGCGAATCATAAATGAAACAAGCAGTTGTGGCCCTCTTGCTCGCCGCCGCGTGCACCCTGCCGGGGCAAGAACCCGATTGGGACGCGCTCGATCGGCAGATCGAACAGCTCTATGTGAAAGGCGATCTACCGGGCGCGGTGCGGGTGGCGAAGCTTGCCGTCGATGCCGCTTCCACTCCGAAACAATCCGGCCGCAGTCTCGATCGCCTGGGTTTTTTGTACTACAACACCGGCAATTTGAAGGATGGCGAGGCATTGCTGCGCCAAGGTCTGGCGGTCCGGCGCGAAAAGCTCGGCGCCGACTCGGCCGATTATGCCGAAAGCGCTAACGATCTGGCGCTCTTTTGCCGCGACACTCGCAAGTACCCCGAAGCGCAGGCTCTGGCCGAAGAAGCCGTGGCGGTGCGAACGCGAGTGCTCGGCGCCAACGATCCTTTGGTCGCCGAAACGCTCGAAACCCTGGGGTCCATTTATAGCGGCGAAGGCGAATACGAAAAGTCGGCCGCCACGTTTGAAAGAGCGCGCGCCATTTACGAGTCCCACATCGATGCCAAGAATCCCGCGCCGCCCGAATACGGAACGCTGCTGGTGAACCTGGCCGGCAACTACCATCGCCTCGGCAAATTCCACCAGGCCGAGCTGGACTTCGACACCGCGCTCGACGTTTTGCGCAAAACCATCGGCCCCACGCATCCCATCTACGCCACCAGCCTGATGGGTCCCGGCAATCTCGAAATGGAGATTGGCAACTACGCGGCTGCCGAGAAATTCTACGACGAGGCGGCTCCGCTTCTGAAAACTTCCCTGGGAGAAACGCATCCCATTTATGTTCAATTGCTGGACCATCGCGCGGTGCTCTATCAGGCCATGGGCAACCGGACCGGCGCGGAATCCGATTATCGCACCGCACTCGAGTTGCGCAAGAAAATCTACGGGCCCGATCACGTGCTGATCGCAGCCACACTTCGCAATTATGGCCGCTTCGTGTACTCTCGAAACCCGGAAGAAGGCGAGAGGCTTCTGCGCGAAGCGGTGGTCATCTATGGCAAGGCTTCGAACCGCCCGGCCTTTGAATATGCCAATACGCTGCTCGCTTTGGGCGAAGCCGAACGAAAACGCGGGGATTTTCCGGATGCGCGCGAAGCCTTCCAGCAGGCCCGCGATGTCGCGGCCCAAGGCCTGGGCCCGAAGCATCCGGTGTACGCGAATGCGCTGGCCAGTTTGGCGCTGGTTCATGAAGCGCTGCACGAAGACGCCGAAGCCGGCGACCAACTGCGGCAAGCCATCGCCATTGTCACCGAAAGCGAGGGCGAATACCATCCCGATTTGGGCCGTTACGTCGGAGATCTGGCCGCGCTGTACGATCGGCAAGGCAACTATGGCGCTGCGCTCCCGCTCTATCGCCGGAGCTTCGAAATTAACGACCGCGTGCTGGGCGGCATCTTGAATGTTGGTTCGGAGAGAGCCAAAGCCGAAGCGCTGGCGAATCTGGACGACCCGCTCCCCGCCCTGCTCGCGTTCCAGCAGCGCGCCGGCAGCCAGCTTCCCGAGGCTCGCGCTCTTGCCTTTGAAGCTGTGGCTCGCCGCAAGGGCCGGGTGCTCGATCACGTTCGGGACTGGCGCGAGAGCCTGCGCGAAAACTCCGCCACCGACGTTCGCGACCGTCTCGGCGAATGGCAGACCATGCTGGAATGCGAATCGTCGCTGACCACGGCCCTGGGCTATCGCGATTTGAAACCGGCCGTCAGCGGAACGTGCGCGCTCGGCGAATACGGCCGTTTGTTGTCGGACCTGCGCACCAACTCGACGGACACCTTGGACCGCAAGGCCCTGGCGGCGCTACGGGATCTGAATCGGCGCAGCGACGAGCTGGAAGGCGCGTTAAGCCGCGATGTGCCGGGCTTCGGACCAGCCACGCATCCGGCGCGCATCGAAGACATGACGGCGCGCCTTGGACCGGACGAACTGCTGGTCGAGATCGTCGCCTTCGAAAAACATTACGCAGCGTTTTTGTTGGACCACTCGGGCGGCCTGCGCTGGCTGGATCTTGGCCTTTCGCAGCCCATCGACCAGGCCGTCCGCGACCTGATCTCGGGCGCCAACGATTGGAGCGTTTCGCTCTCGCGCCGCGAGAACCAGGCAGCCGCGTCGGCCGAAGATACCGCGCGCGAAGCGCTGCTCCGGCTCTCGAAACAACTGGCCCCCTTGCGCGCCCGCCTGGATGACGACAAAGCAACGCGGCGCCTGCGCATCTCGCCGGACGGGATGCTGACCCTGTTCCCCTTCAGCGCCCTCGAAGACTCGCGTGGGAATTTTCTGATCGAGCGCTTCGCGATCAGCTACCTGTCGGCCGGCCGCGATCTTGTGGCGCCTGAAACCGCGGATCGGTCCGCTGGTCCTCCGGTGATCGCGCTCAGCCCCGGCAGCGCCGATGGTCCGGAACACCTGCATGGCGCCGAGTTGGAGGCGCGCACGCTGCGGCAGCTCATCCCCACCGCTCAACTGCTGGGCGTCGGCCAAGCCACCGAGCAAAACGTGAAAGCGCTTCGCAGTCCCGCCCTGCTGCACATCGTGGGGCACGGAATCGTGCGCGGCGACGAGGATTGCGCGGCGGAACCCGGCAGGCCCGGATGCGCGCTGGCCGGCCTGGATCCAGGATCGCGCGCCATGAATCTGTCGGCCATTGTGCTGGAAGAAGCTTACCAGCGAGGCCCGAAATCTTCTGCAGCCAGTTCGCAAGACGGCCTTCTGACGGCCCTGGAACTCGAGACGCTTGATTTTCACGGCTCGGAAATGCTGGTGCTCTCGCAGTGCCGCATGGCCGATGGCGTACCATCTTCGGGCGACGGCGTTTACGGAATGCGGCGCGCGGCGGCCATCGCGGGCGTCAAAACTTTCGTCGCGCCCTTGTGGAACGTATCCGATTCCACCGAGCGCGCTCTGATGATTCGCTTCTATAAAGAACTCAGCCTGGGCCGCGGCCGCGCCGACGCGTTGCGCCTCGCCATGCTGCAAACGATGCGAGCGCCTCAACAGAAAAGCTTCCTGTATTGGGCGCCGGTGATCCTCTCCGGCGATCCCTCGCCACTGCCCAGGCTACTGTTCGCGCAGTAGCCGAACTATTGCTGAACTGACAGCACCAGGCCGCTCGCCGATTGCACACCGCCGATTTTCGCCACCACTGGCCAATCGCCGTTGCCTAACGAACTCGGCACTTGAATCGCAACCTGAACGAGTCCGGCAAAACCCGGAGCGAGCGCGGCGCCGTAGACCGTGGCTGGAACATTATCGATCGTAATCGTCGGAAGCGTGCTGGTCGAGTAAGTGGTATCGGTCGGCGTCTCAACGCCTATAGGTACGCTGGGAGTGGTGGGACCAAAGCCGGAGCCCCACAGGATGATCACCTCGCCGGGCTTCGCCGCCACTGTAGTTAAAGTGGAAAATGTGCCGCTCTTGGCCGCATAACTGAAATCCTGCCGCGTCGCCACCACTTGATTCTCCGGCCAGGAGAAAAACGCAGGCCCGAACTGATTAGCGGGCGCACTAACACCCGCACCGATGGAGCCTGCGTTCGTGACTACAACTTGCGTCGTGCTCGACGTCACGTTAGGCACCAAAACGTTGATCTGCGTCGGACTGATGTAATCGACAGCCGCCGGCATGCCGTCGAAAAGCACCGTGACGCCATCCAGCGAATCCGGAAGCTGTCCGTTCTTAATGGAACTATTCCAGTTGTCGGTGGTTGACGCCAGATTCGTTCCCTGGATGGTCGCCCAGGAGTTAGCCACCACGCCAGGTTGGAAGCTGGCTCCATTCACGACGCCAGTGATCACGGGCTCGGGCGGCGCTGTGGCCGGAACAAACAGAGTAACTGGGATAGTAATTGGCGAAAGGTCGGGCGCGTTCGGAGTAAGCACGATGCTTCCTTGGAAAGTCCCGACCCCGGGGATCGTCAGGATGGAGGCAGTGATTAGCGCGGGAGTAGTGCCAGAGGTCTGGATGGTGGTGAGCCAGTTCCCGCCCGAAGATGTCGACGACTTCACAGTAAACAGCAGCGGCACCGTGCCCAAGGTGTAAACGTCCATTGTTTCGGGATAGGGGGAACTGTTGACCGCGACGCCGATGGAAAAATAGAGCGAGCTTGCCGCCGACAGCAGTGCGGGAGCTTTCTCGCCAACGGTTACTTTACGGACGCGATTGTTGACGTAGTCGGCAATATAGTAATTGCCTGCGCTATCCACCGCTACGTCATCAGGCTGCAGATAGGCGCTGGTGGGCGGCCCGCCATCTCCCAGCACCACGGAAGATCCGCCGCCTGCCGCTGTCGTGATGATTCCCGCCGCGTTCACCTTGCGGAGGCGATAATTGCCGAAGTCCGAGATATAGAGATTCTCGGAACTGTCCACAGCGATGCCGTAAATACCGCCGAACAGGGCGCTGGTAGCGGGTCCGCCGTCTCCCGAAGAACCAGAGCCTCCGGGTACGCCAGCCACCGTATTGATAATTCCCTTAGTGTTCACTTCGCGGACAGTCTGAGTCAGATAGTCTGAGATGAAGA
>Ga0302324_100029330_pt1 | contig 10431 bp, 9 predicted proteins | sample Palsa_T0_1_FD_201949 | JGI IMG/M metagenome (GOLD analysis project Ga0302324, IMG submission 201949) | Peat permafrost microbial communities from Stordalen Mire near Abisko, Sweden - Palsa_T0_1 | ecosystem: Environmental > Terrestrial > Soil > Palsa > Peat permafrost | place: Sweden: Abisko... | reverse complement strand
GCGGCCGCGCAAAGCGCCGACGCGGCCACGAAGACCACCGTCCCCAAGATGAATATGCGACGCCGGCCGTAGATATCGCTGAGCGAACCGCCTACCAGGACAAACGCCGCGAGCGTAAGCACATAGCCGTTCAGCGTCCACTGCAACCCCGCGACGCCCGCGCCGAGATCACGGCCGATCGTCGGCAACGCCACGTTGACAACCGTCGCCTCCAGCAGAATCATCGAGTCGCCCAGCACCGCCACCGCCAGGACCCAGCGACCAGCGGCCGAAGCAAGCCGCACCGAGCCGTACCCTGGGCCCTCGTTCCCCGCCACCTGCATCCTCCCTGGCGCTCCTCGCTAGCCTCAGTGTGCCTCCCGCCAGTTCAGCGAGCAGCCCAAGAAACCCGGAGGCGGCGGGTTAGATAGCAAGTTCAGCTACGGCGCTGTCTCCAGTCACGCTGTCCTCCTTCGGCCGGGGCGGGCGGCGGCGCAGTGCTGTCCCTGATTACGAGCGTGGTGGCGAGTTCGACGTGGTGCGCTTGTGCCGCGCCGGACCCGCTCTCGAGGAGCATCCGGAACGCGGTGGCTGCCATAGCCGCCAGCGGCTGCTTGACCGTGGTCAGCGGGGGTGCCGACCAGGCGGCGAACAGCACATCATCGAATCCGACCACGCTGAGGTCCTCGGGCGCCCGCAGCCCGAGGTCCCTGAGCGCCTGCAGGACGCCGAACGCCTGGTCGTCATTGGCGGTCACGATCGCGGTCGGCCGGTCCGTCAGGCTCAGCAGGTGTGCCGCCTGGCGCCGGCCGCCTCCCACGGTGAACCTGTCGCGGCAGATCAGCTTCTCGTCCACGGCCAGCCCAGCCTCGAGCATCGCCGCGCGGTAGCCGTCAAGCCGGGCCTGGCTCGACCACAGGCTGGCCGACCCGGCGATGGCGGCGATGCGGCGATGGCCCAGCTCGATGAGGTGACGGGTGGCGGTAAGGCCGCCTTGCCAGTTGGTGGTGCCGACCGACCTGATGTCCGGGCCCGGTTCCTGCGCCGGGTCAATGACCACGACCGGGATGCCTGCTGCGGCCAGCTGCTGGAGTTCCGCGCCACGGGGCAGGTGCAGAACGCTCAGCGCACCATAGGTGCCGCGGACAGTCGCCAGCTCCAGCCAGCGGTGGAATTCGCTGGCCGACCTCACCGCGTTGACCACGACGCTATAGCCGGCCTCGGCGGCGGCCTCCACGGCACCGTGGATCAGCTCCTCCGCCCAGGGACTGCGCTCGGCGGTCCCCGGCGGGCGAACCCCCATCCCGAGGAGCAGGTCCACTACGCCGAAACCGAGCTTGGCACCGGGCTGGTACCCATACCGGCGTAGCAGCAGGCCGATCCGCTCGCGAGTGGCCGGCGCGACGTCTGTCCGCCCGTTGAGCACCTTGGACACGGTCGATACGGACACCCCGGCTTCGGCGGCGATACCGGTCAGCGTGCTGGCCCCGGCGCGCGAGGCCGCGTGGGTGGGGGCGGCGGGCTCCGCTGGCACCGCCGCCTGGCCGGGCTTCCTCAGCACCCCTGCCTCCTCCCGCGGCCCGCTGCCGCCGTGTGCCTGTCCCGCCCGGCGCGAGTGGCTGGCCAGCTCGGTTGCGGGCTGCTTTTCGAAAGGTAGCAGGCCTAAACCCCTTTGACATCAGGCTGTCGTAGGTAGACACTAGAGATTGTACCGAGAATTTTTCGAAAAACAACCGGGAGAGCATTATGTTCCTGCCCTATCAGATGCTGCGCAACCTGGCACCTCGGGAGATGACGGCCCGCGAGCAGCGGGAGGCCGACGAGCAGTGGGGACAGATCGCCGCGGCAGTGGCGAGGCGCAGTCACCACGTCGCCGTCCGGGTGCACGCCGTGAGCGGCCTGGATGGCCGGGACGGGCACCAGCCGGCGACCTTTCGAAAGGCCGGCTCGACACCACGCCGTGCAGCGCATCGCGCATAGCACGGGTAGAGATAGCACGTTCGTGTCGTGTGGGTCCGCGGGCCTCGGCATGACAATCGGGTGATGGCGACCGCACGGACCTCCCGAAAGGACCACTGGCGATGGATGGTGCACGCGCTCTGATGCGCACGCTAGTCGAGTCGGGGATCACCACCTTGTTCACCAACCCGGGAACAACCGAGCTGCACCTGGTCGAGGCCGCGGAGGCGACTCCCGGCCTGAGATCAGTCCTGGCCCTGTTCGAAGGAGTCGTCAGCGGGGCCGCGGACGGCTACGGCCGCATCGCCGGGCGGCCCGCCGCCACGCTGGTGCATCTGGGGCCCGGTCAGGGCAACGCCTGGGCTAACTTTCACAACGCCCGCCGTGCGCGCACGCCGATCGTCAGCCTGATCGGCGACCACGCCACCTACCACAAGCGCTTCGACCCGCCCCTGGAGTCCGACATTCGCGCCGTCGCGCGCTCACTGGACAGCACAGTCCGGACACCGTTGATCGCTGAGCAGGTCAGTTCCTGCGCCGCGGCGGCGGTGGCCGACGCGACGTCGGCACCCGGGCGCATCTCCACCGTCATCATGCCCGCGGACGTGTCCTGGTCGCCGACCGAGACGATGGCCGCCCCGGTGCCGCCGTCACCGGCCAGTATCGTGCCCGCGGAGCGCATCGAGCACATCGCCGCCCTGGCCGGCCGGGGCGCGCAGACAGTGCTGCTGCTCGGCGGGGCCGCCTGCCGTGAGGAGGGTCTGCGGGCGGCGAGCCGTATCGCTGTGGCCACCGGAATCCCGGTTTTCACCGAGACGTCCCCGGCCCGGCTCGAGCACGGCGCTGGCCTGCCCGACTTCCCGCGGCTAGGGTTCTATCCCGAGCAGGCCGTGGCACAGCTCAAGGGCGCCAGCCACGTGCTGCTGGCCGGGGTGCACGAGCCGGTGGTGATGGGCTTCGCCTATCTGGGCCAGCCGAGCTCGCCGGTACCCGCGGACGCCGCCATGGTCACGCTCGCGGCCCCGGACGAAGACGTCGCTCGCGCGCTCACCGACCTGGCCGCGATCGTCGCGCCCGGTACGGCCGCGAAGGTGGCGGCCGCTGCGCATCCCGCGATGCCGTCCGGGCCGCTCACCCTGCAGTCGTGGCCACAGGTACTGGCAGCGCTGCTACCGGAGGACGCCATCATCGTCGACGAGTCGATCAGCTCCGGCCAAGCCCTCCCCGCCGCAACCGCCGGCGCCCCGCGCCACGACCTGCTCGCCCTGGCCGGAACCGCAATGGGAATGGGCCTGCCCCTGGCGGCCGGCGCCGCGATCGCCGCACCAGATCGGCCGGTCATCCTCTTGGACGGCGACGGATCCGCGATGTACACGATCTCCGCCCTGTGGACACACGCCCGCGAGCACCTGAACATCACCACGATCATCCTCAAGAACAGCTCCTACGGAATCCTCCGCGAGGAATGGGAACACCTCCGGGAACCAGGCCAGAACGAGCTGCACGACAGCCCTTTGATCAACCTCGGCGGAGCACCGCTCGACTTCACCGGGCTGGCCCAATCCATGGGCGTCCCCGCGGCGCACGCCGACACGTCCGAAGAACTCGCCAAGCACCTGATCCGAGCGTTGACCGAACCCGGGCCCCACCTGATCGAGGCTGTTGTCCCCGCCATCGTCTGAGGAGCCGGGTCCGCGCCGCGATGGCCCCGTCGGGATTCTGCGCTGACATCCGATCGCCGACAGCCAGCTCGGACCGCAAGCCGATGACCCAGCTGCGTTCGTTCACCCGTCCAGGGTCACATCCGGATGTCTCTTGTTCGCGCTCCTTGGCGCGACCTTCACGGTCATCCACGTCGCCGTGCCCGCCCTCCTCGAAGCGCCGCACGCCGCAGGACGACTCCCTGCCTACCGATGTCCCCGCGGCCATTACATTGAGCAACGAGCCGGCCCACGCGAACTACGTCCGGAGCCTCGCCGAACGCCGCTGCACCGACCTACGGCACTGGAGCACCCCGCAGCGCGACGGACACTTCATAGCAACGAGGAACCCGAGCAGGTCGCCAACGAGCTACGTAATTTCTTCCGGCCGCTCAGGCCCGCACAGTGCGTCGGCCCTGGGCTTGCACGCTCAATGGATCCTGGACTTATTTACCGTATCGAAAGGGTCCACGACAGCTTCAGCAGGCGGGAGAGGAACCGTCGGCGTCTGCATCAAAGAGTCCATTACTAGTGCCGCATCAGGCTACGTTTGCCCGGTTGACGATGCGGCGGAGTCGTTCGTCGTAGGCGTGGTTGTTGCGCCAGATGATGTACCGGCGGATCATGCTGGCCTGTTCCTTGTGGCTGGCGTGGTCGGTGCCGTCGAGCGTGAAGTACCGCAGCGCCGTGAATTGCGCCTCGATGCGGTTTAACCAGGACGAATTCGTCGGCGTATAGGCGATCTCGACGTTGTTCGCCACGGCCCAGGTCCCGACCCGGGTGTCTTTGCGCGTGGCCAGGTGCGGGCTGAAGTTATCGCAGATGACCGCGATCCTGGTCGGCAACGGGTACAGCGAGCGCAGGTACCTGCAGAACTCCAGGAACCGGGCCCGGGTCTTGCGCGGCTTGATATGCCCGTACAGCTTGTCCTCGCCCAGCTCGTAGGCGGCGAACAGGTGCCGCACCCCGGCCGTGCGGGTGTAGGTCGCGCGCAGCCGCGGACGCGGCGCCCGGCCCGGCTCTTTGCCTTTGCCGCTCACCGCAGCCCACTGCCGCCCGGGCCTGGGCTGCAGGTTCAGCGGCCCGAATTCGTCAACGCAGAACACGATCTCCGGGTCGCCGGCCTGCGGCGCAACCTCGCGGTCGGCGATCGCGTACAGCTGCTCGACCCGCGCCTTCTTCGCCGCGTACTGCGGATCCTTCGACGCCTTCCACGTTTTCAGACGTTGAAAGGTGACGCCCTCCCGGCGGAGCAGGACCCGCAGGCCCTCGTGGCTGATGTCATCGACCACCCCCTCGACCACCAGGAAGTCGGCCAGCTTAGCCAGGCTCCAGGTGGAAAACGGCAAGTCATGCTCGGCCGGCTTGGACTTGGCGATCTTCTTGATCTCCCGCCGCTGGCCCAGCGTGAACTTCGGCGGATGGCCGCCCTTGTACTTCGGATAAGGGAGCCGAACCCGTCGGCGTTGAAGTTCCGGATCACATCACGGACCCGGTCCTCGCTGGTAAACGCGACCTTGCCGATCGCGGGCACATCCATGCCCTGAGCGGACAGCAGCACCATCTGCGCCCGCCGCCAGGTCACCACCGACCCGGCGCCACGGCGGATGATCCGCACCAGCCGCCGGCCCTCGTCATCATCGATCTCACGCACCCGCAGCCGTTCCGTCACCGGCCCAGTGCCAGGGATCAGCTGCCGCCGCGCCAGTGCCCTGTCACTCCCGCGTGGTCCACGGCATCTCGCCCACGATGTTGGCGGCAATCAGCGTGCCGCCGCCCTCCGGATCCCAGGCCATGACCGTGCCCGCGCAGGCCAGCGCCACCACAGCGGTCACCGACGCGGCACTGGCGGGAACCACGTGCCGCTGATCATCCTCAGTGATGATCATGACCTCGAACTGCTCCTGCCTGCCCGCTGTTCCCGGGACCCAGTTGGCATTAACGATCTTGACCCGACGTGTCTGCTCGCTCGCACCTGGCATGGCATCCAGTAAGGCAGACCAGCACCTGCCACGTCCACCCCCGCGCAGGTGCCAGCACGCGCGAAAAGCCCAAACCGCCGTCCCGCCATCCAGCAGGGCAAACCTAGCCTGCTAAGGCACTAGTCTCAGGTATCGGTTCCATTCTTCGTTGCCCGGGCTGAACATTGGCAGCACGCTCAGGAGCATAGGAGAAGTCGCAAGGTGTCCTTCTCTGGACTCGCTGGATCTGCCAGTCGCGGATCTCGAACACGTCGCACCATCGCCCGGCTCCCCACTCTGGTACGCCGGCTGCCGCCGGTCGCGGCGTGGTGACTGTCCGCCGTCGCGCGAAAGTCATGACACATTAGGCTCCGTGCTTGGCTGGGGGGCGGTTTCGGCCTGAGCCCCTGTTTCAGGCTTGGGCCCTGTTTCAGGCTTGGGCCCTGTTTCAGGCTTGGGCCCTGTTTCAGGCTTGGGCCCCGTTTCAGGCTTGGGCCCCGTTGCAGGCTGGGGTCCTGCCTCAGTCTGGGGGCCTGTTTCAGGTTTGGGCCCCTCCTTGACAGCCGGACCCTGAGTAGAAGCCTCTGTACCCCCCTGCGCCGCCACCGCGCCGTGCGCCGACGACTCGGTGCCGAGTGCCTGGTTGGCGCTGGCGGCCGTCTGGGTGTCAGCCGAAGGCGCCGTCGTAGTGCCTCCCGTCGTGACCGCGCCGACGGGCTGGGACACGGCCGCCGGCACGCTGGTGCTGGTCACTGATTCTCCGAGCGCCGCTTGCTGTTGCTCTGCTGCACGCTGGCTGGCTATCGCCGCCTCAACCCCTGGTCCGCCGATTTCGACGGATGTTTCTTGCTGAGGCACTGGCTCTGTCGACTCTTGTTCAGACTCCTCCTCGGCGAACCCCACGAAATCACTTTCCAGATTCTCTTTGACAACCTCAAGCGCCTTTTCGGCAGCACCAAGCACGTCTCCGCTGAGTTCGATGCCAAGGGCCTTAGTGGTCGGCTCGATCCACGGAAGGACAGTCACTCCCCACGAGATGCATTTGCTGGCCGCGTGCGCAACGTTAGGGTTCTCCATGATATAGGCCTGCGCCCAAGCGGCCACGCGGAGGGAGATATCCATAGTCTAGTCAGCCCTCCGTGGCACGGGACAATCAAGGTAGAGAAGCCTATTCGTCATTAGACCGTATGCGAGCTGCGTGACGATGGCATCGGCACGGTCGGTGGAAAGGTTGGAAATCCGGGTGGCGACGCGTTCGACAATTTCTCGCAGCGATCTTGCGCCGTCGAACTCCCACCAGAACATGATCGCGAGCACATCGAGAGAAACGGGCGAAGGAAGCGACAGCGTCGCGTTCTGGATCTCGAATCGCATTTGATCGCCTTTAGTGTTCCCCAGTCCGAAGCCAAGCGGAAGGGGCCGTAGCCGCTCCAGGGAACCGCCCATCGCCTGCCCAGGCTCGATCGTGACCAGCAGATCTAGCTCACGGAGCCGCGCGATCGATCGATCCGGGCGACTCCAGCCTTGGTTCGATGCGGCTTCGGTTACAGCGGCAGGCGTCGCTGGTGCCAGCAGAATGGTCCATAGGGCGTATTCGACGCTATCGAGCGAGACGATCTCTCCGCCTCTGCGGACAGCGCCGCTGATCTCTCCGCTGGCCCGATCCACGATTACGCCCTGGGGTATTCCGACAGCTGCATAGTATGGGCCGATGTCCAGCAGCTCCGCTGCCGGGGATACAGGGGCCGGATAGGGTTCGCTCATTGTCTCTTAGCCTCCGATAGCCGTCCCGGCGTGGGCCAGGGCTGCGTCATCTGGCACGACTCGCGGCATGCTCGCGGAAGGCGAAGAAGAACGGCGGGCCCTCCGGAAGCGTGACGACGCACTGGCCTATGTCGAGTCCGGACAGTTCCCAGTCCTCGATGACGTTTCCGTCGACCATCTCCTGGCGGACGCCCTGGCCGCGGACGACCGAACTGGTCGTGATCTGTTTCCTGTTGGTGCCGAATCGCTGCCGGATCAGGTTGCGGCTGGCGTCGTCCATCAGCCGGAAGGCGAAGACGCTGCCGAACCCGGACAGGATGGTCCGGCCGATCTCCGGCCCGTATGCGTGCAGGACCTGATCGATGTTCTGGGTTCCCACGATGAACTTCAGGCCCAGGCTCCGGCCGAAGTTGATCCCGTCACTGATATGCGACAGCTCGGGGAGCAGCGCGAACTCATCGAGTATGAGGTAGACGCTGCCGGTGCCACCGCGGCGGGGAAGCCCGAGGGCCTCCTTGATCGCCAGGTCCATCAGCACCCGGTACACCGGCAGCAGGCGGGTGCCGATGGCGATGTCATACTCGATAAACAGCGCGCGTGCGCCCTTGCCGCGGACGAACTCGCGGACCGAGAAGTCACCCGGCCGGCGGAACGCGCTGGAGAACGAATTGTTGACCGTCTGCTGCAAGAACGCGCGGACGGCGTCCGGGGTGTTGCCCGACCCCGACAGGTAGCGGGCCGAGCCGGCCAGGTCCGGATGCGCGGTGATCAGGTCCCACAGGTCCTTATGGGATTGTTCGAGCCTGCTCCGCAGGTCCGCGTTGGAATGCTGCTGGCCCTCCTCCCGGGACATCGCCTCCGCGACGGCGGCGAAGATGTCCCGGGCGGCGGCGGCGAAGAAGAAATTCTGCGAGGCGCGGGACAGGTCCTCGCTGAATACCGTCGATGCGATCTCGTAGATCTGATCGCTCCGCGCCCCCGGATCCTCATCGATCATTTCCCGGAACATATTCCACACCACGCCGCCGGCCACGTTATCAGGATCGCTGGAGATGACCGCGTCACCCGGCCGGTAGGCCTCCTTGAGGAAGTCGCCCTTGGTGTCGAACACGACGAATACGTCATCCGGGTCAGCCCGCTCCCGCAGGGCCAGCACCAGCTGCATCATCGCGTTGGTCTTACCGGTGCCGATACCGCCGAGGAACAGCAGGTGACGGCTGAGGTACTCATCGTCATACCGCACCGCACCGGCGTGACCCTGCAGGACAGCACGCATAACCTGCCCTCTGAACACCGCGCCGGCCACCGGCGGCGCCGGACCAACACTCATCCCCTCCAGCACAGACACCCGGACAGACTGCTGACTGTCTGCCTGACCGCCGCCAGCACCGAGGCCTGCGGCGTTACTCACCGGGCCGCCCCGTCGACCGCGCGGTCATAGCCCTGGCCCGTGGCGACGACACCCCAGTGCGTATCCGCCAGGTTGCCCCTCGTCTGCAGGTCGAAGATCAGCGCGCCAAGCTCAGCGATGAGCTTGTCGCTGTCTAGTCCCGGCACGCCTTCTTCGAGCACGTCCTCAGCGGTGAAGACACCCAGAATCCGGTACAGCCACATGGGCAGCAGAAGCTTGATGAACCGGGCGATGGCCCCGCGGCGACCGGTCTGACCGAACACGATCGGTTCCCCCTGAGCCCCCCCGAGAATACGAACGCCGACATTGCCCCGGTTCGCCGCGCCGACCGCGAGCCGCCACACGCAGAATGCGGTGACCGCGGCAAACAGGATCGCGAATCCCCAGCTTTTCTCGACCAGCGCACCGAGGGTAACGAGCCCGATCACGATGGTAAAGATGATGAGCCCGAGGCTGATCCGCCGCGATACTGCAGCAGTCACTCCTGTGACGTGCTCCAGCTTCACCTGCTGCACGAGGGAGCTGGGCCGCTGCGTCCCCCTGCCCTTTGCCCGGGAGTAGAGGACGACCCTGGCGTCGGTGACGAACATCGTTCCCTCGCCCTGGGCCCGTGTCCGTAGCTGGACCGCGTGGTACTGCCGCCAGAGCACCTCGCCATCCCCGAGCACGATGGGAGTCCCGGGCAGGGTGCCAACGGCTTCTTCCGGTGGCGGCCCCGAATAAACGACATTGGCGAACGCGGCCGGGTCGGCGCGTGCGGCCTCCGCCACGGTCACCGGGGTGCCGCAGTCGTCACAGAACTTCTGACCCGCCGCGACGACGGATCCGCAAGACGCGCAATTCATGGTTATCCGTTCCCGGGAATCGTAGTTATCGCCGTCGAACGTAGGTTCGTTTGCTGTACCAGGGACCGGACGATGGCAAATAGGCTGTGCTGGCGCCGACATATCCCGGCGCGACGAAGCGAATAGCTGCTGCGGCCAGCTAGTCAGCCAGCCGGTCATGGCCGACACCGGGACGGCACTAAACCGAGCACCGTACTCGCGGCAGAAGCTCGCAGTTTCCCTATTGGCCTGTCCGCATGCTGGGCAGGCGATATCGATACTCAAGTGCGGCCGATCCCTTCCGGCCCCGGGCTGCCACCCGGAAATCCCTCCCAGCAGGACGATAGCAAAATAGGCCGGTAAACACCAGGCAAGCCCGGCGGATAACTGGCGGAATGATTCACCGCTTCGCCCGGGCCGGCACCGGCAGTCCGCCCGAGGCAAGCACAAGTCGGACGCGGTGGCCGCAGCGGGTCCGAGCATGCCTCGGCGTGCGGCGTCGCCGGCCAGCGCGCAGAAAGAATTAGGCGGTATGTCGCAATTCACGGCAGAGTGCAGCACGGCCGGTCGTATCGGAATCCTCCGGGCCCCAAAACCTGAGCACCAATAAGAAATGCAGCGAAGTTGCTTCAACGCGGGATCGACGCGATCGATCGGCTGTCATCCATCGTCCGGGACCGCTGCGATGGTACCCCCGCGTTTGACCTATCACAGCTGGTTGTACTGATAGGCGGGCAAGCCGTACTGCGTCGCGATCGGCGTCCAGAGCGCGGCGAAGGCCTTTTTGTATTTCGTAGCCTCGCCGTCCGGGGTCGTTGCGGCCGTGAAGTTGG
>Ga0302324_100029329_pt1 | contig 10431 bp, 10 predicted proteins | sample Palsa_T0_1_FD_201949 | JGI IMG/M metagenome (GOLD analysis project Ga0302324, IMG submission 201949) | Peat permafrost microbial communities from Stordalen Mire near Abisko, Sweden - Palsa_T0_1 | ecosystem: Environmental > Terrestrial > Soil > Palsa > Peat permafrost | place: Sweden: Abisko... | reverse complement strand
GAAGCGGATTCGACATCTCCGTGATTGCACGGCGCAGCACGCGTGCCGCGGATGCCGGCAGACGGGACGCGCAAAGCGCGCCGCACGAGATCAATTGGGAACGCTACTGGGCGGCGCTCGCCATCTGCGGCTGCTGCACCGCCGCCGCCGCCGTCATGTACCCGTATTTCGCCCTGACCAATCTGGTGATGGTGTACTTGCTCGGCGCCACTGTCGCGGCGCTGCGGCTGGGGCGCGGACCCGCGAGCCTCGCGGCGGTCGCCAACGTCATCGTTCTCGATTTCTGCTTCGTGCCGCCGCGCTTCACGTTCGCGATCAGCAATCTGGAATACCTCGTCACCTTCGCCGTCATGCTGGTGCTCGCGCTGGTCATCGCCAACCTGGTGGCAAACGTGCGGTCGCAGACGCGCGTCGCCGGTGCGCGCGAGCGGCGCACGTCGTTGCTGTACGCCATGAGCCGCGAGCTCGCCGCGACGCGCTCCTTCGACAACCTCTCGCGCGTCGCGGTAAAGCACGTCGCCGAGACCTTTTCCGGACGCGCCGCCGTGCTGTTGCCGGACTCGCGCGGGCGCTTGCAGGGACCAAGGACGGCCGACGCGGCCACGCTCGACGGCCCCGACCTATCGGTCGCCCAGTGGGTATTCGACCACGGCCGGCCGGCGGGGCTAGGCACCGACACCCTGCCGGCGGCGCGCGCGCAGTACTTGCCGCTCAACGGCACAGGGCGAACGCTGGGCGTGCTGGCCGTGCAGCCCACTCAGCGCCGCCGCTTGCTGCTGCCGGAGCAGCGCCATCTGCTGGAGACGTTTGCCGGCCAGATCGCACTCGCCATCGAGCGGGCGCTGCGCACCGATGAGGCCGAGGCGGCGCGGGTCGCGGTGGAGACCGAGAGCCTGCGCAATTCACTGCTCGCCTCGATCTCGCATGACCTGCGCACGCCGCTGGCCGCGATCATGGCGGCCAGCCATGCGCTCAACGATCCTAAAATGCAGCCTGATGCGGACACGCGCGCGCGACTCGCGCGGATCATCGAGAACACCTCGCAGGAAATCTCCGAGCTCATCTCGAACGTGCTCGACCTCATGAGCTTTCAGTTCGGCGAGGTGCATCTCAACCGCGATGCGCATTCGGTGGACGCGCTGGTCGAGGGCGCGCTCGCGCGACTCGAGGGACGTCTCGCCCGCCATCCGGTGGAGCTCTCGCTCCCCGCCGATCTGCCCCTGGTCGACGTGGATGCGGCGCTGGTCACGCGCGCCCTGGTCAATCTCCTGGAGAACGCCGCCAAGCACACGCCGGCCGGAACGCGCATCACGGTCTCGGCCGGCCTCGAGAGCGACTCCGTGCGCCTGGTGATCGACGACAACGGTCCCGGGTTGCCGCCTGGACCGCCCGAGCAGCTGTTTGCGAAGTTCGAGCGCGGCAAGAGCGAGGCCGACGTCGGCGGGGCGGGCCTGGGGCTCGCGATCTGCAAGGCCATCATCGAGGCGCACGGCGGGCGCATCACGGCGGCGCAGCGGCCCGGAGGCGGTGCGCGCTTCACGTTCACGCTGCCCACGAAGGCCCCGCAGCGCGCGGCGCCGGCGGCCGCCTGACTCGAGGCCGGCGCCTCGCCGGGGCGCGCGGCACCCGCTAATCGAAGAACTTGGGCCGTCCCGCGAACCCGCCCGCCGCGCGCAGCGCGTCGGCGTCCATGAGACGCCCTTGCATCATGACGACGCGAGTGTGCCGCAGATCGCCGATGTGCTGCGCGGGGTCGCCGTCGACGAGGACCAGGTCCGCTTCCTTGCCCACGGCAATCGATCCGGTGCGGGAGTCGACGCCGACCATGCGCGCGGGCGCGATGGTCGCGCTCGCGAGCGCCTCGGCCGGCGTGAAGCCCGCCTGCACATAGAGCTCGAGCTCGCGCACGAGCTCCATCCCGGAGCCGTCGGTGCCGGCGACGATGGGAACGCCGGCGCGATGCAAGTCGCCGACCAGCTCGATCAACTTGTCGAAGCTGCGCCGGTAGTCCGCGCGCGTGAGGTCCGGCGGAACCGAGAAGCCGCCCTGGCGAAAACCGCGCTCGACGGCGGGCGGTAGGGTGCCGAGATAGGGCGCATAGGCCGGCGAGAGATCCCCGTTCTCGGGCACGAGCAGGCCTTCGAAGACCGATACCGTCGGATCGACGATGATGCGGCGCGCCGCCATCGTGGCGATCAGAGATTTCATCGGCTCGGCGCCGAGATCGACGTCTTTTGCGTAGCGGCCGATACCCTCGAAGCGGGCGATGCCGTTCGATTTGTCGACCACCGAGTCCGGCATGGCCTGCATGATCACGAAATTGATGTGCGTGATCTCATCGTAGCCGTCGTTGATCGCCTGCATGGGGCGCATGCCGGCGGGCAGATGACCGTGCACGTGCAGCCCCAACCGGTGCGCTTCCGCGGCCGTTGCCCTGACCCAGGAGGGGTCGAAGGTGCCGTAGATCTTGATGCCCAGGAATCCATCGGCCTTGGCCTTGCGCACGGCGGCGAGCGCCTCCTCCTGCGTCGTGACGACGGTCGCCACCTGCGCCGTGTTCGGGCCCTTCCCGTCGATCAGAACCGAAGGATACACACGGGGGGTGAGCAGCAAGTCATGCGCGCGGCGCTCGGCGCGGGCCAAGGTGAGCTCATTGACGTTGCCGGGATCGCGGCAGGACGTGATGCCGAGCGACAAGAGCATGGGGCCGGAGGCATCGTCCGGAAAGTGCATGTGCGAGTCCCACAGTCCCGGTACGAGCGTCTTGCCGGCACCGTCGATGATCTGGGCGCGCGCGGGAACTTTGCCACCGGCTGATTGGATTCGCGTGATCACGCCGCGCTCCACGATTACGGTGCGGTCCTCCACGAAGCGCGTCCCGCCGAGAAAGGCGCGTACGTGCGTGAATGCGACCGGCCCCGCCGGGGTCTTCGAGAGCTTCCGCAGCACCGCCGGCGAGTGCTGCGCGAGCGCCTCGTCTTGAGCCGTCTGCAGCACGGTCAGCGCGCTTTCGTAGCCCACGGGCAGCCAGGACAAGGGGCCTACGCTGGCAAAGAAATGTCCCTTGTCGTCGAACCAGACCGGTACCGGCGTATTGCTGAGGCCGGTCACCGCATAGGCGGTCACCGTGCGCGCTTGGGTACCCTCGCCGACGCTCGCCGTCGCGAGGAGCTCGGCCCGTGCATGGCCGCCGGGCAGCAGTGCGAGCGATTGGCCGGGCGCCGCGACCAGCGCCTCGGCGAGGTCGGCGGTCAGGTCGATGGGCCCGCCGAAGGCGACGTATTCGGCCGGAGCGGCATAGGGCGCCCCCGCGGCATCGACCGGGCTCTTCCAAGCGGCCTTGCCGTCGGCGATCGAGAAGCTTTCCGCGGCATCCCCGTTCGGGGTAAAGCCGCGCACGACGGCGGATTCGAGCATGCCGTCGTGTCCGAGCCGGGCGGCGCTGTCGACCTCGAATACCTGACCGCGGAGCACGATGCTCTCACGGCCCATGCGCGCGCCCTCGGCGGTCACCCAACGCGTCGACTCGCCGTGCTTGCCGGCAGTCGACAGCACGGTGAAGTGCTGCGCATCGGCGGGCGGCTTGGCGAGCTGTTCCACGGGGGTCGGCGTCTGCGCACTCGCCCAGGCGGTGAGCATCGACAGGACCCAGAATGTTCCGAAGCGTCGCGTGCCTGGGCCGCGCCAGCCCGGGGCGCGCAAGCCTATCAATCGACACCTATCATGACGTTGGACGCTTTGATGATGGCATAGGCCTTTGCGCCGGAACGCAATCCGAGCTTCTCGGCCGATGCCTTGGTGATGATCGCGACGACCTCGATTCCGGGCGCGAGCTCGACGATGACCTCGCTGTCGACAGCGCCGGGCTTGACTGATTTGACGGTCGCGGGAAGTACGTTGCGTGCGCTCAGCTTCACGGGAGTCTCCTCGAATGGTTGGTGCGGCATACTACCGCCGATGCACTTGCCGTTGGGGGACGTGAGCGATGGACGAAACGACACAGACCGGGGGCTGCCTCTGCGGCGCCGTACGTTATGAGATTCGCGGGGACTTGCGCGGCGTGGTTGCCTGCCATTGCTCGCAGTGCCGCCGCACGAGCGGCCATCACTCCGCCATGACCAGCGCGCCGAACGAACGGCTGGCGCTGACTTCCGCCGCGACACTCGTGTGGTACCGCTCCTCGGCGAGCGCCGAGCGCGGATTTTGCAGTGTGTGCGGGAGCAATCTGTTCTGGCGGCCGCACGCAGAGGACCGCACCTCGATCACAGCCGGGACGCTCGATACACCGACAGGCATCGCAATCGAGCGGCACATATTCGTCGGTGAGAAATCCGACTACTACGAGATCGAGGACGCTCTGCCGAAAATGACCGGCTGGGATTGAACGACGAACGGATCCTGCGGACGAGCGGGCATTATGGCAACTGATTTCGTCGCTCGATGGCGACGAGTTTTCTTCGAGCCGCGGATGAAATTCAATAGCGTGCGATGCGTCGCATCTCGCCGCGCACCGCAGTCGCTAGGCTGGATACAGTTTCAAAACCTCGCCGGAGTTTCCATGATCGACAAGTCAATGACAGGCTCATATCAAATCAACCTGCCGAAGGACCTGCTCTCCGAAGCGAGGAAACAGCCGAAGCCGAAGAAGGAGCACCTCAAGGTCGAGGGCTGGCGCACCTCTTGGCTGACGCGAGTCTCGGAGATCCTGATCGGCAAGGATTGATCGGTCTCGTGCCGCCGCGCCGCGCAGGCCTGCGCGGCCCGGCCGTGGTGTCTGCGGTAGGCGCCGCGGCTCGTAGCGAGCGATTACGTCGGGATATAAGTCAAATCGGCTGTTTGAGGCGCGGTTGCGGGTTTAACATCTCCGCGGAGATCGAAACCCCATGCGCCTGTCCAAACCGCTTTATGAGTCCCTGCCGCTCCTTTACGGAGTGATCGGCACGGCTGCCATCGTGATCGCTTACTTCGAGCCGGGACGGACCCGCTCGCTCGTCGCCTTCGTGATCGGACTGCTGGCCGCGATCGCCGCGCTGACCGTGTTCCTGCACCGCCAGGACCGGCGTGCGCTGAGCCGCGAGTACCGCGGCGACAGCCTCGACCCTGGGCGAGGCTGAAGGCCGGGGCGAGGCTGAAGGGCCTCAGCCCCGCTTTTCGGCTTCCGCCTCCGCCGTCTCGAGGGATTGGCGTGCCCGCGCCGAGCGCTCGTCGATGTACATGATCTCGTGCTGGCCGACGACCACCACGTCGCCGTCGTTCAAGTTGTGACGGCGCACGCGCTTGAGTTTCACGTAAATGCCGTTGGTGCTGTTCAGGTCCTCGATCACGCACGAGTCCGGCTGAGTCACGATCTGGCAGTGATGCCGGCTGATGAACTTGCTGTCGATCTGCAAATCATTGTCCGGGGTGCGGCCTATGACGAGTCTGCCCGGCCGCAGCTCGCGTTCGAGGATCGTCGTGCCGCCGCTCGCGAGCAAAATGCGCCCGACCGTCTGTCCAGATTCCACGGGGGGCGCACCGTCCGATTGCGTCGGCTGGAACGACCGCAGCCGGTTGGTGCGGGCGGCGAACTCGACCCACTGCAGCTCGCGCAGTGCGGCATCGAGATCCTCCACGGTGACGACGTCGCTCTCGCGGCCGAAGGCCGACATCATGCAGGTGTCGCAGAGCGTGTTGACGAGGCGTGGAACGCCGCCCGTGTAGCGGTAGATCGTCGGGTAGGTCTCCTCCGCAAAAATCCGCCTTCCCTGCGAGCCCGCGACCTCGAGCCGGTGATCGATATAGGAGGTGGTCTCGGCGCTCGAGAGCGCGGACAAATGGAAGCGCAGGCGTACGCGTTGCACGAGCTGAATCAGCTCCTTGGAATTGAGCTTGTCGTTGAGCTCGGGCTGTCCCGCGAGGATGATCCGCAGGACCTTCTCCTTGGTCGTCTCGATGCCGGAGAGCATGCGGATCTCCTCGAGCACCCGGTAACTCAAGTTTTGCGCCTCGTCGATGATCAGGACGACTTTGCGACCGGCGACGTGCTGCTCGGTCAGAAACTGGTTGAGCGTCGCCAGGACCTCCACCTTTTTCATGTCGAACGGCGTGAAGCCGAACTGCACGAGCACGGTCTGCAGGAAAGCGGTGGGGGAGAGCTGCGTCTGATTGATTTGCGCGACCACGACGTCCGCCTCGAGCTCACGCAGGAACGTCTCGATCAGGGTGGTCTTGCCCGCGCCGATCTCGCCCGTGATCACGACGAAACCGTCGGTGAACCAGATGGTCGACTCCATGTACGCTTTGGCGCGCGCATGCTGCTTGCTGAGATACAAGAACTGCGGGTCCGGACTCAAGCGGAACGGGAGCTCATGCAGTTTGAACAGTTCTAGGTACATTTCGCAGACAGTCTAACGCGAGTGGATGAAATCACCCGCTTCAGGACCAGGTAATCGATTTTAGTGCATTCGCGAGCGCCCGGTCGCGCTCGCCCGGCCGGGTCTTCAAAATCGTGCAATGGCCGAGTTTTCGGCCAGGCCGGGGCTCTTTGCCATAATCATGAAAGGCGAGCCCCTCGATGGTCAACAACCGCTCCCGGCTGGGCATCTGTCCCAGGAAATTGATCATCGCCGTGTGCCCCAGAGGCCGGGTGCTGCCGAGCGGCAGCCCGCAGATGGCCCGCAGATGATTCTCGAACTGACTGGTCACGCACCCCTCGATGGTCCAGTGCCCCGAGTTGTGCACGCGCGGCGCCATCTCGTTCGCGACCAGGCGCCCCTTCACGACGAAGAACTCGACGGCCAGCACCCCCACGTATTCGAGCGCGGTCATGACCCGCTTGATATAGATCCGGGCGGTGCGCTCGAGCCTCGCGCTCGGGTACGGGGCGAGCCCGTAGCGCAAGATCCCGCCGGCATGGGAATTGGCCGACAGGGGATAGTAGGCGATGTCTCCCGCAACCGAGCGGGCGGCGATCAGCGACACCTCGCGCGAGAAGCGTTGCAGCTTCTCGTAGATGAGTCCCTCGTCGCCGATGAGTTCCCACGCGGCGTCGAGGTCGGCGCGCCGATCGATCTTGCATTGCCCCTTGCCGTCATACCCCAAGCGCCGCGTCTTGAGGATTCCCGGCGTGCCGAGCCTCGCAGCCGCGCGCTCGAGATCCTCGCGCGTGTCCACCGCGGCATGCTCGGCGACCGGAATTTTCAGGCGTTCGAACAAGGCCTTCTCGTGCAGGCGATCCTGCGAAACCTCGAGCGCGGCGCGCGGCGGACGAATGGCCGTCAACTTCGACAAGGGCGCGAGAGCCTTGCCCGAGATGTTCTCCCAGTCGAAAGTCAATACATCGCTCGCCTCGGCGAGCCGATCGAGGAGCGCAGCGTCCTCGAGCGCGCCGATGAGGCTCGGCGCCACTTGCGCGCCGGGAGTATCCCCGCTCCGATCGAGGAACGTGCAGCGGATACCCAAGGGATACCCGGCGAGCGCCAACATGCGCCCCAGCTGTCCAGCCCCCACGATACCGACGTGTAAAACTTTCAAGGCTGACGAGGATCGGGCTTGTCGAGCACTGCCGCAGTTTGCGCCGAGCGAAATGCATCGAGCGCGAGCCGCACGTCCGCCGCCTCGTTCGCGAGGATGGCGGCCGCGAACAGCGCGGCGTTGCGGGCGCCCGCAACGCCGATGGCGAAGGTGGCCACGGGAATGCCGCTCGGCATCTGCGCGATCGAGAGGAGCGAATCGATGCCGCCGAGCGTTTTCGTCTGCACCGGCACACCGAGCACCGGCACGCTGGTCTTGGCCGCCGTCATCCCCGGCAGGTGAGCGGCTCCCCCGGCGCCCGCAATGATGGCCTTGAGGCCGCGCTCGCGCGCCGAGGCGGCGTACTCGAACAACAGGTCAGGTGTGCGATGCGCGGAGATGACGCGCACCTCGTGCGCGATCGACAAGGATTCGAGGGTATCGGCCGCGGCCTGCATGGTTTCCCAGTCGGACGACGATCCCATGATGATGCCGACCCGCGGTTTCATCCCAGTAATTGCCGCAAAAATGCAAACAGCTCGCGGGCCCCCGCCGGAGGCCGCTGCTCCTCGCGCTCGCGCCCGGCCTTCTTCAGAATTCTCGCCAGCGCCTCGCGATCCGTTTGCGGATATTCCTCGCACAGCATCGGCAGCGCCGTCTCGGGCTCGGAGAGCAGGCGGTCGCGCCAGCGCTCGATCCTTTGAAAATGCCGGATCTCTGAATCATGCCGCTGCTTGCGCTCGGCCAGCTTCGCGAGCACCGGTTCGGGATCGATCTGCCGCATCAGCTTGCCGATGTACTGCCGCTGCCGCACCTGCGCGCCGTGGGAGGGGAGCCGGCGCAGATCGCGCAACGCCACGAACAGTTTTTCCGGCAGATCGAGCGCCGCGATCTCCTGTTCCGGCAGGGCCGACAGCTGCACGCCGAGTTCCTGCAAGGAGGCGGCCTCGCGCTTGCGCGCGCTCTTGCTGAGGCGTTCCGCCTCGGCTTCGCGGGTCTCCTCGGGTCCGCTCTGGGCAACCATATACGCCATGCTACCACCTCTGTGGCCGGGCGAATTACAGGCTAGAATCCGGGTAAAGCTCAAGCGGAGAACATGATGGCCATCGCGCCCGCCGACCCTGTGCGTCGCCTCACCCTGGGCGACCTCGAATCGATCATCGAACGCGCCCTCGAGGAGGCGCGCGCGCGCGGCGCCACCCAGGCGGAGGCCGCGGTGAGCCAGGACAGCGGCCTTTCCGTGGGCGTGCGCCTCGGCGAGGTCGAGACGCTGGAGCATCAGCGCGACCGCAGCATGGGAATCACGGTGTACTTCGGTCATCGCAAGGGGTCGGCGAGCACTGCTGACCTGTCGCCGGAAGCCGTGCGCGCTACCGTGGCGAAGGCCTGCAGCATCGCACGCTTCACCGCGGAGGATGCCTGCTCGGGCCTGGCCGACGCCGAACTCATGGCACGCTCCCCGCCGGACCTGGATCTTTTCCACCCCTGGAGCCTCTCCGCCGAGCGCGCCATCGAGATCGCCAAGACTTGCGAGGCGGCGGCCCTTGGGTTCGATGCGCGCATCAATAATTCGGAGGGCGCCTCGGTCGCCACACACCAGGGGCTGCATGTCTACGGCAACACGCACGGCTTCATCGGCGGTTATCCCACCTCCTCGCATACCGTGAGCTGCGTGGTGCTCGCGGGCACGGGCGAGGACATGCAGCGCGACTACTGGTATTCGACCTCGCGCGACTGGCATGAGCTCGAGGACGTCGAGGCCATCGGCCGTGAGAGCGCGCGGCGCACGATCGCGCGCTTAGACCCCGCCAAGCTCTCCACGCGGCGCGCCGCGGTGCTGTTTCTTCCGGAGATGGCGCGTGGGCTGATCGGGCATTTCACCGCGGCGATTCGCGGCAGCAGCCAGTACCGCCAGTCCTCGTTCTTGTTGAACTCCGCGGGACAGCAGGTGTTCCCGGCGGGGTTCTCGATCGCCGAGCGGCCGCACATTCACAAGGCCATGGGCAGCGCGCCCTTCGACGAGGAGGGCGTCGCGACGCGCGACCGCGAGCTGGTTACCGATGGGGTTCTTGGCGGCTACATTCTCTCGAGCTATTCGGCACGCAAGCTCGGCCTCATGACCACCGGCAATGCCGGGGGAGCGCACAATCTGGTGGTTACGCCGACCGCGACCGGCGGACGCGAGGCCATGATGGCGCGCCTCGGCACGGGACTTCTGGTCACCGAGCTCATGGGACAGGGCGTGAATGGCGTGACCGGCGACTATTCGCGCGGCGCGGCCGGATTTTGGGTGGAGAACGGCGCCCTCCAATATCCGGTGGCCGAGATCACCATCGCCGGAAATTTGCGCGACATGCTGAAGGACATCGTCGCGGTGGGCGACGATGTGGATGCGCGCGGCGGCATTCGCGTGGGATCGGTGCTGGTCCGCGAGATGACCATCGCGGGCGAGTGACAGGGGCGGCGCGCCTGTCAGGCGCCGCCGACCTATCAGGCGCCGCCGATAAAATCCCCGAGTGACCGGTCGCCGAGATCGCGGTGCACGGTCGCGTCGATGCGCGCGATGAGCTCCCGCGCCTGTGGAATCGCGTGCCCAAGCAGAATCGTGCGGGCGTGCTGCGGCCGGCGCAGCGCCTCGATGATATCGGAGAGCTTGATGCTGTGGGGATCACGCCCGGGCACGAAATATTCCCTCTCCGTCGCGACCAGGAGCGTCGCCTGTTCCAAGCCGGCGATAACCGGCGCGAGCGCTGCGCCGGGGACATCGAGCGTGTCGGCGAGGCGCGCGGCATTCCAATGCACGGTGCCGCTCTGATAATCGCGGCCAACCAGATACATCACGGAAACGCCGATGCTTTCGTAGACGTTCGCATCGAGCGCGAGCGCGGTGTGCCCATGCGGCAGGTACTGCGGAAACTGTACGTAGAAGGCAAGCGTCGC
>Ga0302324_100029328_pt1 | contig 10431 bp, 9 predicted proteins | sample Palsa_T0_1_FD_201949 | JGI IMG/M metagenome (GOLD analysis project Ga0302324, IMG submission 201949) | Peat permafrost microbial communities from Stordalen Mire near Abisko, Sweden - Palsa_T0_1 | ecosystem: Environmental > Terrestrial > Soil > Palsa > Peat permafrost | place: Sweden: Abisko... | reverse complement strand
GAAAAACAAATCTCCCCAGCCCTTGTCGGCACTGCATCTTTTGCGGGAAAATCAACATCATAGAAATTGTAGCCCTGCCAGGAGACTACCTTGAAGCACTGCCACTCTCGACCAGCGCGCCGGGCGCCCGGTTTAACGGTTGTCTTTGTTGTCGCCTCGTTTCTGACATTGGCCGCAAGCCCGCGGGCGCTGGCGGCCGAAAAAACGCGCCTGCGCGTTGACGACTACCAGATCGACGTCGAACTCCTGCCGCAGAGTCACAAACTCACCGCGCATGCCACGGTAAAGGTCACTGCGCTCGAAAACATCACGGTCGCCGTGTTTCAGTTAAACAACGGGCTGCGCATTACCAAGCTGACGGACGCGAGTAACAAACCCCTCGCTCCCGAGCGCAATACACAGGATTCGACGGTGCGCTTTGCGCTCAACAGCGGCCTCGACAAAAATGCGAGCACCACCTTCACCTTCGAATACGAAGGCACTCTGGACAGCGCCGACGACAGTCCGGTACAGGGATTAAAGCTAGCCTACATCGGCCCGGAGACCAGCTACCTGCTCTACTCCGGATTTTGGTTTCCGGTCGCGGGATACGGCGTCAACCGCTTTACGTCGACGATCAATGTCACTGTCCCGGCGCACATGGTAGCGATTGGAAGCGGGAAAGAGACGTCGTCGAGCGGCGCGGCGAAGAAGAGCGCCACCGCGGTCGCGAACTCGAAGACCTTCACCTTCGTCTGGGACAAACCGAGTTTCCCGGGCACCATCATCGCCGGCACGTTCCAGGAGTTCAAGAGCGAGGATGCGGGTATCGACCTGCAGGTATTCTTTAAACCGGACAAACAGGCGCTGGGCGCGGAGTACGCATCCACGGCGGTGAAGGAGTTCACCTACTTCGTGACTCAGTATGGAGTCGCGCCCTCGACGCGGCTGAAAATTGTTGAAATCCCGGATGACACGGTGCCCACCGCATGGGCGCCTGAAATCGCGGCGCTTTCAAGCCGCGCCATCACGGAAAAGACCAACTACCGGCTGCTGGCCAATACGATTGCGCATCAATGGTGGGGAGTCTCGGTTAGCCCGGCATCGAAAGACGACCGGTGGATCAGCGACGGATTTTCGCGCTATTCCGAAGCTCGCTACGTAGAGAGCGCGGCCGGCGAGGCCGGGCTCGAGGAGATGGTGAAGGACATGTCGGTGGGCGCGCTCGCCTATGACAGCGTGCCGCTTTCGAGCGCCGATAAGTTGGATTATTTTTCTCCCGAATTTCAGTCGCTTGTAACCGACAAGGGCGCCATGATTTTGCACATGTTGCGCTGGGTGGTCGGAGAGAAGAAGTATCTGACAATCATGCGCGAGTTCGCCGCCAAATACGCGGGCAAGCCCGCCAGCACCGACGATTTCCGCGAACTCAGCGAGAAAGTCTATGGCGAGAAACTCACCTGGTTCTACTCCCAGTGGATGGATTCGACCAGCGCTCCCGAGTTCAAGGCAAAATACACTGTCTATCGGCTGGGCAACAACAAGGGGTTCCGAATTGTCGGCGCAATCACGCAGGATCTGGATCTGTTCCGCATGCCGGTCAATTTGAAAATCGATACCGACGGCAGAACGGAAGAAAAACGCATCGACGTGGTCGGCACCGATTCTCCATTTTCGGTCGAAACCTTTGGACGACCGCGACGGATCATGGTCGATCCCGAAAACCGCGTCCTGACCAACTCCAGAGACGTCAAGCTGCGTTCCTCCATCTTGCGCGGACAGGGTCTAACCCAACAGGGCGATCTGGCCGGAGCTCTCAGCGAGTTCAACAAGGCTCTTGAAGTGAGCAAGAACAGTTCGCTGGCACACTACCGCATCGCCGAAGTGTTTTTCCTGCAAAAAAACTACCAGGCATCGGCGAACGCCTACCGCGAATCGCTCAACGGCGACGGAGAGCCCCGCTGGACCGAGGTTTGGAGCCACCTGCAGCTGGGCAAGATTTTCGACGTGACCGGCCAGCGCGAACGCGCCATCAATGAATACCGCCAGGCGATTCAGACCAACGACAATACGCAGGGCGCCCTCGAAGAATCCCGCAGATACATGCAAAAACCTTACGAGCGGGAAAAAGAAAAAGAAGGAGTTTAACAAAAAGAGCCCGCGCCGCCAGGCGACCAGCGGCACGGGACAGGAGGGAACCATCCAAAGCATAAAACAGCTTTCCGTTAATGGCAAGTAAGTCTATAGAGATATTGATGTATCGACCGGGCGAAGGTACTCCGACCAGTCCGATTAAAAAATTTGGACATTACAGGACCTGGTTACGCGAGTTCCACCCGGATGCTGCGGCAATTGACAATCGCCAGCGGAATCGGCATCATAAGCCTACATACGCTCGAGATTTACTCTGGGGCGGGAGGATGTATGGTTGAGTTTTTTCGCAGTCTTTGCCGGGACGAACGAGGGCAGGATATCGCTGAATATGCCGTGATGCTCGCCGTCATCCTGGTACTGGTAATCGGCACCGTACGTCTCATCGGTGGCAACGCCAACAACGCGTTCTCCACCGTTGCGAGTTCAATCCAGTAATCGCGACCCCCTCCAAGTTATAGAAGACCTTCGCCTTTCAGACCGGTGTGCTTCAGCCTGTCTGCTCCACTGAGAACGATTACGGCTTGACCCCGTCAAATCCCTTGCGCCGCTGCTCGCTGTATCGATGCAATGCGTCTTCGATAATGGGATACGCTTCGCTGGCCGACAGGATCTCGTCGACCTCGACCGATTTGCCTTCCAGTTGCTTGTAGTCCTGGAAAAAGCGGCGCAGCATGATCAGCCGGTGCGGCGGCATTTCCGCGGATTCGCGATAGGCGTTAAATTCCGGATCTTCGGTGGCGATGGCGATGATCTTGTGATCTTTCTTGCCCGAGTCGATCATGGTCATGAGCCCGATGGCGCGCGCGTGGATAATGGTCAGCGGAACCACGGTCTCCTGGCACAACACGAGCACATCGAGCGGGTCATCGTCCTCGGCAAGAGTTTGCGGGATGAACCCATAGTTCGCCGGGTAGTACACCGCCGAGTACAAGATGCGGTCGAGCTTGATCAGGCCGCTGGTCTTGTCCAGTTCATACTTCACGCTCGAGCCGAAGGGAATCTCGATGACGGTATTGAACTCCTGCGGAAGCTCGCTGCCGGGAGTTACGTCGTGCCAGGGGTGAATCATAGAATCAGACCGCCTTTGAGTCGGATATTCCGCTCAAAGTCATTGTAAATGTACCGGTGTGAGCAAGAAAACGTCGAGGCAAAAATGGCAGCCCACCATCCGGAAAGCCGACGCGACTTTTTCGTTGCCGAGCTTCCGTTTCGGGTCACGTTTCAGGCCGATAATGACGGACACGTGAATGGGCTCCTGCTTTACCCGCCGCGTGGACAACACGCGTTACCCGCGAAGAGAATAAGCGCGAAAAAGTGATATTCGAGTGAGATTAAGAGCAGGGACTACCGTATCTTGACCGGCACCGGAGCAGCGCGTACAGTTTTCAGCTAGGAGCTGACGGTTTCCATGTTGAGCGAAGGCGGTAAGTATCTGAAATTTGGGTCGGTCACGGTGCTGATTCTCCTCTCGCTCGGCTATCTGGCCTACACCGGCGTGCAGGACAGCAAAAGCTACTACGTCACGATCAAAGAATTGAACGCCATGGGGAACGAGGCTTACGCCAAGCGTCTGCGTGTGGCCGGCAACGTGGTGCCCGGCTCGATCAAGCGCTCCGGCACTCAAGTCAACTTCATGCTGAAGGAAAATGATCTTATGCTGCCCGTCTCCTACACCGGGACCGAAGCTCCGCCCGACACTTTCAAGGACGACTCGCAAGCCCTGGCCGACGGCAGTTTCGGGCACGACGGCGTTTTCCACGCCAAGCAACTGCAGGCCAAGTGCGCGTCGAAGTACGCGCCCCAGCAGGGTGCGCCCGGTCAACCCCGAGCCACTCCAGCGGCTGAGCCCGGCAAAAGCATGTCGCAGAACCAGAACTCCGGATCGAGCGGGATGTCGAACTAACTCCCGTCGCTTACTCCTTTGACTGAAACCGCGTCTGTCCCCGTCAACGTCATCACTGTCTCGAACCTGATCAAGCAGTTTGGCCGCTTCGCCGCGCTGCGCGGCATTACCGCCGAATTTTCTGGCGGCAAGCTCTATGCCATTCTCGGCGACAACGGCGCGGGCAAAACTACATTGCTGCGCACTCTCGCAGGACTCAACCAGCCGTCGAGCGGTGAGGTTACGATCCTTGGCGCGAGGAAGTTTCACGACATCTGCCGGCAGGTAGGCTACATGGCGCATCCCTCTCTTCTCTACGACGAGATGAGCGGCATGGAGAATCTGGAATACTTCGCCCGCCTTTACGGAATCACCGATGGCACGCGCTGCGCGGAGGTGATTCGCGCGGTCATTCTCTCGGTCGGGCTTGATCCAGATCTCGTCCGCCCGGTCGGCCAATATTCGCAAGGCATGCGGCAGCGGATGTCTCTAGCGAGGGCGTTGCTGAACGATCCTGCAATACTGCTGCTCGATGAACCCTTCTCCAATGTCGACTCTCGTTCCGCCGCCGAAATGGTCGGCTTGCTGGCGCGCTGCCGCGAGCAGGGCAAAGCGATATTCGTCGTGACTCACCAGGGCTCGTTGCTCGAGAACACGGCCGACGAGTTTGTCTGGATGGAATATGGCAAAATTGTCGCCCGCACCCGAGACTTGAAACGGCCGGAGAACGCCGAGGATCCCTCCCGATGAGCGCGCCCACCGGCATCACCCGCGCTACCCTGTTTAAAGACCTGCGCCTGGAGTGGAGATCGAAAGACGCCATCAACTCCATGCTGTTTTTTTCTCTGCTGGTAGTGGTGGTGTTCAGTTTCTCGTTCGACCCGACCGCCGAAGAATCGCGCCAGATCGCTGGCGGCCTGATCTGGGTCGCGTTCCTGTTCGCGGCGGTGGTGGCGCTCAATCAAACTTGGGCGCGCGAAATCCGCAACCAGGTGCTCGACGCCTATCGCGTATCGCCTGCTCCCGCCAACTCGCTCTTCATCGCAAAGACACTGGGCAATTTCATTTTCGTCGCTGTGCTCGAAGCTCTCATGACGCCATTGTTCATCGTGTTCTACCGACTGCGGGCGCTCGGTCCGGTATGGCAACTGATTCTGGTTGCGGCGCTCGGGACGTGGGCCCTGGTCGTGAACGGAACTTTCTTCGCAGCCATGTCCCTGCGAACCCGCAGCCGCGAGATCATGTTGCCGTTGCTGCTGTTTCCGATCTCGATCCCCGCCCTTCTCGCCATGGTCCAGTCCACCACCGCCATCTTGAACGGCGAAGGCGCGCACTTCTGGATCGTATTGCTGGTAACCTACGATCTGGTGTTTACTACGGCGTGCCTGCTCTTGTTTGAAACCGTCTTGAACGCCGAATGACGAACCAGCATGACGAACTACCATGACGAACTACCATGAAAAGAGCCTTCCCCATCCTCGGTATTCTGACCGCTATCCTATTAATCTATGCCCTGTATCAGGCGCTCGTGGCCGCGCCCACGGACCAGGCCCAGGGAGATGTTTATCGCATCATCTACTACCACGTCCCCTCGGCCTGGACAGCGTTCGTTCTCCTCTTCGTCAATTTTGGAGCTTCCGTTTTCTATCTGATTAAACGCAAGCCGGTTGCCGATATCGTCGCGCTGGTGAGCGCCGAAGTCGGCGTCGTTTTCTTAACCGTCAACCTGGTCACGGGCCCGATCTGGGCGCGTCCAGTCTGGGGCATCTGGTGGACGTGGGACATGCGCCTGACCTCGACCCTGGTGCTGTGGCTGATCTACGTCAGCTATCTTTTCCTGCGCCGCTTCTCTTCCAGCGGACAGACGCCCCTTCTGGCGGCCGCGCTGTCCGTTCTGGGCGCGCTCTGTGTGCCCTTCGTCTACTTCTCGATCTGGTTCTTCCGCACCCAGCACCCGCAACCGGTCATCGGAGGCGGCGGATCGATCGATCCGCGCATGCTCCATGTGCTGCTCATCAACTGGCTGGCGTTTTTGTGCTTCGCTTTTCTGGTTTGCTGGTCGCGTTACAATTTGGAAGTGCTGCAGCGCGAGGTCGACCATTCCCAGGCTCTGGAATCGCTGATGGCTCCGCGCGGAGGTGCGCGATGAAGAACATCGGTTATCTTCTTGCAGCCTACGCCGCCACCTGGATCATCCACATCGCTTATTTGGGGACGATCGTCGGCCGCTACTCGCGCCTCCGACGCGAGATCAAACCCGGGCAAGTCGTCGGTCGCTAGTCGCTCGTCGGTGGCAACGTACGGTGGCGAACGTAGCTCGCCAACGACCAGCGACGAACGACCAACGACAGGTATCGAGACGTCAGGAAAAAATAAATCCTTAGAGGTGCGGCTTGTCACCGCCTGTCTTGCAACCATTTACACCTCTTTTGGCTTCTCACTATGCGACCCGGCAGTCCGTCCGGCTTGACAGCGTATGTGTTGGATGTAAAAGTATTTGTTGGTTTAATCCCCAGTTCTGGTGACAGGTACGCATCCGCTTTCTTAAGGGCGTCGAGCCCGCGGTTGTTTGTGTGCCATTCTTGTCTCACCCCCGAAATTGGGAAACCGGAGGAGCTTCGTGAATTGGAATTACCCCGTGTCGGTAGCAGGTTCGGTGAGACGTTCGGTGAAAGCAGATCGAGGGAATCGGATGAAGGTTGCATTTCTCGCAGCGGCAGTGCTCGCGGCCACAGGCGTCGTGTCTTGTTTTGCAACCCCCATCGACGCCGCCAAAGCCAGCGGTCCCAAGCCTGCCGCCCGCGACGTGTTTGCTTTGAAGGCGCTGCCGCTGTTCTTCGAGCCGAATCAGGGTCAGAGCGCTGCTCAGGTCAAGTTCCTCGCCCGGGGCGCCGGATACGGTCTGTTTCTGACCGCCAACGAGACAGTACTGCAATTGCAATCTTCCGCCCTGAGCTCTCAAGATCCATCCAGTTTAGTGATTCGCATGCGACTCGACGGGGCGAACGCTTCGGCTCGCGTTTCCGGCGCTTCGCCGCTGCCTGGAAAGAGCAGCTACTTCATCGGGGACGATTCTTCCAAGTGGCGTCGTGACATTCCGCATTTTGCGCGTGTGCAGTATCAGGCGGTTTATCCGGGAGTGGACCTGGTTTACTACGGCAATCAAGGGCAGCTTGAATACGATTTTCGAGTAGCGCCGGGGGCGGACCCGAACCGGATTGCCCTCAGCTTTGACGGGGCTACCGCGCACATTGATCCCGCCGGTTCCGGCGATCTGCTGCTCTCAACCGGCGGAGGAGAGGTACGCTTCCACGCGCCGCGTGTCTATCAGCCCGCACCAGGGCAGCCGGCCGCATCCGGGTCAGGAAATTCGTCCGCCAGTACCGAAAAGGCAGTCGCGGGAAGATTTCGCCAGCTGGCTGGCAACAAGATCGGATTCATTATCGCTGACTACGACCACAGTCGCGAACTCGTCATTGACCCGATCCTGAGCTATTCAACCTTCCTCGGCGAGGGCGGCGAGAGTCTGGTGAAAATCGCAGTCGATTCCGCCGGCTTGATCTATGTTGCGGGCTCGACCACCTCGGCGGACTTCCCGCTTCCGCTCAGCCCGCCGGCCAGCCCCCCGCTGCAAAATACCCTTGGCGGGTCGGGCGCCCAGAACCTGTTCATTGCCAAGATCAATCCCGCCCCGCAGACTGATCAGCCCGAGCTCATTTATGCCACCTATCTGGGCGGGTCGTTAACCGACAGTCTGGCCGGAATCGCGGTCGACTCGAGTTTCAATATCTACGTTGCCGGTTCGACCACTTCTACCAACTTTCCGACTACCGGCAATGCATTCCAACAAGGCCCCCAGACTGGTTCCCACGGATTTGTCAGTGCGATCACCCTCGGCCTCAACTCCGATTACGATCTCACCTACTCCACCTACCTCGCGGGCAATGGCGCCGATACGGTCACCGGACTGGCGGTCGACAACTCCTGCAACACGCAACTTTTGCAAGGGACCCTGCAAGCTTTTTGCAATATCTATGTCACCGGCAACACGACCTCATCGAATGATTCCAGCAACAGTTTCCCGGCTAACGCGAACGGCTATCAGATTCAGTCGAACTCACCGGGAAACCTCCAGTTCTTCGCCACTAAGATTTATACCGCCAACACCGGTTCTCAGAGCATTCTCTACTCCACTTACTTTGGGGGCGGAAATCCGTCTCCCGCAATCGCGATTGGGGGCGGCATTGCCGTGGACCCGACCGGCAGCAGCGTCAACATGTACATCACCGGCACGACCAACATGCTGGGCCAGACTGCATCGGGCGAGGCGGCGTTTCCCCTTTTCAATGCGCAGCAGACCTGCCTCAACGAAGCCAGCGAGACCAACTGCACCGCGCAAACCCCAACCGCCACCACCGACGCTTTCGCCGCCAAGATCAACCCCAATGAGTCCTCGCTCCAGTCCCTTGTCTATTCCACTTATCTCGGTGGCAGCGGCAACGACACCGGCATCGCCATCGCGGTGGACAGCTCCAGTAATGTCTACATCACTGGTTCCACCTTCTCGAACGATTGGGTAAGCACCGGCGTCACCGGCTATCAAACCTTTTACGGCGGGGCTGGCGACGCCTACATCGTCAAGATCGGCAACATCGTCGGGTCCACTTATCCTCTGACCTACTTCAGCTATCTCGGAGGCTCCGGTTCCGACGTTGGTCAAGCCATACAGGTTGATTCCGTTCAGGCGGTCCACCTGGTAGGCACAACCTTTTCCCCCAATCCCACCTTCCCCATAACCATCAATACCTTTCAGCCGAATTACGGCGGTTCGGGAGACGCTTTCGTCGCCTCGATTTCAACCTCGCTGTCCTCAGTGGGGGTTGGCGATTTCGTAAGCTATCTCGGCGGAAGCAATTTGGATCAGGGCACTGGAGTCGCAATCGACGTCTTTGGCGCCACTTATGCCGCCGGCACCACCCAATCTTCAAATTTTCCCATTACCCCTGCAACCGCGTACCAGGCGACATTGAACGGGCGGCAGGATGCCTTCGTGAGCAAGATTGGCGCCAGCAGCACGCTCGTCGTCAGCGTCCCGAATACCAGTCCGACTCCCAACCCGGTCGCGGCTGGCACTCAAGTCGAGTTTGTATTCGACATTACGAACACCAACCCCAACGGAACCGACCCGGCGAACCTGGTGGTTTTCAACGCTCTCGGTCTGCCTACTACCGGCCTCTCCGTAACTCCTACCGCCAAAATTGACAGTGGCTCGGGTAGCTGCGGCGCGATTGAAGGGTCGACCATCTCTTGCAGTATTCCGAACCTCGCCGTGAATGCCACCGCAACCGTCGAAGTCGACGTGACACCGTCCGCTACAGCGAACCCCGAACCCACGCAGATCACTGTTTCGGGCAACGCCAGCGCGAACGGCGGTCCAGCGGGAGGGGCCGTCCCACAGCCCGCGGTGAACGTCGTCGACTTTGGGATCACGGCGGCGCCTCCGACCCAAACCATCACTGCTGGCGATACTGCCACCTACCAGATCGTTTTTACTCCTACCACTCAATATGGCTATAACGCCAGTATCAGCCCCAGCGAAACCTCGTCGCCGTCACTGGTTACATCACCCAGCCCGACCTTCAACCCGAGCAGCGTCACGCTTTCCGGGACTGGTCAGGGAACCACAACGCTGACGATCGCTACCGTGCCCCGTCCGGTGACCACCGGCAGCCTGTTTCGCCGCGGCTCGCTCTACGCCGCCTGGCTCCCCATCGGAGGCTTGAGCCTGATCGGACTGGGTATCGGCGCCGGCAGCAAGCGTCGCCGCTGGTTGGCCGGAGCCGTCCTTGGCCTGATCGCGGGCATCATCCTGCTGCTGCCCAGTTGTGGATCGGCCAGTACCAGCGCCAACACCCCCGGCGGAACCCAGGCCGGAACCTACATCATTACGATTACCGGCTCGGCCGGAACCGGAGCCTCGCACACTTATGCGGTGCACTTAGTGGTGAACTAAGGCAGCGCAAGACAGATAATTTCAACCCCTCGTTCAAAGCCTCCGCCACCGCCGCGGAGGCTTTTCTTTTATCATCATCTTGCATCGTCCTGAAACCTGCGGCGCGTGAAAGACTGAAAGCTGAGAGCTGAAAGCTGAGAGCTGAGAGCTGAGAGCTGATTATGAGCAATGTTTTGGCGGAAGAGACGCATTCGGGACGGCTGTGGAGTCTGATCATTCTGTTGGTGCTGCTGGGACCGATGATCGCCGTGGCGATGGTGCCATCGCCCGTCGGCCGCTGGGCGATCGTGCTCATTGGAGTGCTAGCAATCGGAGTCTTCGCGATGTCGTGGAGCGGCTTTCAGTACCGCTTCCTGCAGCACGGGGTTGAGATTCGCATGTTGGGATTCCGGCTGCGCTCGAT
>Ga0302324_100029324_pt1 | contig 10433 bp, 6 predicted proteins | sample Palsa_T0_1_FD_201949 | JGI IMG/M metagenome (GOLD analysis project Ga0302324, IMG submission 201949) | Peat permafrost microbial communities from Stordalen Mire near Abisko, Sweden - Palsa_T0_1 | ecosystem: Environmental > Terrestrial > Soil > Palsa > Peat permafrost | place: Sweden: Abisko... | reverse complement strand
GCCTTGTGCGAAAAATTATTGACAGAAGGGCCCGAGCATCTGCAACGCACGGAGAAACTGCTCATCCTAAGCGATGCCGAATTGTTGCCGTGGCTGCATCGCCAGGCGTGGTTGCGTCCGAGTGAAACGCTGGCGCGCTGGTGGCAGGAGCAAATCCGGCAATACGCCCGATAAAATCCGCTAAATACAAATAAGCGAGGCGGCCCTGGGGACGCGCACCACGACGGTGCCGGCGATCTTGTCGTGCCAACCTTGCTTATCGCGGTCCCAGCCGATCCAGAAGAAACCCAGAAAAAGGACCACGGCGGAGAAAAGCGCCGCAAAGCCGCGCACCAAAGCCGTTGGGAAAGTCATCGGTTGCCCATTCGTCCGCACCACTTGCAAATTGAGGACCATGCCGCCGATCGTCGAGCCTTTCCAGGCCCAGAACGCCGCGAAATAAGCGATTGAGATCACCATGCATATGGGCCCAATCCAGGCTAGAGTTATCATAACCAGCACCATATCAAGAAAACCGGCGCCCATCCTCTCCCAGAATCCGGCGCGCGGATAGGCCAGCGCGGACGGCGGCGCAAGCGGCGGAGAGGAGGCAGCCATGGAACTAGTTGCTTCCGTAAAACCTGAAGGCGGCGGGGCATAGGTTGCGGGCGCGGGTTGTGGTGCCGGAGGCGGCCGGCTTGCTCGCACCGCCACGCCAATAGCCGTGATTCCAGCGCCCAGCCCCCACCAGCTAAAAGCGAAAAATGTCAACAAACCGAAGAGCGGCACCAAATATAAAATCGTCAGCAAAACTGCGCCGAGTAGAAAAGCCACCAGCGGACGCTGCCCCGCGCTCCACCCAAACCTCTCCGTGACTTTGCCGCCCACGTATTCCAAGACTGCCACTTTGCCCACCACTCCGGTCAAGAGTAAGCCCACCACCAGAAACGGAATCACCGCGATGCCCAGGACAGTTACACCCAACAGCAGGCAAACGATCGGCAAAGCCAGTTTCGTGAAAATGCCCGCCGCGAAGGTTGTTGCTGGACGGGCCGAGATTTGCGTGACGCAACATTGCACGGGATGCGGGAACAAAACCGCAATCATGAAGTACAGTATAAAGAAAAAGCCCGCCACCCACCATACCCAGGCCACGCCAAGGGACAAAGGCCGCAATTCCAAAACGCACTGCGAGACGAAATCCGTCAGCCAGCGCAATCCCATAAATCTGGCCGGAAGGAGCCCCGACGCTGCTTCCGTGATCCTACCTCCTACTCTCCCGCCTTCGGCAATGTAGTTGGTTCCTCCCACTGTGACCAAGTCTCCGGAAATATTGGCATGGGGGCCGAGGACGCTGTTTCCCATGACAACCACAACGTCCTGTCCCACTGAGCCATCAACTTCCACATTGCCGCCAATTACCACGACCACATCATCTACTCGGCCGTGGATTTTTGCGGAGCCGCCAATGACGACGATTTCTCCTGCGGACTCATTGGTCCCCAGTTCCACATCCTGTCCGAATCGAACAATTTGATCGTGGTGGTTGCCTTTTCTTTGGGAGTCGTTATCACCTTCACCAGCGTGGGCTGGAACGGCGAACGAACAAACCATGGCCAAAACAAGGCTTGCCAGCGCCCATGACTGCATAATTAGTATTTTTCTCATAATTGATTTCTTCCAGGCCTCGGCGAAGCGAGGCGAATAAAAAAGGTTCCAAAGCCCGCGCACGCACCCGCCGCCCCCAAGACCGCAACTACGCCGGCCAGGATATAAATCTTCCCGAGATGTTGTGCCGTTAGCGCCGCCGCGCCGGCCAACGCGCAAACAACGTCCCAGAAACATTTCACACCTGAGACGGCCGGGGCCAGACCATGGCTGATGGCGGCCAACAACCCTGGTTCAATGGCGTCCCAACCCACGACGGCCGCGGCCACAACGCCACACGTCATGGAAAAGAATGCCACTCGCAGCAGCAAGGGCCATTGGCTCCAGGAGCTGGCATACCAGGGGGCGGGTTTTTCGAGAGCACGCATCGTCCGCGCCAAAAATCCTGACGGCGCTGCCAAATCCGGCAATCCCTGCAAGGCCTGGCTGATCTCCTTTTCCAACTTCTGCTCCAGCTCTGGATTCACGCGCTCGCCCCCCATTCGTTCTTTAGTTGAGGTTCGAGTTTTTTGCGCATCGCTTCACGCGCGCGAAAAATATCCGTCTTCACCTTGCCCAAGGAGACGCCGAGTTTGGCGGCGATCTCTTCATATTTCATCCCTTCCAAATGGAAAAGCACCAGGGGCACGCGTTGCGCGCGCGGCAATTGACGCAGGGCCTGCTCGACCAGACGCCGCCGATCCCCGACGGCCATTTCCTCCACGACATCGGTCGTGGCGGCGAACTCTATCTCCATTTCTTCCCCCGCCGGGTCGCGATGGACAATCTCAGAAAAAAAGCTCCAACGCGCGCGGTAACGGGAAAGATGATTCAGGCTCAGGTTGATGGCGACGGTCTTGAGCCAGCCCCCCACGCGGGCATCGCCGGAAAGTTCCGCGAAGCGCTCGTAAGCCTTCATGAACACCTCTTGCGAGATATCCTCGGCTTCGGCGGTGTTGGCCACCAGACGCATGGCAGTGCTAAAAACCATATCTTGGTAATTCCGCACGAGCGTTTCGAATTGTTGGGCGTCTGTCATGGCCGGTCATTGACCGTCGCGATAGAATCCTAGGTCCGGCACGCTGCGCGAGGCAAAACTGTTTCACTTTCTTCGTCAACAAAATCATCCATTTCTATTTGCTGACATAACCCGGCAGGCGGGTGAATTGTTTCAAATTCTTTTCCTTGATGAAACGTGGCGTCTGACGTGTTGAAACGAGCTAGTTTCTACTCTTTGGCTTTACGCCGTGGCCTCTGCTTGGCTGAAACCAGCCGGATGATGAGTTTGCCTTTGCCAAGGGAGGCCAGAGGGGCCCTCGGTTGATCTGAGGCGAGGCTAAGGAGTGTTTGAATCTCGGCTCGTTTCAAAACCTGGACGCTCGGGAGGCGAACAAAGCGAGTCTGCTTGCCGGAGCCGAGCAGGACCTTTTTGGGATCAGGAAGAGCAGCCCCGTGCAGGAAGCAAAGGCCAACGCCGTTGGCCGCTGCGGCCAGGGAAATAAAACAGTCCGACGAGCGTTCGTTGGGGCCGTAGCCAATAACGAAGAAATTATAATTGTCATAGACGATTTCGTTCGCGGTGGGAAATCTTTTGCGCAACGCTGCGCGCGCGGCCTTGATCAATGTTTGGTGGGCCGGCTCAAACTTGTCAATAAAGCCCTTGAGTTGCTTTTCCGCTTCGGCGTTGCTCATCCGCTACAACGTTTCAAGCAGCTTAGGCACTGTCAAGTCTTAAACTAAATTTGGAAATCGTTTTTGCGCGACATGAAGGTGTGGATGCCGCATTCGACTTTTTTGAAACCGATCCAGCGCCCCGCCCGTTCGTCCTCGCCCCGCGCGGTTTTGCGCGTGCAGGTCATGCAGCCGATGGAGGCATAACCGAGATCCTGCAAGGGATTGTAGGGGATTTGGTGTTGACGGATGTGGCTCCAGATGGCGTCGCGCGACCATTTGGCCATCGGGTTCAACTTCACAATGTCCGACCCGCCCTGCGCGTCCACAGTATAGAGTTCGATCAAACCGACGGCCGCGCGGGCTTGAGATTGGCTGCGGCGCAGCCCGGTGATCCAACAATCCAAATCGCGCAGCCTGGATTGCAACGGCAGGACTTTGCGGGTCGTGCAGCAAAGATCAGGATCCCGCGTCCATAATTCCGGTCCGAGCGCGTCAGCCTGTTGATCCAGCGTTAAATCGGGCACGATGGATTCAATTTTCCAACCGAAGAAATCTTCGAGGCGTTTGTGCAATGCAAGCGTCTCCGGGAAAAGCAGGCCGGTGTCCAAGGTGAAGACAGGAAAATTCAGCCCCGCCAGTTTGGCCAAATGCATCATGACCAGGCCTGAACCTTGGAAGCTCGTGCCAATAGCGGCCCGCTGGCCAAATCGGTTCCATGCCCAAGCCAGAATGTCCTCCGGGTCTTGATTTTCAAATTGAGTGTTCAGGACCGAGACATCACGGGGCGTCAATGCCTCCAATTGGGTCTGCGGCGCTGGACTCGAAATAGCTTCGGCGATTTGCAAGCTTTCCCTTCAGGCGGCGGTGGCCGACTCGTCGTTGGGCGCGGTGCCAGGTTTCGTTTCCTTGAGCAACACCCGCTGGCAGAAATCGCCAAAGCGCTCCGAGCCGAGTCTTTCCCGCGCAAACCGGCTCAACCAGGGACGAAGTTCATTGGCGATATTGTCCGTTTTGACACTTTCCTGGAACAATTGGCCCAAACGTGTGCCGGACTGATTGCCGCCGACATAAAGCTGGTATTTGCCGGGCGCGCGACCCACCAGGGATAACTCCGCCGTGTAAGGGCGGGCGCAGCCATTGGGGCAGCCGGTCATGCGAATAATGATTTCCTCCTCTTGCAAGCCCAGTTCGGCCAGCAAGGCCTCGATGCGATTCAATACTTCCGGCATGGTGCGCTCGGATTCAGCCAGGGCCAATCCGCACGTCGGCAGCGCCGGGCAGGCGATGGAGGCCCGGCGAATAATACTGGCCTGATTTTCGACCGGCACGCCGTGCTCGGCCAAGACGCGGGTAATGCCATCGCGCTGATCCGGCGGCACATCGACCAACAAAATATTTTGCGACGGCGTAAGCCGCAAGTTTGGTTTGAATTGCTCCACGACGCGGCGCAGCCCGGCCTTAAGACGGAGCGCGCCCTCGTCCTTGATGCGGCCATTTTCCACGAACAGCCCGAGAAAGAGATTGCCATCGAATTGCTTTTGCCAACCGTAAACGTCCCCTTGATGGGTGAACTTATAGGGCTTTGGTTCATCGAGTTTAAAACCCAACCGCGCTTCCAATTCCTGCCGGAACCAAGGCACGCCGCGTTCGGCGATGACGTATTTGAGCCGGGCATGTTTGCGATTGGTGCGATCGCCAAAATCACGATGAACCGTCACGACGCCTTTGGTGGCATCGATAAGCTGCTCCGGCCGGATAAAACCAATCACGTCCGCCAGGCGGGGATAAGTCTGGGCGTTGCCATGGCTCATGCCCATGCCGCCGCCGGCCAAAAGATTGTAACCCGCCAACTTCCCGTCCTCCAGAATGGCGATGAACCCACAATCGTTCGTGAAGACATCAATGTCGTTAAGCGGCGGAATGGCAAAGGCCACTTTGAATTTTCTCGGCAAATAGGTTTTGCCGTAAAGCGGATCGACAAAATGCGCATCTTCGTCCGTCAACTTTAATTCAGTTCCCTCCACCCAAATTTGATGATAGGCGCAGGTCTTGGGCAAGAGCGCATCGGAGACTGTTTTGGCTTGGCGCTGAATTTCATCGACCAGCGGGCTGGTGGCGGGGGTGGGGGCGGCCATGACGTTTCTATTCACATCGCCGCAAGCCGCCAAAGTAGTGGCCATGGCGTCATTTAATCCTTTCATGAACGGTCCCAGATGGCCTTTGGCGACCCCATGAAATTGAAACCCCTGCCTGGTCGTGATGCGCAAGGTGTTGTTCCCATACAATCCGCACAACTGATCAAACCCCAAATACACCGAAGGACTCAGCGCGCCGCCCGGGAGTCGTCCCCGGATCATAAAAATGAATTGTTTCCCTATCTTGCGCTTATCCCGGTCATCCTGTTGATAAATTCCATGAAACTTAAGAAACTCGTAATCATCCTCGGAAAAGCGTTCCTTGGCAGGATCAGCCAAAGTTTGGACAATGGTCCCCGCCAGCATCGGATCATTGGCCTTAAGGCCTTCGTTCCGCGTCAGTTTAGGCGTTGCCTCAGTTTTAATCATAACTGATAGACTTATCTTACTAATGTTTAGTTTAGGGTGATTTCCCCTTTCTGTCAATTTCTTTGTAAATTGGCCCGTATCGCATCGAAAACTTCACGTTATTCATCCGTGCAATGAACCCCCTCCACTTTGGCTTGCAGTTCTCAAAAATGCAACAATGGCCTTATGTCTGTGCTTCAAAGAGCCGATATAAGAGGAGTGAATTACTTGCCATAGCTGGCTGATGTTTCGGTAAATCGCTGACACTGTGAAAATCAGTCCCAAAGCACTCAAACTTGTGCTGGCCAGCATCTTTATGCTTTGGCCCCTGTTGACTTTTGGGGAACCTAATCCTGGTTCTATCGGAGGCCAACCGGGACGTATCGTCAAACGCTACACTTTGGTTTCCAGCTTGGGCACGGATGACCATGATCCGACGGCCTGGCGCTTATTGGGCTCGAATGACCGTGGGCTGACCTGGAGTGTCCTGGATGTCCGCACCAATCAGCTCTTCAAGTTTAGATCTCAGCACCTAAGCTTCCGCATTCAAAATCCCGCCGCCTACAACACGTATCGTCTCCAGATTGAAGCTGGTAATTATGAGGACATGGGGATCTGCATGAGCATCGAGTTGGCCGAACTTCGGTTGGATGGCCCCTTAACCAACGCGGCCAGCGAGGCGGATTTGCAGTCTGTGATTACGGCATCCTCTCCTCACCCAATCCTAGGAATGCCGGAGAATGCGTTCGATCGCGATCCCGCCAGCAAATGGGTGGACTTTGGTTTAAATACGTCCAACGGTTGCTGGCTCCAAGTTCGTTATTCCCTTGAATCGGAATCCTTCGTGACGAATCTCACCCAAGCCAGCCGTTTGACCCATTTATCCGCCGACCACGAGTGGCTGGCCGAAAAAGGCCCTGCACTCCTTGCGTATATAGCCGACCCCAAGGTTTTGCCGCGCAGATTGGCCGGATATGCCTTAACGACGGCGAACGATGAGCCAACCCGCGACCCTCGTGATTGGAAACTATTGGGATCCGACGACGGCGGAAAGACATGGGAAACGCTTGACGTTCGTGTCAATCAAAGATTCACGGAGCGTTTTCAGCGGCGGGTTTATCAACTTACCAACGTTGCGGCTTGCAGGCTTTACCGCCTGGAGGTGGACTCCTGTGCACAGCCTGACACCGCGATTCAAATTGGCGAGATCGAACCGCTTTATCTCGACGCCCAAGCCAACAGTCATTATTCACTGGTGGTCGGCGCCAATGGGGAAAATTTACCTTTGGAATCGGTTGAAATGGCCTTCGATGGCGATCCAAAGACAAAATGGTTCGCCTTCGAGCACGCTTCTCCCGGAAATCCGATTTGGATTCAATGGCAGTGCGTGCCCCGGGACGAGACGGTGACGGTTATCAATCAGCGGCAACTGGACCGCTTAACTCGCAGCCTGGCGGTGGGCAAACTATTAGATCAGCCGATTATTCCCCAAGTTAGGGTTAATGGGTATGTCCTGACTTCAGCTAACGACTTTGCCACTCGCGATCCGCGCGATTGGACGTTTGAGGGTTCCAATGATGGGGGCAAAACCTGGCAAACTCTGGATGTTCGCCGCGATGAGCACTTTGACCAGCGCATGCAAAAGCGGGAATTCCATTTGATCAACTCCGCTTCCTATCAATGGTTCCGACTGCAAATCGATTCTGTCCTCAGCCCAACTAACGCCACTTCGGTGCAATTAGCCGGACTGGAACTCCTCTTCGCTGATCATGCTTCGGCGGAGCGTTTAAGCGTCTTAGTGAGATCACAAGGCGAATTCCCCCCGTTTGAGATTGTAGAGAACCTCTTCGATAACAACCCAAACAGCAAATGGTTGGATGGCACGGGACCCATCGGCACCCGGTCCAGTTGGATCGAATGGCGTTATGCTGTCGGCGATGGAGCACCAACCATTGATCTGGACCGGGACGAAGTCTCCCCGGCTCGTGTGATCCGGCACTCGCAATTGAGCATTGATGCCGCCGTCGTTTACGTGGAACCAAAGGCGGGCATTGTTGGGTTGGTCGATCAAGCCGCTTTTGCTCGTCTGCAACTTTCGCCCTGGCCCCAGCATCTGGAGCCAGGACTGCGCGTTCATCTAAGCGGGGATATGCAACCCAAAGGCGGAATGCTGCGAGTGTCCAACGCACGGCTTGATTCGTCTCAACCGCTTCCGTCCGTGGAGGGTCCAAACATTGGATTGGCCAATCCCAAAAATGAGACCTTTGCCTCCACCACCATCACAGGCAAAGTTGCCGGCGTTTTCTCAGGTCCCCAATTTTCCGGAGCCAGCGTGGCTGCGAGCAATGAACCGCCTCTCTCGGTCCGAGTCATTGGCGCTCCATTCCCACGACTTCCTTCCTTGGATAGTACGGTTCTGGCCCACGGTGTCCTCGAGCGGCTTTTGGATGAAAAAGGCGAAATGAAGCCAGCCGTGTTGTGGGTGGCAACGACCAATGACATCTCTTTTGTGCCCAATGCCCAGGCCCATGCCAGATACGACACAACCAATTTACCCAATGTTTTAACCAACATTGCCGATCTTGCCGATTTTGTTAACACCCAAAGCAATGGTCTGGCGCGGTTTAGAATTCAAGGAATCATCACCTACATCGATCTCAACCTGGGCTCTTTTTATATGCAGAATGGCGAGGATGGCATTCTCATCTATGGGCAGCTCAACGCCGGTTTGTATCCAACTCTTTCGCAAGAGGGCGATTTTGTCGAAATAGAGGGCAAGGCGACATCGAGCCTTGCCATGGCGACCTCATTCGCCCGCGTGCTGGGCAAGGGGAGTTTTCCGCAAGCAGCCCGGCCTACTTGGGATCACCTCATGGCAGGTCAATACGATTCTCGCTGGGTCGAAATCGAAGGCGTCGTGACCGCCATCGAGAAACAACGGTTGACGCTTAATCTTAGCGGCGGCCAGATTATTGTGTGGGTCAATCAGTTGGACACCAACGCGCTTCGTTCTCTTTCTGACAGTCTGGTGCGAGTCAAGGGCGTTTGCTCGCCGGTGGTCAATCAGCGCAACCAACGCCTCGGAGTCCGCATTCTTTCGCCTTCCAGTGAGCTGGTCGAGACCCTTAAACCGGTCCACGAAAACCCCTTTAACACGCCCGCTGTTCCTATTGCCGCCGTCATGGGAGCGGGCCAGGAGGCCAGTGGTCTGCCCGCGCAATTTGTCAAGACGGTGGGGATCGTTACCTGCCGCCAGCCACACATGCTTTTTATTCAAAGCGGGTCCGATGGGGTTCGGGTCTCGCTCGGCGAGGACACCGACGTGGCCGTGGGTGATGAGGTCGAGGCCGTGGGCTGGCCGCAGCCGGATGGGTTTAGCGCCAAGCTCGGCCATGCTGTGGTTCGTCGCGTGGGCCGAGGGCTTTTGCCTCGTCCCAAGACCATTGACTTGTTGACTAACAACGCCGGCGACCTGGAGCAGCAGAGCGACTCGACCCGTGTCGTGATGGACGCAGTCCTCATTGGCCAAACGATGGAACAATCCGTGTGCGTCCTCAACCTCCAGGACGAGCGCGCCCAACAAGTCTTTTCCGCCTACCTTCCATTTACGAATGATGAACAGCGGTTGACCATTTCCGTGGGAAGCCATCTTCGCCTTGAGGGTGTCTTCAAAACCATCCGCGACAAGGCGCCAGACGTGGATCAGGCCGCAACCTCTTTCGAAATGTATTTGAATTCGCCCGCCGACATCGTCTTGACCGCTCGTCCGAATTGGTGGAGCACCCAACATATCCTATGGCTGAGCGCCGGCTTCGCGGGTGTTCTGGCCATTGTATTGGGCTGGGTGGGTATTTTGCGCAATCAGGTGCGGCAGCGGACCCACGACTTGAGATTGAAAGTTGAGGAACACCAGCGCGCGGAAGAGATGCTGGCGGCCGAAATTGTCGAACGCAAACGTGTGCAAGCTGAAGCGGACGAAGCCCACGAACAATTGGTGGTGGCCGCGCGGGAAGCCGGCATGGCGGAAGTCGCGATCGGCGTTTTGCATAACGTCGGCAATGTGCTTAACAGCGTCAATGTTTCCAGTTCCATCGTGGTGGACCGGCTGCGACAACTCAAATCGGAGCGATTAAGCAAAGTCGTGGTCCTGTTGCGTGAGCACGAGAAGGATCTTGGAAATTTCTTATCCAGTGATCCTAAAGGCAAACAGATCGTTTCCTACCTGGACACACTGGCCAATCATCTGGCCACGGAACAGACCGACGCGATCAAAGAATTGGAGAATCTCTCCAAAAATATCGAGCACATCAAAGACATTGTGGCCGTGCAACAGAATTACGCCACGCACGTGGGCTTAACCGAACCTGTGCAAGTCATCAATTTGGTGGAAGATGCCTTACGCATGAACGCTACCACCCTGGAGCGGCATGAAGTGCGCACCGTTCGCCAATACGACGCCCATCAGCCCGTTATCCAGGCCAACAAGCACAAAATCATTCAGATTCTAGTGAACTTGATTCGCAACGCCAAACAAGCCTGCGACGAATCAGGAAAACCCGACAAACAACTGACCATCCGCGTTTACAATGG
>Ga0302324_100029323_pt1 | contig 10433 bp, 10 predicted proteins | sample Palsa_T0_1_FD_201949 | JGI IMG/M metagenome (GOLD analysis project Ga0302324, IMG submission 201949) | Peat permafrost microbial communities from Stordalen Mire near Abisko, Sweden - Palsa_T0_1 | ecosystem: Environmental > Terrestrial > Soil > Palsa > Peat permafrost | place: Sweden: Abisko... | reverse complement strand
ACCCATTCCTACGCCGCCATCGAAGACGAACTCCGCAGCCAGTACATCGTCAGCTACAAGCCCGCCGACTTCGACGCCGACGGCCGCTACCGCTCCATCGAAATCTCCGCCCTCAAGAAGGACTTGCAAGTCCGCGCCCGCAAAGGCTACTTCGCCCCGCAGCAATGACGTCAGAATCTCCACTCGAGAGACACAAACCTGGATCGGCTTTTTGTAGCAGGTCTCACGGCCTGTTTTCCCGAACGAAGGGAACGAACCTAGCTTCTAACGACCCTGGTTTCTTTCATGGCAGTGTCCTGATTCGCCTTTTTCGCATCGCAATTTCCCGTCATCGGTAGATGCTTCTCCTCTTGGCTGGAACCGGCGTTGCAGGCACGGAACCGCCAGCGTTCGCTTGATGCCGCACCTCGGGTCTCATCCGTCGTCCGCAAGTCCATGGAATTGGCACTCACCCTCTGCCAAGCGCCAACGGTAAGGACGATGTCCTGCGCTTTTCCTTCGCCCTGTGTCTTTTGGCCGCGTTTCGACGCGCTTCACCTAAACCCCTCCCTCCCAGTCTCTTGCACGCCCTCGAACTATAGCTTTGAGGTAGTTTTCCGAGTTTTCCACAGTGTTTCCGGTAGAAGGTGAGCCATGGGGACGCAGCGTGCAGCTGGCTTCCGGCCCTCGGCTACCGGAGATAGCTTCCGACTGGAACATTGGTGCGAAGTTGGAGCCGCCCGCCTCCATCTCTTCAACAGGTTTATAATCTCAAGGGGTTCATCTCACCCACCCCTGATTAGTATGACCGATCAACTCAGAAAGAAACTGCAGGAAGAGGTCGACGCGCTCGAGCACGAACTGGTTCACGATCTGCCCAAGGAGATCAAGCGCGCCGCAGCTCTCGGAGACCTCAGCGAGAACGCCGAATATCACATGGCCAAGCAGCGCCAGGAGTTCGTCAAGGCACGCTTCCGACAGCTCGGTAAGCGCCTCGCTGACCTATCGCTGACCAACATGAACAACATCCCGAGAGACAAGGTGGGCCTAGGTTCGACCGTCAAGGTCTTCGACAGCGCAAAGAATGAAGAGATCGAATACAAGCTCGTGACCAGCGAGGAGTCTGACGTAGGTGCGGGAAGAATTTCGACCACATCTCCCATCGGCCGCGCGCTGCTGAACAAAAAGGTAGGCGATGAGGCCACCGTGATCACACCTAACGGCAAGCGCGAACTGGAAATCCTAAGCCTGTCCACCATTCACGACGAGGCCGACTCGGAAAAGGCGGACGCCTGATGGCCCATAGCTGGACCAGCGCCTTCGGACGCGCCTGCGGCGTGTTGCTCGATACCATCGTCCGCTGGCTGGCGCTCTCGCGCATCAATCCCAACGTGCTGACCTTCATGGGGCTGGTGGTGAACACATGGGCGGCGATCCTGTTCGGCTCCGCCACAGCGCTGACCCAGAGGCGCCTGTTCTTCTACGCAGGCCTCGTGATCATCGGCTCAGGATTTTTTGATCTGGTGGATGGACAGGTCGCGCGCGCCACCAATCGGGTCACGCGCTTCGGCGCGTTCTTCGACTCAGTAGTCGACCGCTACAGCGATGCGTCGCAGTTTCTTGGGCTGCTGGTCTTCTATGCGCGGGGTGACCGCTTCTTCTATGTGGTGCTTACTGCGTTCGTCATGGTGAGCGCGATCATGGTGAGCTACACGCGGGCCCGCGCCGAGTCGCTGATTGGATCCTGCCGCGTGGGATTTATGGAACGTCCGGAGCGGCTGGTGCTGGTGATCATCGGCGCACTCTTCAACCGCATGGCGCCGGTGCTGTGGGTGATCGCAGTGCTGTCGACGCTGACGGTGATTCACCGCATGCGCTACACCTGGACCCGCACCCAGGACGCCCCGAATACCGTGGCTAAGGCGGGGCAAGCGGCTTAGCTAAGTTGATTGATTGTGGGTTAGCGGCAAGCATGTAATGAGCCTTTTATTTGCCGGCGCAAGCTCTCGGATCGCCCGCGGAACTGCTTCCCTGCCGCATCGCTTCTTCAGTCGCCCCTGACAGCTCAAGCGTCAAGATCGAATCATCCCAACATGTCATCCTGCGCGCACGAGGCGACTCCTCGAAACGAAGCAACCTGCGGAGGGATCGAGGGCACCCATCTGCGCGGCAGGGGCACAGCCGGCGCAGTCCCGGATTGTGATATCCTTCTCGCCTCCTAGCGCACGATATGCCACGCCTAGACTGGACTCGCGAAGAGTTGATCGCTGCTTTCAACCTCTATTGCAAAATCCCGTTTGGTCGAATTCACATTCGAAACCCGTTCGTTATTGAACTCGCACGAGCAATCGGTCAAACCTGATCGTCGGTTCCGGTATTCCGGTAGTTATTTCCAACCATCATGCCGAATCAGCGTCCCTCCTCGCTACCCGATTTTCTCTATGGCACCGCCTGGAAGGAAGAGCGCACCCCGGCGTTGGTCGAACTCGCGCTGCGCGTGGGGTTTCGGGGCGTCGATACGGCCAACCAGCGGCGGCACTACTTCGAGGCTGGAGTCGGTCAGGGGTTGGCTGCCGCCTACCGAGCGGGAGTGGTGGTACGCGCAGATCTTTTCCTGCAGACGAAGTTCACTTATCGGCCCGGCCAGGACCATCGGTTGCCCTATGATCCCGCCGCCAGCCTTTCGGTGCAGGTCGCGCAATCGCTGGCGAGTTCGCTTGAACACCTTGGGACCGATCACGTCGACAGCTACGTGCTGCATGGGCCCGCCTCTGGTTACGGCTGGACCGATGCGGACTCCGAAGTGTGGGAAGCGATGAGGAAGGAGCGCGATGCCGGCCGCACGCGTCTGCTCGGGGTGAGCAATGTTTCGCTGCGGCATCTGGAGCAGATGGATGTCCTCTCGGAAGCTCCTGCGTTCGTGCAAAACCGCTGCTACGCCCACCTCGGCTGGGACCGGGATGTGCGCTTGTTCTGCAGCGAGCGAAAGATCATTTACCAGGGATTCTCGCTGCTCACCGCGAATGCGGAACTGCTCCGGCATCCTGTGGTTACCGGCCTTGCCGCGACCGCGAGCGCGACCCCGGCCCAGGTTGTGTTCGCCTTTGCCCGCACGGTCGGGATGCTGCCGCTGACCGGCACTTCCGACGCCGAACACATGAAGCAGGATCTGGCCAGCCGTTCCTTAGCGCTTACGCCCGACGGGGTGCGGGCGATAGAGTCTCTGGCGGGCTGACCTGGGCTGGATGCGGCGTCATCCGCATTCTCTCGCGCGGACACCGGCCCAGGCGGTGGATGTCTAGAGACGCACAATCATGCCAGAGATTACCTTGGGTCGCGACTAGCACAGGTCGCGATCCGCTCAGGGTGCGACTAGAGCTAAGGCGGGCGCACCACCGACCTTGAGGATGCGAATCTGGCGCATCTTCACGGTGTCGATCACCAAAATGCTGTGCTTCTGGGGAACCATCGCATAGAGCATCTTGCCGTCGTTCCCAGTCACGGCGCTCCAGAAGGGCATCTTGGTCTTGATGGTGCCGATCTTCCGCCAAGTGCGGGTGTCGAGCACCCGAAATTCGCTCGCCGTCGCGTCATTGGGGCGGAGATTCGGGGGCCGGCCGTAATCCAGATAAAAGCGGTTGTCGTAGTGCCGGTCGTAATTCTTGTTGTACCCCAGATAGATCTTGCTGCCGTCGGGTGAGTTCGGCCAAGCCGCAGGAAGTACGCGGTCGGGTAGATCGGGATGGGCCGAGGTCTCGGCAAATTCGTGGGTGACAACATTCATCTGAAAAACTGCGCCGTCTCCACGAACGATCGCTATATCTTGACTGCCGGGAGCCTCAATGGCCTCGGCAGCGCCGACTCGCCTTTCCCACGGAAGTACGACGTCTAAGTTCTGAAGCTCGCGGGAGTCAGCGTCCACATTAATCAGCCTGATCCGATTCGTTCTCGGACAGAAAAAATCAAACTGATCGGCGGTTGGGTAAGAAATGAAGCGGCCGGGGCCGCAGTTCCCCAGGTGCACGCTCTTCGTCTGAAACTCGCCGGTCTGGGTGTCGAACGTGGCGAGCAGGAACGAATCCGCGTTGGCCGATTTGGGGGTGTCTAACAGGATTCGCAGCGCCAACCCATCGCCGGAAACCGCCATGGTTGAAAATGCCGGGAGCACATTGGCCACTTCGCGGTCCTCAATCAGGCCCCTCTGGAGGACCCTGCCTTGGGCGGTATCGATCGCCGCGAGTTCGCTCGAATCGCCTTCCGTTATTGACGCAACATAGAGACGGCTTCCATCCGGCGAGAGCGCAAAATCCGCATTGTCGCCAGTGCGAATGCTACCCATCACTTTGGCGGTTTCGGGATCGACCAGCCAGATGCGGCCTCCCGGCCCACCCGCTTCGGGTTTGGGATCGAGCACATACAGCCAACCGGGCTCGGGCTTGACCCAATTGTCTACCACAATGTTCGAGTCTGCGGACGCATTGCTCTGGGTTGGTGCACTCACCTGCCCGGCGGTTGCGCCCGCCTGGGCGGCGGGAGCGGCGAAACACAGGGCAAAGGGCACAGAAAGGAGACAAAACAAGGACGACAGGAGATTCGCTCTCATACACTGCCCCCGGAACTTCCGAGTTAGGCCTCAGTTACTCATACTCACTAAGGCTGCCCCACAATCTTGTTTAAACCCGAGATTGGAAAGATGGAAGCGTTTTTGTGCGAAGCAACTAACTTGCCAAAAGCGGAGCGGAGGAAAGCCCCGTAACTCATTTGTTTTCAGAGAGGAAGGTGACAGCGTTCAAGCGAAATTAAGAGCTGAATCCCAGAATCGGTGGCCACCCTGAGCCAAGGTGGTGGTTTTCAGCCAATCACGGTCTCGACTGCCCGAGGTGTGGACTGCACTGCTGCTATGTCACTTCGCAGGGTTGAGCAGCGCCAGAGCCTGATCTGTGGTGATCAATCTTGCTCCCAGAGCTTGTAGTTCGGCCAGGGTGCTTTGCCCATCTTCGGTCTTCAAGGTTTCGATCGCATCCTTGACCACCGAGACGCGGCGGAGGCGTTCAAGCAATCCCTTGGCCGCGAAACGAACACAGTATTCCGTCACCACGCCAAAGACGACGAATTCGGCATCGTCTCCCAATCGCTTCACGAGTTCCCCGGCGTGCCGGCTTTCAAAGATGTCGAGCGTCTGTTTTTCGAGATGAATCTGCTGATATTGAGAAAGATCGTGCGGCAGCGCTGCCGTGGGCTCGTTCGGGACGGTGACCACTTTCTCGGTGAGTGCTTCCGGGACATAGGCGGACCCCGCAGTGCCTTTGATGCAGTGGGGCGGAAAGGTCTTGAACTCGGGATCGTCCTTGGTGTGATAGCAACCATGCGACACCAGAAAGACGCGGCCCTGACGGGCGGCGTCTGTAAGCCGTCGAATGTTAGGGAGCAATCGTTCGGCGCCGGGGACGTAGAGCTTGCCGCCGGGCAACATGAAGTCCGCCTGAGCATCGACTTCCCAGAAAATAAGACCGTTCCGCCTGATCGCCATCGTAGGAACCAGCTTACAACATGGTTTGGGATTGCCGGATTCCATCAAACTCTGCGGACAAGAAATATACAAACTCATGACCTGGCGTTGACAAACGCAGATCCGCTGGCTCGTAACCTCTATCCGCAGCAGTCAGAGAACTCACCGACCAAGCCGGCTTCGACTTTGGTTGATCTGCCTCTGATCTGCACGGAGAGGAGACTTATGCAGAGTCGCAGGATCGCTTTCACCGCTTGCCTCGGGTTGGCGTTGATGTTTGTTTCCAATGCAGCCCAGGCGCAGTATCAACTCACAAACCTAGTTTCAAATCAGGTAGGAGCCGCGAGGCATACGGATCCTTTGATAGTGAATGCGTGGGGATTGGTGCACGCATCCGGCTCCCCCTGGTGGATCACTGACAACAACTCCGGATGGTCGACTCTTTACAGTGGCGAAGGAGTGCCGGTGCAGCAACTGAAGGTGTTGATTCCGACGGCGGGAGAAAACGGCCCGGGTTCGCCGACGGGGATTGTGTGGAACGGATCGAGCGAGTTTGAGGTGCAGGGATGGCCGGCGGTCTTTCTGTTTGCCACACTGGATGGAACCATCAGCGGATGGGCGCCGCAGTCAAACTTCAACGAGGCTATTGTGGCGGTGAACAACGCGTCGGAAAAGGCGGTTTACACCGGCCTGGCGATCACGAACAAGGCGTCAGGAAACCGCTTGTACGCTGCCGACGTGGCGAACAACAAGGTGGATGTGTACGATGGAAACTTCAACCTGGTGACTTCGTTTACCGACGCCACCCTACCTTCAGGCTTTGCGCCATTCGGCATCCGGGACATCGATGGACTGGTCTACGTTACGTTTGCCAGCGTTTCCGGTGGAAGAGGTGGTTTTGTTGACGTATTTAAAGAGGATGGCACACCTGTGACCCCGGGGGCGCATTTGATCCAAGGGTCGCCGCTGAACCAGCCCTGGGGAATTGCCGCCGCGCCGAGAAAGTTTGGGCCTTTGAGCAACACGCTGCTGATCTCGAACAATACCAACAACGGAACCATCAATGCCTTCGACGGATTGACCGGGCAGTTTGTGGGAACGATCAAAGACACAAGCGGCAAGGCCATTAATATTGACCAGCTTTGGGGAATTGATTTCGGCGATGGCACGGGCAAAAATGGAGGGGTCAACCAGATGTTTTTTACGGCCGGTCCCTCGAACAACCTGGCTGGCACGTTCGGCATGATTACGTTCCACTAACAAGATCCCTTTGTCATGGGCGAGATGGCTTCGCCAAAAGGACCGCCTGCAAGGGCGGCCTTTGCTTTTTGTGCGAGGGTGCAGCAGGAGCGCCGGTGGTCGGGCGTGCTGGTTAGCGGTTCGTCGTAAATTAGGTCGCCGGCTGCCGCTGAACGAACGACAGCAGAGTGGTCTGCAAAGCGCGCTTGCTGGACTCAGGCAGATCAATGAAGCGGAAGGGCTGGATCCAACCCTGGGTCGCCCACATGGGGAACATGATCTCTGCCTTTTCGCGGATGGTGGCCTCCCCGAGGTGGAAGACCAGTTCGACTTCGAGTTTTTCGTCGAGCGGCTTCTCCACGTTCAGCAGGCCGCCAGTGGTGGAAAGCTGATGCAGTTTGCCCCGCACCTCACACCGGTTGGGCAGTCGCATGAGCGCCAGGACAGATCCCCGGAGCTTGACTCGAAACGGGCGCCCCGGCTCCTGGGGGGCGGGCCCGGCGGAACATGGATTCGGCCCGGCCGATTCTGGTGTCTGCGACATCGTGGCTCAAGTATGGAGCCTCCCCGTGCCCGACACGAGGTTACGAAAGAACGCCCGGCGGTGGGCAGTGGCTCGTGGCCGATGGTCAGTGGCCCGTGTGAGTTCATCTATTTCCTGACCGTGTTTGTCACTCACCACTGACCACTATTTTCGGCCGGGATGGGCCTCGCTGTGGGCAGGGCCACGTGTTCTTGCTCTTGCTCACAGTCTTGCCTGCGGCGTCAGCGGAAGCAGCGCCAGGATTGGCGGGCGCAATTCCAATCCTCTGGGGAGGCGGCAATTCCCCACACATTCCCGTGGTTGTCGAGCGCCACTCCGCGGAGAAAGTATCTCCCGTCATTACCCAGCGGCGGGCAAGTCGCTACCTGCAGCCCTGCGGGCTCACCACGAGGGCGACACACTTTCGTGGAGAAGGGGTGCGCGCTTCCGCAGTATCCGCTTCTGACGAAAGGCCGCTGTCTTCCCCCGTTTAACAATCTTGCCCTGCTAAGATGGCTCCACATCGGGAAACCACATCAGTGAAGAGACGACCGTGAACTCGGGATCCGCCACATCCGTGGACCGCCCAGCGCCAACTGCTGCACTTGCGCCCGAGTGGGATCTTGTCCTGGCGGGAAGCTGCGCCGATCCGCGGGAGAGTGATCTCGGCCGCATCCGATCTTTGCTCAATCCACGGGTGCCGGAGAGGCCGGTCCAGTGGGAGGCTGTATTTCGCCTCGCCTATCATCACGGCACATCGTCGCTGCTTTATCAGAATCTCTCACGTTTGGGTGGGATTGTGCCTTCTTCTGAGTTGGCATCGGTTCGGCGGAGTTATGAGAGAAACGTTCACAAATCCCTTTTTCTGGCGCGCGAGATGATCCGTATTCTGGATCGTCTCGCTGCAATGGGCATCGAAGCGATTCCGTACAAGGGCATCGTCCTGTCGGAGGTTTACTACGGCGACATGGCGCTGCGCCAGTCCGGCGACATGGACTTGTTTGTGCGAAGGCACGACGTGGCGCCCATCCAGAGCGCAATTCGCCAGCTGGGATACGTACTGCGTGTGCCCGTTCCTGATGATGCTGCGGAAGACTACATCGCTTCGGGATATGAATGTACCTTCGACAGCCCTGCTGGACGCAACTTGCTCGAGTTGCAGTGGGCGCTCGAGCCGCGCTTCTACGCGGTCGACTTCGATATGGATGGATTGTTCCAGCGCGCGGTGAACGTCACCGTAGCCGGCCGCCGCGTGAAAACGCCTTCTCCCGAAGATCTGCTGCTGGTGCTCTCCGTGCATGCGGCGAAACATGTTTGGGGACGGCTGATCTGGCTCTGCGACATTGCACAGATCCTAAAGCTGGGGAATTTAAATTGGGACTGGGTGCAGGCTCACGCCCGGAACTTTGGCATCGAACGGATTCTGCACGTCACGCTGCTGTTAGTGAACCGCCTTCTGGCGACAGCGATGCCAGCGCCGATCGAAAAATCGATTCTTGCGGATCGCGCGGCGCGGGCCTTCGCGGACGAAATCGACTTGGCCGCGCCTCGCGGAGTTTCGTACGAGGAAGAGCAGATATCGTACTTCCGCTTTATGATGCGGCTGCGCGAACGCAAGATGGATCGCTTGCGATTCCTTGCGCGCTTGACTTTCACACCCGGTCCTGGCGAGTGGGAAGCGGTTCGTCTTCCCAAAGCTTTGTTTCCTCTCTATCGCTTGGTGCGTCTCGGGCGACTTGCATCGAGATTCGCGCGCGGATGACGGAAAGAAACAAAGAACGCACGCTGGGAAGAGGATCAAATCCCGTCGGGTTAGAGTTTGGCAACAGGCAAGCCACGGAGGGCTGCGATGGCGCAACAGAAGCTGCGATTCACAGCAAAGATCGTGGGGAAGGAAGCAGGCGTGGTAGCAGCGATTACTCCTCCGGGAAACGTGCCGGAGTTTTTTGGGACGCGGGCCCGCGTGCCGGTGCGAGGGACGATCAACGGATATCCGTTTCGTTCGTCGCTATCGCCATGCGGAGGGCGTCACATGATGCCAGTGAAAAAGATGCCGCGCCAGGGTGCAGGCGTGCAGTCCGGCGACGTTGTGGACGTGGTGATGGAGCGGGACGAAGAGGAACGCACGGTGGAAGCGCCGCCGCTGTTGAACAATGAGCTGGCGAAGAATAGAGTCGCGCAAGCGAACTGGCAGAAGCTCTCGTTTACACATAAGAAAGAAATGGCTCTTGCCATTGTCGGAGCGAAAGCGGGAACAGACGCGGACGCGGCGGCTGGGGAAGATCGTTGAGGTTCTGAAGACGGGGGCGAAGTGGGACGGGTGAGGCGTGTGAAGTAGTGCAGTTCCCTAGTCACGGTCGCGCGAGGGATGGACCAGCCACTTCAGGATCATATTCACGAGGCTGAGCAGGATCGCGCCGAGGAACGCGCCCGTGAAACTGTGCACTTGAAATCCAGGCGCCAGCAACGCCGATGCGAGCTCGAGCATCAGCGCGTTGATCACGAACCAGAAGAGTCCCAGCGTGAGCAGGGTCAGAGGAAACGTCAGGATCTTCAGCAGCGCTCCCAGCGTGGCATTGATGAAGCCGATCACGAGCGCCGCGATCAGAGCTGCCACGGGGCCGCTGACGGAAATTCCTAGTCCGAGGTGGGCTACGATCCACACGGCCACCGCACTCAGAACCCAGTTCAATAGCAGCGACATTTTCGCTCCTTGCGCCAGTTGACTGGAGGACGCAGCTCAGCCTGCTTAGAGACTATACCAATAAGCCATCTCCTCAGTCTTTGGCGGAGGGAGCGGAGTGAAACACGAATCGAGTTCTGGGTCCGGGTTTCACCCCTGATTCCCCTGGTAACCCGTTCGTACACTCCCTTTTGGTAACCCTTGGTAACCATGCACTTCCCTCTTCCAGTCGTACAATTGCCCTTGTCCGACCGGCCATCTCCGGAAAAGGATTTAGGCCAGCTGGCGTTTCGCCGGGCAACACTTCCCCGGAGCCTCCCGGCGCAGAAGTTTCGGATTGGGCGTTTCTTGGGTTTAGAAGTTTCTCGGTTTAGAAGTTTCTCGGTTCAAACCAGGGGCTGGAGTTCGTACTCATATGGCGTTCGGTTTCGGGTTCAACAAACAGAAGGTTCTCAGCGCTGCGGAGAAGTACGTTCAGCAAGGCAAGATGCAAAACGCCA
>Ga0302324_100029322_pt1 | contig 10434 bp, 19 predicted proteins | sample Palsa_T0_1_FD_201949 | JGI IMG/M metagenome (GOLD analysis project Ga0302324, IMG submission 201949) | Peat permafrost microbial communities from Stordalen Mire near Abisko, Sweden - Palsa_T0_1 | ecosystem: Environmental > Terrestrial > Soil > Palsa > Peat permafrost | place: Sweden: Abisko... | reverse complement strand
GAAGACGGACTTTCGCAACCTCCACCGGACGCCCGTGGATCTTCCGTGGAGGAGCTTCCCAAGCTCGGGGTCGAGGGTTCGAATCCCTTCCGCCGCTCTCTGAAGTCGCCGCGGTTGCTGGCTTCTTCGTTCTCCATTCCCGTCCGTCGCCATCCTGTCGTCCCTACCTTGAGCCGCTGTCGAGTAACTGGACGGCGTCCCGCGTGGCGCTCTCGGCCAGGTGCGCGTAGCGCAGCACCATACCCAGCGACTGGAGGCCGAGTAGGTCCTTCCCCACCACGAGGTGCACCCCCTGCTGGACTAGGTTGCTGGCGAAGGTGTGCCTAAGCCCGTGGTTGGTCAGCCGCTTCACCCCGGCGGCCTTGCAAGCGTCGGGCACTACCTCCTCAACCTCCCAGTGTGCGAAGGGCTTCCCGTCTTCGTGGCAGAAGACGTGAGGCCCCCGCAGGTGCCGGTGGGCAATCAGCGCCGCGAGAGCATCCCTCGTCAACGGGACGACTCGCTCCCTGCCGTTCTTCGGTAGCAGCTCTTGTCCGCGCCAGCGGGTGCGCCGCACAAGCAATTGGCCCAGCTTGGAGTCCACATCTTTCCACTGGAGCCCGAGCAGCTCGCCCACCCGTAGGCCGGTCCGCAGCGCCACCAGGAGAAACGTCCGCCACGCGGGCTCGGCTGCGGCGAGCAGCCTGTTCGCTTCCTCGACGTCGAGGAAGTCGGCCTTGGGTTGGTGGTGGCGCAGCTTCTTCATCAGCTTCGGCGCCTGCTGGATGTGGCCCCAGTCCTCCGCGGCCAGGTTGAGCAGCTTCCGCAACACCGCGACGGTGTTGTTGACGGTCTTCGGGGACAACCCCTCGCCCAGCATCTTCTCGGTGAGTGCCCCCACCTCGGCGCGTAACTCGACCGCGTCCAGGCGAAGGTGCCCCAGCGCTGGCAGCAGGTGGACGCGGAGTGCCACGTCCTTTGCCGCCACGCTGGAGGGCTTGTTGTGCTGCTCGGACCACTCCAGGAACCGCGGTGCGACGTCCGCCACGGTGGGTGCTCGCTTCACTTTCACCCCGAAGGTGCCGTGTGCCATCTCCAGGCGGGTGCGCGCCGCGTGGGCGTCGGCCTCGCGCCGCTTCCCGAATACCTTCCGGTGGCGGTGCCACGTCCCTTCGGCCGATTGCCAACCCAACGAAACCTCCCAACGGACAACGCCTCTTCGCTTCCACTGTCTGACACTCATTTGGGTTTCCCTTTTGAGCGTCCGACGGCTTCCGCGGCGGACCCTACTCCGGACGGCTGCCAGGATGCGGCGAGCACTTCGCCCAGCAGGATACGAACAGCCCGGCCAGTCCGGACGACGACGACGCCGGGCAACTTGTCCGCCTTCGCCAGCGCGTACACCGTCGTCGGGTGCATCCGCATGAAGGCCGCAAACTCCGCCACCGTGAGCGGTGGTGGGCGACCCAGCGCCGACAACCCCCGGGTCTCTGAGGTGGGCTGAAGGGGTGTTGACCCTGCGGCACTCATCGGGCCGCCCCGTTGCCCCTACCGCTCAGCACCTGCTCGGCCCGCATGGGATCGAGTAGCGACTCGGGGCGGCGTTGGTTTTTGGGGAGGTGCTTCGCCGCGGTGAACACGCGCTCCCAGTAGACCGGGTCCGGGTGATGGTTCCAGGCGGCGATGGCACACAGGGTTCGCCGCTTCGTGTGGTTCTTCCAGGGTTGGTCCCGCAGGTGCCTGTTGAAGGTGTCCTGGAGGAAGCTGGTGATGTCCCCGTGCGACAACCTTGGCGGGCCACCCGCTACCCCATTCCCCCTCAAAGTCACCCGCGGAGCGTCGGCCTCTAGTGAAGAAAAAACAGGGCGCTCAATCGACGGTTGTTGGTCGATTGAGTTCCCCTTGAGGGGGAAGGGGGTGAGCCCCCCAGGAGCTGGGGGGTCGGGGGGTCGAGTCTCTTTCGGTTCGAGGTCTCGGCAAACAAAGCCAGTAAGAGAGTCTCTGTCTCTGTCCATCGGGGGGGGCATGCCATGGGGCATCGGGGGTTCAGTTGTTTCGGACTCCTGTTCCGATGGGGCATCGGATGGGCCATCCAATGGGGCATGCCATGGGGCATCTGTCTCTTCGTCGTTGGCTGGCGGAAGCGATTCGACATGCTGGAGGACTCTCCTTGCCGCGTGGGTCCAGCTCTGGCCTTTGTCCTGACAGACCGCGAGCAGCTCGGCGCAGATGGCCGGGAAGAATGAGCACCCCCGCGCTTGCTTCAGGGCCGACGTGTACCCCTTCACGTTCTTCGAGGAGTCGGGCGGGACGACCGACAGCACCCCGGGACACCAACCGAAATCCCCGCCGTGCTTGTCCACCGCCAGGAAGCCGGCGGACGTCACCTCGGCCAGGAGCCGGAGGGCCTCCTCTTCGGGGCACTTGAGTGCGTGGGCGACGTTGCCGGGGTTGATTCCCCTCACGAGCCCAGGGAGCCGCGTCCAGTTGTTCCCGGTGCGGAGCCAGCAGTAGAGCAGCTTCGCCGCGAGCGTGAGATAACGGAACCGCGGGTCCATCCACCGCTCGCGCTCTATCGTCCCAAAGTCGACGACGATCACAGCGGCCCCCAGCGTCCAGTGGTGGCCACGGTCAGCCCGCCTCCGGTGGTTGCTGCAACGTGAGCTCGGCCAGCTGCTCCAGCTTGTCGCCAAGCTCGACGCATGCGGCCCAGCTCGCGCAGCCGACGGCGTGGGCCAGCGCCTCTAGCGTTTCCGGCGTCACCATCAACGACGCCGCGAGCCACTGATTGACCGTGGAAGCGTTGACCCCGACCTCGGGGTGGGCTCCAACGTCCCGGGTGGTGAGCCCGCGAAGGTGGAGGACGCGACGGAAGCCCTTCGCCCCTCGCGCCGTGAAAGAGAGCTTTTCCTGTGCGAGGTGCAGCATCCGTCGCCTCCTCCCGCCGCGTCAGTCGGGCGGGTCAGGAGGAAGACTGGTGCAGGTCAACCGGCGGCGCGAGCCACTGTGCCAATCTGGGAACAGGTGCCCCGCAGCTCCCGACGGCGACGGCTCGCGGTGTGGAACTTGAAAGCGTCCCTCCACCACGTCGCGCCGGACCGTCTCAACGTTAACCGGAGCAAGCGCATCGCCTCGCCATCGACGTCCGGGAGGTACTGGCGGCCCTTCCGCGCCCGGTGGATGCGTCGAATTGCCTGCACCAGCTCGCTCGGGTCCGCGATGCGCACCAACTCGGGGGCGGGGAGGTTAAGTCGGATGGCATCCGAGACGGTCCAGGCAAGTAGCAGCACCGGGTCTCCCTTCCACGTGGACCCGAGCCGAGTCAGCGCGTCACGCGCCTTGACGTCCATCGCCAGTGGGCGCTCCGGCCCCTCCCAGCACTGCTCCTGGAACCGGGTGCCGAGTACATCGACGACACGGGCCAGGGCGCGCAGCAGCCGGTCCCGGCGTTTCTCGGCGCCCTCCATCCACCAGTCCGCACCAGCCACGACGCACCCACCTGCGCTCCCCGCGGGGACTTCGCGGGCGGGCCGATGAGGGGGGTCACCAGCCGACAGCACGAGGGCGACTCGCGCTGCTGCCCGCTGAGGACTGGTACACCGCGGCTCTGACGGCGCCCCAGCGGCGACACCAGCGCGCTCAAGGGCGTGGGGAAGGGTTAGGTGCCCTCGGGTGGGGACCTGACGTCTCTGCCGGTCAGGGGGGCGCGCTATTTCCAGCCCATGGCAAAAGCGCATGACGTTGTGACCTGGGAGGTCACCGTGAGCGGGCCAGGGCTGCAGGCGGACGGGTTCAACGCCCACGTTGGAGCAGCGTCCCCGAAACTTGCTGCCCGTGAGGGTTACCGGACGGCCCTCGGGGCAAGCGTGAAGGGCGGAGCCGGCTTTACGGTGTGGTGTCGCAACAGGGCGAAGGGCGAGGCCTGGGTGTTCACGACCGGGGCCGACGGGAATCTAGACGACGGGAAGAAAGAGTAAGCCCCGACCCCGGCCCCAGGTGGCGCTAGGCTTCGGCGATGCCAAAGAAAAAGGGAGGCGGTGGAACTGGGCGCGTCCCCGTCACTCCGCGAAACAACCAGACCGGCCAGGGGCAGATCACCGCGGAGGAGCGTGACACCAACGGCACCATCACCTTCGTCTACGTCAGGCCGCGGGTGGGGATGCCGGAGAAGAAGCACGCCGCGGACGCCAACGGCAACCCCATCGGCCCACCGGTTGCGCAGTGACGGTTCCCCAAACCTCCAGCAACGTGCCAAGGCCCGCCGTCGGAGACGTTCACTTGCGCGGCTGATTGTTTATGTCGTTTCGGTAGACCTTCAACCACCAAGGCCCGGGCCTCTCCTTGGGAAGCTCGCCATGCCATTCCGCGAGCCAGAGGCGACATGGTCGTGATTCACACCTGAAGGCAGAGCCTGCCGGAGTCTCGTCGGAACTCTCCACTGAGCCCCCGCATGTCGGGCATTTCCCATCGAAGTGCCTGAAGACAGAAGCTCCGCGCTCGTACCTATTCAACCCCCAGAAAAACGGAAGCATCAGAGCGATGCCGGAGAGCACGCAAGCGGCAAACGTGCACCACGCCCACCATCGGTCCTCGGGGTCGCCAATCCATTTCAGCTGCGCCAGGAGCAACACGACAAAGCCTGTGAGAAAGGCTGCAGCTCCGACCAGGAAGGCCACGGTCCGCCAGTGTCGCAGGACCGCAGCGAGCACCTTCCACCCCAGGAAGACGCACAGCAGGATGAAGGCGAGCCCGATAGCACCAAAGAAGACGTTCCGGCCAAGCTCGACCATGTCAGGCCGAGCCTAGGTCACGCAGTCACTGCGGCGAGAAAAGAGACAGTCCGCGAGGTGAGACCCTGCAATGCAAAGGCAACGCAAACCCCGGAGACGGGGTCTACCGTCGCCCCCAGTGGGTAGGCTGAAGCGGCCTTGCTTGGCCTGACACTCGATCAGGAGATCGCCATCGGTGGAACCGCGGTGGGAGTCGTCGGCCTTGTGTTGGCGGTCCTGTTCCGAAGCCGTCGCCTGAAGGCATCGATCGAGTTCGAGGAAGCCACTGCCGTGGTGGTGGTTGACTACCCCTTCTTGGGTGAGCGCCATGTGGGCGGGCACTACATCGTGGTGACCGTGACCAACTTAGGAGATAGGCCGATCACGATCACGTCGGTCGAGTTGAACCGTGCCCGGCAGAACATGAAGAGGGACATTGTCATTCAGCCCTCCGAGCGATTTCAGCTCCCAATCGCCGCACCCGATTCGAGAACGTTCGACGAACCGATCACCGTTGTTCTGACCACCTCGGACGGCAGGAAGATCAAAGGCCGAGGGTGGGTAAAGAAAACCGACATCCACACGGACCCCGTGACAGTGCATCCCTGGGAGCCGAAGGGTTAGGCCGGTCAGCCCCGGGTCCACAACAACCACCAGGCGGATGGGAAACAACGAGAGGCCGACACGGCGGCGACAGCCGCCGGGGCTCGCTCCTGCCGGGGAAGGGTTGTCTCCCCTGCGCGTGGGGTTCAGGGCTTCGTAGCAACCGCAACGAATGCCCGAATCAGTTTCTCCATCCAGGCGAGGTCTTCCCTCGTGCGGCGGATTTTCACGTCATTGAGCACTACCGTTTGAGGTCGCTCCATCCGTCGGTGGTCGCCTTCGTGGACAATCTGATTTCTTCGGACCCCAATGCGATCCAGCCGTCTTTTGATGGCGTCCGGAGTCTCTCCCATTTCCTCCCCGACGTTCTTCCAGCACTGGGTTACGCCGGCCATCACGAGAGCGTTCTCGACCTGGATAGCGCTCTGGAACGTTTGGGTGAGAAGCCGGTCCTGGAGCACGCTGCGCACCTTGACCCAAGGCCGAAAGGGCTTTTTCTTACCGAGCCGAGACCTCGACAGCTCGACGAGGTGTCGGAATTCGAGCTTCATGCCCATGAGCTTCTTGTGAAGCCTATGACGGTGGACCGCGGTCGCTCGGCTCAGCACGAGGGCGTGCAAGTATGAGTCGAGCGCGGCCACGGCCATCACCAGGGCCATGCGCAGCAAGTCGTCGTGGAGTGCGCCTGGAGGTTGGCTCTTGGCGCAGGCTGACATTGCCTGCGAGCGGGCAATGCAGTCTTCCGCTACCTGTGCCGGCGTCCGTGGCATCGCCGGTAATGGTCCCACGGCGTGGTGCTTCGTCCAGGATTCAAACGCCCCACCGCGCCCGGTGCTCATCGACCCCGGACGCGGCGAGGCTGTCCCGAGCAGTCGGAAGAAGACCGGGGCACAGCGGTGTCAGCCGCTCTTGCGGCGGCCTTTCAGCTTGGCCTCGTAGAACTCGGTCCTGGTCTCTCGCTGGATGCGGCGGTCGCGTGACTCGCCGCTGAAGACGCTGCGTGGGTGCGTGGGCTCCTCGAACACCAGGTCCCCAGGGCTGGCGCTGATCACCGCAGCCTCACCGTGCCAGGGCTCGACCGACAACACCGCGCGGCGAGCTGACAGGCCGCCGCTGCAGTGAGCCTCCCTGGCTGGCCACGAGCGGCTGACGTCTGGGACTTCGACGCGGAGGGCGTGCGGCATTCAGTGCACCGGCCTCTCGGCCCGGTACTCGGCCAGCTTGCGGCGTGCAGTGTCGGCGAAGCTCTCGTGCGCAGCCCGGCGGACCGCCTCGCACTCAGCCTCGGGTAGCCCGAGCAGCTCGTGGGCAGCAGCGACGGCACACAGCACCCCGGCGCCGAAGGCCGACAGGATGGCCTCGGCCACGTCCACCGCGTCGGGCTTGTCAGGAGCGCTCACTGGGCCTTCCCTTCGTCGTCCTCTTCGTCCTCGGGGGGGTGCGCTTGCTGGCGTTGGGTTTCGGCTAGGGCGGCGAGGTCGTCCGTCACCAGAGCGAGCGCGCGCAAGTAGGACTTCGGGTGCATGCCCCTTTCCAGCTTGCCGAGCAGCTCGTTGACGTCCTGGTCGTGCAGCAGCTCCAGGCGCATGCCCCAGGCCTTGGGGTTGCTGCGCTCCAGCCTCCAGGCCGCTGCGCGCCAGTCAAGGCTGATAGCCGCGGAGATGGCCTTGAGGTCCCGCAAGGTGCGCTGGGCCCGCGCGCGCGTGATGGCCTGCCAGAATTGCCGGAACCTGGGGCTGGCCCTCTCCGCGTCGGCGCCGGAAGCCTGCCAGCGGTGAAGGGTACGCTCGCTCACCCCGACGCTGCGGGCCACCTCCGCCAAGCTGGCGCCCGTGTCGCGGATGCCCTGGCAGAGTTGACGTGTCAGCTTCGGGCTCAGCTTGTCGGGCCTCCCTGGCTTCCTGGAGCCGTCCACCGCGGTCACTTCCGCCGAGCCTGCTGGCGCCGGTAGTACCGGCGACACGCCTCTCGGTTTGCAGCGAGCCACCGCTTCCGGTGCCGCACCCTGTAGAGGCGCTCAGCCACCCGTGCGCGTGTCCGGTGGGCAGAGGCCCAAGCTCGCGTCCACGCCGCGCACTTCTCGCATAGAGAGCGTGACGGGCGAGCCCGGTGGGCGCAGCCCTTCTTGCTGCACCACTTCCGCCGGGGGTGGGGCTTGCGCTTAGCCATGGCCATCAAAAGGGCGATGTGGCGGCGACACCCGTGGGCGCCAGGGCAGGCGGAAGGGCTTGCAACCCTGTTGCCTTGTCGCTCACGGGACTGGCGCCCCGAAGGCGTCTAGGCCCCAGCTCCCGGCCGTTGGGTCCCCACCCTCGGCCACTGGCACGAAGCACGGAGGCATGGCCTCGGCGTTGAGGCTGCTGTCGATGGCGACCAGACCGGCGGGGACAGCGAGGGGGCTGGCCAACGGCCCGAGGTTGGTTCGCTGTGTCGGTTCATCAGCGCCGGGGCTGGCCGAGCGGCTGATGTCCGTGGGCTCGGGCGCCTTGGAGGTGCGCGTCGGGAACGCGACAACACCAGGAGGACGACCACCGTTGACGGAGTCGAGACGGGTGCGACGGTAGTTCATGGCGGGGCTCCTCATTCGTGGACTCGCTTCGCTCTGGGGCTGTGGACGTCCTGGGGTCCGTAGTGCCCGAGGTCCACCGCGGTGTCCTCGCGCGGAACGGGGAAGTGGGCTGGGACAGGGTCCGGCTGCTCTTTCTTCGGGTCGATGGCGGCGAGTTGTCGGCTGATGGCCACGCGCACCGGCTTGCGCTTCTCAGCCTTCAGCCAGACGCCAAGCGTCTCGGGGTTGACCGTCTCGCCCACCACCATCTTGGCGGCGTGCACGTCCAGGTTGCGCAACACCGCGGGCAGCTCGGCGTCGAGAAACTCCAGCATCCCCAAGCCCTCGTAGTGCCGAATGGTAGGGTGTGCCTTCAACGCGGCCAGCTCGGCGGCGCTGACTTGGTTTAACCCCGGCCGGATAACCACCGGCGGCGGGCCGTGGGGGTCGCCCAGCGCGTTGAGTAGCCCACCCGCGTTCCATCTCAGCGATGGCATGGCCTAGTCCACCAGGTGGCCAGCGTGGGCGGTGCGCTTCGGGGCCTCGACTCCAGACACCTCGACCGCGCCAGCGTGAAGGCCACGCATGCACGCGGCGACCACGTCCGTCTGGCGCAACGCGTACAACGCCGAGGCGAACCTGCCAGCCACCTGCGTCCCGTAGGTCCCCGCGGATTCGCGGCAGTCCATTCGGACAGCGATGGCGTAGGTGCGCGCTGCTGCTGAGACTCTCTCCAGCGCATCGGCCAGCGGGCCAGCCCTGGCAGCGTCGAGCGCCGTCCTCAGGTTGGCATCGCTGGAGTCGGTTCTAAAAACGTCGAGACCTCGTGGCATGGGGCTACCCTTCAACGCGGTGGGGGTTGGTGTTGCCTTTCGAGGGCGTCCGCTTTCCGCCTCAAGTCTTCGGCCTGCTCGTGGGCTGCACGTCGGCCTGCGGCGGCGCGAGCAGCTCGGGCGGCCTCGCCACGTCTGTCCCTCTCGGCGTTCACCCAAAGGTGCCACTTCTGCTCGGCCAGGCGGCACGGCGCGCACGGACGACCGGCTTCGTCCGTGGTGCGGTCGAGGTCGGCACGGCAACGCTGACAAACCAAAAGCTCGGCCACTTGCACGCGGCGCTCGGGCACCGGCACGAGCACCAGGAGCGCGGTCGTCGCTCCGAGGTCGTCGCCCTCGGGGCTCCAGCCGCACCGTTCCTGCGCGACCTTCAGCCGGTGCTGGGCCTTCGCCTCCAGGGATGCCGTCGGTGGCAGGTCTCGCCACACCTCGGGCACCGGCGGGTCGTCGCTGTCCTCGACGTCGTGTTGGTAGCTCAGGGCGTAGGTGGCTTCCGTAACGCCATAGCCGGACGTCGAGCCCGAGCGCCGCCAGAGCATCATCGGCCCTTCGTACGTGTCCGGGCAGGCGACCAGCTCGGGCAGACCATCATCACCGGCGCGGAGGACACGCACCTTCGCTCGGCCGGTGTACGCCGCGGCCAGGCTCCTCAACGCGGGCAGCGTGCGGCCAGCGGTGCGCCACTGCATGCGCTGGAGGGCGTCCGGGTCACGCGCGAGGGCTAGGCGTTTCTCCTCGGCCTCGTACTCGCTAGCCGCGGTTGCCTCCAGCTCGTGCACGCGACGCTGGCCGGTGCTCTTGCGCTGGGGACGGCGACGCTTCGTCGGCTTCGGGGACGGTGACTCTTGTTGCATGCACATCCGGCGTCCTCCTGTGTCAGCACTTCACGAGCGCCAGGCCCAGGCCAGCCGGTACCAGCCTGGCCTTTCCTTGCTCGGGCGAAGCACACCGCGAACCAACACCATCGCCACCTCGGTGGGGCGCACCTCGTCCACCCACTCGCGGCTGACGTGCCAGTCGTTGGGCTCAGCCTCGGTGCGAAGCGTGACGAAGAGGGCGCCCCAGAAGTCAGGACACGCCATCTGCGCCGCGGCCGTCACGCGGCCAAACCCCGTCCGTATACGGCATCCGGGAGGGCAACCACGAGGTCCCCAGCGTCGGCATCGACGATGCGAGCGACGTGCAAGGCACGGAGGAGGTCTCCACGTGGACCCCGCCAGCCCATGCGCGCCTCGGCGCCGTCCAGCTCAGCGAAGGGGATGCGCGAGTGTTCGCCAGCCTCCAGCAGAAGCCGGACAACAACCGCCAGGGCAAATTGAAAACTAGAGCCCAGCTCAACGGCGAGACGTCGCGCTGCGGATGCCGCTGGGAATGCCCGCCACGTCGCCGTGCTTGGCTCAGGTGAGGCGATCGCCATCAGCCGGTGCTCCGCATCGGGGGCACTCTATTGCAATAATCCGTCGTCCGTGTGTCGTCACTGACAGGAGCGGAGACCGACGTAAAGGAATGGACAGCGACGGAAAGAAATGGAGTCGAGGGCAGCGGTTCCGTGGGGTTGCCTCTGGAAGTCGTCGGAACGCCTGGTGTTTGCTTTCCCTGCGGCAGGGTTCGAATCCCTTCCGCCGCTCTAGTTCTCCCAGATGGGGGAGCTGCTCGCAGTACGGTCCACGTTGGGCTCGTTGCAAGGGCTCGGATTGACCGC
>Ga0302324_100029321_pt1 | contig 10434 bp, 11 predicted proteins | sample Palsa_T0_1_FD_201949 | JGI IMG/M metagenome (GOLD analysis project Ga0302324, IMG submission 201949) | Peat permafrost microbial communities from Stordalen Mire near Abisko, Sweden - Palsa_T0_1 | ecosystem: Environmental > Terrestrial > Soil > Palsa > Peat permafrost | place: Sweden: Abisko... | reverse complement strand
AAGGGTCGAGGTCAGAATGGTTCGCTACTCCTTTTCTGTGTGACTCTTTCATTCACTACTTCACGCCGGTTTATCCCGACGCTATCCAAAGCCGAAGCTTTGCCCCACGAAAGCCCGGACAAAAAGTATGCGGCATTGGGCGGCGGTTCCGCCTGTTCAGTGGGAAAGACGGGTACGCCTGACAAACTGAAAGCATGCTCCTCGCCCCCGAAGGCAAAATCATTCTCGTTCGCCATGGAGACACGGAAGCCAATCGCCGCAAGTGCTTCGCCGAATCGGACGATATTCCGCTCACCGAAACCGGTCGCCGTCAGGCGCACGAGCTTGCCGCGCGTCTCGCCCGTGAATTCCGTCCGCAAATCCTTTGCTCAAGCGAATTCGCGAGGGCCCGGGAAACAAGCGAGATTATCGCCACCACTCTCGGCCTGCGGCCGGAAATAATTCCGGGAATTCACGAGCGCAATTTCGGCTTCCTCAAAGGTCATCCCTACGACCGCATGCGAGAAGCAATGACCGCCGACCCGCTTTACGATCCCGCCCGAAGCTGGGAGTGGACACCCGCCGGAGGCGAGAGCCTTGAAGACGTTCGACACCGCGCCATCGCCGCGTTAGGCGAGGCTCGCGCACGAAATCGCGGGAAAGATATTGTAATTGTTTGTCACGGAGCCGTAATTCAGGCGATTTGCGCCCAGATCGGTGGAGAGTGGAGGGAATCCTTCGTGCCCCCGAACTGCGGAGTAGTGGAGATCGAGTACGAAGAGCGCCGGTTGACAACCGGCGCGCAGATTGCCAATCTGCCCTATACAGAATGAGGGGGTGGCAATCTTAACTGCGATGCCGCCGAGGGCCTCACCGGAGGCCGATGCCGACGCCGCGAAACCTTCTCCGCCGCATCCTCAGCCTTGGCCGTAGCAAACGCCATCAAATGTTCTTTACCAATCAAAAGGGATGAAGGCATAATCGACGCCAGATCCTGCCCGGCAAGAGCACGGGAGAGAATCTGCAGCGAAATCTGAGGGCCTTCCTGAATCGCGACACGGCACTCGGGAAATAAAGATAAATCGGCAACCACGGTGAATCGGGTTACCTCACGGACATCGCTGGGCCGGGCATTGGGCAACAGGCGCTCAAACCGAAAAGTCCGCAGATTAGCTTCCTGGGTGAAGCCGACGTAGGCGAATTCCATGTGCGCCGCACCTTCGGGCGGCCGATTTCAAAAAACTCTATCGACAGCGGGCCGGCACAAACGTACCGGCCCACGCCAAACACTGACCAAAAATTAGGCGGGGTTAACTTCCTGCGCCTGCAAGCCTTTCGCACCGCGGCCCACGACGAATGTGACCTTGGCGCCTTCTTCGAGCGAGCGGTATCCGCTGGCTTCAATGGCCGAAAAATGGACGAATACGTCCTCACCGTTCTCGCGGGAGATAAATCCATATCCCTTTGCCGCGTTGAACCACTTGACTGTTCCTGTTTCTTTCATGTTTCTCTTTCCAGCGATGGAACTTCCGTAAGTCGATTCAGACGGTACAAACGAAGTGCAAAACTGTCGCGTGGAAGTCGAACGATGTAACAGTGAGTCCAAAAGCTAAATAAATTTTACCACGGATGCCGTTACGCTCCACCACGAAGTTGCGCCACGCAAACAATCTACGCGCCGGCTTATATCGGAGCCGGAAGGTTCGGTACAGGCAAACCCATCCGCCTCGCGGCCTGCCACGCCGCAGTGCGAATCTGCGCCAGAGGATTCGGCGCAATCTTCCACTTCTGCTGTGAGATGGCATCTCGCACCGCCGGAGCCATCTCCGCCGGCATATTCAGAACCTCTCGGACGAATGCGCTGAATTCCGGCGAATCGTCGGGAAATTGCGTTGCCGCTTCGATCTCCGCGTATCCCGACGGCTTCTGCGCCCGCCGTGCCGGCTCGTACGCCTTCTGTGGCGCAACCGAAGGGCCCCGCTGGTTGCCGAATCCCTTCACTTTTCCGCGTCTGTAAACGGCCATAAATTCACCCTCGCGGAGCGATCGCCTCGTGCGTTATCTGCAAATAAACACTCATCCTGTCCATTTCCAATCTTCCCACGTGCCCCATTTCGGTGCGAACCTCTTGCCTGACTCGCTATCCTGAAGGCAGCAGCCGTGAAGAATCTACTGCACCACCGCGCCAAGCTCTTCACCATTCTCGCGTTGTTTCTGGTGGACGCTTTCTGCGCCCTCGCGGGCCTTAGTCTGCCCGCTCTGATCCTTACCGCCGCGCTCACCATCTACGCCTTCGTCTTCCTCACCCGCCTCGTTCTGCACCGCTCGCGCCTTATCTGGCGTCTTCGCGACCGCCTCATCGTCACTTACCTCTTTATGGGCGCCGTCCCGATTCTTCTGATCCTCGCTCTGGCCTATTCCGGCGCTTACATCGTTGTCGGACAGGTCGCCGCGTACCTCGTCAGCTCCGAACTTACCCGCCGCGCCCTCATGCTGGAGAATCCCGCCCGCGTGCTCGCCCAGTCGACGCCCGGCGAACGGGCCGATATCCTCAAAGAGATGGCCCCGCTTCTCCGCGGGCGTGCGCCCGATTTCCGTGTTCTCGTCACCGGAGATCGGGATTATCGCTATCCGGCCGATGCCCGCATCGAGTCTCCGCCGCCCGCCTGGAAAAGCTATACCGGAACGATGTACAAGGACGGGGCTTTTTACTCGCTTGCCATCTGTAAAAATGGCCCGATATCCGCAGTGATACTCGCGCCCCTGCACCCCAGCGTCCTCGAAGCGCTGGTTCCCGGCATCGGCAGTGTCGCGCTGGTCGCCAAATCGAAACACAACGTGGAAAAGAACGACGTCCGCGTTTTTGCCGGCCTCGTGCCTCCCGCCTACAGCAGCCTGGACTTCGAGAATTTCTGGATCAATCCCATGAGTCTGGCCTACTGGAATGAGCCCAACTCGAGTTACCCGGCCGAACTCACTGTCCTTACACGGCCCTCAGCCGTTCTGGCGGCAGTGTTCGGGGACCGTCTCGATTCCGCCCAAACCTGGCTTCTGAATTTCGGATTGCTCGCCTTTCTGCTCGCCATCGTCTACCTCGTCTCCATCGTCATTGGCGTATCGATGGTCCGCGCCATCACCGGCGCCGTTGCCAGCCTCTACAACGGCACCCTGAGCATAGGCCGCGGCGATTTCACTCACCGCATCCCCGTCAAAGGCCGCGACCAGCTCGCCTCCCTCGGCAAATCGTTCAACCAGATGTCGGAGCAGCTCGAAAGGCTCGTCGCCGTCGCCAAGGAAAAGGAACGCCTGCAATCCGAGCTTGCCATCGCCAGCGAAGTCCAGAACCAACTCTTCCCGCGCGCCACGCCTGCTATGCGCACCATCCAGCTCACGGGTTCCTGCGAGCCTGCCCGCTCCGTCTCAGGCGACTATTACGATTACATCTCCCTCCCCAACGGCAATCTCGCTATCGCGGTCGGCGACGTCGCCGGAAAAGGCATATCCGCCGCGCTTCTCATGGCGTCTATCCAGTCCATCATGCGCACCCAACTCGCCCAGGGCGTCCCGATGGCCGCGGCCGTAGGCAACGGCCGCCCTTCCTATGCTTACTCCACCTCTGGCATGGTTGCGCAACTCAACCGCCAGCTTTACGAAAGCACCGCGCCCGAAAAATACGCCACTTTCTTCTTCGGTATCTATGACGAAAACTCGCGCATTCTGACTTACACCAACGCCGGCCACTTATCGCCCCTGCTCATCTGCGGAGGCAATGTCAGTTCCCTTGAAGTCACCGGCACCGTAGTCGGCCTGTTCCCCAACCTCACCTATGAGGAGCAAAACGTCAGGATCTGCGCTAACGATCTGCTAATCGCCTACACAGACGGCATCACTGAGCCGGAAAACGCCTACGGGGAAGAATTCGGCGTGGAGCGTCTGGCGGAACAGGTGCTGAAGAATCAGAACGCGGAACCCTCCGAAATCGTCGCCAAAGTCATGGAATCCGTTAAGCACTGGAGTGGCGCCCCCGAACTGCCGGACGACATGACCGTCGTCATCGCCCGGGGTATCAAATGATCGCCCGAGGCCAGGAATGAAAGCTCAGCCCCGCAAAGTTCTCACGCCCGCCCAGATGGGCGCTGTCGACAAAGCCACCATCGAAGCCGGTATTCCCGGCATCATCCTGATGGAGAACGCCGCGCACCGCTGCGTGGAGTATCTGCAGGAGAAGTTCGCGCCGCTCGAATCGCAGCGCATCGTGGTGGTCTGTGGCAAAGGCAACAACGGCGGCGACGGACTCGCCATCGCCCGGCAACTCTTCACGCGTTTCCATCCCAACGAACTCCGCGTCGTCCTCATTGGCGATCCGTGCGAACTCAAAGGCGACGCCGCGCAAAGCCTCGCTATGCTGCGCGCCGCGGGCTTTCAGGTGTATCACGATTTCGGCCCTGAAATGCGCACCGCCACGCTCGTGATCGATGCCATTCTCGGCACCGGGCTCATTGGTCCTGCGAAAGGCGATGCGCTCAACGCCATCCGCGAAATCAATCAAGCCTTTCCGCTCGCCAAAGTTTTCTCCGTCGATCTCCCGTCCGGACTCTCCGGCGCCACCGGCGCTCTCTCGGGCGAGTACGTTCGGGCCGATGCTACCGTCACCTTCACGGCCCCCAAGATCTGCCACGCCATGCCGCCTGCCGCCAATCTGATGGGCGATCTTCGCATCGTGCCCATCGGGACGCCTTCCATAGTGTATGAGAGCGATTCCGCAATCGACCTCGCGCTCGTCACGCCCGCCAGCATCGCGCCGCTCTTCGCCCCGCGCGTGAAGGATTCGAACAAAGGCAAATACGGCCATGTTCTGATCGTTGCCGGTTCGCGGGGTAAGAGCGGCGCCGCAGCTATGGCGGGACTTGCGGCATTGCGCGCGGGCGCGGGCCTGGTGACGGTAGCCTGCCCTGCGTCGGCGCTCGACTCCGTCGCCGCGCACGCTCCAGAGATCATGACGGAACCCCTGCCAGAGACTCCCCGCGGAGTTCTGTCGAAGGAGGCGCTCGACCGCATCCTCCAACTCGCGGAAAAGCTGACGCTGGTGGCCATCGGGCCGGGCATCGGCACCGAAGAAGAGACGCAGGAAGTGGTTCATCGCCTGTTCGGGGACCTCGAAAAACCCATGGTCATCGATGCCGACGCGCTTAACTGCCTGTCCAAAACAAAGTTTCGGCCGCCTGCCGCACTCCGCGTTTTAACGCCGCATCCGGGGGAAATGAGCCGTCTTGCGGAGAAGACCATTGCGGAGATTCAGTCGGACCGCATCGCTCATGCCCGCGCCTATGCCACCGAGCATAAGGTAACGCTGGTCCTGAAAGGAGAAGCCACGCTGCTTGCCTTCCCGGACGGGCGGGTCTGGATCAACCCCACCGGCTCGCCTGCGATGGCGACCGGCGGCACCGGCGACATCCTAACCGGAATGACCGCGGGCCTGTTGGCGCAGTTCCCTGGAGATCCCGACAGAGCGATTGCTGGCGCAGTTTATCTTCACGGCCTCGCCGGCGAAATCGCCGCCCGCCACCTCATGGAACAACCCGTCATCGCCACCGACCTGCTCCGCTGCTTAGGCGAAGGAATTCAGGCCATCAGGTAGGACAGGCGGTTCCGCCTGTCGCGCGCTCGCCCATGACCTTCCACACCCAATCCGAAGAAGAAACCATAGCCCTCGGCCGCCAACTCGCGCCCACGCTCCAGGGTATCGTCCTTCTCATCGGTAATCTCGGGGCAGGGAAGACCACCCTGACCAAAGGCATCGCCGTAGGCAAAGGCATCTCCGCCGACGCCGTGTCCAGCCCAACCTTTACCCTGATCCACCAATATGGCGAAGACCTCTTCCACGTAGACCTCTATCGCCTCGACGAACCGCGCGAAGTTGAAACCCTGGGCCTCAATGACCTCTTCAACTCCGGCTCCCTCGTACTGCTCGAGTGGGCCGAACGATTCCCCGAACTCCTGCCTGGCAACCGCACCGAAATCCGCATCCAGACTCTCCCCGACGAGACCCGCGAAATCGAAGTCACCTCAACAAACTAAGATTTTTATAGTTGACGTAAGATTTTTCTAGTGATAGCATTTTTCCCAGATGCCTTCGCACCCCGGTAGTCCCGACCCCGATCCTCCGCTGCCCACTGCCGCCGAAGCCGATATCCTGGCTGTCCTCTGGCGTCTGGGGCCGGCTACTGTTCGCGAGGTACACGATGCCCTGGAAAAAGACTGCGGCTACAACACCACTCTTACCCAGATGCGGCTGATGACCGACAAAGGACTGCTGGTCCGCAGCGAACGCTTTCGGTCGCATGTCTACGAACCCGCGGCTCCCAGGAACCAGATGCAGACGCGCCTTGCCGCAGATCTTCTGAAGCGCATCTTTGGAAGTTCACCGAAGGGACTGATCATGAGCGCACTGGGCGCTCAACCTACCACTCCAGGGGAGCGGGATGAGATTCGCCGCATGCTCGATGAACTGGACGGGAAAAAGAGGAGGACCAAATGAACGCGATTCAGATCCTCGCTACCCAGCCGTGGGTGGAGCGCCTGGGGCTGACGCTGCTTCACTTTCTATGGCAGGGATTAATCATCGCCATCGTTTATGCCTGCGCGCGAAGGTGGGGCGCACGCACCACAGGGCCGAACGGTCGCTATCTTCTCGCTTGTTCGGCACTGACGGCAATGGCTATCGCGCCACTGGCGACCTGGATGGTGCCGCGTGTGCCGGTGGCGGAATCCGTCGCCGTCACCTTCACAGCACCCATGTCCGCCGCTCAAACTGAGCCCGTCCGATTCATCCCGGTGTCGCCTCCGACCCGTGCGGACCGCGCCATGTCCGCGCCTTTTCTGTCTTGGGTGGTTGCGATCTGGTTTACCGGCGCGACAGCTTTCTCGCTGCGCCTGCTATTTGGCTGGATACTCGCCGAGCGTCTGCGCTCCGGAATGGCGCGCCCCGCGTCCGCCGATTGGCAGCGTACCCTCGATCGGCTCAAAACACGCGTCTCTGTCTCCGGGCCGGTCCGCCTGCTCGTGTCGGGAGCACTACATGCTCCGGCCGCCATAGGATGGCTTCGGCCGATCGTGCTGGTGCCGGTTGGCGCCCTCACCGGGTTACCAGCCGCACAGATGGAAGCTCTTTTGATTCACGAGCTGGCCCACATCCGCCGCCACGACTATCTCCTGCACATCCTGCAGAGCGCCGTCGAAGCCATCTTCTTTTACCATCCCGCCGTCTGGTGGATCTCCAGCCACATGCGGACTGAGCGCGAGCTCTGTTGCGACGACGTTGCCGTATCCCTCACCGGTGACCCGGTCATCTACGCCCGTGCCCTGGCGGAGTTCGATTCGGCGCGTTGGATGAAGCCTGCCGTCATGGCCGCGAACGGCGGCTCACTGGCCAGCCGCATTGCCCGGTTGTTGGGCCAGCCGTCAACCTCCCTGGCAAACTCCCGACGCGCCTCGTGCGGACCGGGAACCGCCTCTGCACTGATCCTGTTAGCCACCGGGGCATGGGTACTATTTGCCCAGCCCACCGTCAGGCCGCAGTTTGAGGTAGCCTCCGTCAAACCGTCTTTCAGCCGTAGTGTACAGAACGTGCGCCCGATTCCGGGCCGTCTCACTGCCGATGCGACTCTGCAGATTCTGATTCAGTATGCGTACGGAGTCCAGCCCTTCCAGGTGGTGGGTGGTCCGAACGGGCCGATGTCCACGCGCTACCAGATCGACGCCAGGGCCGACGGCGCTGCAAACCGCGACCGAATGTTTCTCATGCTGCAGTCGCTGCTGGAAGACCGCTTCCAGCTAAAGACACATCGCGACAGGAAGGAACTGCCCGTCTTTGCGCTCGTGCCCAACAAAGGCGGCGTTAGGCTGCTACCACCGAAGGACGGCGTGTGCGTGGACTCCGCCGCGGACGCGTCCCCGGAATGGGCCGGAGCAGGAAGGATGGCAGCGCCCGGAGAGGTTGAACCCCTCAGGGTACGATGTGGCTCGGCCGGCGTTAGCGTCAGCCCCGCCGGTGCGCGGATACAGGGCGAAAAAGTTGCCATGCCAGAGCTTGTCCGGCTGCTTTCGAGGGTGCTCGGCCGGAGCGTGATCGACCAGACGGGATTTACAGAGCTTTTCGACGTCCAACTGGATTTCGTGCCGGACGATACCACTCCATCACTGCCGCCTCCGCCACCCGACTCGGGCATGTCCGGTCCATCCATTGCGGACGTGCTCCGCGAACGACTGGGGTTACGTCTCGAATCTACGAAGGGCCCGGTCGAGGTCATCGTCATCGACCACGCTGAACCGCCATCCGGAAATTAGCCCTCGTATTTCGCACAATAAATAAAGGTGGGACAGGCGGTTTCGCCTGTTCCTAAACGCGCTCGCGAACCGGAGCGCGCCGATTCCCTGGCACCATCTCCATTTCCTCGAACATGTCGTCACTCGATACCACCTCGAAGCCGAGGAGGCGGTAGAGCCGCGCGGCACGGAAATTCATCCGGTCGACGCGCAGACGGATCGTTTTCGCTGCGAGCTTGGCGTCATTGATGGTACGTCCGAGTACCGCTGTCCCCAGTCCGCGCCCCTGATATTCGGGAAGAATCGATATGTCGACAATCGCGATCTCCCCCGCGCTTTCGTTCAGCCACAACCGTCCCGCCGGCCGGTCACCCGTCATTACGATGTAATCCTGCGACTCCGGATACTGATCCCGATATCCGGTTTGCTGAGCGCCGAACTGCATCCGGACGAGCGCCTCGCGTTGCGTGGGATCGAGGGGGATCTGCGCGAACTGTTGCCCGCGGGTGATCTCAAACAGGCGATAGAGAAAGCCGCCGTCCGACGCCCCCGCGGGCAACAGGGTGAACTGCATCCGTTAGCCCCGGGGCGGGTAAATACCCTGCAGCGCGATGATAAAGTTCACCGCGAGGTACGGCTGCAGATTCGCGTGCGGCTGGTTTCCCCCGGCCAGACCGATGGCCGCCGGGTTGAGGGCGGACCCATCGCTCGGCGCCGGCCCGTATGCGTTGCCCGAGGTGGGCTGAGCCAACAGTTGCGTATTGGGGCGGTCCGTCGTGCCGGGCGCACTGAGCGTTCCCATAGTGTGATTGTGCTGAGGCATCTGCTGCTGATTGAGCGTTACGTTCTCGACACCCGAGGCCTGGCCGGGGATATATTGACTCAGGCCGGGGCCTTGCCCCCAATCGATAGGGACACGGCTTTGCAGGTTGGGCAGTGCAAAAGTCTGTCTTCCATCGCCGCCGTAAGTCGTGCCAAGAATGGAGAAGAGCGCCGCATTGGAGGAAATAGGCAGTAACTGTCCGTTGCAAAGCGCCCAACCTTGGGGCGCGAAATTGCCGCCGAAGATTCTGATTTCGCCTAAGTAGGGATTCATTAGTCTTAATTAGTCCGGTATAGCCGAATTTATCAGTTGCGCGTTGGGTAGATGCCTACCAGCGCGATGATGAAGGTTATCGCCAGATAAGGCTGTATATTGGTGTGGGGCTGGCTGTTGCCCGCAAAACCGATCGCGGCCTGATTCAGCGCGGACCCGTCGCTCGGAGCGGGACCGTAGAGGTTGCCCGATGTCGGTTGCGCCAGCAACTGCGTGTTCGGCCGGTTCGTGGCGCCCGGCGCGCTGAGCGTCCCCATGGTGTGGTTGTGCTGCGGCATTTGCGCGGTCGTTAAGGTTACATTCTCGTTTCCGCCCGACTGGCCAATTACATAAGGGCTGAGGCCTGAGCCTTGTCCCTGATGAATGGGGACGCGGCTCTGCAGGTTGGGCAGCGCGAAGGTAGTCACTCCGTCGCCGCCGTAATATGTTCCAATTAGTGAGAAAAGTGCGGTGTTTTGAGAGATAGCTAATAGCTGTCCATTACAAAGCGCCCAGCCCTGGGGCGCGAAGTTGCCGCCGAACATACGGATTTCGCCTAGGTATTGATCTGACATTAAGCTCCTTTGTGCTTCGTAACAAAGCGTACTAGACGAGCCGTGGAACTATCAATGAGTTTTCTCGCACCTTCTCCCCGGATTCATGCTAAACCGCACATTCCGCGGACCTGGTTTGAAATAAGGACTTTGATTGATGTAAATCCAGTCCTAGAATGAAAACCGTGTCATTCTCAAGCTGTTTCAGAGAATCAGTTCGGCGTCCGTGGGTCGTTATCACCACTTCTCTAGCGTCTAATGCGTAACTGTATTCTATTTCCCTTAACGCCCTTGAGTGAACGATTGTACATGAAGATCCTGCCAGGCTTAGGCATCCACGAAGAGCGTAAGAAGTGATCCAGGAAAGCAAATTAGAATGAGCAGAAATCAAGTTATTTCGTTGGCAATATTAATCGCTGCGGCGGGAAGCAACGCATACGCCCAGTGTTCCGCTTCGTCGCCCTACGCATGTGTCGGCGGCGGCCTGACAATGCCCGCCTC
>Ga0302324_100029320_pt1 | contig 10434 bp, 5 predicted proteins | sample Palsa_T0_1_FD_201949 | JGI IMG/M metagenome (GOLD analysis project Ga0302324, IMG submission 201949) | Peat permafrost microbial communities from Stordalen Mire near Abisko, Sweden - Palsa_T0_1 | ecosystem: Environmental > Terrestrial > Soil > Palsa > Peat permafrost | place: Sweden: Abisko... | reverse complement strand
GCGCCCACCGTCATCATAGAAAAAATATTCCGCGGCGACGAAGCCGTCACCGTCTTCGAAGCCCTGGAAAAGTATATGGGGCAAAAAGCGTATGCCATCATGTCCGCCGAGGTCGGGGGCTTGAACGGAGTGATTCCGATTGCCGTGGCTGCCCGGCTAGGTATTCCCGTGGTCGATGCGGACTGCATGGGCCGCGCCTTTCCTGAAGTGCAGCTGGTCATCCCGACGCTGTACGGCGTCTCCGCCACGCCCATGATCATCGCCGACGAAAAGGGCAACAGCGCGATTCTCAATACGATCTCGAACGAGTGGACGGAATCGATCGCCCGCGCCATCTCCTCCAAAATGGGGGGAATGGCGCTCTCCGCGCTGTTCACCATGGACGGCAAAACCGCCAAGCGCGCGACCCTCGACGGCATGATGACCTACTGCATGAAGATTGGCAGAACCCTGCGCGAAGCACGGCAGCATAAGGGCGAAGTCCTCGACGAACTGCTCAAAGTCACCGGCGGCGTTCACCTCTTCAAAGGCAAGATTGTCGATCTTGAGCGCCGAACAGATCGCGGACACGTGCGAGGTATCGTCACCATCCAGGGCTCCGACAACTTCCGCGGGCAAACCGCATCCATTGATTTTCAAAATGAAAATCTGATCGCCCGTGCCGGCGGCGAGATTCTTGCCACCGTGCCCGACCTCATCACCATCGTCGACCAGGACACGAGCTATCCCGTGACCACCGAAGGCTTGAAATATGGCTTGCGCGTGAACGTGATCGGCATTCCGTGCCACAAAGAGTGGAGAACGCCGGCCGGAATCGCGCTGGCAGGGCCCCATCATTTCGGCTATGACGTACCGTTCCGCCCAATCCAGACCATGGAGCAACCCGCGTGAAGATGCATCGTCTCGGTATCGATGTCGGCGGAACCCACACCGACGCCGTCATCCTCGATGAACAACACCGGCTGATTGCCAAGACCAAGGCGCGCACCAGCCCCGACGTAAGCACCGGTATTCTTGAAGCTCTGGATCAGGTGCTGGCGCAGCCCGGCGTGTCCGTCGACGACATTGGTTTCGCCATGTTGGGCACCACCCACTGCACCAACGCCATCACCGAGCGCAAGAATCTGAGCACGGTGGCGGTCATCCGGTTGGGAGCGCCCGCCACGCTGGCAATTCCGCCGCTCTACTCCTGGCCCGAAGATCTCAAGCAAAAGATCGCCAGCCACACATTCATCATCGATGGCGGGCACGAGTTCGACGGCAGAATCATTAATACCGTGAAAGATGAAGAAGTCGACCGCGTGATCGACGAGATTCGGGGCAAGGTGGAAGCCATCTCCATCGCCTCCGTCTTCTCCCCGGTGAATGCCGAGCATGAGATCTATGTCGGCGAACGCCTGCGCCGCGCTCTCGGAGATGACATTCCCATCACTCTCTCCTATGAAATCGGCAGCGTAGGCCTGCTGGAGCGGGAGAACGCCGCGGTTCTGAATGCCTCGCTCATGCGCACCGCCACCATGGCCTTTACCGGCTTCCGCAAAGCCATCCAGAAGAAGGGCCTGCATGCGCGCCTTTTCCTGGGGCAGAACGACGGCACGCTGATGTCGGTGGATTATGCGCTACGCTATCCAATTCTCACCATCGCGTCCGGCCCTTCCAACAGCTTGCGCGGGGGAGCCTTTCTTTCCGGCTTGAAGGACGCCATCGTGATCGACGTCGGAGGCACCACTACCGATGTGGGCGTGCTGGCGCACGGCTTCCCTAGGGAATCGGCGCTCGCCGTGGATATCGGTGGCGTGCGCACCAGCTTCCGCATGCCTGATCTCATCTCTATTGGTCTGGGCGGGGGCAGCCTCGTCCGCACCGACGGCGAAAGCGTCACCATCGGTCCTGACAGCGTAGGCTACCGCTTGATCGAAGAGGGCATTGTCTTTGGTGGCGCCACCCTCACCGCAACGGATATCGCCGTCGCCCTGGGGCGCGTAGATTTAGGCGACGCAAGCAAGCTCCCGGCGGGAATCCTCGAAATTGCCGCCAAAGCCGATATCCAGATGAAGCAGATGGTGGAACACTGCATTGACGGCCTCAAGCTGAGCGCCGATCCGGTGCCGGTGGTGCTGGTCGGCGGCGGGAGCGTGTTGCTCCCGGATCAACTGGAAGGAGCCTCGGTGCTCCACCGCCCCGACAACTTTGATGTAGCCAATGCGATCGGCGTGGCCATCGCTCCGGTCAGTGCGCAAGTAGACCGAGTCTTTTCCTACGGTGAGTTCAAGCGCGAGGATGCGCTGGCGCTGGCCCGGCAGACCGCGATCGAAAAAGCCACGGAAGCTGGAGCACACCCAGAGGAAATCGAAATCGTAGAACTGGAAGAAGTCGCGATGGCCTACATGCCGGGCGACGCCGTGCGCATCAAGATAAAAGCTGCCGGCCCCCTCACCGTAAGCGACCGCAGCCTGCAGGAGACAAACTCATGAAGCGTAAACTCGAAGAAAACACCTGGACCGATGTGCGTGCCGCCCTCAGTGACGGCTACGACACCATTGTCTTTGCCGTCGGAGCGACCGAGCAGCATGGTCCTCACCTTCCACTGGTCACCGACGCGCTGATCGGCGACGCCCTCTCCCTGGCTGTCGCGGAGAAGCTGGGCAAGGCCTTCGCCGCCCCCACCATTCGCGTCGGCTGTTCCGAGCATCACATGAAATTTCCCGGCACGCTCAGCATTGATCGCCCGACGCTAATCGATTCCGTGTGCTCCTACGCGCGCACGCTGAGCCGTCACGGCTTCCAACGCTTTGTCATCATCCCTAGCCACGGGGGCAACTTCGACGCCGTGCGGGAAGCTATTTCCCTCCTCAGGACAGAACTGCCGCAGTTACGATTTGCCGCCTTCTCCGATCTGCAGCCGCTGATCGCCGGCATCGTCAAGGTCTCCGCAGCCCACGGCATTTCGCAAGCTGTCTCCGGCATCCATGCCGGCGAGTTTGAGACTTCCGTGGTCCTGTATCTGCGTCCTGAACTGGTGGTGATGGAACGCGCCGAGGAAGGCTTTGTCGGTGATCTCACCCAAGCCATCCCTCAATTGCTGAAGGAGGGTGTGCACAGTGTTTCCAGCAACGGCATCCTGGGCGACGCCCGCCCGGCGCAAGCCGAACGAGGCAAAGCCTATCTCGAAGCCTGGGTGGAAATGATCGTCGCCGATGCCAACGCAGTGTTCGCGCCCATGGAAGCCTCTGCCGCGAAGGCATGAAAGTCATAGCTCTCAGCCACGCCCAGCCGCAGTGGCAAGACGTACGCGGGCAGCGCGTCTTCACGTCCATCGTGCGCGAGCCCCATCATGGCCCGCTCTACTTTGCGGCCGGTGGGCTTGAGAACAATCAGACCGCGGTGCATACCGCAGATGTGCTCGCCTTTCCCTCGGAGCACTACGACTACTGGACCACCAAGTTCGGGATCCCGCGCTCTGCGTGGGACTGGGCCCATTGGGGAGAAAACCTGACGGTCAGTGGGCTGGATGAGAATGCGTTGCGGGTGGGCGACCGCCTCCACGCCGGCCCGGACGCATGTTTCGAGGTCACGTCGCCCCGGACCCCCTGCTTCAAACTCGCCTGGCGGATCGGCCAGCCGGACTCGGTATTGCGCGAAATGGTCCGCACCGGCTACATCGGTTTTTATCTTCGCGTATTGTCGCCGGGATGGATCCAGCCCGGCGATCCCATCGTGCTCCAGCCCGCTTCGGCAGAGGCCATCACCACCGCGGATCTGGCCAGGCTGCTGTTCGACGAAACAGTGGACGACGTCGACCGCTTGCAGCACATCCTGCAGACCCCCGGCCTGGGCGGGCAGGCAAAAGGCCTGCTGCAGCGCCGCATCAGCGGCATCCGCGACGCCCAACGCCAGCGCACCGCGCAGTGGACGGGATGGCGCGAGTTCGTCATCACGGAGCGGACCCAACAGGCCGAAGACATCCAGTCCTTTCGTCTTGAGCCCGCCGACCGCGAGCCCCTTGCGCCCGCTCGGGCGGGGCAGTTCCTCACCCTGCAGCTGCCTCAGGCGACTCGCAGCTGGACCATCTCCGACTATCAAGACGCGCCCACCTCTTACCGCCTCACCATCAAGCGCAGCGCCTTCGCCTCTTCCTGGATGCACACCAACGCAGCGCCCGGAACACGCGTACTGGCGCTGCCGCCCATGGGCAAGTTTGCCCTGAACCGGGCCGGCTTTCTGCGCGTCGTGCTGATCAGCGCCGGCGTAGGCGTAACGCCCATGATCAGCATGCTGCAGGCTCACCTGGAGAGATCCGATGCACCGCCCCTGCTGTGGATTCACTGTGCCCGCTCCGGACGCTACTCGCCGCACCGCGAAGAAATCCAACAACTGCTTAGCAAGAATCCGAAGATAACCCGGCTCATCTATTATTCGCAGCCGGAACCCAGCGACCGCCTGGGCTGTGACTATGACCGCGCCGGCCGTCTTACCGCAGAGGATCTCAAGTCGATCATCCAAGAACCCTACACCACGACCCTCTTTGGGCGCGAGATTGAACTCGGAGGCGAACACTCCGAATTTTATGTCTGCGTCCCCGTGGGTTTCGAAGCCACGATGCGTACCGCACTGGAGGGTGTGGCGAGTCTTCGCTCTGAGAGTTTCACCAATCTCGGTACCCCAGTCGAATCGGCGCTTCAGTCGGCGGAGGTCTTCTTCAAACGCTCTGGCATTTCAGCGTTCTGGAACCGGGAAGGGAATCCGACCCTGCTCGAGTTGGCCGAAAGTCACTCGATAGACGCTCCCTACGGATGCCGAGTAGGAAGTTGCCAAACCTGCGCCACCGGCCTGCTTCAAGGCGAAGTGGATTACGCCATGTCCCCCGCGGACTTGGTGCCGGCTGGAGCGGTACTGCTTTGCTGTGCGCGTCCCGCTACGTCACGCATAGAGCTCGACCTCTGAGGGCTAGGAAATAGAGGGTGCCCCATACCCCCGATTTCCTGTGGAGTTTAGTGGGTTCCGCGAACTTCATGCGCCTTTCCTTATTGAAAGGCGCACACGTGACCGTGTCCAGAGCAGCGTACAGGAAATTCGGGGTATCTCGCACGTTCTTTGTGCGAGATGTGGGTGCGAAGCTCAGGTAGCGACAGAAACCTCAGGGAAGCATAGGAACCGAGACCTCGACCTCCGAAATAGAGAAGGGAACAACCCGTGGTATCTGAGCTGAACATCGGCGACATCGAAGAAATCGCCATCGGAGCAACCATCCTTGGCGCCGGAGGCGGCGGCGACCCCACCATCGGCATGTACGTCTCGCAGCAAGCCATCCGCGATCACGGCCCGGTCCGCTTAATCACCGTCGATGAAGTACCGGATGACGCCTGGCTCATTCCCCCTGCCGGCGTCGGAGCGCCCACCGTCGGGATCGAAAAGCTACCCGCCGGCAGCGAAATCACCACCGCCTTCCGTGCGCTCGAGAAGTACATGAACATCCGCGCCTTCGCCACTTTCTCGAGCGAGGTCGGGGGCAGCAACTCCCTCGTACCGGTAGCCGCCGCTGCCATCCTCGGTATCCCGCTGGTCGACGCCGACATGATGGGCCGCGCCTTCCCCGAAATCCAAATGACCACCGGAACCCTCTTCGGCATCAGCGCCTGGCCCTTGAGCATGGCGGATGAACGTGGCAACCGGGTCGTCATGGAGACCATGAACAATCTCTGGACCGAGCGGCTGGCGCGGGTATTGACCGCGCGTATGGGCGGCCGGTCGATCGTCTGCAACTACGCCATGCAGGGCCGCGACGCCAAGCGCGCACTCATCTGGGGTTCCATGACTCTCGCCCGCACCATCGGCCGCACCCTGCAGCAATGCCGTCAAAACAAGCAGGACCCCATCGCCGCCCTGCTCCGCCTTCTCTCCGCGCACCTCGTCACCCGGGGCAAGATCCACGACGTCCAGCGCCGCACCGACCGGGGCTTTGCCTTGGGAGAGGTACACATCACCGGGACCGGGCCCCACACCGGAGAGCAGGTACGCATCGCCTTTCAAAACGAGAACCTGATCGTCTGGAAAAACGAAGCAGCAATTGTCACCGTGCCTGATCTTATCTGCATCCTGGACGAGGCCACCGGCACCGCCATCACCACCGAGCGTCTGCGCTACGGGCAGAGGGTCGCAGTCCTGGGCATCCCCTGTGATGAGAAGTGGCGAACCCCCGCAGGAGTAGAACTAGCCGGCCCCCGCTACTTCAAGTACGACGTCGATTACCGTCCCCTCGAGGCCGCCCACTATGACTGAACGCTATCGCATAGGGATCGACGTAGGAGGCACCAACACCGACGGCGCCGTACTCGACAGCCAGGGACGAGTGGTCGCTTCCGCCAAAACCGCAACCACCCCGGACGTCACGAGCGGCGTTCGCCTGACCCTCGAGACTGTGCTCGAGCGCTCCGCCGTTCCCCGCTCCGCCGTGCAGCTGGCCATGCTCAGCACCACCCACTGCACCAACGCGCTCACCACGCGCAGCGGGCTGGTGCGCGTGGGCTTACTCCGGCTGGGAGCACCGGCCACCACCGCCGTCCCACCCCTGGTGCAGTGGCCACAGGATCTGCGCGCCCATGTGTTGGCCGCCTCCTTCATCCTCCCCGGCGGCCACGAATTCAACGGGGAAGAACTCTCCCCCCTCGACCTATCCGCCGTGCGCCGCGCCGCGCGCGAACTCAAAGGCAAAGTCGACGCAGTCGCCATCTCCGCCGTCTTCTCCCTGGTCAACCCTGAACACGAACAACTGGCCCGCGAGGTGGTGCTCGAGGAATTGGGGGCAGAGATGCCCGTAACCCTTTCCTCCGAGATCGGCAGCCTGGGCCTGCTCGAGCGCGAGAGCGCCTCCGCTCTCAACGCCGCGTTGACCGCCGTGGCAGGCAAAGCCGTCCGCGGCTTCGAAGAGGCGGTGCGCGCCGCCGGGCTCTCATCTCAGCTCTACCTGGGCCAGAACGACGGCACCCTCATGTCCCTCGATCAGGCGTTGCGCTTCCCGGTGCTCACCATCGCATCCGGCCCCGCCAACAGCTTCCGCGGAGCCACCTACCTCAGCGGCCTACGCGATGCCATTGTGGTCGACATCGGCGGCACCACCACCGATCTTGGCGTAGTGAGCAAAGGCTTCCCCCGGGAATCCGCCGCCGCCGTCGACATCGCCGGGGTGCGCACCAATTTCCGCATGCCGGATTTGATCTCGCTTGGACTAGGCGGCGGCAGCCTGGTGCGAGAGGTAGCCGGTGGTGTCGTCGTCGGCCCGGATAGCGTCGGCTACCGCCTGGTGGATCAGGCATTGGTTTTCGGTGGAGACCAATGCACCGCCACCGATCTCGCCGTCGCCGCGGATCTTGCCGATATCGGAGACCCCGCCCGGGTCCGCCACCTCTCGCCCGGCCTGGTGAAGCAAGGGATGCGCGAGATCACCCGCATGTTGGAGGATGCGATCGACCGCATCAAACTCGCCGCCGAAGATGTTCCGGTGATCGTGGTCGGCGGAGGCAGCATCCTGTTTCCAGAAACAATCGCCGGCGCATCGCAGATCGTAAAGCCGCCCCACTTTGATGTTGCCAACGCGGTGGGCGTAGCCATCGCCGAGGTCAGCTCGACCGTGGATCAGATTTTCACCCTGGCCAACCGTCGCCGCGAAGAAGTGCTCGAGGAGGCGCAGCAGCGGGCCATCCAACAAGTCATCGCGTTGGGAGCAGCGGCCGATACTGTGGAGTTGCTGGAGGTCGAGGAGTTAATGCTGGCGTACATGCCCGGGGACGCTCGCCGCATTCGAGTGAAGGCCGCCGGCCGGCTCGCCTTCACTTGAAATTTTCCTCTTGATTTGTGTAAACAATTGGATACAATCAACCCTAAGTTCAGGGTTCCACACCCGTTGCCCGGTCCTGACTCAACGGACCATCGAACGCAATACAGGCCCCAAGGTATCCGCCCCTTGAGCATTTTCGCAAAGGTGCAGACCGAAGCCACAGAAGTTTACGCAGCTTTCCGCAAAAGAAAGCTGCTCGTAACAGCCGTTAGAAAGTTCCTGGTATTGCGAAAAATGCTCTTGTCGCTGCGGATCTGACGGTTCAAAACTTTCCCCAACGTAGTCGCAGGCATCCGTCCCTGCCGGCCCCCAAAGAAGCACGCCTTTCATACCTATCATTGTTGTCTTTTGAGGAGGAACACACCATGCAATCGAGAGCCGCGAAACTGTTTTTGAGTCTGTTCCTGCTGCTGCCCCTGGCAGGCCTGCGAGCGCAGTTAGTCACTTCGGAGATTTCCGGAACGGTGACCGATTCGGCGGGCGCCGCGGTTCCCAATGCCAAGGTCAGCATCACCCAGGTTGAGACTGGGGCGGTGCGTAACACCGTCAGCGACGCGCACGGGCAATATCACGTGACTGGCCTGGTGCCGGGAGGATATACGGTCCAAGTGCAAGCCGACGGCTTCAAAACCCTCGATCGCCAAGGCATTACCTTGGCCGTGGACCAGCACCCGGTCGTCGATGCGGCACTCCAGGTCGGAACCACACAGCAACAAGTTTTAGTGGAAGCAAACGCCTCGCAACTCGAAACCACCAGCCCGCAGATCAGCGGGGTGGTCTCCGGCCAGGTTCTGCGCGACCTGCCGCTCAACGGACGAGATCTGCAGCAGTTGATCTTGCTGCAAACCGGCGCCTCGCAGTCCTCGAACGCTGGTGGAAACGCGTGGGGGCAGGGAACCATCAACAAGGTCGCCGTCCAGGGTACGCGTCCCATGATGAATAACCTGACCATCGACGGTGCGGACATTAATGATCCCTCCTTCAATGTCCCGCCGGGCACGCTGGCCGGGGTACAACTGGGTGTCGATGCCATGCAGGAGTTTCGCGTGGTGCTCAACCCCTACGGCGCCGAGTATGGGCGCAATTCGGGAGCCAACGTACAGTACGTCACGCGTTCCGGCACCAACGCTCTCCACGGCTCCGCCTATGGATTTCTGCGCAACGCATCACTCGACGCGTCCAACTACTTCGATACCCTGGGCAAACCCTATTTTGCCCGTTACCAGTTTGGCGGCACCTTGGGCGGCCCCATCATCAAGGACAAAACCTTCTACTTCATGAACTACGAAGGCTTCCGCGAGCAGAAGGGTCTTACCATCAGCACCACCGTGCCTGACGCCAACGCGCACCTTGGTCTGCTGCCTTCCGCAACCAATTCAGGACAACTGGTTCGGGTGCCGATTAATCCAGCCATTGCCCCGTTCCTCGCTCTCTATCCCGCCGCCAACGGACCGGAGCTTGGCTCGGGCTTTGCGGTGTACGACACCTCGGGCATCCAGCCCACGCACGAGAACTATGGTATGGTCCGCGTCGACCATAAGCTTTCGGAGAAAGATCAGCTCTTCGCTCGCTACATCATCGATGATGGTTACGCTATACCCCCATTTCAGAGCAGCTCGATCCCCGGCTTTCCCGGATATGACAATGCGGCCGACCAGTTCCTCGCGATCGGAGAACAGCATGTATTCAGCGCCAACCTGCTCAACGACTTTCGCTTTGCCTTCAGCCGGACCAAGTACGGCGCCAATACCGACAATAGCTATCCTCTCTCGGTCTCCTTTGTGCCCGGCCGCGCCCTCGGCGGCGTTAGCGTCTCCGGCCTCCCCCTGTTGGGCAACAACCTCATTTACCCCATTAACTCGACCGACAACGTTTTCGAATTCATTGACAACGTGAGCCTGCAAAAAGGAAATCACAGTCTGAAATTCGGGACCGACGACAAGCGCGTGCAAATGAACGGCATCTTCGATCTCTATACCAACGGAGAATATGTCTTTGCCGACCTGTCAGCGTTTGGCGTACCGGCCACCACCTCCAATCCCGCATTTGAAGATTTCCTTACCGGCATCCCTGAGGTCTACCTCGGAACCAACCCCGCGCTGGCCGACTCCAACCGTGGCTTTCGCCAAACCTATCTCGGCTTCTACGCCATGGACGATTGGAAGGCGACACCGCGCCTGACCATCAACTATGGTCTGCGTTGGGAGTACAACAGCAACCCGGGCGAGGCCCACGGCAAGTTGGCCAACATCCGAAACCTGGCGACCGATGCCGAGCCGACCGTAGGCAAGATCTATGCCTCGGTGCCCATGGATTTGTGGTCTCCCCGTTTCGGCTTCACTTACTCTCCCCGCGCCAATGGGTCGACCGTCATCCGTGGCGGCTACGGCATCATTCGCGACCAGCTCTACGAGAACCTCTACGGTGACATTCGCTACTATCCGCCATTCTTTCAGTCCCTCGAGTACATCCTTCCGCTGTTCCAGGCTCCGCCGAAGAGCACAACCTCGATCATCGGGGCCGGTGGCGCGCCCAAGACCATCGGTAGTGACGGAGCGGCCTACCATCCCAAGTTCCCCTACTACCACGAGTACAGCCTG
>Ga0302324_100029319_pt1 | contig 10434 bp, 9 predicted proteins | sample Palsa_T0_1_FD_201949 | JGI IMG/M metagenome (GOLD analysis project Ga0302324, IMG submission 201949) | Peat permafrost microbial communities from Stordalen Mire near Abisko, Sweden - Palsa_T0_1 | ecosystem: Environmental > Terrestrial > Soil > Palsa > Peat permafrost | place: Sweden: Abisko... | reverse complement strand
AAGTGCCGTCGTCTCGAGCGTTGCGGGTCGCACGACGTCGCAGCCGAGCATGTCGGCTTGCAGCTGGAGCAGTAAGTCGTTGGCTGCGGCGCCGCCGTCGACGCGCAGCTCGCCGAGCGCCATCCCCGCGTCGTGTGTCATCGCGGTGACGACCTCCGCACACTGGAGTACGATCGCGTCAAGCACGGAGCGTGCGATGTGGGCGCGCGTTGTCCCGCGCGTGAGACCGACGATTGTTCCGCGCACATTTGGATTCCAATACGGTGCACCCAGACCCGTGAAGGCGGGGACGAAGACAACACCGTCACTGTCGTCGACGTGCGCGGCGAGTGTCTCGATCTCGGCCGCGGATGCGATGATGCCGAGTCCGTCGCGCAGCCACTGCACGGCCGCGCCGGTAACAAAGATCGAGCCTTCGAGTGCATACGTTGCGCGTCCGGGCGCCGTGCCGAGCGCCACGGTTGCGAGCAGACCGTGCCGGCTGCGAACGATGCGTTCGCCGGTGTGAAGCACGACGAACGATCCTGTTCCGTATGTGTTCTTTGCGAGACCCGGGGCAAAGCCGGCTTGACCCGCGAGTGCGGCTTGTTGATCGCCGGCGATTCCCGTGATCGGAATCGACGTGCCGAACAGTTGCGGATCGGTCGCGCCGAACGTTGCGAGCGAGGGCAGCGCGTCCGGCAGCAGAGCGCGCGGAATATCGAAGATCGCGAGCAGCTCATCGCTCCACGCGAGCTTTTCGAGATCGAAGAGTAGGGTGCGCGACGCATTCGTGTAGTCGGTCGCGTGCGACTTGCCGCCGGTCAGTTTCCATAATAGCCACGCGTCAACGGTGCCGAATGCGAGCTCGCCTCGCTCCGCGCGCGCCCGCAGGCCGGGAATGTTGCGCAGCAGCCAGTCGATTTTTGTTGCCGAGAAATAGGGATCGAGACGCAAGCCGGTAGCTCGCGCGACGCGTTCTCCGTACCCCGCCGCCTCGAGCTCGGCGCACCGTTCGGCCGTTCTGCGATCCTGCCACACGATCGCGCGATGAACCGCATTTCCCGTATCGCGCTCCCAGAGGATCGTCGTCTCACGTTGATTCGTGATCCCGATCGTTGCGATCTCGCTTGGCGAAATTCCGGCGTCGGCAATAGCGACGCGAGCCGTTGCAAGCTGCGTCGTCCAAATCTCTTCCGGGTCGTGTTCCACCCAGCCCGGCTGCGGAAAGTGCTGCTCGAATTCTTGTTGTGCAAAGCCGCGCGCCGTCCCGCGCTCGTCGAAAACGATCGCTCGCGAGCTCGTGGTTCCCTGATCGAGGGCAAGGACGTACGTGCTCACAGGTCAGGCAGGAAACGTTCGAGCTTTTCGGCTTCCGTGTCGAGGACGATCGCGCCGATTTGTATCGGTCCGGATGCGAGAGTGAAGCCCGGCTTGGTCTTGCCCCGCATTTGGCGGACGTACCATTCAGGCCCCATTCCCACGACGCCGAGACTCGGTCCGCACATCCCCGCATCGCTGCAGAAAAACGTTCCGTTCGGGAATTGTTCGAGACGCAGTGTCGGTTCGTGCGTGTGCGTTCCGACGACCAGCGACGCTCGCCCATCGATCGCATGCGTGAACGTGCGTTTCTCGATGACGCGCTCCGCATGTAAGTCGACGAGGACGATCGCATCTTTTGGAAACGTGAGCTCCTCGAAGACGTCGAGTGCTTTGCGCGCTTTGAGCGGCGGATACAGTGCCGTATAGCCGATCAAGTTGACGACGACGAACGGCCGTCCCTTGACCTCGCGCGTGAAGACGCCGCGTCCGGGACTTGGCTCGACCATATTGTGCGGGCGCAGAACGTTCTCGCGCTGGTAGGCCGTGTCGGGCGCGAGCTTATCCCATGAATGATTACCGCCGGTTAGGATGTCGGCGCCCGCGTTGAGCAGCGTCGTAGCGAGCTCGTCGTCCAGCCCATACGAAACAAGCGGATCTTCAAGCTGTGTTACGAGCGCGTTCTCGACGTTTGCGACAACGACGTCCGCTCTCGTCTCCGCGCGCCATTCATCCATGTGGCGCGCCAGCACCTGGGTCGCCTCTGTCCCGACGACATCACCGAAGAACAAGACTCTCATTTTAAAAGGCGCTTCGCCCCGGGCTGCGCGCCCCCCATGCTGCGCACGGGGCCCCCATTTGTGCTCGGCCCATCACCATTTTATCTTGGCAATTATGGTCTCGCCGGCCTCGCAACAACTCCGTTGCCAATGGAAAAATGTGTGACCTTCCGATATCAACCCTTTACTGCACCTTCCATGAGCGTGTTCAAGATTTGCTTGCGGGCGAAGAGAAAGACGATCAACGTCGGTAGGGTCGCAAGCGTCGCGCCTGCCATGAGCGCGCCCCAATGATTTCCGCCTTCGCCTGCGACGAGGTCCTGCACGCCGACCGTCAGCGTGTGCATGCTGGGATCCGACATTGCGATCATCGGCCAGATGAACTGGTTCCACGTGTTGACGAAAATATAGACGCCGAGAGCGAAGATCACCGGAAGATTTGCCGGGACGACAATGCGCCACAAGATGCGCCAGCTCGAGGCGCCGTCGATCCCCGCTGCTTCGAGAATCGAGCTCGGGAACGCGCGGAAGTGCTGTCGCAGCAAGAAGATGCCGTATGCGCTTGCTACTTGCGGGAGAATCAAGCCGGCATAGGTGTTCAGCAAGTGTGTTTTCGCCATCAAGAGATAGTTGGGAACGTACGTGACGACGAACGGAATCGGAATTGTGGCCAGGAGTGCCGCGAAGAGCCAACTATCGCCCCGGAAGCGCCTGCATCCGAATGCGTATGCAGCCAAGACGGCGATCAACAGCTGCCCCAGTGTTACGCCGCCTGCGTAGATGATGCTGACGAGCAGCATGTTGGGATAATTCATCGTCTTGGCGGCAATCGAGAAATTCTCGAGCGTCGGGTTGGGCGGAATCGGTATCAGCGCGTGCTCGAAGATGCTCGTTTCCGGAGTTAGGGCCGTTCCGAACATGTAGAGCAGCGGGAGAATGAGCGCGACGATTGCCGCGATGAGAATCGCTCGGCTAAGCATCATAGAGCGTGTTCCGCTCGAGCATCCGGAATTGCCAGATTGCGAAGCCGCCAAAGAGCGCGAGGTACACGACGGCGAGCGCGCTTGCGCTACCGGCTTGAAAGTTCTGAAACGCATCTTGATAGATGGCATAAAAGAGATTGCTGCTCGCGCCGCTTGGGCCGCCGACCGTGAGCATCTGAATTGGGACGAACGCGTGATCGAGCGCCTGCAGAATCGTCGTGACGAACGTGAACAGCAGTGTCGGCATCACGAGTGGCAGGATGATGCGCTGAAATCTTAGCCAGCCCGCAGCCCCGTCGATCTCCGCGGCTTCCAAATATGACGACGGAATAGCTTTGAGGCCGGCGAGTAAGATCAAGTAATTGAAGCCAAAGAATTTCCAAATCGCGACCGACGATACGGCGGGAAGCGCCCAGTGCGGGTCGGTGAACCAGTTGGGACTCGCGATGTGAAAGAGCGCAAGTACGCGGCTGAACGGACCGCCGTACGGAAGATAAAGCCACAGAAAGAGTAGCGCGCCGACGGAAACCGGGATGACGGTCGGTAAGAAAATCAGCGTCTGATATGCGTCGGCTTCGCGGCGCCCAGCGCGCAACGTCAAGGTTGCGAGCAGTAGCGGCAGTGCAACGTTCCCTGCGAGCGCCAGAGCAACATACAGCGCGCTTTGTACAAGCGTGGCGAGGAACGCTGGATCGCCGAGAATCGCAACGTAGTTTCCCAGGCCGACATACTTGCGATCGGGCGAGATCAAATTCCAATCGAAGAAACTGATCTCGATATCACGGGCGAGGGGCACGACCAGAAACAGGCCGATGACGACGATGGCGGGTATGACGTACAGCAGCGAAAACGATTTCACGTCAGCGACGGCCCGATTGTATCGATTCGATCGGTGCAGATCGCATCGACGCCCCACTCAGCGAGCAGGCGGGCACGCGCGAGGTCGTTGACCGTGTAGGCCATGATGAACAGGCCCGCGGCTTTGAACGCGCGCACGACGTCGGCGTCGAGCGATGTGTGCGCGACGTGAATCGATTCGCATCGCAAACGCTCCGCGCGCTCTCGCCAATCCGGCGGGACAATCGTAACGAGGAGTCCGCGCGGAAGCTCAGGTACGGCATCGCGCGCTGCAGCCAGCGCTTCGTCCGAAAATGACGACAGCAGCGGAGGCGTACGCCCGCGCCACAGCCGCGCTGCTGCGTTCGCGACAGCCGTTCCGGTGTGCAGTTCACGCCCCGGCGATGGTTTGATCTCGAGATTGACGCCCATTTCGAGACGGTCGAGGCTCTCCGCGAGATCGGTGAGCGTTGGCATTCGTTCGCCCGCGAATTTCGTGTCGAGCCACGATCCCGCGTCGAATGCCGCGATCTCGTCGTAGGAGAGAACAGCGGCTGCGCCGTGACCATTGCTCGTCCGGTCAACGGTGTCGTCGTGCAGCAAGAAGAGAACGTCGTCGGCGCTCAACTTCACGTCGCATTCGGCCATCTTGAAACCGAAGCGTGCACCGGTGTCAAATGCGACGAGGGTATTTTCAGGTGCGAGCGATCCGCCGCCGCGATGCGCTACGACGCCCGCATACGGCCAGCTTCGGTTCACGGGTCTATTCTTTTACCGTCACCGGGTTCGAAGAGATGAAACATTCGAGGCCGCACGGCGATCGGGAAATTCTGGCCTGACGGCGGCAACGTTTCAGCCGGCAAGCGCGCAATGACACTCTGCGTTCCCCACCGTCCATAGGCCAGATTCTCGGCGCCCAGGCGTTCGCAATAATCGACCTTGAGCTCGGCCCGCACTGTGCCTTCGGCCGTGCTTCCGTTTGCGGCTTGAAGATGCTCGGGACGAATCCCAAGGACGAGCTCGCGTCCCGCCAATTCTGACGATCGCTTCGGAATAGGCAACGTCGGTCCACCGTCGACAACGAACGCATCACCCTCGCTTGAGAGCCGCCCGTGCAGCAGATTCATCGGAGGCGAGCCGATGAAGCTCGCAACGAACAGCGTTGCGGGCTTCTCATAGATTTCAGTCGGCGTTCCGACTTGCTCGACATTCCCTTTCTCCATAACGATCGCGCGATGCGCGAGCGTCATCGCTTCGACTTGATCGTGCGTGACATACAGGCTCGTCGTATTCAAGCGTGCGTGGAGACTTTGGATTTCCGAGCGCATCTGGACGCGCAGCTTCGCATCGAGGTTGGAGAGTGGCTCGTCGAACAAAAACACGGCTGGTTCGCGGACAATCGCGCGTCCCATCGCGACGCGCTGCCGCTGGCCGCCCGAGAGCTCGCGCGGTTTTCGCGCGAGAAAGTCTCTTAGCTCGAGTATGCTCGCGGCGTTCTCGACGCGCGTGCGGATATCGGCCTTTGACATCTTGCGAATCTTGAGGCCGTACGCCATGTTGTCGTAGACCGACATATGCGGATAGAGGGCGTAGTTCTGAAACACCATCGCGATGTCGCGATCCTTGGGCTCGAGATGATTGATGACTTTGCCGTTGATGCGGATTTCGCCGGATGTCACGCTTTCGAGGCCGGCAACCATTCGAAGAAGGGTAGTTTTTCCGCAACCGGACGGCCCGACGATGACGATGAACTCCCCATCGCCGATGTCGACGTTGACGTCGCGCAAAACAGTCGTCTTCCCGGTGTAGGATTTTGCGACGTTATCAAACGCAAGGCTTGCCACGTTATTTGTCCGATTCCACGAGACCGCGAACGAACCAACGCTGCATCACAACCACGATCACGAGCGGCGGCAGCATCGTGAGCAAGGTTGCGGCCATGACGAGCTGCCACGCTGTCGCGACGTCGCCGTTCCCCATCATGCTCTTCACTCCCACGACTGCGGTAATCATCTGCGGAACGTTCGTGGCGAGAATCGGCCAGAGATATTGATTCCAGCCGTAAATGAAATCGATGACGAAGAGCGCCGCGATCACGGTCTTCGTGAGCGGCACCGCGATATCGAAGAAGAACCGCATCGCGCTCGCCCCGTCGACGCGCGCGGCCTCGACCAGCTCGTCAGGCAGCGCAAGAAAGAATTGACGGAAGAGAAACGTCGAGGTTGCCGAGGCGATCAGCGGCACGATCAGTCCGGCGTACGTGTTGATCAAATGCAAGTGCGCGACGACGGCGACCGTCGGGAAGATGCGGACCTCGACCGGCAGCATCAACGTCACGAAGATCGCCCAGAACACCAGCCCGCGCAGCGGAAACCGGAAGTAGACGATTGCGTAGGCCGAGATGATCGAGATGACGAGCTTGCCGACCGTGATCCCAATCGCCATGATGAAGCTGTTGGCCATCATGCTGCGGAAAGGATACGCGGCGTTGCCCGTTCCGTGTTGCCACACGTCGGCGATGTTTGCCCACAGCTGAGTCCCGGGAGTCAAGGGAAGCGGGATGTGAATCGCCTGCTCCGCCGTGAGCGTCGCTGCCACAAAGGCGATATAGAGCGGAAACGCAACGAACAGCACGCCGATTATCAGGACGGCGTGACAGAGCACGTTCGTCAGCGGACGGTTTTCAATCATCCGTATTGCACCTTACGCTCGATATAGCGGAATTGAACGACCGTCAGCCCGATCACGATTACCATCAGCACGACCGATTGTGCGCCCGATTTTCCCAGGTCGAAGCTTTGGAAGCCTTCGAAAAAAATCTTGTAGACAAGCGTCGTCGTCGCTTGAACGGGGCCGCCGCCGGTTGCCGCGTCAATGATCGGGAAGGTGTAGAAGAACGCGTACACGATGTTGACGACGAGTAAGAAGAACGTTGTTGGCGAGAGCAGCGGCATGACGACGTCGAAAAAACGCCGCAGCGGTCCCGCACCGTCGATCGCGGCAGCCTCAGTGAGTGACTTCGGAATCCCTTGCAGCCCGGCGCTGAAGAACACAAAATTGTAGCTGATCTGCTGCCAGACCGAAGCCACGACGACGAGGAACATCGCCTGCCCCGGATTGATCGCGTGATTCCAGACGATGCCGAATCGAGCAAGTGCATAGGTGATGACGCCCAGGCTCGGGTTGAATAGAAACGACCACAGCACGGCCGCGATTGCCGGCGGTACCGCGTACGGCCAGATCAGCAGCGTCTGATAGAAGACTTTTGCTTTGCCGACGCGGTTTGCCGTCGCGGCCAAGACGAGCGAGATGACGAGGCCGCTGATCGTCACCCAGGCGCTGAAAACGACCGTTGTACGAAAGCTTGCAAGGTAGCGCGGATCGGCGAGAAGCTCGCGGAAGTTGGCCAATCCGACGAAGTGCGTCGAGAAGCCGAACGCGTCTTGCGACTCGACTGATTGCACGAGTGCCTGTCCCGCCGGCCACAAGAAGAAGATGATCGTGACGAGGACCTGTGGAGCGACCAACACGTATGGAAGCCAGGGGCTCCCAAAGTTCGATCGCTTCACTTATCCGCCGTTTGCTGCTTGAAAACTCCGCAAGAGTTCGTTGCCGCGTGAGACGGCATCGTCGAGTGCCTGCTTCGCGGACTTCTTGCCGCTCCACACGTTTTCGAGCTCTTCGTCGACCACCGTGCGGATCTGCGGCATGTTACCGAGCCGCACGCCGCGTGTCCACGGCAGCGGCGGATGCAGCAGCATCTGTTGGATCGGAATCTCAGGGTGCGTATTGTAGAAGCCCTTCAACTGAAGATTCGCGTACGCGAACTTCGTGATGGGGAGATAACCCGTCTCGCCGCTCCAAAGCCCCGCAATGTCGGGTGACGCAAGGAAGTTGAAGAACTTCGCAACGCCCTTGTAGACTTCGGGAGACTTTCCGCTCAGCGTCCACAGGCTGGCGCCGCCGATGATTGCGTTTTGCGGCGCGCCCTTGATCGGGTCGTACGGCATCATGGCCTCGCCGTATTTGAACTTCGAATACTTCACGACGTCGCCGAGCGATCCGGACGATTCCATCAACATGCCGCAATCGCCGCTATAAAATTTCGGCGTTGGCTCGTCTTTGCGTCCAACGTACGTGAACGTTCCGTCTTTCACCATCTTTTGCAAGAGCGCGATGTGCTTGACTTGCATCGGACCGTTGAAAACGAGCTTCGTGTTGAGTCCGTCGAAGCCGTTGTTGCCGGTCGCATATGGCAGCCCTTCCCAAGCGCTGTATTGCTCGAGCTGAATCCAGCCTTGCCACCCGGTCGTGAATCCGCACGGCATTCCCGACGCTTTGAGTTTCGCAGCATCGGCGGCAACTTCGTCCCATGTCTTCGGAGGCTTATTGGGATCGAGACCGGCCTTTTGGAACGCATCCTTATTGTAGTACATGACGGACGTCGAGCTATTGAACGGCATCGAGACAAGATGCGGGGGTGTGCCTGCACTGTAGTAGCCTGCAATAGTCGGGATGAACGCGCTCTCATTAAGCGGGACGCCGGATTTTTGGAACACTTCCCACGTCGGGATGACCGCCTGTTTCGCGGCGATCATCGTCGCGGTGCCGACTTCAAAAACTTGCAAGATCGCGGGTGCGTCGCCGGCGCGGTATGCCGCGATACCCGCCGCCATGCTTTGATCGTACGTGCCTTTGTAGACCGCGACGATCTTGTAGTCGCTCTGCGAAGCGTTGAACTTATCGACGATGTCGTTCAAGTAGATGCCGAGCTGCGAACCCATCGAGTGCCAAAACTGGATCTCGATCGGAGCGGCCTTGACGGGCCGTGGTACCCCAACGGTCAGAATTGCGACGGTCAACGCAAGGCAAAGGAAACGTCTGATCATCCTGTCTCCTAGCGAATGGGAGCCCGGTCTTGGGCGCTGTGCGACAACAGCAACGTGCGCCGATTCCGCAAGTGCTCCCTCTTTAAGATGACTTAACATACGCGCACGCGAAACCCGGCGGGCCTGCTGGCGTGGGCGTTTACGCATTTGAGGAGGAGGCTGGTTTTGGGAGTCAAGCGGACAGAGTTTATAAAGACGGCCCTTGGCGCGACCGCCGGACTATCGGTTGCGGCGACGGCCACACCCTGGTCGAGCGCAGCGGATGAGGCGGTTGGAAATTACCCCGCCGGGACGAGCGGTTCTGAAATCTTCGTTGGGCTGCTGTGTCCGACAACGGGTTCGTATTCTGCGGACGGCGAGGACGAGCGTAAGGGCTACATTCTTGCGATGGAAGATCTGAACGAAGGCACCGGCGTGATGGGGAAAATCCCGTCGCTCGGCGGCAAGAAGGGTCTCCTTGGCAAGAAGGTCACCTACAAGACCGCCGATACTGAGACGAAGCCTGACACGGCGGTTCAGCGCGCGACTGAGTTCATCACGCAAAACAAGGCGATTTTGATCACTGGTGGCGTGAGCACGGCGGAAGACATCGCGATGCAGAAGCTCGCGCAGCAGCAGAAAGTTATCTATATGGTTGGGGCCAGTGGCTCCAACGACACGACCGGCAAGGATTGTCAGCGCTACGGTTTCCGGTCGCAACTGGATGCGTACATGGTCGCGCAATGTCTTGCGCCCGTGCTCGTCAAGGCATACGGAAAAAATAAGAAGGCGATCTATCTGACGCCCGATTACAGCTACGGACATTCGCTCACCGGATCGATGCGCGAAGCGACCGAAAAGCTTGGCTGGACGACGGTCGCCGACGTCGTTGCGCCGTTCCCGTCCAGCGACTACAGCTCGTATCTGACGAACATCGCAAATTCGAACGCGGATGTCTTCATCAACATCGAGTTCGGAAACGACGGCATCGCTTCGACGAAGCAAGCCGTCCAGTTCGGGATCCTCAAGAAGATGCAGCTCGTGATCCCCAACATCTCGACGTATCTTCCCGACGGTGTTGGTCCCGATATCATGCAGGGTGTATACGGTACGCAAGACTGGTACTATACGCTTGCCGATCGCTACCCGCTCTCGAAAGTTTTCCTTGAAAGCTTCCAGAAACGGTGGGGGGGAATCACGCCTCGCTGGACGGCGCACATCGGATACGCGCAGGTGGCAATTTGGGCCGATGCGGTCGCACGGTCGAAATCGTTCAACCCGGTGACCGTCATCAAAGCGCTCGAAGAAGGAAAGCCCGTCGAGCTTATGCTCGGCAAGGTTTACTATCGCGCCGGCGACCATCAACAGGTTCGTCCGTGTCCGGTCATGCGCGGCAAGGGCGCTTCCGCAATGAAGCACAAGGACGATTTGTTTGACGTCATCGAGGTCGTCGCCGGAGAGAAAGTGATGCAGCCGCTCGACCAAACGAACTGCAAGCTCCCCGCATACACCTAAAGAGCTTAGCAGCCCGATAAATGCACTTAATAGAAGCGCAAGCCCTCAACGGGCTTGCGCTTGGTGCAATACTCGCTCTCGTCGCGCTCGGTTTGACGATCGTGTTTGGGTTGCTGGGCTTCGTGAATTTCGCGCACGGCTCGCTCTTCATGG